>OJMG01001471.1_pt1 | contig 21808 bp, 21 predicted proteins | sample 1597141 | NCBI WGS metagenome assembly OJMG01 (sample SAMEA2452119, study PRJEB22498) | human gut metagenome | biome: human feces; feature: human gut; material: feces | place: Australia | collected 2012 | reverse complement strand
TATATTCTGCTTTGATAAATATAGGTTAATTAAATATTATAAAACGCTATTTTAAATTTTATTATATAAATTAATATAAAAAGATAATGTTTCACGTGAAACATTATCTTTTATCTTTAAAAAATTGAGTTAATTTATTAGAAAAATTTATTTTATCTTCTATTTTAATAAAATTAGGTTCTTTTTCTGTTAAATGTTCATTCTGATTTATAAAATAATAAGTATTTTTTATTCTTGATTTTCTTATAACCTCTTTACACATTGAACATGGTTCTAATGTAACATATAAATCACAATCATCTAATCTCCAATTACGAAGCTTTTTAGATGCCTTTTTTATAACCAGTATTTCAGCATGATCTAATATATTGTTAGATTTATTAACTTTATTATAAGATTTCGATATTATTTTATCATTTTTTACTATTAATGCTGCGATAGGAACTTCATTCTTATCTTTTGCTTTAGTAATAAGTTTTAATAATTCTTGTTCAATTTTATTTATTTCCATAACTTCTCCATAATAAACGTACATATATTCGCGTTGTATTTTTCTTACATAAATTAATGTATAAAAAAATGCACACACGAAAAGGGAATGTTAAGGCTGCTATATTTCTATCCTGACCTGGTTCCAATATTTCCGTTGTGCAATTAAAATATATAATATTTTTCTATATTTGTCAAGTCTGTTATACTAGTTAAATATGTTTGTAATTTGTTCGAAAATATTTCCCGGGAAATATTTTGTTCGCTTTTTGTACGTTAAAATATAAAAAGAAACCGTTATTCAACAGTTTCTTCAGTATTTTCTTCTTCATTTTCATCTTTTGTAGTAGCAATTGTTGTAACTTTTTGATTTTCTTTTAAGTTAATTAATCTAACACCTTGTGTTACCCTACTCATTTTAGATACTTGATTCATAGGTATTTTAATAATAATTCCGCTATTTGTAATAATCATTAACTCTTCATCATCATTTACGTTCTTAACAGCAGCTAAATTACCATTCTTTTCTGTAACATTTAATGCTTTAACACCTTTACTACCTCTATGAGTTAAACGATATTCTTCAATATTTGTACGTTTTCCATAACCATTTTCTGTAATAATTAATATATCACTTGTTGGATCTACCTTTTCAGCACTTACACAAATAGCATCTTCTGGTATTTCAATACCTTTAACACCACTTGCAGTTCTACCCATAACTCTTATTTCATTTTCATTAAATCTAACTAATCTTCCATTTGATGAACCAATAACTATTTCATTGTTACCATCAGTTTTTGTAACGAACAATAGTTCATCATCTTCTTTTAATGTAATTGCGATTTTACCGCTTTTTCTAATTGAATCAAATTCTTCAATTTTTGTTCTCTTTACTAATCCTTTTCTAGTAACAAATGTAATATAATCACTATTATCATCCTTTGAAATACTTAATATTGAATTAATTTTTTCATCTTTTTCAATTGGTAATAAGTTAATTATTGGTAATCCTTTTGCTTGTCTACTAAATTCTGGTATCTCGTAACCCTTTATTTTATATACTTTTCCTTTATTTGAGAAGAATAATATATAATCATGAGTCTTAACTGTTACCATTTTTTCAACGAAATCTTCTTCATTAGTAGACATACCTTTAACTCCTACACCACCTTTATTTTGTACTTTATAAGTGTCTGTAGTAAGTCTTTTTATGTAACCTTTGTTCGTTAATGTAACAATTATATCTTCTACAGGTATTAATGATTCATCTTCTATATAATCAATAGCTGTCATATCAATACTTGTTCTTCTTTCATCAGCATATTTATCTTTAATTTCTAATAATTCTGATTTAATTATACCGAAAATTCGTTCGTCTGATACTAAAATTGCTTTCAAATCTTTAATTTTTTCTAATAATTCATTTAATTCGTTCTCAATTTTATCTCTTTCTAATCCTGTTAATCTTCTTAACTTCATTTCTAGAATTGCATCTGATTGAATTTCACTTAAACCAAATTTGCTCATTAAACCAGCCTTTGCTTCTTCATCTGATTTAGAGCCTCTAATTAATTTAATTACTTCATCAATATGATCAAGTGCAATTTTTAAACCTTCTAATATATGAACTCTTTTTTCTGCTTTATCAAGATCAAATTTTGTTCTTCTTATAATTACTTCTTTTTGATATTCAATATATTTTGAAATAATATCTTTTAATCCTAGTGTTTTTGGAACACCTTTATCTAACATTAAGAATATTATTCCAAAATTAGTTTGAAATTGTGTGTGTTTATATAAATTGTTTAATACAACTTGTGCATTTGCATCTTTTTTAAGTGTAATAGTTATTTTTACACCATTTTTTAAATCTGTATGATAATCTGCTATACCTTCTATAGTTTTATTGTGGACAAGTTCTGCAACCTTATTTTTAAGTTCCATTGTATTAACACCATAAGGAACTTCATCAATAATTATATAATGTTTACCATTTTCTTCTTCAATTCTTGCCCTACTTCTTATAGTAATGGTTCCTCTACCAGTTTCATAAGCCTTTTTAATACCACTATTTCCTAAAATAATACCACCTGTTGGGAAATCTGGCCCTTTAATATGTTCCATTAATCCAAGTGTATCAATTTCAGGATTATCTATATAAGCAATACATCCATCAATTACTTCACCTAAGTTATGTGGTGGAATATTTGTTGCCATACCAACAGCAATACCCATAGTACCATTTACAAGAATATTTGGAAATCTTGAAGGTAATATTTCAGGTTCTTTTTCTGTTTCATCAAAGTTTGGTATAAAATTTACTGTATCTTTATTAATATCTCTTAATAATTCTAATGAAATCTTTGAAAGTCTTGATTCAGTATAACGCATTGCTGCTGCACCATAACCTTCTATATTACCAAAGTTACCATGCCCATCAACAAGCATATTTCTATAACTAAAATCTTGTGCCATACGAACCATTGCTTCATATATACTTGAATCTCCATGTGGATGATATTTACCCATAACATCACCGACAATACGTGCCGATTTTTTATGAGGTTTATCTGGTGTATAACCTGATTCATACATTGACCATAAAATTCTTCTATGAACTGGCTTTAAACCATCTCTAAGGTCAGGTAACGCACGAGCTACAATAACACTCATTGAATACTCTAAGAATGATGTTTCTATTTCACTTACTATGTTATTTTCTTCTAATCTATCTCTACTATGATCCATGATTTACCTCCTATATATCCAAATTCTGTACATATACAGCATTATTTTCAATAAATTGTCTTCTAGGTTCTACTTCTTCACCCATTAATTTAGAGAATGCTGCATCTGCTTCTATTGTATCGTCAACTGTTATTTTTCTAAGTATTCTGTGATTTATATCCATTGTTGTTTCATTTAATTCTTCTGCATCCATTTCTCCTAAACCTTTCATACGAGAAATATCATATTTTGTATTAGGATTTAAAGATGCTAAATATGTATCTCTTTCTTCTTCATTTAACACATACTTAATTGTTTTACCATGTTTAATACAGAATAATGGAGGTTGAGCAGCATATACATGTCCTGCCTCTACAATTGGTCTAAAGAAACGATAAAATAATGTTAATAATAATACTCTAATATGTGATCCATCAACATCGGCATCAGTCATTATTATTATTTTATGGTATCTTAATTTACTTAAATCAAATTCTTCACCAATACCAGTACCAAATGCAGTTATTATTGTTCTAATTTCTTCATTTGATAAAGCTCTATCTAATCTTGCTTTTTCAACATTTAATATTTTACCTCTAAGTGGAAGTATTGCTTGTGTCATTGAATTTCTACCTTTAATGGCAGATCCTCCAGCAGAATCCCCCTCTACTAGGAAGATTTCACAAACAGATGGATCTTTTTCTTTACAATCAACAAGTTTTCCACCGAAATTAACTACATCTAAATCACTTTTTCTACGAGTTAATTCCCTTGCTTTTTTAGCAGCTACTCTAGCTCTTGCAGCAGTCATTGTTTTATCAACAATTATCTTTGCTTCTTCTGGATTTTCCATTAAAAATCTTTCGAAACCTTCTGCAAAAACATTATCTGCTATTTTTCTAACTTCTGAATTACCAAGTCTACCTTTTGTTTGACCTTCAAATTGTGGATTTGGATGTTTACAAGATATTATCATTGTTAATCCTTCTTTAACATCATCACCTGTTAAAGCAGCATCTTTATCCTTTAAGAAGTTATTTTTTCTAGCATAATTATTAATAATTCTAGTTAAGGCTCTTCTAACACCTTCTTCATGTGTACCACCATCATGTGTATTTATATTATTTACAAATGAATAAATATTGTCTGTATATCCTGAATTATATTGCATAGCAACTTCAAACATAATTCCTGCTTCTTCACCTTGTAAATGAATTATTTCTTCATGAATTGGTGTCTTATTCTTATTTAAGAACTTAACATATTCACTTATACCACCTTCATAATGGAAAGTTTCTTGTTTTTCTTCTCCTGATCTTTTATCAGTTAATGTTAATCTTAAACCTTTATTTAAGAATGCAAGTTCTCTTGTTCTAACTTTTAAAGTTTCATAATCATATATATCAGTATCAAATATATCTGCATCAGGCTTAAATGTAACTGTTGTTCCTGATTTATCTTCTTCACAAGCACCAATTACAGTTAATGGTTGTACTGTTTTTCCACCATCAGCAAACTTTACTTCATATATTTTTCCTTCTTTATAAACTGTTACTACAACCCAGCTTGATAAAGCGTTTACAACAGATGCTCCAACACCATGAAGTCCACCAGATACCTTGTATCCTCCTCCACCAAATTTTCCACCTGCATGAAGTACTGTATAAACAGTTTCTACTGTGGATATTCCTGTTTTTGGATGAATACCAACTGGTATACCTCTACCATTATCAACAACCGTTACTGAATTATCTTTATTTATTGTTATTTCGATATGATTACAATAACCTGCTAAAGCCTCATCTATTGAGTTATCTACTATTTCCCAAACTAAATGATGTAATCCTTTAACATCTGTTGTTCCAATATACATACCTGGTCTTTTTCTTACTGCTTCTAGTCCTTCAAGTACTTGTATCGCTGAAGCATCATAATTATTCTCTGCCATCTTTTTCACCTCGTTCATATACTTTTGCATTTTCTACATAAAAAACGTCTGCTTTTTCTATCAATTTTGTATCTATATTATTTATATCCGTAGATGTTATAAAAACTTGTAAATCATTATCTATATATTTAATAATATTTTCTTTCTTTTCTTTATCTAATTCACTAAAAATATCATCAAGAAGTAATATTGGTTTAACATACTTGTTTTCCCTCATCATTTCTATTTCTGATAATTTAAAACAAAGAATTGCTATTCTATGTTGACCTTGTGAGCCAAAATTATTAATTTTAACATTATCTAAATATATAGAAAAATCATCCCTATGTACTCCAATTAAAGTAGTCTTTTGTTGTAATTCTTGATAATATACTTTATCATATTTTTCTTTTATTAAACCATATAAATCTTTACTATTCATATCAACAAAAGATTCATATTTAACCAAAATATCTTCTTTTTTAGTTAAATCTTTATAAATCTTCTTAATATGATAATTTATCTTATCGATATAGTTCTTTCTAAAATTAAGAATTTCAATATTTAATCTTATTAATTCATTAGTAAGTACATCGAAATATACTTTATCTATTTTATTACTTGTTTTTAGATACTCATTTCTATTTTTTAAAACCTTATTATAATCATTAATATACTTCAAATAATTATTATAAAATTGACCAATTTCAACATTTAAAAAGTATCTTCTACCCTGTGGTGGACCTTTTAATATTTCAAGATCATCCGGACAAAACATAATAGTATTGATATTTGATAAATATTCACTCATTTTTCTAAGTGGAATATCATTAATACTTACTTTTTTACCTTTTGAATTAATTAAAACTTCATAAGACTTTTTTAATGAATTTTCATGTACAATTTCACCAGTTATTTTAGTAAATAATTCACCTTGTTTAATTAAAAATGAATCTTTACTACATCTATGGGATTTTGTAATAGATAAAACATATATACTTTCTAGGATATTTGTTTTACCTTGAGCATTATTTCCAATAAAAATATTTATCTTTTTGTCAAAATCTATACTAATTTGTGAATAATTTCTAAAATTTACTAAAGAAATTTTCTTTAAAAACATTTTAAACCTATTTTTATGCCCTTTACTTCATTTTGACTCATAAATAATGCTCCTATACATACATATTAATTATACCACAAAAAAGGTATTTTTTATAGGATTTTTAGGAAAAAAACAGACTAATTTTCTAACTTTTTTCTGCTTCTTAAAATATACTCAAGTTTAGTCGCACGAAGGTATTGATTATCAAAAGATCCATACGAAATATTTATGAAAATCTTCCTTCCATTTTTGAAAAAAACTAATATTTTTCCATTAACTTCTCTGTATTCTTTTATCTTATCTAATGCTATCCAAATACACCCAATTAATCTTGGTGATGTAGTTGGAAAATAAATCATATTTGTACTTTCCTCAATTATAATTGGTGATTTATGACTAATACCTGTTAAAACCTTTGTTCCTGTTCTTCTTCCCATATAAGAACTTCCAAAAAATTCACAACTTTTTTCAATTATTTTCATAGAATTCATATTTATCATAAATTCATTGTCTTCTTCTAATACATTTGTAAGATTTTCACCTACTGGTACTATTGCTAGTGTTCTGTTATTAATTTCATAATTTTTCATAATAATCCCCCTAAATTTATTATTTTCCTTCCTCTTTCGAAAATAATTTCTTCTATTAATAGCAACTTTTTTTAAAAATCTTGTCGAAATAAGCAATATAAAGAAAAATTTAATAAAAAAAAGAGCATTGAATTTTCAATACTCTATGTTATATATATAATTTTACCAACCTGTTCCTGCATTAATAGATCTATTACCATTTGCATCTTTCATTATTGTTACACACGCAGTTTTATCGTAAACCCAATCTCCAGATTCTGTACCATTTCCAGCATCTTTAGAAATATCTTTTAATCTTATTGAATAATTTACTAAAGAATATATTTCAATATTAGAATTATTTTCATACATTTGTGCAAGTTCTTCTCTTTCAGAACCTTTATAAATTTTAATATTATCTATTCTATATTCAACTAAATTATCACCATATATATTCTTTAAATTTTGAATAAATAATTCTTTTACGATATCTGAATCAGATTTTTGTACTGTATTAGTATTTGAGTTATCACTTGAACTAGTACTTGTACTAGTATTATTAGTATTTGTATTTGTATTTTGTTTTTCATCTTCTTTTGTTGTTGAATTGTTATTTTTCTTTATTTCATCTTTTGCTATATTTTCTGTCTCTTTGTCGTTTTTATTATTTGGAATATATTGACCTAATATAATTCCTAATAATAACGCAACTATAAATACTAATATTATTATTACAATATTTTTTCCTTTTTTCTCTTTTTGTAATTTTAAAACTTCATTTTCAGTATTATCCATATTATCCTCCTATAATACACCTTAATTCTAACAAAAAGAATCACTATATACAATGTATTAATTATCAAAATGTAAACAAATTTTACAAAAAAAAAGAAATATCTTTCTTTTTTAGTATGTTTTTATTGGTAATAATAATTGAATTAAGTTTTCATCTTCATCAGTTTTAAGAATTATTGGTTTTATATCAGAATTTAATAATATTCTAATATCTTTACTATTTATTGTTTTTAAAGCTTCCATCATAAACTTAGAAGAAAATGCAATTTTAATTTCTTTATCATTATTTTTAGTTATAGCAAGTCTTTCTTCAACACGTCCTATTTCAGGTGTATTTGAGCTTACTATAGCTTCGTTTTCATTAGTTTCGAACTTTATTACATTCTTTTCCTTTTCACTTGTTAAAAGTGCTGCTCTATCGATTACACTATATAATTCATCTAAGTCTGTTTTAATTTCAAGTTCAAAAGTATCTGGAATTAATCTAGATGTATCTGGGAATGTACCATTTAAAAGTCTAGATTGGAATAAAATATTATCAAACTTAAATAAAATTTTATTAGAGAAAATATGAATTTCTACATTTTCGTCATTATCATTCAATATTTTAGCAAGTTCCCCAATATTTTTACCAGGTATAACTATATTAATTAAGTTTTCCACAGTACTATCTAATTCAACTATTTTTTTAGCTAGTCTATAAGAATCAGTTGCAATGCATTCCATCTTATTTCCTTCTATTTTTAAGTTGATACCTGTAAGTATTGGTCTTGATTCTTGCATTGAAGTTGCAAATAATGTTTGATTTACTATATTTTTAATAACTTTTTTACTTAATATAATAGGATTTGTTGATATATCTAAACTTATATTTGGAAATTCACTTGAATCAATACCATTTAAGTTAAAGTTAGAATTTTGTGTATAAATTAATATCTTTAATCCATCTATTATTTCTATATTAATAAGACCATCAGGTAATTTTCTAATTATTTCAAGTAAATATTTACCTTGAATAATAATTGTTCCTGTGGAAACTATATTATCTATATATTTCTTATCAATAAAACATTCTATATCTATATCATTATTAGTAGCTGTTAAAAATAATCCTTCATTTGTTAAATTAAATTTAATTCCTCCAAGTACTGGTATTACATTTTTAGTAGATACTGCTTTTGATACGTTATTTAAATTTTCTAATAATATTTCTTTTTTAATACTAAATTTCATATTAACCCTCCTAAACTGATTATATCATATTATTTATTATTTAAATATGTTATTTTTATTATTACTGTTGAAAAAGTTGAAAACTTTATATTTATTTATTTTATAAAGGTTTACGAATTTTTATCCTGTGTATAACTGTTGATAAAACATGTGCATTTTTATATTTTCCTGTGTATTATTCTAATTTTGAAATAATTTCATTAATAATATTATCTAGTTGTTTGTTCTCTTTTCTTTCTTTTTCAATCTTATCACATGAATGCATAACTGTTGAATGATCTCTTCCGCCAAATTCTATACCAATTTTAGGAAATGATTCATCCGTTAGTTGTCTTGACAAATAAATTGCTATTTGCCTTGGAAAAGCAATAGTTGCGACCCTTTTCTTTGATTTTAGGTCTTCCACTGATACATTATAGTGTTCTGCAACCACTCTTTGTATTTTTTGTATATCATTTTTAAAGTTAGTCATAGGTGTTATAGTACCTTTTAATGCTTCAATAGTTAAATCAAGTGTTATTTCTTCTTGAAAAAATATTGTAGAATAAGCACAAACTCTTGTTAAAGCACCTTCTAAACTTCTTACATCTGATGGACACATATTTGCTATATAATCAATTGCATCATCACTTATATGCCTTGAAAAATCCATGTTTGCCATCTTTTTTCTTAATATTTCTCTTCTTAAATCATTATCCGGTGGAAAAATATTTACTTTTAATCCCCAGTTAAATCTTGTTCTTAGCCTATCCTCTAAATGTTTTAAATCATCTGGAGAACTATCTGATGATATAATAATTTGCTTTTTATCATCATATAATGTATTGAATGTATGGAAAAACTCATTTTGTGTTTTAGGAGCATTTCCTAAAAATTGTATATCATCAATTATAAGTACATCAATATTCCTGTATTTATCTTTAAATAAATCTACATAATCAAAATTAGTTCCGTCTTTATCTTTTTTATTTAATCCTAAAAAATCATTAATAAATTGATCACTAGTAACATATAATACCCTTTTATTTGTATTTTTTACAATATAATTACCAATTGCTTGCATCAAATGTGTCTTACCAAGACCACTATTACCATATATAAACAAAGGATTATACATTTTACCAGGATTTTCAGCTACAGCAAGCGCTGTTGCTTGTGCAAATCTATTACTTTCACCTACTATAAAATTTTCAAAAACATAATCAGGATTTAAATTTGCCTTTTCTGAACTATTATAAGGTACACCAAGTTCTTCTTCTTCCTCTTTTTGTATAGTAATCTTTTTATTATTGTATTCATTTTCAAGAACGAACTCAAAATTAAAGTTAGTTCCTGTTATACTGTTGAAAATATCACTTATTATATCAATGTAAGATTCAGATAAATGTTTTTTATGAGCGATAGTTGGAACAATGATTACAGCGTGTTCTTCATTTAATTCAACAAGTTTTGATGTGCTAAACCAAGTATCATACGATAAAGAAGATAATTTTGTTTTTATTGTACTAAGAAATTTATTCCATATATTATCAATGTTCATAAACTATCACCTCCCCCTGATTAGATAGTAAAGTTATAAACTTATTATAACTCATTTTTATTCATTTTCAAGGCTAAAAATTAGTAAACAACACTTATCAACATAAAATGTGGAAACTACTCTATATAAAATAAGGGATTACAATACTTTTCCACATTTTCCACAAATTTACAATTAACAGGTACTTTTTAAACAACCATTATTTTTCCACATTATTGTGGAAAATGTTGATAACTTTATTTGACTATATATTATAAAGAAAAAATAAATATTTTTCCACAAAAAACTGTTAAAAAGTAAAAAAATGTCAAAATATTAAAAAAACAGATGTTTAAATCTGTCTTAAGTATTCAGCAGTATTAAATAATTTCATACCATTTGAGCCTTTTAAAAGAATAATATCATCTTCTTTTAGGTAATTTTTAAGAAATTCATGTGAATCACTTTCGTTATTAAATATATTTATATCTTTATTAAAGTTATTTTTAATAAGTTCATCTTTTATAAATTTAACTTCATTACCTACTAATATTACACCATCAATATCCTTATTTGATATATAACTACCTATTTTCCTGTGTATATCTTCTGAATAATCACCAAGTTCTAAAATATCACCTATCATTAATAGTTTTCTTTTATAATTAGATTTGGAAATCATATCTATAGAATTAATTAATGAATCGTAACTGCAGTTATATGTATCATTGATTATTGTAGTACCAATTTTATTTATTATTTTTTCAAGTCTATTACTAGGTAATTTGAAGGTTTCTATACCCTTTTTAATTTTTTCATCACTTATATTAAGTTCTTTTCCTACTGCATATGCAACTAAACTGTTATAAATAAATGCTTCACCAGGTGCATTAACCTCAAAATCAGTATCTTTTATTTTAAATTTACTACTAAAAATTTCATCAACTATATTTGTTGCCATATAATTACTTTTATTATTTATACCAATAGTTTTTATATTAACGTTAATTTTATCTAAATTATTATGAAGCATATCATTATCATTATTTATAATAAGAGTACCATTTTCTTTGAGTCCATCGATAATTTCAAGTTTAGCCTTTAATATATTTTCTCTAGAACCAAGATTTCCAATATGAGCAGTACCTATATTAGTAATAACTGCGATAGTTGGTTTAGCTATTTTACTTAACAAAGTTATTTCATTTAAATGATTCATACCCATTTCAAGAACCATAGCGTTATGGTCTTTTAATTTTAATATAGTTAGAGGAAGACCTATATGATTATTATAGTTTCCTTCTGTTTTTAAAACATTATATTTGGTACTTAATACACTTGATATTATTTCTTTAGTACTTGTTTTTCCTACACTACCTGTAACTGCGATAACAGGTATATCATATAATGATCTTTTATATGCTGCTAGTTCTTGAAGTGCTTTAATAGAATTATCCACAAGAATAATTGTTTTATCATTGTAATTTCTAAAATCTATATCTTTAACAGACTCTTTTTCTAGTATGCAAGCACTTGAACCCTTTTTAAAAGCATCTTCATAAAATAAATTACCATCAAAAGTTTCACCTTTAATTCCTATGTAACAATCATTTTCATTAATTTCTCTAGTATCTTTAGAAAAATTTTCTATTTTTAGATTTTCATTACCGATTATAAGACTTGCATTACATTCTCTTATAATATCTTTTACTAATATTTCTTTCATAAATTACCTCTTTCCAGCAATAACGCTTGAGCATTTTGAAATTTCATCAATCATTTTTTCATCAACAGGTTTACCTTCAATTATAATATCTTTTCCAGCACCAAATGGACTAATTTTCATACTTTCTTCCATTTCATCTTCAGTAAGAACTTTAAAGTCTTTTAAATCTTTTATATATTCATCTTCTTTAATGCCTTTTTCTTCTAATTGTTCTTTAGTTAAACCATCAAATACGTCATATATTTTACCCTCATATAATACACCGCAATGTCTATAATCATTTTTCATAACAAATTTTGCATCAGGGAAATAATGTTTTATTATTTTTGCAAGTTCGTAGCAACCTCCATTAGAAAAATAATATACAGAATCAACATAATCTATATATGAACTAAATTCATCATTAAATAAATCAATTGTAAATGTTATAAATTTACTAATATTATCAAGTTTAAGCATTGTTCTTCTCCTTTATAAAATTTTTAACTATTTCTTGGTCACTAAAATGATGTTTTTCAGTACCAATTATTTGGTAATCTTCATGACCTTTTCCAAGTATCATTAATATGTCATTATCTTTTAACATATTCATTCCTTTTATAATAGCTTTTTTTCTATCAAAGATAATTTCATGATTAACTTTATTTAATCCAGTAACTATGTCATTCATAATTTGTTTCTCATCTTCAGTTCTTGGATTATCATCAGTAAATATTACATAATCAGAATTTTCTTCTGCTACTCTACCCATTATTGGTCTTTTTGTTCTATCTCTATCTCCACCACAACCAATAATAGTTATAATTCTTCCCTTTTTATATTGATTTGAGCTCATTAAAACATTAATAACTGCATCAGGTGTATGAGCGTAATCAACAAATACACTATTTGTATTATATTTAATCATTTCCATTCGTCCTGCAGGTGCCATTAAATCTTTGGTAATATCAATAATACTATCAATACTAAATCCTAATTTATTTACAAGCATAAGCGCAGTTAAATAGTTATATACATTATAACTACCTACCATATTTATTTGCGTATTATATATTTTATCTTCATAACTAAATTCTATTTTTGTGTGCAAATGTGATAAAGAATAATCTTTTATTAAAACATCAGCATCAGTTTTACCAATAGTTATATTTTTATTTTCATTTAACATGAATTTTTCATGATGAGGGTCATCCTTATTTATAATAGCGACTTTCTCTCCCCTAGTTTTTTCAAATAATTTTCTTTTAGCGTTTGCGTAATTTTCTAAAGTTTTATGATAATCTAAATGATCTTGTGTAAGATTTGTAAATGCTACTTCATCAAATTTAAGTCCAAATATTCTATTTTTATCAAGTGCATGACTACTTACTTCCATAACAACATATTCACAGCCATATTCTTTTGTTTCTAGAAGCATATCATAAAGTAAATCAGTGTCAGGAGTAGTATTATTTAATAATCTTTTAGTATTTCCATAATAGAAACCAATTGTACCAATATATGCACATTTCTTACCAAGTAATGTTAATAATTGATATACTAAGTAACAAATTGTAGTTTTACCATTAGTACCAGTTACTCCAATTAATTTCATATCTTTAATTTTAGGATAATAATTTTCATAAAGATAATTATTTAAATACTCTTTTGTGTTTGGTACAACAACAGTTTCAATACTATAATTACCCTTTTCACATATAATTTTAGAGGCACCATTTTTAATAGCGCTTTCAATGAAGTCATGTCCATCAGTATTTACATTCTTAATCGCAATAAATGTATCGCCAGGCTTAACCTTTCTAGAATCAGTTTTTAGTTCTATCATCAACTCACCTCTAATTAATTATATCATAATGATTTTAAATTAATAACGAAAAAATAATATAAAAATATAAAAAATAAATAAAATATGTTAAAATTATATAAGGAAGTGGGAAAATGGTTATACTTAATATAGAAAAATATAAAAGTTTAAAAGAAGAAATAACTAAAATAAAAAATGGTGAATCAAATAATAAAATAGAAGATATAGTTATAGAAATGAAAAAATGTATCGACTTTCAGGAAAAGCACGAATTAGATAATGATGTAGAAGAAATTATAAATATTTTTGTTGATAAATTTGAAGAAAAAACTGGTGGAATAGCTTCTGAAACATTTACTGAGGGGTTTTGTTATTATTTTGCCTTAATGCTAAAGAAAATGGTAGAAGAAATATTAAAGGAAGAGGCTCAAATATATACTACATATTTAAATGGAGTTCATGCTATAGTAAAAGTTAGAAATAATTTTTATGATATAAATGGAAATATAAATAATAAATATGATAAATTAGGTTATAAGAGAAATGATATTGATTTAAACAAATATTTTATTTCTGAAGGAGAAAATTTTTGGCTTTTTAGTGATTTATGCACTATTGCAAGAGGAAAAGAAATAATATTAAAAGAAGAAAAATTATGTGATACAATAACTGATGAACTTATAAAAGAGTTAAAATATTCGTAAAAAAATTGTAAAAAGAGAAAAAATGTTTGACTTTATAAGAAAAAATGTATATAATTGAAATGTTTTATGAACTTGGAGGTGCAAAAATGAAAAGAACTTTTCAACCTAATAATAGAAAAAAAGCAAAAAAACATGGATTTTTTTCTAGAGTAAAAGGTAAGGTATTAAATAATAGAAGAAAAAAAGGACGCAAAACTTTATCTAAATAATTCCACTTTTTATTAGTGGTTTTTTTTGTAAGTAGGTGAAAAAATGAAAAAAACTAATATAATAAAGAAAAATTTTGATATAAGTAAAGTATTAGATTCAAAAAAAGGCTATAGAAATAGATATTTTAATGTTTATTATAATGAAAATAATGTAGGAAAATATAGATTTGCGGTATGTGTATCTAAAAAAATAGGAAATGCTGTAACTAGAAATAAAGTAAAAAGACAAGTAAAAGATGTTATAGATAAAAGCAATTTAGTATTTAATTCTAATACTGATTATGTTATAATAATAAGGAAAGAAATTAATGAAATAAAATATAGTGAAATTAAGCAAAAATTAATGGATCTATTAAAGAAAGTAACAGATTAGGAGAAACTTATGAAAAAAAGCAAGATAATGAAAATATTAGTTGTAGTGCTATCAATATTTATAATAACTGGTTGTACAACAACACTAAAAGATCCAAAAACTAAAAAGGTTGTAACTTATGAAGATGAAAAAGTTAAAATAACTTTAAATGAAAATATATTATGTAAACCAACAAATAAAGGTTTAATAAAAGAATATAATAAATATAAAAAACAAATTGATATATCTAAATTACCAGATTGTGATAAATTTAAACCAAGTGATGCAAATTATAATAACTTATGGGAAACTTTAGTAGTTAAGCCACTTGCTTGGTTAACATTAAAAATTGGTAGTTTAGTAAAAAGTTATGGTATTGCACTTATAATTTTATCAATAATAATAAGATTAATACTTGCGCCATTTACTAAAAAAACTGCTATGCAATCAGAAAATATGAAAAAAATGCAACCAGAAATGGATAGAATAAATAAAAAATATGAAAATAAAACAGATCAAGATTCAATGACTAAAAAATCAATGGAAACAATGGCATTATATAAGAAATATGATATAAATCCATTCTCAAGTTGTTTATTTGCATTTATTCAAATACCATTATTATTTGGTTTCTTAGAAGCAATAAATAGAGTACCAGTAATATTTGAAGAAAACTTATTTGGTCTTATACTTGGAACAACACCATTTAAAGCAATTACATCAGGTCATATTGAATATGCAATTATTGTTATACTAATTGGTGCGACAACATTTATTTCTCAAAAATTAAATGCAACAGCGCCAACACCTCAAACAAATGATATTAATCCAAATACAATGATGAATTTCATGCTTGTAATGATTGTAATAATGTCACTTAATTTCTCAGTAGCATTATCATTATATTGGATCGCATCAACATTATTTACTATTGTTCAAAACTTAATAGTTATTAAAACAAGTAAAAAGAAAGAGGTAAAGTAATATGAAAGAATATTTATATGAAGGAAAAAACGAAGAAGAATTAATACTTAAAATGCTTAACGAATTAGGTGTTAAAGAAGATGAAATCTTATATGTAACAAAAGAAGAAACAGTAGGATTATTAAAAAAGAAAAAAGTAACAATTAAAGCAATTCTTAAAACTGATGTTTTAGAATATTCAAAGAAATTTGTTACAGATTTAGTAAATGCTATGGGATTAGATGTTAAACTTGAAACAAAAAGAGGAGAGAATAATATACTAATTAAATTATACTCAGATAATAATCCAATATTGATAGGTAAAAATGGAAGAACATTAATGTCAATTCAAAATATACTTCATCAATCAATATATGCTAAAACTGGCATTCATGTAAATATTTTATTAGATGCATCAAACTATAAAGAAAAGAAACAAAAAAACATTGAATATATGGCAAAAAAACTTGCAAAAGAAGTAGTTCAAACAGGAATAGAAATTAAAATGGATTCAATGAATTCATATGAAAGACATTTAGTTCATGATGTTTTAAGTAATTATAGGGGTGTAAAAACTGAAAGTGAAGGAGAAGAACCTAATAGATGTGTTGTTATTAAACCATCTAAATAGGCTTCTTTTTTTTGACAATACATATTAAAAATGTTAATATATTCGCTCGAATGGGGGAAGTATTTATGGATAACATTTATTTTACTAGAGAAGAATTTAATAAACTATGGAATAAATTAGAATATTTAGGAAGAGGAGGAGAAGGAATTTGTAAAAGACTAAATAATAAAGAAATAATCAAATATTTAGATAGTCCTTATGCTAATTTTGATGGAGAAAAGATACTTAAATTTAAAGAATTTAAATCAAAAACATATTTATTTCCATATAAAATAGTTTGTATTGATAATGAAATAATGGGATATATTACAAGATATTCTAGTGGTAAAAATCTTATTGAAGTTCCAAGAGATACCATAAGATTTGATAAATTTATAATTGGTTCAAAAAATGTAGAAGATGATACAAAGAACTTGTCTGATGAAGGAGTATTAACACATGATATATTGTTTAATATACTATATAAAAACGGAATATTTCATATGATTGATACATATTATTACGAAATAGTAGATGAAGATAATGAAAGTTTATACAAAAAAAATATAAGTTATTTTAATTATAGTTTATTAGAATTTTTAGTAAAAGACAGATTTTATAAATTTGTGTTTACATCAAAAGATCTAACTGAGTTATACAAAGAAGCAGAAAATGGAGAATCGATAATATCATTTTTAGAAATTTTAAGACAAAGACTTAGTGAATATTGTGATAAAGATGTAAAAGTTGTTAGAGATGCTAAAAAAGCAATAACATTATGTCATAAATCTGTATATCCAGAATACTTTTAATGAAAACTTCGTATTTGAAGTTTTTATTATGTTATAATAAAAAAAGGAAGTGATTTTTTATGAACGATACAATATGTGCTATATCAACAGCATTAGGTGTAGGAGCAATTTCAATAATAAGAGTTAGTGGAGATGAAGCAATAGATATTGTTAACAAAATATTTGATAAAGATTTAACTAAAAAAGAATCTCATACTATAAATTACGGACACATAGTTTATAATGGTGAAATAATAGATGAAGTAATGGTAAGTATAATGAAATCACCAAAAACATTTACAAAAGAGGATATAGTTGAAATAAATTCACATGGTGGTGTTGCTGTAACAAATAAAGTACTAGAAATATTACTTTTAGAAGGTGCAAGACTCGCAGAACCAGGAGAATTTACAAAAAGAGCCTTTTTAAATGGAAGAATTGATTTAGTAGAAGCAGAAAGTATAATGGATTTAATAGAATCAAAAACAGAAACATCTAGAAAACTAGCAATAAGTGGAATGGAAGGAAAAGTATCAAAACTAGTAAAAAATATTATAGACAATTTAGTAAAAGTAAATGCAAATATTGAAGTTAATATAGATTATCCAGAATATGAAGATATTGAAATTGTAACAAAAGAAAAAATAGAGGAAATGTCTAAATATATAAATAAAGAATTAACAAAACTATTAAATGAATCAGAAAATGGAAAACTTATAAAAGATGGAATAAATACATTGATTTTAGGTAGACCAAATGTTGGTAAAAGTTCTATATTAAATAAACTTATAGAAGAAGACAAGGCAATAGTAACTAGCGTTGCGGGTACAACAAGAGATATAGTAGAAGGTCAGATAAGGGTAAATGGAATTTTACTTAATATAATAGATACCGCAGGTGTAAGAGAAACAGAAGATATAGTAGAAAAAATAGGTGTAGAAAAATCATTAAGTTTAGTAAATGATGCAGATTTAATAATACTTGTATTTAATAATAATGAAAAATTAACTGATGACGATAAAAAATTACTTGAATATACAAAAGAAAAAAAGAGAATAATAGTAATAAATAAAATAGATTTAGAAAATAATTTAGATATTAATAATTTAAAAAATGAAAGAATAGTAAAAGTTTCAGCATTAAAAGATAGTGGTATTGAAAACTTAAAAAATGAAATAAATGATATGTTTAATCTAGAAGAAATTAATTTAGGAGATTTTACTTATTTATCAAATTCAAGACAAATATCACTTGTAAAGAAAGCAGTAGAAATATCGAAAAATTTAGAGGATGCTTTAAATAATGATGTACCAATTGATTTACTTGAAATAGATATAAAAGAAATTTGTGAAATACTTGGAGAAATAATAGGCGAGAGTTATGATGATAAATTAATAGATACATTATTTAGTAACTTTTGTTTAGGAAAGTAGGAAATAATGAAGAATATAGGAATAATAGGTAGTGGTAGCTTTGGATGCGCACTCGCAAACGTATTAATAAAAAATCATAATGTAAAAATATGGTCCTTTAAAAAGGAAGAATCAGATGTAATAAATAATGAACATAGATGTATGTTTATTGATAATTCAAAACTAGATGAAAGAATAGTGTGTTATACAAATTATGAAGATGTAATAGAAGATTCAGAATATTTAATTTTAGTAACTCCATCAAGTGTAATTAGAAACACATGTCAAAATATAAAAAAATATGTTACAAATCAAAAAATAATAATCGCATCAAAGGGTATGGAAATAGAAACTAATAAATTTTTAATAGATATTGTAAAAGAAGAGTTAGATTTAAAATATATTGGAGTAATCTCTGGACCAAGTATAGCAAAAGAAGTAATAAATGATTTGGGATTAAACGTTGTATTCGCATCTAATAATAGTGATTATAACAATGAAATAAAAAATAATTTTGAAACAGATAAATTTAAAATAGAATTAAGTGATGATGTAATTGGAACAGAATTAGGTGGAACATTAAAAAATATTATATCAATCGCATCAGGATTAGTTAATGGTCTTAATTTAGGAAATAATATGAACGCTATTCTTATTACAAAAGGACTAGAAGAAATAAAAAAAATAGGACTAAAATTGGGTGCTAAAGAAGAAACATTTTATGGTTTATCAAGTCTTGGAGACTTATTAACAACTTGTTTAAGTAATGAAAGTAGAAATAATAGATGTGGAATACTTTTATCACAAGGTAAAAAAATAGATGAAATAAAAGAAGAAATAGGCATGGTTATTGAAGGACTTGATGCTTTAAAAATAGCGTACAATATATCACAAAAGTATAATATTAACACTAAAATAATAAATACACTTTATGATATTATTTATAGTGAGAAGAATAAAGAATCTATAATAGACGCAGTATTAAACTAAAGAGGTAATTATGAATAAAAAGGTAATAATTGGAAACTTTAAAATGAATTTACTTCCAAATGAAGTAGTTTTATATATTGAAAATTTAAAAAAAGATATAAAAAGTAATAATGAAATTGTATTATGTATTCCATATGTGGATATTCCTTATGCATCAAATATAGTAAATGATACTAATATTTATATTGGTGCTCAAAATATGTATAGCAGAGAAGAAGGAGCATATACAGGTGAAATATCAGTAAAAATGTTAAAATCTATAAAAACAGATTATGTATTACTTGGTCACTATGAAAGAAGATTATATTTTAATGAAACAGAAGAAGAAATAAATAAAAAACTTATATTAGCGTTAAAATATAATATAAAACCTATTGTGTGCATTGGATCAAATGAGTCATTAGAAAATGAAATAAATATGATATTAAAGGATATTAAAAAAGAAAGTATAAATAATATAATATTTATTTATGAGCCAGTATTCTCAATAGGCACTGGTAATTCATTAGACAAAAATGAAATAATAGATAAAATAAAATTAATAAAAAATATAATTTTTAAAAAATATGATGAAGAATTTAATAATCTAACATTAGGTTATGGAGGAAGTATTAATTCAAATAATGTACTTGATATAGTTAATAATGATGAAATAAATGCAATATTAGTAGGATCATCATCATTAAATGAAAAAGAATTTGCAAATATAATAAATTTAAGTTCATAAAAAAACAGGATATTGATGTCTACCCTAAGGGGTGCATTTCATATCCTGTTTTTTTGTATTTTTTAAACGTTATTTAATATAAACCCCATTCAGCAAACTTCTCAAATCCACCAATGTTATTAATATATTCTCTAGCTTCATCAACAATTTCATTATAAGGTTTACCATCAATCATATCATCCCCAATTGCACAGAATAGTTCTACTTCTTTACCTGTTTCTTGAGCTTTCTTAAACGCATAAATATTTATACTTACATCTGCTTTTGATAGATCTTTACCATGAATTCCTCCACCTGTTACAGATTGAGCCATATCAGAACCAAGTTTTCTATTTGTCACACCCGTATCAACATTTGTGCCACCTTCCCATTCTCCTAATGGATTAATTATTATTTTTAGATTTTTTGTGTCTATTACTTCATTTATTATATTTTGTATTTTTTCATTCGTTGCATTAGATTGACATACTATTAATTGATCTTCTGTAAGAATATATTTTCCATCATGTGGAATATTATCATATAATTTTCTTGCTAGTTTACTTATTTGTTTTTCTAGATTATTAAGTGGTACACCTTTGAAAATACCATTATCTCCACATTTGATTCTTTCACTTTGATTTTTAGCAAGTTTTTCATCTTGAGGTACTATTTTTAAATTTAATTTAATTTTATTACTGCCTGTAATCCTTTCTAATATATTCACTATATCAATTTTCTTTATACCAACATTAGTTTCAATTATGACATTACACTCATTATGACCAATTAAAACTTCAACAGCTATTTTTGGATTTTCATTATTTTTGTATGCAAGATCTACTATTGCACCTGCAATTCTGTCTGCTACCTTGTCTGGATGACCAGGATTTACTTTTTCAATCATATATATTTCCTCCTTTTTACATCTAATAAAAAAACACCCAAGATAACTTTCTTGAGTGTAAAAAGTTATCTTATAGAATCTAGCATTACCACCTAATTTAATAGGTTGGTGCGATTTCATTGGGCTAGTCCCTCCATCGCTCTTTATAAGATGTTGAACTAATTATACCTTAATTATCTTTTTCTAACAATATTTTTACTAAAAAATTTTTAATATTTAGTGGAAAAGTAATAACAAGTGGAGAATATAAAATATGAAAGAGTTATT
>OJMG01001444.1_pt1 | contig 22121 bp, 15 predicted proteins | sample 1597141 | NCBI WGS metagenome assembly OJMG01 (sample SAMEA2452119, study PRJEB22498) | human gut metagenome | biome: human feces; feature: human gut; material: feces | place: Australia | collected 2012 | reverse complement strand
CTTACCGTATACCCAGAAGAACATGATACCGGCCAGCAGAGCGCCGAGCGGGCAGATGTAGATCGAAACGACGTCCATCCAGTCGGAGGTGATCTCCTGGATGAGGATTGCAATCACGCAGCCAATGACAAGGATGATGGCAGTAGCCGGAACGCGCTTGATCTTCAGGTTATCCTGCAGGGTCGCAACGGGTGCTTCATACAGGTTGATGATGGAGCTGAGGCCGGCGAACAGAACGCAGACGAAGAAGATGACGCCGATGATCCGGCCGCCGGGCATACCGTTGAGGACAAAGACTATCGACAGGACTCCTTGATACAGGTAGTTAAAATCAGCAATTACCCAAACCTGAGCCATGGCAACCAACCAACCTGTCATTGCCAAAATAGATGATCCACTTAGCTTACGTAAAATTTCACCCTGCACAAAAGCTATCAACGTCAATAGTATAGCAGTAATACAAGCTCCCGCGTATGGATAGGAAAAAAACTGAACCAAGAACTCAGACAACCACAGCGTCAGACCTCCGGGCTTCGGTAAGTTTTCCCAAAAGAAAGCCGCTTCAGCTAAAAACAACTGACTCTGTTCGTTGAAAAAGAAAAGATAAGGATAGCAAACTTGTAGGAAAACGAACAAGGCAACTCCGGTTAATAGCCAAAACAACAATAATTTACGACTCATATTATATATTAGTATTTTTCATGTTTACAAGTGTCACAGCGAAATGTCACAGCAAATATATGATATTTATAGAAACGAAAAAGCGGAAGTCCCCTTTATTTTTCTCCAAATGGATATGATCTAATAGGTTGGCCTACCAGCAAATCTTTATTCGCCGTGGGCGAACATACGTTCGGCGTCGACGAATACATATTCGCAGTGGGAGAATATATATTCAGCATCGGCGAACAAAATATATCCAGTCGGTTCTTTCATTAAATGACATAAGGCAAAGAAATAGTTCTGCCTCTGAAATTACCTATTCATAGGTATTGATGAAACTAACGATATATCGTAACTTTGCACACGTTTGAGAACAGTATATTAAGATGAGACTATCAGAACTTCGTACAGGCGAAAAAGGAATTATCGTCAAAATTATGGGGCGCGGAGCTTTCCGCAAACGTATCATAGAAATGGGCTTTATCCGTGGAAAAGAAGTACAAGTCATTCAAAATGCCCCGTTGAAAGATCCTATTCATTACCGGATTATGGGATATGACGTTTCTCTCAGACGCCAGGATGCCGAACTCATCGAAGTTGTCAGTGCTGCCGAATTTGCAGCCGAACGTGAAAACCTCATTTTTGCCGATAAACCGGCAACTGACTACATCACTCCTTCGGACGATGAATTAAGAGAAATTGCCTACAATAAAGGAAAGACTATCAATGTTGCTTTGGTAGGAAACCCCAATTGCGGTAAAACGTCTTTATTCAATTTCGCATCAGGAGCTCATGAGCATGTCGGGAATTACAGCGGAGTAACCGTCGATGCCAAAGAAGGCGTATTCAAGCAAAACGGATACACGTTCCGGATTGTCGACTTACCGGGTACGTATTCTTTATCGGCCTATACTCCGGAAGAGTTGTATGTACGAAAACATCTGAACGAAAACCAGCAACCGGATATTGTTATCAATGTCATTGATGCTTCCAACTTGGAAAGAAACTTATATCTGACAACCCAGTTGATCGACATGGACGTGCAAATGGTCATTGCCCTCAACATGTACGACGAACTGGAAAAAGCCGGTAATAAGTTTGATTATGAATCGCTGGCACGTATGATCGGTTGCCCAATTGTTCCGACCATCAGTAAGACAGGCTTTGGTATCGAAGAGTTATTCAACCGCGTTATCAAAGTGTATGAAGAAGAAGATCCTGTTGTCCGCCATATACATATCAACTACGGAGATATACTGGAAAAAGGTATTGCCAACATAAAACGCAGTATCCATAAAGTAGATAGTAATATGCCTAAAAGTATATCAAGGCGTTACCTGTCTATCAAGTTACTGGAAAACGATCAGGAAATAGAATCTCAGATACGGAAGTTTCCGGACGGTGAACAAATCATCCAAGAACGGAATCGCAACGCCGCTCAAATCGAAAATCTTTTGCAGGAAGACTGCGAAACGGCGTTGACAGATGCGCGTTATGGTTTCATCTCGGGAGCTTTGCGCGAGACCTTTGAGCAGAACAAAATCAAGGAAGCGACCAGTACCCAGATTATCGACCTCTTCGTTACTCATAAAGTATTAGGATTCCCTATTTTCCTTCTTTTCATGTGGATCATGTTTGAAGCCACTTTCCGTTTAGGCGATTATCCCATGCAAGGCATTGAATGGCTGGTCGAAATGATCGGTAATTTCGTCCGTACCCACATGGCAGAAGGACCGCTCAAAGACTTGCTTGTTGATGGCATCATAGGTGGTGTCGGAGGCGTCATCGTCTTTTTACCCAACATCCTGATTCTATATGCTTTCATCTCCTTTATGGAAGATTCGGGCTATATGGCTCGTGCCGCTTTCATCATGGATAAGATCATGCATAAAATGGGCTTACATGGCAAATCATTCATCCCATTGGTCATGGGCTTTGGCTGCAATGTTCCGGCCGTAATGGCTACCCGAACCATTGAAAGTCGAAACAGCCGTATGATCACGATGCTGGTAACGCCTTTGATGAGTTGCAGCGCCCGACTTCCGGTTTATGTATTAATCACGGGAGCCTTATTCCCGAAAAATGCCAGTTTCGTATTACTTTCGTTATACGTCACCGGTGTTATCCTAGCCGTTATCTTAGCCCGGGTATTCAAACGTGCCTTCTTTAATGAAGAAGATGTTCCCTTTGTGATGGAGTTACCGCCCTATCGTATGCCTACAGGAAAATCCATTCTGCTCCATATGTGGGAAAAAGCCAAACAATATTTGCACAAGATGGGAGGCATCATCCTGGTTGCATCCATCATCATCTGGTTTTTAGGTTATTTCCCAAGGGAGACATCACGTACAGCTGAGTTTAAACAACAAATAGCTTCCATCGAGAATACACAGATAAGTCCGGAAGAAAAGGCCAAGCAATTGCAAGAAATAGAACACCAGATGGCTATGGACCACCAGGAAAACTCTTATATCGGCCGCATCGGTCAAATCATTTCGCCCGTCATGGAACCGCTTGGTTTCAATTGGAAAATCAGTGTCAGCCTGTTATCCGGAATGGCAGCCAAAGAGATCGTTGTCAGTACGCTGAGCGTATTATACACCGGTAGCGACGACAGTGAACAAGCACTGACGGAACGATTGTTACAAGAAAAGAATCCAGACGGGACAGATGTCTTTACGCCCCTGGTTGGACTCAGTCTGATGCTGTTTGTTCTGCTTTACTTCCCTTGTATAGCTACAGTAACAGCCATCGTAAATGAATCCCATTCCTGGAAATGGGGCGCATTTGTCATTGTCTATACCTGCTGCCTGGCTTGGGTCGTATCCTTCTTAGTTTATCAAATCGGAAACATAATTATCAACTAACCATGTGGCAGGAAATAGCAGTTTATTTGATAGGATGTGTCACCATCTTTTGGATGGGACACAAAATCTATTGTTTTTTTACCCGTCCCATTTCAGACAAATCAAGTTGCCAAAGTTGTCATACTTGCCCACTCAAAAAACAAGGATGCCAAACTTCCTCACGCAAAGCCAAGAAGTAGGACGATTTTTCCCTATTCTCAAGATGTGATCAAAAGAGATCATCTTTTTTCCTTATAGATTTCACACCCTTCACAGGAATAATCAGGTAATCAAAGCAATGAGTCCGTGTGTGAACCCCTAAAAGAAAAATCAGAATAGGAGAAAAAGATGAAAAAAACTCACATTCTACCCCACTTTTATTGCTCAAGAAAATCAAAATCAAAACATAGGAGAATTGAGAACTTTGGTTTGACTTAAAAGAACAGAAAACTATGTTTACTTACTCAGCTTTCTGTTGGAAAGACAAAGGTTTCCACAAGGAAAACTCTTATTATAGCGGTGAAAAGTGCACAAAGTAAAATAGAGGAAAGTAGAGGAAAATTTTTAGTAGTAGTTATCTTCCTTGTGCAAACGAAAAAATTCAAAGTTACCACACATTATACCCCTAAATGAACTACTTGAAACTATGACAAAAAATAGGCAGATTTTATTACCTTTGCAAAACGAATAAAGTTAGTATAATTCTTTAAAAAGCGATATGCAAAAGTATTTCAACATAAATTTAGAATTTGACAAAACGATTATAGACAATACTATAAAAGAGACTTTGGCCAAAAACGGAAAAGGGTATATTTGCGTCATGGAAAGTAATAATTTGACTGTAGCAAATACAAACTCTCACTTTTTAAACATTGTAAACAATTCCCTCATAAATATTTGTGACGGTTCTAATGTCGCATGGTTACTAGGGAAAATACATAAACAACCTTTTAAATCCTACATTGGAGTAGATATTTTTCGGCATTATATTGACCTCAAACAATATCGGCATTTCTTTTTAGGAAACACCAAAGAAGTCTTAGAGGGCATGAAAAAGACTTTAACAGCTATTGATCCTCAAATTTCAAACATGCGGTTTGAGGAGCTACCATTTAGAAAAGTAAAAGAATTTGATTATCATGCTATTGCACAATTAATCAATGAAGATAAACCTGATTTCATTTGGGTTTCTTTAGGAGCTCCAAAACAAGAAGAGTTTATGAGTTTACTTTTGCCGCATATCAAACGTGGTATTATGCTCGGGGTTGGAGCAGCTTTCAATTTCACATCAGGCGGTGTTGGACAAGTTAAACGTGCTCCCCAATGGATGCGAAAACTGCGTCTAGAATGGTTTTATCGAGCATTTGAAGAGCCTAAGAAAAATATACCGAGATATTGGGGATTTGTCAAAATTCTACCAAGATTGGTATATTCTGAGATTAAAAGAAAGAATTAATAAATACATTTCTAAATTAACATAAAAAAAATGCAAGCCATCATTTTAGCCGCAGGAATGGGTAAGCGCTTGGGTGAGTTGACTAAAACAAACACCAAGTGTATGATTAAAGTAAATGGACAAACATTAATAGACCGAATGATGAAGCAACTAGTTCAATTGAGGCTAAGCAGAGTCGTTTTGGTAATAGGATTCGAAGGTGAAAAATTAAAAAAATACATACAGGATCAAAACTACAATGTCCCCATTACTTTTGTAATCAATCCAATATACAATACAACCAATAACATATACTCACTATACTTAGCAAAGAAGTATTTAGAGGAGGATGACACTATTTTATTAGAATCAGATTTAATTCTTGAAGATTCATTATTCCAAAAATTATTAAATAATCCATTTCCCAATCTTGCGTTAGTTGCTAAATATCAACATATGATGGATGGGACTGTTGTTAAGCTTGATCAAAACAACAATATTATCCAATTTATTCCTAAAAAAGATTTTGTGTTTAGTGAAAGGAATAATTATTACAAGACATTAAATGTCTATAAATTCAGTAAAGAATTCTGTATCCACAATTATAATCCATTTCTCGAAGCCTACAGCACAGCTTTTGGTAATAATGAGTATTATGAACAAGTATTAAGAGTTATTACATTTTTAGACAAATCAGAATTTAAGGCATTACCTATAGCCGATGAAAAATGGTACGAAATTGATGATATACAGGATTTAAATATTGCAGAAGCAATATTCGCAGAAAAGGGAGATCAACTAAAAAAAATTCAGAAAAGATATGGAGGCTATTGGCGTTTTCCTAAATTAATCGACTTTTGTTATTTAGTAAATCCGTTTTTTCCCACACCTAAATTTATAGAAGAACTAAAAGCGAACTTCACAGAACTGTTAACAGAATATCCTTCTGGAATGGAAGTAAACAGTCTGTTGGCAGGAAAATATTTTCATATCAATTCAAATTACATCTGCATAGGAAATGGGGCTGCAGAATTGATAAAGGCTTTGTTTGAAAGAATTGCAAATCATGAAAAGGTGGGTATAATAACTCCTACTTTTGAAGAATATCCCAATAGACTGAGTCAAGCTCAGATTGTTTCATACACTCCGACAAATAAAGACCTATCATATACCGAAGATGACATTATTACATTTTATGAAAACAAAAACCTTCAATATCTGCTAATCATTAATCCAGATAATCCATCTGGAAATTTCATTAACATTAATGGCCTTTTAAAGCTTATACAATGGACTAAAAAGAATCATATTAAACTAGTTGTAGATGAATCTTTTGTTGATTTTGCAGAGAACTATCCTAACAATACACTAATCAAATCAAATATATTAATTAATAACGAACATCTAATCATCATAAAAAGTATTTCAAAATCATACGGCGTGCCAGGATTACGGCTCGGAGTTCTAATCTCTTCTAATATGGAATTGATTCGAGATGTCAAAAAAGATGTCTCTATTTGGAATATCAACTCCTTTGCTGAATTTTATTTACAAATTTACGGTAAATATGAAAAAGACTATGAATTGGCTTGTGAAATGTTTTGCAAAGAAAGAGAACGATTCTATCAAGAACTGAGAAAAGTTAGATATCTTCGAATAATTCCCTCACAAGCAAATTACTTTCTTTGTGAAGTCATTTCAGAGTATTCTTCTAAAGAAATCACAACTCTTTTATTTGAACAATATAATATCCTGATAAAAGATTGTAGCTGTAAAATCGGCTTAACAGATAAATCATTTATTAGGATTGCAATAAAAGATAGAGAAAGCAATAATTCACTTCTTAAAGCGTTACGTAAATTAGAATAGACATTCTTTCTGATTATTTAGGAATAGAGCATTAATTATATCTAATGCTCATTCCTAAATAAAACTTCTGTTTTTAACAAATAAATATTGACACAATGGTCCAAAAATTTATCAACACACAATATTATCGGCTACATATTATAACCTTAATTTTTGGTATGATATTATACAATCCTTTGGACATAAAATTTATGGATGAATTATGTGCCTTCTTACTATTAATTTTATTAGGATATAGTATCATAAAATCTCAAGACTGGTCATTAAATAAAGCCTTTCTATATATTTTGGGAATTTTTGCATTCTATTTTTTCTATTCGATTTATATTTATAGCAATTCCATTAAAGGAATCATAACTGATTTCATAATCCAGATGAAACCCTACTTAGGTTTTTTCGCTGTTTACCAATTAAAGCCTGATTTTGACAAACCACAAAAAAAATTATTACAAGACATTTGTATTGTTTGTTGGTTTCTTCTAGTTCCAATTGGAATAATAGGTATTTTTGATCCCTTTTTCATTGGAACTGTAATGAAACATCCTACATATTTTGCTGCAGCAATTGTTGCTCTTTCTATAACCTTCCTTCTATGTAGCCAATATACAATGAAAGATAAAATTATTTTTATTATTATGTTATCAATTGGCTTAGCATCTACCCGCTCTAAATTTTACGGTTTTTTTGCATTATCAGTTGTCACTGTGTTGTATTTTGGAAATATAAACAATTTTAAATTAAACCTCAAAAATATCTCCATAATAATATTAACTCTAACAGTTATTATTTTTCTTGCATGGAATAAAATTGAATTATATTTTCTACAAGGACTTACTGGAGAAAAGGAGAAAGATCTAATTGCTAGATTCGTTTTATACAGTACATCCATTGATATATTCAAGGACTATTTTCCTTTTGGTAGTGGTTTTGCAAGTTTTGCGACTCATGCTTCTGGAGCATATTATTCAGATATATATTCAGAATACGGCATTGAATCTGTTTGGGGGTTATCTAAAAACGGATGGGAATTTATAGCTGATACATACTATCCGTCATTAGCTCAATTTGGTATAGCTGGAATCATTTTTTATTGTTCTTTCTGGATATACATCCTAAAAAAAGCATTCATATTTTTCTTAAAAACAAAAAATGCAAAATATATTACCATAGCATTACTAATAACTGGATACATTGCTATAGAAAATATTGCAGATGCTTCCATCACAAGCAATAGAGGACTATTCATGATGATGACTTTAGGATTAACTCTCACAGAACTTAAAAGAGAAGAATCAAATAATCATCTATAAAATAGAGAAACGTTTGAGCACATTTTGCTCAAACGTTTCTCTATTTTATGTCAATCTTGGAAATTCCCCAATTATAAACTTGCTCAATTATAGGAGCATTAATTTCTTTTTCAATCATCAGATCCCTTATAAATCTTAATCCATAAGGAAAATCTTCAGTAAAATATCTACTATTAAAATCTGGAACCCAACCTCCTTCTATTTGTCTCATTGGAGACTGAATAGTTTGAAACGCTTGGATTGATCTCAACTTCTTACACAGAGAAGTGGCATCTTTAGACTCATAATAATCCAACAAAGAAGGGATGCTTTCTTTTTTTACAGGAAGTAGATCTAATAAAGACATGAACTCATAATCCATATCTATGATAACCTGCGCTGCATCAATTGTCCATTCTTTATAAAAAAGACTAGGCTTATCAAAAGGCTTTCCATCCCAAGCATGCCACATACTATATAACCTTCCTGTATGAAGAATAGGATTACTATTTGACAAAGTAACTTCGTAATAATTATCTAATAAAACTACGGAAGTAACAAAAAGTTTTTCTAGTAGTCTACAAAAACTTAATTTATCAGATATGTTTTCTAGAACAACAGATACCTCTTTTTTATATCCCAAAAGAGACGCACTTTTTCCATACTGTCCTACCCTTGCTATAAAAGGGGTTCTTTGAAATCCAAATAATTTACACGTAGAGCTTAACACCGAATGTGCTTGGATAAAAAAACCTGTATTTGAAACAATTGATCCAACAACTGTATTTAACGACAGGTAGGGTTTTATAGCTAATAATGTATCTTTTATTAAAAAACCAGGCAAACACAAAAGGACTAAATCACAATCCGGTATAACTAATTTGGGATCTGAAGAAACAGAAGAAAATGAAGCTTCGAATTTCCGATCTTTCACATCTATAATTTCTAATTTTTCATTCCACTTATCCGGATGTCTTGTAAACAAATATAATTCAATATCAGGTATTTGAGCAAACACACCTGCACATACATGCCCCAAAGAACCACCTCCACAAATACAAATCTTCATTACTTCACTAGCTAAAAAAATTAAAATATCAATACTTAGCAATCTATTTGAAAATAGAATTATAAATAGAATTTATGGACTTTACCTGATTTTGCACAGAATAATTATCCAATATAGTTTGTCTAGCAGCTGCCGCAATATTATCCTTTTTATCACTCGAAGCTATCTCTTCTATTGCACAGACTATATCTGAAACAGATTCTACTAAACGCCCATTAGAAGAATTAACGACTTCTGGAATAGACCCAACTGCCGAAACAATAGGAATAACAGAAAAAGCCATCGCTTCCAATAAGGAAATAGGCAATCCTTCATAATCAGATGGCAAAAGATAAAAATCAGAGCTACTCAAAATCTCTCGTTTCCTTTCGCCATAAACAAGACCTTCAAAAACAATATGTCCCTTTAGTTCCGGTGGTATAATCGATTTAAGCCATTTCATATCAGAACCAACTCCACATATAGATAGTTGAAATCTAATACTAGCATGATACAAACAAGATACTGCATCTATAATTTTTTTTAATCCCTTAGCTTTATCGATTCTTCCTAAATATAACAACGCGATATAATTCTTAGCAGGCTTTTTGATAATATTGGGCACAAAAACTGCATTAGGAACTACATATATATTATCAGAAGAGAACATTGGAAATGAATGCAATATCTTTTGCTTCTCTAAGGGACTTAAAACCAATATAGATCTAGAGTTTATAAGAAATGATTTAACAAGGCAACGATATACATATGGTACTTCTAAATCTAACTTATTCATATACCTTCCTCCATGCACATGTAAAACAATAGGAATACGCCTCAATTTCAAAACAGCAAGCAAAAAGATATCACGAATTAACGATTTAGGTTCAAATGCGATATTAAAATGCACAAGATCTAACTTCCCCAACCGAAAAAATAACAAACGCAAGGGACGAATAACATTAGACAAAAACCATAATACTCCCCTAGAATCATCATCTTTCTTCCCTACTAGAAAAGGAACATAATATATTGATTTATTGTTATTTATTAATATTTTAGAAAAAGAAGAAATACCACTAATATTCTCTTTAGGATTCAATGATGGTGTTATTATTAAAACAGTCTTTTTCATATCAAATAATTATTCTATAAAAGTAACTCTAGAAGAATGTACCTGAATTTCACTTTCAGAAGGTAATTTCATATAATCACCATACAATCGAGTCAAATAGTTATCATAATCACCAGGCACAGGTAATTCTAATGTTTCAAAAAAAGTATACCTTAATGGAAATATTTCAGACAATCGTCTTTCTGAAAAAAAGCCGACCCCCAAAGGATGCCTTAAAACATCTTTTGGAGCCAAAAAACTCAGCAATCTAAACGTTGGATACACCAATGATTCTAAAACAAATAACAATAATCGTTGAATTTTAAGTTTTAAATAAAATGAATCATTAGGAAGCCATGATAATTTATATAGCCAGCTATGTAATTTAGCAGCAATACGAAAACAAAATAAAGGGACTCGTTCTAAAGGGAATACATCAATAAAAATGCCCTTATACCTATAATTCTTATTTAAAACTTCAGACTCTTCTAATACTGAATTCAAATCCCGTATCTTCGCAAACTGAGCAACATAATTAATATCATTTTTTGATGTTTGAACTTTCAAATAAGAAGGAAGTTCTTTTTCCATAACGCTCAGAAAACGTTTATAATCTTTCCGAAGAATTTCAATATCCAAATCATCGTCCCAAGGAATAAAGCCTCTATGTCGAATAGCACCTAATGCACTTCCTGAGCCTAACCAATAAGATATATTATTTCTTTTGCAAATTACATCTATTATTTCTATCATTTCTAACATTCGCTTCTGAATCAAATGCAGATCCAAATCCTCAGAGTACCCTTTATTAAAACCCATCATTTTGAAAGAATTTTATATTTCATACTAAAATACAACCGATAAAATACAATTGATAATTCAGTAAGTCCCAAAACTATTGCAAAATTTTCAATTACAAATATATTCAAAGCATATAAAATTGAATATAGGAAAACCAAAATAAACGTTGATAATATCACACTTCTATTAAATGGTTTATAACAACCAAATGCAACTAAAACCGGAGTTCCTAAAAACATTGAGACACCTCCACATAAAATATAAAAGCATAATATCCTCAATAAAATTATTGCTTCCGGCATATTTTCTCCCGCAAAAAAAGCTATTATAAATGGCGCTAACAAAAAAATTCCTCCAGAAATCAAAAAAGAAATAACAAGTATAAGCTTAAAGCAATGATGTATCAACTTTCTATCTAATGTTCTAGAAATATGAGGAAAAACAGACTGATTGATCATTTGAACAGGAACGAATGATGTTGTTGCTACCTTCTGAGCAACATCAAATGCAGCAACACTTTGCATTGAGAAAAAAATTCCACAGATTAATTTAGCCATTCCTGAATTTAACAAAACAGACAACCTAGATATGAAAAAAGGAACACTTTCTATAAAATATTTTTTTAATATTGAGACATCTACAAGTCTAAAAACAATCTGATCCCTTCTTAACAATAAAATTACTGATATACCTCCAGATAAAATCATACCTAAAGACTGTAATAAAGGAATCAATACATAATCATCTTTTGTGTGTATAAAAATAAAAATAGAAGCTGTATAGAATAAGATAGAAGCAAATCGTATTAATGTTATATTCTTCATTCTTTCCATTCCTTGGTAATACCACACAGGAAATAAAACATCCGAAAAACAAGATAAAAATGCAAAGAAAAAAATTAATTTATTAGCAGCAAACAATTCAAAGAAGAAAATTAATATACATAAAAATAAAAACGATATAAAAATAAAAATACATTTTAAACATAAAACAGAAGAAACAACCTCGGATAATTTGTCTTCATCATTTCTAGCTAATGCAACATTCCGAACAGCAGAAATATCAAGACCAAAATTAACAAACATAGAAAAATAAGAAATGACAGTCTGCACAAAAGCTATCAATCCATAATTCTCAGCTCCTATAACTCGAATAATATAAGGCAAAGCGATAAAAGGCATTATCAATTTAAATATCTCTAAAACAGATAAATACCCTGTATTCTTTATAATTGTATTATATCTTTTAAAGCGATCGATAAACATAATCTATTACTTTACTGCAAGATTCAATATAGGTTCTAACTTAGACCTCACAATATTAGACCATTTATACGAAATCAATGTATCTCTTATAGCCGCACTCCTAAAACCAAACCTAATCTCTTCTATTTTCTTCAAAGCAAAGAAAAATGCATCTTCAGAATCAGCAATCAAAACACCATTTTTCTCCGTCAGAACTTCCTTATTTGCCGTTGTTGCTGTTGCGATAGTATAAAGCCCTGATAATATATATTCAAATGTTTTTGTAGAAGGCTGATGATCATAATATGAAGTAATTGGTACAAATGAAATTCCAATATTACAGCTATCATAAAATCTTTTTAACTCTGACTGATGAATATATCCATGTAATCGCACGATAGCCGATAAATTATTCTGTACTATATAATCTTGCAACAAATCATATTCTTCACCTTCACCTATGATATCATAAGACAAATTTACAGTTTTAACGGAAAGCCAATAACGATGGAATCCTTTTAGAGTTAATAAAATGTTACGACCTGTTAATGTTCCAACATATAACAAACGCATTGATGAAAAATCTTTTTCAACATCAGATAATATATCTGCACCTAAAGGTAAAATATAAGTACCCGAATCATTCTTCAAACCCAATTTGTCTACAACTCCTTCAGAAATACAAGTCTTATAACGATAAAGCCTAATCGAAAACTTCAAAAAATAGTCTTCTAAAAGTCTTTTATATTTTCCTTTTGAGACAGAAAGAGTTCTCACATCCAATATATATCGCCTAATAGGCAATAAATACTTAAATATCGTAAAACCATTAAAATAAACAATAAAAACCACACCTGAAGATGACATCGTTAAAATCATCTTCAAAACCGTAATAATAAATCTACAAGAGCGAAAGATCCAACTACCTTTCCAAGGTATATATTTCACTGATATTTTATCAAAAGGAATCTCTTTTAATCCTTTGTTAAAACAAATATAAGTGATATCATATTTATCTTTTAAATATTGACAATATTTATAAGAATCAATATGATATCCATACTGCTCATTAGACACTATTAGCAACTCAGTTTTCATAACAAATATTCATCTATATAAAAGAATTATATCTTTAAAAGATTCATTATTTCCAATAACAAAAGAATTCTAAGATTCTACTTTTCTTTTATACTCATTATAGATTAACAATATTTGTTCTTTTATAAATAAATAAAAAACAGGTACTATAATAGAAAACAATAATATAGCCAAAGCTATAAATAATTTTCTTGGCCCAACTGGAATTTCTTTTACATATGCATTGTCTATAATCCGTCCTCTTACAGAATCTTCTCCCACAGAAAGAGAAATTTCCTCTCGCTTCTGCAACAAAATCAAATAAACAGCTTGATATATTTCTTGCTTACGCTTCAGATCAACATATTCTTTCTCCAAATATGGGACAGATCTCATTTTAGTCAACAAAACATTCTCTTTATTTTTCAAATCCGCCAAAGTCAAATTATAACTTTTCTTAGCGTTTTCAATTGATTTAAACACTGTTTCTCGTAAACGGTCTATTTGAGAATTCGTCCTTTCAATCAATGGATTATCGCCCTTTGTTGTTTGTAATAATTTCTCCCTCTCCAACAAGGCAGCATTATATAATGATAATGGACTTGAAACATCAGATGCCTCTGAACCGGCTAATAAAGATGGAACTAAATGATATTTATTTGAGGGATCTTTAATAAAAGAATACATCAAATCAATTATATGTCCATTCGTCTCTAATTCAATCATCTTAACCTGAAGTTCTTTCATCTGCTCTGCATAAAACTGAACATCATATTCTAACTGCATAACCTCATTTTGTACTTTATATGACTCTATATCCTGTTCTATAGAAGTTAATGCTCTAGAAACACTATCTATACGTTCATTCAAAAAATCAATAGATTTTTTACCTTCTAATTTCTTAAAAGAAGATTCTTTTCTATTATAAATAGAAATCATAGCATTTAACAAATCAACACCACGATTTACCTCATAATCTTGATAAAAAAGTTCTATGATTTTTGAAGTTTTAGAATATTCTTCAACTTTTAATTCATCTACCAACATATCCGCTTTCCATTTAACTGGAATAAATTCAATTTTTGCAGAACAAGGCAATTGTAGTTTCTCTTTATCATTAGACCGTAATTCAAACTGTCCAATGGGCAAATCTATTTTTACAGGTAAAGAAGCATAAGTCTTTTTCCAAGAATTATCATTATTTACTATTCTAATATCTATTTTCCCCGAAGAATTTACATGTATATCAAAAGTCACATAACTATTTAATGTCTTATTAGTCAATGAATCTGGTTGTAAAATAAATGGCATTTCATCATACATGTAAACCTTAAAATTATACGGTTTAATATAATTAATATTTAGACCCAAATCTTCAACAACCTCACTTAGCAAACCATTAGACAACAACTTTACAATTTCATCATCTACAGACAAAGCACCTCCCGTCATATTACCTAACCCAAATGACTTCATTAAACCCGAAGCCTCGCCTAATGCCAATCCCCCAGAACCTAAAGATTTATCTTCCTGTAATTGAATACGAGCAACCATCTCATAAGTAGTCGGTACAAAAATATAGTATAAACAACCTAGAATAATTGAAACAACAAATATTGACAAAAATAACTTCCAATGGTATAAATAACCCACTATTATTTTCTTTAATCCAATTACTTCATTATCTTTTTCCATCATGTTCTCTATTGCATTAATTACTTCTACTCAATGTTATCACACTAAAAATCATACTTGCCACTACTGATAAAGTACTAATTATGGATGAGGCAATAGAAAGATTTTGCGAAGAACTACTTCTAGTTTTTAATTTTCGTTCTATTGGTTCAACATAAACCACATCATTTTGCCGTAAATAAAAACATGGAGATTCAAAAATATCCGGACTCGTTATATCCATCCGATGAACTTCTTTTTTACCATTATTTTCACGTATCACCATAATATTTGTACGATTAGCCGTCATTTGGAGATCACCAGCCATTCCAATTGCATCCAAAATTGAAACTCTATCATTTTTTACAGCATATGATCCCGGACGATTAAAGTCCCCCATCAAAGTGATTTTAAAATTCAACAGCTGAACATTTACCAATGGATTATCCACATATTTAGAGATTAATTTTTCAAGCTTCTCACTAATTTCAGTTTTTGTCAAACCCTCAACATGTACTGTACCAATTATAGGAAACTTAATATTCCCTTCTTTATCTACCAAATAATTGTACATAGCCTGAGAAGCAACCACAGGTTCTTCACCCTGAGAAGCAAAAGCATACACGGGAGGATTAAATGGAGTAACAACAGTAGGATCCCACGCTGAAACCGTTATAGATAACAAATCATCATAAGTTATCTTAGTAGAGTAAGACTGTGTGCTCAATTGAGCCAACTTATCTTCAGATAAATTATCAATCCCCTGAAAATAAATGACATCTTTTGGGGTCTTACAGGCAACCATCAGCCCACTAAAAAGAATAAACAAAAAATACTTTAGCTTCATACAATCTATGATAATTATTAATGTAATTGCAAAGGTACAACAATTCCACAAGACTTAACAAGTAATTCATTAAATCTATACTCTTCTAACGATGCATTTGACAGAATATTGCTGCATAGGGATACATTTAATCACAGTTTTTTTCACATTCAGGAATAATTCTGTATGTTTGTCTAAAATTAAATTTGAGTATGTTTACTATTGGTAATTACAATAAGCTGAAAATCGTAAAAATACTTAGTTTCGGTGCCTATTTGGATGGAGGTGATGGGAAAGAGATCTTGCTTCCAACCCGTTATGTACCTAATAATGCTAAAGTAGACGATGAAGTAGAGATCTTTATCTATCATGATAATGAAGGACGATTGATTGCAACAACCTTACATCCGAAAGCTGTTGTCGGAGAATTTGCTTTCCTGAGGGTTAAATCGGTCAATACTACAGGGGCTTTTCTGGATTGGGGACTTATGAAAGATTTGCTTGTTCCTTACAAAGAACAGAAAATGACCATGAGAGAAGGTAAATGGTATCTTGTGTATGTGCGTCTCGATCCGATAACAGGAAGAATCATGGCTTCTGAAAAAGTTGAAAAGTTTCTCAATAACATACCTCCTCAATACAAGTATAATCAGGAAGTAGATCTCTTGGTTGTTGAAGATGGGGAAATCGGTTATAAAGTAATTGTCAACAACCTGCACTGGGGCATGATATATCACAATCAGGTTTTTCAGCGGTTAGAGAAAGGAGAACATCTGAAAGGATATGTAAAAGAAGTCCGCGACGACGACAAATTAGATATTAGTCTGACTCCTCTTGGTTATCAGAAAGTTGATGGAATAGCTAAAGTGATATTGGATGCCCTGCAAGTAAAAGGAGGATTTCTGCCTGTCCACGACAAGAGCGATCCGGATGTGATCTATTCATTATTCAGATGCAGCAAGAAGGCTTTCAAACAAGCTGTTGGTGCTTTATATAAACAGCATCTCATTGTCCTTGAAAAAGATGGCATCAGACTGACGGAACAAGATTAAATAGATCATAAACAAACGCATAAAAGCCGGTGTATTTTCCGATAAATACCCAGCCTTTCTAAATGAAATAAACGAGAATCGTCGACAATCCTCACGGGAGTTATTTTCGATTCTCGTTTATTTTATTGTGATCCTTATTGATATACGAATATCTATCCTTTTTACTTCCTTTCACCCGGACAGTAAACAATCTCTTATTACATCATTTCCTGCAAAAAGGAAGAAAAAGAAATACCCATTAATTACAACCCCATTAAAGAAGATCTTTCAGGCGACCTTCCGATTGCAGTTTGATAATTAATTCTCCAAACAGCGTATTGGCCCATGCAAACCAAGGACGCGTATAATCTTTAGGGTTATCCTTATGGAAAGACTCATGGATAAATCCGGTTCCTGCTTCCGTATCCCGAATCGTCTCAATACAATAACGAATTTCCTTTTCATCATTTGACGTATTCGCAAGCATAATCAAACTCATCGGCCAAATGTAATCAATGCCCACGTGCGGTCCTCCAATTCCTTCGGCCTCAGACCCTTTAAAGAAATAAGGATTTGCCTGACTCCATACGAAGCGGCGCGTATTTTGGTAAATCGGATCATTGACATCCACACATCCTAAAAATGGCAAAGCCAACAAACTGGGAACATTGGCATCATCCATCAAATTACGACCGCCAAAGCCATCTACTTCAAAGGCATAAATCTGCCCAAACTCCGGATGCTCAATAATACCATATTTCTTAACGGCAGCTTCTACTTCTGAAGCCAAAGCTTCGCAGCGGGTTGCAAATTCTGTATTATTCTTCACTACGCGGACTATTTCAGCCAACTGACGCAAAGAAGTAATGGCAAACAAGTTAGAAGGTATCAAGAAACCAAATATCGTCGCATCATCCGAAGGTCGGAAAGAAGAGACAATCAGACCAACCGGTTTTACAGGACTACCAAAACCATTCAACAAAGTATCACTTTGCTTGGCAGTTGTACGACCAAACTGATACGGGCCATTGTTCTCCTTACGCTGTTGCTCAATAAAGGTCTTGTATACCAACTCCATGGCCTTCATCCATTCATTGTCAAATACAGATGCATCACCTGTTTCTTTCCAATAATGATAAGCCAAGCGGATCGGATAACATAAAGAATCGATTTCCCATTTACGTTCGTGCAATTCTTTTTTCATTTCTGTATGATCAGATTCCCATTCACTGCCAGTTGGGCCTTCATTAAAACCATTAGCATAAGGATCGATCAAAATACAATTAGCCTGGCGATGGATAACTCCTTGTAACATCTCCTGCAACTTCTTATCCTCTTTCGCTAATACGACATAAGGATATACTTGTGCCGATGAGTCACGCAACCACATCGCATGGATATCACCCGTCAAGATAAAGGTATCAGGCTTTCCGTTCTTCATCTTAAATTCACAGGTTGTATCCAATGTATTAGGGAAACAATTCTCAAACATCCATGCTAATTTGGGATCTTTGATATGAGCTTTCACTTCTGCCAATTTAGCTTCCACAGCATCAGAAGTAAACTTACGAGCATTCTCTGCCGGACGTTTCGTTGTGAAATCATTCCAAACCTTGGCTGCCTGCTCTGTAAAAGAACCCGATTGTTCGACAGAAGCGACTGTACATTCTTCTGTTTGAGCGAACAATTTATCGCCCATCATTAATCCAGCCAAAGAAAGAGAACCTGTTTTTAGAAAATTACGTCTTGTCGTCATAATCTTATTTTACTTTTAATGGTATTTTGTATACTGATTGTCAGTTTCACTTGCAAAAGTACAAAAAAAAGAAAAGCTTCCTATCAATCCCGATAAGAAGCCTATAATTCTTTGCGTATCGAACCTCAACTCGGAGATTAACCTAAATACGACTTTAAGAGCTTGCTACGCGTTCCTTGTCTCAATCTTCTAATAGCCTTTTCCTTGATTTGGCGTACTCGCTCACGTGTAAGACCGAATTTATCGCCAATCTCTTCTAATGTCATCTCCTGACACCCAATACCGAAAAACATTTTGATAATCTCACTTTCTCTTTCGGTCAATGTAGCAAGAGCTCTATCAATTTCCTTCGATAAAGACTCGTTCATTAACGATCGGTCAGCGATAGGAGCATCATCGTTCACAAGCACATCCAAAAGGCTGTTGTCTTCGCCTTCAACGAACGGAGCATCCACTGAAATATGACGTCCTGACACTTTCAATGTATCAGAAATCTTATCTACAGGAATATCCAATTCTTCTGCAAGTTCTTCTGGAGAAGGACGACGTTCATTTTCCTGCTCAAACTTAGAGAAAGCTTTACTGATTTTGTTCAGTGAGCCAACCTGGTTTAACGGAAGACGAACAATACGCGACTGCTCTGCCAACGCTTGCAAAATAGATTGACGAATCCACCATACAGCATACGAAATAAACTTGAAGCCTCGTGTTTCATCAAACTTTTCAGCAGCTTTAATCAATCCTAAGTTTCCCTCATTAATCAAATCAGGCAAACTCAAACCTTGATTCTGATATTGCTTAGCTACAGAAACAACGAAACGCAAATTTGCTCTTGTCAACTTTTCTAATGCCCTACGGTCACCTCTTTTAATAGCCTGTGCCAACTCAACTTCCTCTTCTACTGTAATAAGATCTTCACGACCTATTTCCTGAAGATACTTATCCAAAGAAGCACTCTCGCGATTGGTAATGGACTTTGTAATTTTTAATTGTCTCATCCAACGAATCTAATTGAAAAATACAGGGTACAAAGATAAATAAAATCTACCAAAAGAACAGGCTGAACACCTATCATGTTCAGCCTATTATATACCTTTAACATTTTAATATATATCTTCTCATTCTGAAGATATCATACACTTTGAAAAAGTACTCTATACAATATGTGCTTATTCAGCCAAATCGATTGCATAATATTTGGTTCTTCCATTCGGATAGAATCCTTTGATGAACAAACCTTGATCTTCTGTACGACCATGTAAAATATCATCCACGATCTTTTCCAGATCTTCCGGAGTCTTCACACGCTGATTATTAACGATCATGATAATGAAGCCTTTCTTGATACCGGCATCTTTCAACTTACCGTTTGTCAATCCGGTCACTTCAATACCATAACTAACGCCATACTCACGTTTTTCCTTATCCGTCAAAGCCTTGAATGCACCACCTAACATTTCTGTTCCATCATCAGGCGTAATCATTTTCGTACTTCCTTGCGCATTCTTCAATTGTACTTCGAAACTCTTCTCCGTACCTTTACGATTAACTTTCACCGTAACTTTATCTCCCGGACGATATTTACCAATCTGTTCCTGCAAAGCATTTCCGGATTTTACTTTCACGCCATTTACCGAAATGATCACATCACCCACTTCAATACCAGCTTCTTTAGCTACACTACGATCGGCAAACTCAGCCACATAGGCACCTTCCGAAACTTTGATATTTTCTTTCATACTCTTCAACTCATTCTTGTATTCATCAGGAACATTCGGCATGCTTAATTGATCCATAATATCTCCAACGCCTATAATCTGTACACCCAGAACAGCCCGTTGCACTGTACCGTATTGCTTCAAGTCACTAGCTACTTTTCCGGCAATACTGATAGGGACTGCAAATGAATATCCTGCGTAATTCCCAGTTTCTGAATAGATCGCTGTATTGATTCCAATCAACTCTCCTTTCGTATTCACCAAGGCACCGCCACTATTACCCGGATTTACGGCCGCATCGGTTTGTATAAATGATTCTATCTTACTCTTATCCAAAGAAGGTATACTACGACCTTTGGCACTGACAATACCGGCTGTTACCGTTGATGTCAAATTAAATGGATTACCTACAGCCAAAACCCATTCTCCTACTTTTAGCTTTTCCGAATCCCCGAAAGGAATAGTGGGCAGATCTTTTGCTTCAATCTTGATCAAAGCAATATCGGTAGCCGGATCTGTTCCTATCAGTTTAGCTTCAAACTTACGGTTATCATTCAACGTTACTTCCAACTCATCTGCCCCGTCAATCACATGATTATTGGTTATAATATATCCATCTGTTGAGATAATCACACCAGAACCCGATCCTACACGAGGCTGTGCTTTCGGACGCTGGAAACTACCACCGCCACCAAAACCGAAGAAATATTCAAATGGATCAATATACTGACCACGGGACGAAGATTCACTGGCATTCTGCGTTGCCATAATATGTACTACTCCATGTACTGCACTTTCTGCAGCCACCGTAAAATCTGTATTCTCGGCAGCAACGGAAGCATAATTAACCATCCGTACCGGTTGGCTAAACACATTGGATATACTATCTCCTGATACAGCATATTGCTGATGTTTCATCATATAAGTACTTGTACCAATAGCGGCACCCGAACCTACTGCTGCAACTAAGGCAACTCCTAAGACTCCTTTCCAAATTGTATTCATAATCCTTTTATCTAATTAGGTTCAACATTCAATTTTAACACTTTCGTTACGACAAAGAAAGAGCAAAAAATGTACAAGTATTTCTTTTCCACCCCATTTTTTATCACTTTTAACGAGCAATATCTCAGGCTTAACCGGGGTTAACAGTACTTTGTGATGCAAAGTACCTTTTTAACAATCTATTTTCTGACATTCTTTCCGCATCATCATAAAAACAGACCCAAAATGGCAGGAAAAGTTTATTATCATGTCAGAAATTCTACCTCAGCAAGAATTATATTTTTGACAGATGTAGTAAAGCTTTTTCATATATGTGCTAAATCTTTTTGACAAATATAGTAAAGCTTTTCGACAAATGTCAAAAATATAAAATACAAGTAGTTTTCAATTCTAAAACAATAAAAAAGACAATAAAAGCAAGAGGAAAAGACTTTTTCATTCCAAATGATAGATTTATTCCCAAAACTAACGTATCTTTGCAACCATGCAGTTTGCCAGTCTGTCGCTCGTCAGCTTTGGCTGATGTGAGGAAAGTCCGGGCAACACAGAGCACTATACTTCTTAACGGGAAGCAGGCCGCGAGGTTTGAGTAGCGTAACAGAAAATAACCGCCATGCTTCGGTGTGGTAAGGGTGAAAAGGTGAGGTAAAAGCTCACCGGATCTTTTGGCAACAGAAGATGCCGTACGCCTTATAGGTTGTAAGGTCATGTATATCGGCGCACGT
>OJMG01001443.1_pt1 | contig 22121 bp, 14 predicted proteins | sample 1597141 | NCBI WGS metagenome assembly OJMG01 (sample SAMEA2452119, study PRJEB22498) | human gut metagenome | biome: human feces; feature: human gut; material: feces | place: Australia | collected 2012 | reverse complement strand
AAATCTTCGTTCGTTATAACGACAAAGAATGGCTGGTAAAGTTTCGAGCCAAGAGAGATCCACAGAGTATAGGTGTGGATGAATACCGCTATTCGCTGCTAGCCAAAGAGTGCGGAATAGAAATGCCTGATACGCGGCTTTTCGAAGGTAAGTACTTCGGCGTGGAGCGTTTCGACCGAACGCCTCAAGGCAAGTTGCATGTTGTAAGCGTGGCTGGTCTTATCGGTGCCGATTATCGGTTGCCTAGTATCGACTACAAGCATATTTTTCAGGTGTGCGCTGTGCTGACACATAGTGTAGCCGAGTTGAGAAAAGTTTATCGACTGATGGTATTCAATTATCTCATCGGCAACAAGGATGACCACGCTAAGAACTTTGCCTTTATTCATCGGGATGGCGATTGGCATTTTGCTCCGGCCTATGATCTGCTGCCCAGCGATGGGATCAATGGTTTTCGCACGACTTCAATCAATGACAGTATCGAACCGACGAAAGACGATCTTTTGGCTGTAGCAGTAAAGGCTGGGTTGAATAAGCAAGAAGTAATTCAAGAGCTTGAAAAAATTTGTACAACCATGAATGACATGTGATTTAGGGTTCCATAGGTGATTAATGAATTAATGACGCCAATGCATTTAGAAATCTACAACATTTACAAAAAAATGCGGGAAATATATGCAAATAGGATGGATTGATTTTTCAAAAAGTGATCGAGATAAGGTGCTGGATGTACTTCAACTATTTGCTGAGAAAACCGCTATGGATGAGCTAGGTATAGGCTCGGTTAGGGATGCTTTTGCGAATATTTTCTTTCCAGGAACCTCCTCAATCCAAACTAGAGCCAAGTACTTTTTTATTGTCAGCTATCTTTTACGAGAGGCAGGCAGTGGAAATGTAGGTATGGACGTGGATAAAGTAATGGAGTGGGTGCATAATAAAGAGAAAGAATGTTGCCGTAAACTTGTTGAAGATGCTAAAAACAAGGGTGAGTCTCTAAGTGGCATAATAGGTCATACTGCTCTTAATAGTAAAGCCTGGATTAAACGGAAACCATCTGATATTTATTGGAGTGGAGTGAAAATATTGGGATTTCTTAATTCAAAATCTTCCTTGATGCAGAATCTTTCGCAGAGAGAATATTTAGGTAGCAGTCTTGCCATGGCCCGAGCAAAAGATATTAAAAGTTTAGGTAGAAGACATACTGATATAGAAGAAGAAATGGATGATACTATTTCTTTGGGTCCTGGTTACAATAAATTTTGGAACATACCAAAGGTTGATTCAAATTGGCTTAATGAATTGAGTATAGAGCTTACAACTAAAGAAGCTGATTTTTTTAAAACTACAATCAAATCCTTGTATCCTAATAGTGTATTTTGCATCCTTCTCAATAACTGGGATAACGGAAGTAAATGCCTTAGTTTTCAACAAGTGATGGATAAAATTATTAAGCTGGTAGATGATAACATGCGAGAACTCCTACATTTAGCTAAGAAGTTTGACACATTTGTCTTTTCTGCTCGTGCATGCTATAATATTATATGGAGTGATAATGCTAATAATGAGGCTATTGAGGAATGGAACAAATGCTCCTGTCGCTTATCTGAAATTGGCGATATTGATTTGACGCGTATAATGAAAATGTTACAAATTCATCAGCCTCGAACTCTGCTTTTTTTGGATGAATTACAAAAAGCATATAGAGAAAATGCAGACTTTGAGAAAATTAAGCAAATATTGATAGCACGAGAAATAGATCTTAAAGGACGTAGTAGGGCAAAATTATTAAAGCCAAGTAAAGAGAATACACAGTGGATTGGTGGTAGACATCTTGACTACCGTTCATATAATGCTTGTCAATTAATTATTGATATTTGCGGTCATGTTTAACATTGAACAAGATAGATGCGATTATGGGCGGTTGCTTGCCCCGCCCGAAGGGTTCGAGCTGGCTATAGCTGTTGCTACAACTTATTCTTTAGATCTTGAAACTCTTACCCTTGCTGCTATTGCTCTTGGATATGGCGAGGATACCGAATCCATACTAAAGGATAATCCTGTAAGCATGCTTAATGCTTTACGAAAGATAATGAATAAAGTTGTGATCTTTTATGAAGCTGGTCGCATTTCTGTTCCTTCAAGTAAACGGACGAGTAATTTTTATCAATTGCTTGAGAAGATGACTATACCCGTAACATTATTGGCTGATAATGGTAATAATTACCCTTCTTTTCATCCTAAGATGTGGCTGATTTGCTATAAGAACAGGGAAAGTGGAGAAAAAAGATGTCGCTTCCTTGTGATGAGTCGCAATCTTACTTTCGATAGGAGTTGGGACGTCGTGGTTGGTTTGGATGGGGTTTTAACAAAAAAAAAACAGAAACGTACGCTTCCTATAGTTCTATTCCTACACTTTTTAAGAAATTTTACGGAAGAAGGTAGCTGTACATATCGTATAGTTGATTCACTCAGTAAATTAGTGAGTACGGTGTCCTTCTCACTTGAAGGCACAAAAATCACAGATTTTTATGTCATCCCTTTGGGAATAGGTAAAAATAGCTATAATTTGTCAAATGATGCGTGGTTTGAAGAATCAAGCAATTTCCACGAGGTTGTTATAATGTCTCCATTTATATCTGCAGATGTCATCAGTCTGTTCAATAATGAAATCCGAGGTAAGCATCTTAGATCCTGTAAACGAACGCTCATAACAAGAGCATCGGAATTATCGAAGTTAAGCAGTAAAACCGCTGGAAATTTTGACATTTACACTATGAAGGATGATGTTGTAAAAGGTGAAACTGAGCTTAGCGATGGAGATACATCTGAAGTTATAAGAATGCAAGATATTCATGCAAAAATGCTGTTCTTTAGAAAAAATAACTGTTTGTCGTCTGTGTATATAGGCTCTATGAATGCTTCACACAATGGTCTATATCGCAATGTGGAGTTGGATATTCGCCTTGATTGCCCAAATTCTTATTTAGGGCCAGACAAGTTCCTCGCTGAAGTGTTTAGTGAGAATCAATCGAAGAATCCATTCGAGTTAAGGACTTTGGAAGACGATACCAAACAAGAGGATATGAATAATGACGTGGATTTGAAATTCAAAAAGCTATGTAGGGCTGATGCTATAGCAACTGTTTCAAAACAAGAAGATGGGTTGTTTACAATACGTCTTAAGTTCAATCCTTCAATGATATCCGATGGTATTATGATTTCTCCTATTAGCAAGAATATCCAGAAGCCTATTGAACAGGAGATTATTTTTAAATCTTTTACTCTTTTGGAGTTGACTGAATACTATCAGATAGTTTTGGTTGATTCAGGAGGGAATGAGGTTCGACATGTTTTTCAAATCCCTACGCAAGGGATACCAGTAGAAAGAGATAAGCAAATCTACAATAGCATTTTAGATAGTAAAGAGAAACTCTATGAATATATTTCACTAATCTTGAGCGATGATAAGGTGCAATGTGTGTTGGAGAGCTGTGATCATTCTTACGGAGAAGGTCAGTGGGGTAACTCGATTATTGTTAAGCCTGCAATATACGAACGTATGTTGGAAGCATCTCTGCATCATTGGGAACGCTTTATTGAAATTGAGGATTTAATGAAAATGTTACCAGACAATAGTCCAATACAGGGCGAATTTAAGAAACTATATGACGTTTTCTGCAAAGCATTAAAACATAAAGGCTGTGGACGAGAATGTAATGCGAAGAATAGAGCTTGACGTAATGGCTGGACTGAAAAATTTTCAGAGAGCCACTGTTGAGCGTATTGATAAATTATTTAGGGGACACAGGAATCGCGTGTTGGTTGCTGATGAGGTAGGACTTGGCAAGACCCTAATTGCTCGCGGTTGTATTGCTAAGACTGGTCTTTTATGTGCGGAGGAACATGGTAATTTGTTTAAGGTAGTATATGTGTGTTCTAACCAGAATATAGCGCGAAAGAACCTTAAAAAGCTAGATGTTTATAGTGTTGGCGGATTTGACAATCTATCAGATAATCGGTTGTCTATGCAGCATCTGCGGATAGTAGAGCAAGAAATAAGCTGTCAGGAAACCAATAGGGATGTTCAACTTATTCCTCTTACGCCATATACCTCGTTTAGAATGACTTCGGGAAAAGGAACTGTGAATGAACGAGCTTTAATGTTTGCTATCTTTTGTCGTATGCCACAATTCAGCAAACATATTGATTCTTTGGAAAAGAATTTAAGTAAAGGAGCAGATAAAGGTTGGCATCACTGGGCTAAGGATTATTATGACAGCAAGGTTAAAGATGCAGAACAAAAAACCTCACACACAAGCAATCCTTATCCCAAGACCTTGATAGACGATATAAACAATAAGTATTCGGATCTGATTCAAAATATAATTGAGATTCTTAATGCCAATGGAGAATTTGACACATCATTGATCAATAGAATGAGAATGATGTTTGCGCGAATAAGTGTTGAACGTCTTGACCCAGACCTTGTAATAATGGATGAGTTTCAACGCTTTAAATTCCTGCTTTCAGGAGAGGACTCGGAAATGGGCATGATAGCCCAAAGATTCCTTTCAGGTAGCAAAACGAGGGTGCTTTTGTTATCGGCTACTCCCTATAAGTTGTATAGTACGATAGAAGAGATGGAGGAGAATCCATCTGAGAATCATTACAATGAGTTTATGCAGGTTATGCATTTTCTTTTCAATAAGGAGGAAGAACGGCGTCGGTTTGATAATGTCTGGGCAAAATACTCAGAAATGCTACAATTTATTAAGACATATGATATACAAGTTATAAAGAAAGAGAAAGCTAAAGCGGAGAAGGAACTGTATCGTGGAATGTGTCGCACTGAAAGACTTTCAGTTATGAATGGAGAGGATTTCATTGACAGCGAATCTACCAGACATTCATTAGATGTCAATCAGTTGGAAATACAGTCGTATATAGAGGGATGCCGATTGGTTGAGAATGTATTTGGTAGAAATAGTAAGATTCCTATGGATTATGCCAAGAGTTGCCCATTCTTGTTATCCTTCATGAGTAATTATGTGCTAATGGATAGGTTGCGTGATTATTTTGAGAATCATAAGGAGAACTTACCGAAGCGGCGAGGATTGTTGTGGGTAGATACAAATAAAATATATGACTATAAACCCCTTCCAGAAACAAATGCAAGACTCGAACTTTTGAAGAAGCATATGTTTGAGCAATATAAGAGTCATCTGTACCTGTGGGTTCCTCCATCTATGCCATATTATTCTCTTGAAGGTGTGTATCGTGGGAGCAAGGGCTTCTCAAAAGTGTTGTTATTTTCAACGTGGGAAATGGTTCCCCGAATGATAGGTTCTCTTATTTCTTATGAGGCAGAAAGACTCACCGTTGGTAAGATTTCGAATGATGTTGCTAAAAAGGATAAAAGAAACACGCATTATTATTCAGATGATAAACGCCGTTATCCTTATCGTCGTTTACAGGGTGGTAGTGAATGGTTTCTATTGTATCCAAGTAAGACTTTAGCTAGCCTTTACTCGCCAATTTCATGCTTTAACGAAAAGATGACATTGGCAGAAATTAAACGCCAAATATCAGCGGAAATAAAGGAGAAATTGCCTAAGGCGAAACAAGTTGGAGGAAGTCCAGATAATCGTTGGTATTTAGTTGCGCCAATGATTATGGACGGATTGGATTATGTTAGGAAATGGGCTAGTAATTGGGAAGATCCTGGCAATAAGACAAAATCAGATCGTCTTATTTCTGAACTGTCGAGAGGGAATTTAAGCTTTGAAGATCTTGAAATGGGAGCAATGCCCAGAGATCTTGTGGACGTATTGTCGCTGATGGCAATTGGTTCACCTGCTGTTTGTATCTATCGAGGCAATGGATGTAATGCGCAAAATGCAGCAGATTTGGCAACTGTGTTTGTCAATCGATTCAATACAACCGAGGCGACGGCCGTTGTACAATTAGCATATTCCCGAAGAAGGTCTGAAGAAAGCCATTGGAAGGATGTCCTAAAATATTGTGTTGATGGATGCTTTCAGGCAATGTTTGATGAGTATCATCATATGCTAATGGAGGAAGTTCAGTTCTGTGCTGATGAAGATAAAGAACAAAAAGTTTTTGAGAAGATGTATGGTAATAATGGGAGAAATGGTACGATTTCACTTCATTCTGTCACATATTCGGTAGAGACACCAGATTCTTTTCGTCGTAAAGTGATGAAAGAACCACGTGTTGAAACACGCTTTAATCATATGCGAGCTCATTTTGCAGTAGGATTTGTAAACAACAAAAGCGATAGTGACGAATTGGTAAACCGCAAAGAAAACATTCAAGATGCTTTCAATAGTCCTATGCGTCCATTTGTCCTTGCATCTACTTCGATAGGTCAGGAAGGTTTAGATTTTCATAATTATTGCCGAAAAATCATGCATTGGAATCTTCCTGGTAATCCTATTGATTTTGAACAGAGGGAAGGTCGAGTGAACAGGTTCAAATGTCTTGCCATACGACAAAATCTAGCTGAATTATATGGCGAGGATTGTTTTCAAAATGATGTTTGGAAAGAAATCTTTGATAAGGCTAGTGCTGATATGCTCAAAGATGGAGAGTCCGAGCTTATTCCATTTTGGTGCCTTAGCAAGCCGCAGAACTTTAAGATTGAGCGTATTGTTCCAATGTATCCTTTAAGTCAAGACCAATTACGCTATCAGCGACTCATTAAGATCTTGTCCCTGTATCGTATGACTATAGGACAATCCAGGCAGGAAGAACTATTACAATACATCTTTCAGAACTTTGAAGGCTCAGAATCTCTCAAAGAGCTCTTCATTAATTTAAGTCCATTCTCCAAGCAGAGTAATGGTAACTAAAATAAGTAAAAAGAAATATAAAAAAAGGATATGCATCCAATAGAACGCTTACTAATATCTCCATGTTTTCTTTTAATCACGCTTGTATGTGTTGCCGTCTTCGGTTCGTTGGTTGTTAAAATATGCTCACCAAGCAATAGATTTTGGCGAATATCAGATTTTTGTGCCTTGTTATTTACTTGTTTGGGTATTTTAGGTGTAGTTAAAGATAGTCGGCCAATCTTTTATGAGAGGGAATATTATAAATGTCAGAAACGTATAGAAAGTGTTTATAAGTGGAGATTGATGTCAAATTTTAATGAAAGTATATATTGTCAAGATTTTATAGAGAATGAATGTAGTCCGAGTAATTTTAAAGCGAAGCAAGAAGATTATAATTTGACTTGTCAATGGATAAAAGAATACAAAGAATATTTCTTCGAATGTTATTCTAATAAAAAGCCAATTAATACAGATTCAATAAGTTATCCAGAATTGCAATCATCTGATCTAATATTGAAATACTACTTTAACAATATGCGACACTGTATAACTGATTATAATAAAGATATTGCACAATTAAGGGAATATAAGCAAGGTTCGCAAACAAATACTTATGAGCTATATTATATAATTCTTTCGCCGTTATTTCTTGTTATTGGTCTGGGGTGGAAATTTGTAAAATTTTTTACTTGGCATTAATATCTCCAGGTACCATCTATGATAGAAACTTTGTAAAAATCCAATTATCACTTTATCAAAAATACATGGAGATTAACAGTTTGGATTTATTGAAATAGTATCTTTAAAACTCTCTGTTAGATGGAAATGATCAGACTTTTACAAAATGGTAAGGTTGTAAGGCCGGAAAGAAATCTATATCCGAATTTTGTTAGCGGGCAGTCCTGATACAGAATCGTTATTGCCAATTGATTGAATGTTCCTTTGGCGCTCTTGAGCAGTGGATAGGTCGTGTCTACTAATTAAATTAAGATTTTATGACTATCGGTAGAGTCAAATCCATTATCGACTTCAGTGTAAGCAAAGCTATTTATGATACCAATTGTGATAAAAGTCTTATTTAAAAGACCCCCTAATTATGGCTATAGCTGTAATGCTTGTGTAAATGTTAAATGACATAAAGAAGGTATTCGGGAACTACAAGGAAATTACTGAAAATAATTGATATATATTTTTGGTGTAATGTCTAATTTTATGGACTTTATAATGGGAAAATTGATTATTTTTCAATATATTTGTGTTTAATCAATTGTTGCAATATGCCAAAAGATATTAATAGACTGAAGATCGTATTGGTAGAGCAAAAGAAAACCGGGAAGTGGTTGGCAACCCAGTTGGGTAAAGATCCTTCGACGGTCTCAAAATGGTGTTCAAATATTACACAACCTCCTTTGGATGCCTTAGTCAGTATCGCTAAGTTGCTAAAGGTTGATATTAAAGAATTGATAAACGCATAAGTAAGTTCCAAATATATGGCTAAACCTGTATTTTCAGGGCATGAGTCTTTCGCGTGCAAATCTCATTGGTTGAAACGCGGATATGATTTCGTAAACGAAGGAAATAATTTTAATGCAGACGATGCTGTTGTACAGCTTGGAGTGGGCAAGAATATGGTATCGTCGATCCGGTTTTGGATGCGGTCTTTTGGTGTATTGGATGCTAATGGAACGTTAACGCCGATTGCTCATTATTTGCTTGATTCAGATACTGGATGTGATCCGTTTTTTGAGGATCCTGGGAGCTTATGGCTGATGCATTTTCTTTTAATGGAGACTAATTATGCAACTGTCTATCCTGTGACATTTATTGAGTATCATCGTCAACGCAATCTTATTGATAAAAGCAAGTTGCAGAATTTTATCAAGCATAGTTGTTTCGAGAATACTCAATATAAGAACCTTTACAACGAGAATACTGTCAAGCGGGATATCGGTGTGATGATCCACAATTATTGTGGCAAAAGTAATGGTAGTATTGAGGATAGCAATGCGTTATTGGCACCATTGAATCTTGTTCAGGAGAGCGAAAAAAAGGATGTGTATACGTTCAACTCTGATACGAGAAGCCTGGTCCCTTCTCGAATCTTTTTATATGCGATGTTGTCGTCTTTTCCTGACCGAAAGAGTGTTTCTTTTGATGAGATTGCAAAGTTAGGTTTGATTTTCTGTTTGACGAATAACGAAATGTTAGAGCTAATTAAGCAGTTGTGCTCGATTTATTCTGATGTTATTGTGTTTTCTGATGTTGCAGGTATTAAAGAACTGCAATTTAAAGGTAATTTAACGAAGGATCAGGCTCTTGCTGATTATTATAGGAACGAGTAAATATGAAATACATCCCATCTATCAACATCGAACAAACCAAGTTCGATAAACAGAGCTACATCATTACACCCAATGCCTTGGGCGTAGTTGGGAATATTGTAGACTCGTTCAATACGGGCATCCATTCATTCAATATTATCGGATCATACGGTACCGGTAAGTCCAATTTTATATTAGCCTTAGAAGATAGTCTTGTACATAACAGTAATGTCTTGCTTGTAAACAAAGGCCAGTTTAACGGATTTGCCAAATTCCGATTTGTCAAGATTGTTGGTGAGTATACTTCTTTACAGAGACTGTTAATGTCTCATCTTTTTCCGGAGTCTGCCTCTGAAAACCTGTTTGAGAATTTAAAATCATTCTTTAAGAAAGCAGAAAAACGAGATGAGTTTGTCTTCTTTGTTATTGATGAGTTTGGAAAGTTATTGGAGTATGCAGCTAAGAATAATCCGGAAAAAGAGCTTTATCTGTGGCAGCAATTTACCGAGTTCATTAATGATGCGGATCGAAATGTAATCCTTTTGACCACATTGCATCAAAACTTTAATTCGTATGCACGAGGTTTATCGGAGAGCCAGCGGAATGAGTGGACTAAGGTCAAAGGTCGTTTTAAAGAGATTGTTTTCAATGAGCCGGTAGAGCAGCTGCTTTATTTAGCCGCAAAGCGTATTGAAACGACACCGAGAAAAGAGCTAAATACAGGGTTTCGGAAAATTTACGATTTGGCAAAACAAACAAAGTTTGTTAGTGAATCGATTACATATGAAACTGCAAGAAGTTTATATCCTCTGGACCTTTTTGCGGCTCAGGCTTTGACGCTCTCCATTCAAAGATATGGACAAAATGAGCGTACGCTGTTCTCTTTTCTTGAGGCAACAGGTGAGGGCTCTTTGCAGCAGTTCCAAGAGAGTAAGCATACCACCTATAACCTGGCGAATGTATACGATTATGATGTATATAATTTCTATTCCTATCTTTCTGAAGTTAATGCTGACTCGGCAGCTTGGACCAGCATTCGAGTTAGTATTGAACGGGTAGAAGGATTGTTCGAGGGAGCGATTGCAAGCAACGCAATAAAGTTGGTCAAAACAATCGGTATGATCAATTTGTTTGGTAATGCTGGCATTCGCTGTACCCAGGATGATTTAGTCTTATATGCCCGTCAGGCTTTAGGTATAGAAGACCCCCAGTCAGTTATTGAGCAATTGGAGCAGTATAAAATTATTCGATATGCTACCTATAAATCTCAATATATCCTTTTTGAGGGGACGGATGTTAATATCGAAGGTGAATTGCTAAATGCATCAGGAATAGTACCTCGATCGAAAGATGTGATCGAGAAACTCCTGAATAATTTCAATTTGCCAATAGAGTTTGCCAATGCGTCATACTATCACCGAGGAACTCCGCGCTATTTTGAGTATGTAATCTCTGAACTGCCTATTAAACGTGCTCCTCAAGATGAAATAGACGGATTTGTTAATCTTATTTTTAATGAATCGTTATCTTTAGATAAACTCAAAGAGGAGACCACAGATACTGAGGAGGCGATTTTGTATGCTTATTTTAAGCAAGCAGATAAGATTATCGACCATCTTTGGCAATTAGATAAACTGTTTTATGTCCAATATACGGTAGATAGTAGCGATACAGTAGCACAAAAGGAGATTAGAGCTCTTATCTCTCATGAGCAGAATTTGCTCAATGCAAGTGTTTTGGATGCTTTGTTCTCGTATGGAAATAGTGTCGCATGGATTTACCGAGGGAAAGAGGTCCCGATTCATTCGAAGACGGATTTCAATAAGTTGCTCTCGAGTATCTGTGAGGATGTGTATTGTGCGACACCCATTTTCATCAACGAAATGGTCAATAAGCACAAGCCGAGTAGTGCGATCTCTCTTGCTCGTGTTAATTACTTAACCCATTTGCTTGAGAATGCCTCGGATGCTGATTTGGGCTTTGAAGAGGGGAAGTTCCCTCCTGAGAAGACGATCTATATGACCCTGCTGAAGAATACGAAGATTCACCGTAAGGTAGGGTCGGATTATTTCCTTGATGCGCCTCAAGATCCCTCGTTCCATGCTTTATGGCAAGCTTGTGAAGCATTTATGGACGGAACGAAAGAGAAGCCTCATAAGCTGGGAGAGTTAATTAAAATCTTGAAGGCAAGGCCTTTCAAGCTGAAACAGGGTGTGATAGATTTTTGGTTTCCGACCTATTTGATCATTCGTAAGAATGATTATACGTTGTATAATGAGACGGGAATTTATATCCCTACGATTACGCGAGAAGTGCTGGATATTCTGCAAAAGGCTCCAGCTGGTTTTGCCATAAAGGCTTTTAATGTAGAGGGTGTAAAACTTGACTTGTTCTGTAAATATCGTGAGGCGTTGAATTTGAATCCAGATGAAGAATTTACAGCTGATAGTTTGGTCGAGACGATAAAGCCGTTCTTGATTTTTTATAAGAAGCTGAATAAATATACGAAGCAAACTAGACGCCTACAGAAGTCAACTTTGGAGTTCCGTTCAGTCCTAGCCAAAGCAACAGATCCCGAAAAAACATTCTTCGAAGATTTGCCCTATGCTTTAGGATTTTCAAATACGGATATTGTTGGGAGTAACGAGGTCCTGCAGCGGTATGTAGAGTTATTACAAAAAGCAATTCGAGAGCTTCGGACTTGCTACAGTAATCTGATTGGCCGACTAGAGCGAGCAGTTGTTGAAGAGCTGGGTCTTCAGTCAACCGACTATCTGGCATATAAAGAAGAGTTGGCTCAGCTATATGCCAATATTAAGACGTATTTGTTGACGGAGCGGCAAAAGACATTCCTTACTCGTATTTTAGCCAAAAATGTAGATCGGACAACTTGGTATCAATCTTTGGCATATATTGTCTTGGATAAGCCATTGGATACTCTTCTTGATGAAGAAGAATCTTATCTTATAGATAATCTGGTTCACTCGTTCAAGGAGTTGCAAAAGTTTATTGATGTAAGTAATAAGAACTTTACTCCGTCTGATCATTTCATTCGTTTTGAGATGATTACGGCGCAGGGAGCAATTGATCCTTGTATCATTCAGCTCAACAATCAAAAAACGGAGCAGGCTCAATCTCTTGAAAAACAGATTGATCAGTTGCTTTCTGGGGATAACGAAGTAGATGCATACGCACTTTTAAGCATCATTCAGAAGAAATTGAAGAAATGAGTATGAGTAAAGTTAGGCATGTTTTGGGGATATCTGGTGGAAAGGATAGTGCCGCGTTATCTATCTATATGAAGCTGAAGTATCCCCAACTAGAGATAGAATATTATAACTCGGATACAGGTTGTGAACTGGCAGAAACGGAAAAGCTTGTTGATAACTTGGAGTCCTTTTTGGGAAAGATAGTTCGTCTGCGAGCTGCTCAAGGAAGTCCAGAACCGACACCTTTTGATCATTTCTTAAAAATTAGTGGTGGCTATTTGCCATCGCCTCAAGCTCGTTGGTGTACCCAAAAGATGAAGCTGGCAGAATTTGAGAAGTTTGTTGGAGATGATCCTGCTGTTTCTTATGTGGGTATTCGGGGAGATGAAGATCGTGAAGGTTATGTTTCAACTAAGCCAAATATTCAAGCTATTTTCCCGTTTAGGCGAAATATCTGGAGCGTAGACGTGATCCATAAAGTCATGCACAATGACAATATTCCTAATTTAAAAGCACTTTATGAACAGTATGCTCCGGTTGAACTTAAAGAAGCGGCGTTGGAAATCATTCAATGTCCGACTTCTCGTAATTATACGGTTAGCCGAAAATTGAATGCTCTACTGGATTTAAGTGTAAAGACATTTAATAAAGTCGTATTCGAATATTTGAAAACAACGGATTATCCGGTTGGAAAACTGGATGAGTTTCCGCTAGTAGACAATGAGGATGTGCTTGTTAAAAATGATATCTTACGCTTGTTAGAGGATAGTGGAGTTGGCATCCCTGCATACTACAATCCTATTGAGTTCGAGGTTGATGGTGAAAAAGGGGAGTATTGTCGCAGTCGTTCGGGTTGTTATTTCTGCTTTTTTCAGCAACGGATTGAATGGATTTGGCTGCTCGAACAGCATCCTGATTTATACAAAAAGGCGATGGAGTATGAGAAGGATGGATACACCTGGATTCAAGGAGAAACTCTCGCAGACTTGAGCCGACCAGAACGGGTTCGACAGATTAAGTTAGATCATATCAAGAAACAGAAGGCCATGAAAGCAAAATCCAAAAGTGGACTCTTGGTTGATATGTTTGACGATGACGATATAAATTGTGCAAACTGTTTTATTTAGACATTAGATATTTATGCTTAAGACGGATGTAAGATGGCCTGATCATCGGCGTTATAAGTCTCGTACGGAGTGGGAGCCAATCGGTTTCTTCTCTGATTGTTTATGCAATGCGACGAGTTTTGATTTGATGCTTGGGTTCTTTTCGTCTTCAGCTATTCATGTCTTGTCGTATGGATTTGCCTCCTTTTTGTATCACGGAGGTAAAATGCGATTGATTATTAATAATATACTGACAACCCAGGATAAAGAGGCAATTATTAATGGTCAGCGTCATAGCATCATTGCAACTTATGACCTGTCCGACATAAAAAATATTCATGAGACACTCTCTAAACGAGATCGGCATTTCTTCGAATGTTTGTCGTATCTCATTCAACATGATCGGTTAGAACTAAAGATTATTGAGCCTAAAGAGGGTACCGGTATTTCACATACGAAGGTGGGGGTTTTCAATGATGGTGAAAATAGAGTGTCGTTCGATGGATCGTGTAATTTCTCTAAGACTGCACTCATTGATAATTTAGAGAGTTTAACAGTTTCGTGTGATTGGGATGGACCTGTAGAGGAGGCGAAGATTCAGGATATTGCAAACGATTTTCTTCAAACTTTTTCAGAGCAAAATCAAGCGGTTAATTATTTGGATGCGGCTGCGATTAAAACCAATATCGCAGTGACATTCAATAATAATGATATTGTTTCGCTACTCAAAGATGAATATGAGCTTATGGATAAATCGGAAAAATCCGATGAATATCCCGAATCGGTTGAAATTGCTCTTAGTAAAGCGAAGAAAGAGGTTAAGGCTTTGATTAGAGAGGCCTCTTATGAACAAGAAAAAGAGGCGACACATACTCCAATGTTCCCCTTTGCTGTTGGGCCGAGACCATATCAACAGACGGCTTTTGAGAATTGGAAGACTAATAAACAAGTCGGCCTATTTGCTATGGCTACAGGAACAGGGAAAACGATTACTTCGTTAAATTGCTTATTGCAGGTGTACAATAAGACTGGGTATTATAAGGCAGTAATCTTAGTCCCGACTATTACGCTGGTCAGTCAATGGGAAAAAGAGTGCAGACGTTTCCGGTTTAATAATATCATCAAGGTTTGTTCAACTCGTCCTGGTTGGAAGTCAGATATTACTAGTATTCAGCTGCAAGAAAGAATCTGTGATGCCACACATCCTGTTTCATATGTGGTAATAGCCACATACGCCTCTTTTGCTAAAGATTATGCCTTTGACTTACTGAATTCGTTATCGCCAAAGACATTGTTAATCGCAGATGAAGCTCATAATATGGGCTCGGGGGCCTTGTTGCATAAATTGCCTATGATTCGTTTTAAACGTCGCATAGGTTTGTCTGCTACTCCAGATAGACAATTTGATGACGAGGGAAACGCTGCATTACGAACTTTTTTTGGCGCAGAACAACGATATACCTACGAGTTCACAATGCAAGAAGCTATTGATAAAGGCTTTTTGTGTCATTATGATTATTATCCTCATGTAGTTAGTTTGACACCTGAAGAGATGAACGAATATAAGGATCTGTCTCTTCAAATTGCTAAGTATTGTCATGGAGGTGAGCTTGATATTGAGAACGAACGATTGAAACGATTGCTTCTGGAGCGAAAACGTATTATCCATAAGGCCGCGGGAAAGATCGATGTGTTTAAGCAGATTATGGAAGGTCGACTTCAGGATAAAGGGAATCTAAAATATACATTGGTGTATGTCCCCGAGGGAATTCTTCCGGATAATACTGCAAATTTATTTGCAAAAACGGATATAATAAGCGATGATCCCGAGGCTGAAAAGCTCATTGATCAATATACAGAGATTGTCCGCGATCTAGGAAGTCGTATTACAGTTAAAAAGTTCACCTCAAATACTTCTGATCGAGATGCTATATTGTCTGATTTTGCAAGCGGAAAGATTCAGGTGCTTACCTCGATGAAGTGCTTGGATGAAGGTGTTGATGTGCCGAGAAGTGAGTTAGCGGTTTTTTGCGCTAGTACGGGTAATCCGCGGCAATTTATTCAGCGAAGAGGTCGGATCCTAAGGACCTGCGCTGGTAAACATAAGGCCATAATTCACGATTTAGTAGTTATTCCGAGCATTGATCCAACCATGGAAACCTATGAAGTCGAGAGGTCTTTATTAAGTAATGAATTGAAAAGAGTCCGTAATTTTGCTTTATTGTCAGACAACTGCGCGACCACATTGCAAGAGTTGGATGCTATACTTGATCATTATAATTTATCGATATTCTAACCCCTAAGACTATGGAACTCAAAGATTCAACAAATGGTGACAGAATGTTACGTATTGTGTTGAGTGATCCCAATCTAGTTCAATATGGAGGATATGATCCGGAGGACTATGAGACGGTCGACGAAGCCCTGAATTCTGAGTGTGTTGTGGTAGTTGCTGTTGCTAAATTTATTCAGGGGATGGAGCACAATTACTCTCCAAGAGAAATTTACACGGAAATTCAGAACTATTTAAGCGCCAACCTATAATGATACTGAAAAGACTGACAATAAAAAACTTCCGTAGTTACTACGGCGAAAGTTCTTTCGACTTCAAAGACGGATTAACGCTTATCATTGGAGGAAACGGGGACGGAAAAACTACTTTTTTCGACGCCTTGGATTGGCTTTTTAAAACTGGAGTTGAAGATAAAAGCATCTATAATGTTTCCGAGATGCGAGCTGCTCAGCTAGAACCAGGAGAGAGCGATGAACTTCGTGTAGAATTACTGTTTGAGCACGGCGGTGAGAAGATACTCGAAAAGAAATTCCGTTTTGAGAAAGACTCAAAAGGGAATATTTTTACTCGAGATTTTTCGTTCCTTGGATACGAAATCAATGGAGTGGAGCGAGAGCAAATATCTGGATCCGTATTGCTTGAACGGTGTTTTGATGCGGCTGTCCGGAAATATTGTTTGTTCAAAGGTGAGACCGGTCTAAATATATTCAAAGATGATGATAGCGCATTGAAAACGCTTGTTGATAAGTTCTCTGATATACGACTCTTTGATAGCTATGTTGATATGGCCCAGGATTTCGAAGAGAAATCGAATAAGGCATATACAAAGGAGTTAACTTCAGATAAGAAGGTCGCACAAAAAGCTACGGATTTAGGTTTCAAGTTACAGGCGGCAACTCGCAAGTTGGTTGATGTTCAGCAAGATATCCGACAGCAAGAAGCGATGGTATCGGCTTATCAAACAAAGGTCGATGCGCTGGAGCATAGTCAGGAGGTGAGTGATCGTTACCATGAGTTAAAGGTACGGTTGCAGGCCCAATCCGAAAAGCGAACCTTAGCTCTTCAACGTATTGATGAGCGATATAATTATCATCTTCTTGATGATATGTGGATTCTTTGTGCGTTCCCGCCCATTTTCAAAGAATACATCAAGAAGGTTTCTGCTTTGAGCCGCGAGAAACGGAGGCAGAATGAAGCATATATTGAAGAAAGAGGTCGCGAAAAGGGGAAACAAGAGGCAATGCAAGAATTGACTGCTTTGGCAAACGGAGCAACTCGATTGCCTTGGTATGTTCCAGATGAGGGAACTATGCAGGAGATGCTTGATCAGGAGATCTGTAAAGTTTGCAATAGACCTGCACCAAAAGGATCAGATGCATATGCTTTTATGCAGGAGAAACTGGAAGAGTATCTTCGACAGGAAAAGGAAAAAGAGGCTGCTGAGGCTGCTGAAGAGCCATTGTTTAAAGATCAAAATATTGAAAACCTCCATAGTCTCGGTATTAGCCTTGGTGGAAGCCAGGCCCAGCTAATAGCGGGATTGGGTGAAGAAATCCGTGATCATATTGAATATACAGCAGCTCGCAAACAAGAACTTGCTAGTATTGAGGAGAAAATACGGGAGACCGAGGATGAGAAGCAACGCCTTCTTATTCAATCAGATGGGCTCTCTGAAGATTTATTGGATAAGAATTTCTCTGATTTAAAAGGTACCTTTGAACAGAAGAATCGAGCCGAACAGCGCATTATGCTTCTGAAACAGCAAGAAGCTGAACTGCAGGAGCAGAAAGCTGAACTGAAGGCGGAACTTGAGAATCTGAATCCGAACTCAAGTATTGCACGTACTTATGCTAAGATTCATACGGTATTTACCAAAATATTGGAAGCGTTTACGGCTGCCAAGAAACAAAATCTGAAGAAGTTCTTAAATGATCTTGAACTTCGGGCAAATGAGTATCTTGCAAAATTGAATGTAGATGATTTTCATGGAGTCATCAGAATTCGAGAAACTGCAGATGAGTCTGCCTCCATTAAACTGTACAGCTCAAATGATGTGTTGATCTCGAAGCCGAATGGAGCATTGGCGACAACAATGTATATGTCGGTCTTGTTTGCAATTTCAGATCTGACTACATTGAAACGAGAGGTGGATTATCCTTTGATCTTTGATGCCCCGACATCCTCTTTTGAGTCCTTAAAGGAAGATGAGTTCTACAATGTTATTGACAAGATTAAGAAGCAGTGTATCATAGTAACAAAAGATTTGTTGGAGAAAGATGACGTTACGGGAGAGCGGCGATTAAATCTTGAAAAAATCAATCGTCTTACCTGTTCTGTATATCGTATCGAGAAGCAGCGTCCTTTCGATCCTGAAGATCTTTCTACTATCTGTACAACCGCAAAACCGATTAAGTGATTATGGCCGAGAAATTAATAGATATATGGGGGCGGAGAAATCCGGAATTCGAGGTTCGTTATGAGGAGAGCATTATTAAAATGTTCTGTGATTACGGGAAAGGGAGTAGTGATTTTCAAGAGTCTCGAGGAAAGCTTTTTGGTGCCGGATATGAGATTTATATCATTGCATTCTTTATTGGATTGTATTTTGATAAACGCCGTGAGTTAATCGATAATCCGAATAAAAGAAAGACGTTTGGTCATGCCTTGCAATATTGGGGTAATCAAGAAAACCGTAGAAATCGTAAATCATACGGGAAGATTCGTGAGTATATTTTCGTTGCATTGGTAGCTAGGAGCGATATTGATTTTATTGAACTCGATAAAGGTAAGATCAGTAAGTCCAAGGCAGTGGATAAATTGATTACCACGATGGAAGAGTATGCCAATTACGGATTCCATTACATGGAAGATAAGTTGATTGACAATCCTGATTATTTTTATAAGAACTCGGCTTTTCTTGATTTGTTTTTGAGCTTCTTGAAAAGCCCAGATGACACAAATTCATCAGAAGAGGAAGAACTTGAGTTGCTTGATTGATAATGTCTGTTAATGTCCTGAAAGATGTGTCTGGGGAGCTGTAACGTCAATATGTAGAATGATCTGAAAGCAGCTCCCAGACATACTTTTTACAACACTACCATATCTCTTCTAGCCCTATTGATTTGAGGTATTCGTAGGTGCCATCATAGAATTCTGGAAGTCGGGTTGCATCCTCTGGGAATCCATCGACGGTCTTGTTGGGATTGCCTTCTGGAACGCAAATGACCATGCCGATACGGGCGCGTGTTAGGAGGACACGGTAGGCATTCAACATGTATTTTCTTCGTTCGAGGCTGCTTTCGGTTTGCCCTGATTCTTCGCGCCAGGCAGTTCGGCCGTTGAAATTGAAGTATCGCCAACGTCCGTTTTCGCAGCGCAGATCGGCATCCCAAAGGACGCAGGTATAATCCAGTTCGAGCCCTTGTACCTGGATCTCGGTTGCCGCATCCTCAAGATAGTTTGAAGACCTGATGTCAGTCTTGTCCTCCAGAAACCAGTGAACGGCATTTTCATCGCCCTGATCCAGAATATCGACGGCCAATGGTTTGAACCGAGCCGCTGCCTTGCTGACCAACACGCCTGACCGTTGCGAACCCCGGGTATTCTTACGCAGCCATGCCCTTGCCTTGGCCATATCTCTTGTTAGTACAATCGGATAGAGCTCTTTTATCGTGTTGTACCAAGTGGCGGCATCCGGATTAAAAGAGAGTAATGAGTGTACAAATGCAGAGAGATTCTCGGCTCTGAACGAACGCAGACTAACTCCCAGATGGAGTTCCGGAGAGAACGTGACCTTGTCATTGTCGGCCAATAGCTCATTGACGCGACCTTCGGCATATTCCGCTTCGGTTAGCTTGTTGGAGATATAGATCCTCCAATGTGTGAATTTCTCGTTGAGCGCTTTGATCCATTCCGATATGCCAGCTTCTCCGGTGTTGATCTCCTGACCTCCGCCTACCAGACATACGATCGTTGCCCAGTCTTCCCGCTGATCCAAAGACCAAATTAGGAACGCCGCCTCGGAGTAGGGGAAGTTCGGCACCTTGAGTTTGTTCCCATACGTGCCGCCTCGTTTGAGGTAGTCTGCAAGCCTTTTATGTGTCCATGAACGCTGGGCTTCATCAAAGATGGCCACATGCTCCACCTCTCCGTAGCCGGAATTTGCCAGTTTCATCGCTTTCTGCGGATCAATTTCGAGGACTCCGTTCTCAACGGGGTTCTTGATTTTGGCCAACATGTTGTCGCGGTAGCGGTGAATCATCTGTATGAACTTACCGACCTCCCTCCGAGAGTCTGACATGTTCTTTTTCTCGCCCCGGGCTTTACATTTCTTGTGGTTGTCGATGGCCAAAGCCTCGGTAAGCACTGCGACCAATGGCCCGTTGCCGGATAAGTAGACTGCACCCTCGTCCTCGACCAATTTATCGCCATTCTGATAGGACTGTTTGACGGCAACGTCCAATCCGACCAGCGTCTTTCCCGCTCCGGGTACGCCGGTTACAAAGCAGATGCTCTTCTCTCCTTTCTCACGACTGGTCTTGATTACATCGAGGATATACGCAATGGTGCGATCGGTCGATACCTTGTCGGCTTCGTGGCGGGTGATGTCCTCTACCGAGTGGTTTTCATAGAGCCTCTTGGCCGCCTCGATGATGGTCGGGGTGGGTGAATAAGGACTAATAATCCAGTTGGCTCCCAAGCTGGGATCCGGGGCTGTCGCTCCGGCATGAGTCAGAACATCCGCAATGAGCTGTTGTAGTCTGGCGGGCCCCGTTAATAATGGGTTGTAGATGGAATCATCATATACAGAAGCCTGGAATACGCTTGAACTTTTACTGATCCAAGGATGTATGAGAATGGGGACAATGATCCTGTTTTGGCTCAGCAAGTGAAAATTCTTCAGATCCAAAGCATAATCTAATACTTGCTCGATATAAGACCGCATATTCTCCTTCTTAGCCTCTTGTCTTGTCTTGAATTCGAGGCAGAAGATAAGCCCACGAAGCAGCAGGACGACATCGATTCGCTTTCCGAGTCGTGGAATATCGTACTCGAAAATGACCTGTCCATCTTCATCCTTCCACGGTAGCAGAACCTCCTGCATGATGTGGATTTCATCGGCCCAAGCTTCATTGGTTGTAGTCATAGCAACTCCGTGATAGTTATTCACGAAGGTTCCCAACAGAGCTTCTGGTGATAGCTGTAAAAATTCGTGTATGGAGGCGTGATATAGACAACGAGTCATAAGCAAAGCGAATAGATTGTGGGGCGTGTTTCCCGAATATCGATGAATACAAAATTAAGATAAATCTAACAAAATCGGTCATTTTGATCCTGTAATGTTTTGATGGGAGGGACATCCGAAGGAAAGCCTCTTCGGTGAGTGGAACGATAACGGGCGGTTGTAAGTTCTGCTCCTTTTCATCCGGCAGCAAGGTAAGGGTCCGGAGCGAAATGCCAACCTCAGGCCCCGGTGGGATTTCCGCAGCGAAAAGCCTCTTTCTGTGGAGCCCTTTCCCCGCGGAAAAGGTTGTCGTATTCGCTCCGGCCCGCTTTTGAAGATGCTACCGATGGAAAGGAGAAAAACCATGCTTCGGCTGTGTGTCGTTTCTCCCGTTCCCCGGACCATCTTTCATTCACCGGCCTCGATCCCCGCTGTTGTCTAAGATCAATTTGTTGCCCATTTTTCTCGTGTTTGAGCCGTGATGGAGTTTGGTGATACAAGTGTGCTCCGCGGCGATTTTTGAGGTGTATGGCCTGTTTCTGTGGCTTATATTATGTATTTATCGAGCTTCCGCCATTGGCGCGACGCCCAACCCTCCCCGATGCAAGAATGTGGGCAACGGCCGAAGCCTTGTTGTCGCTCCAGTCCTATGTATCCAACTGGTATCCGCAAATCAATATGTCCGCAAAACAACAAAACAGAGAGCCTGCAAAACAGTACGTCAGTAAAACAACAAAACAGTGTGTCAACACAACAGCGAAACAGCAAAACCGTGACTTCAGTCAGTCAGTACTTCAGTCAGTCAGTACTTCAGTCAGTCAGTACTTCAGTCAGTCTGTGCTTCAGTCAGTCAGTGCTTCAGTCAGTACTGACGTCAATCAGTCAGTCGGCCTTTTTGAATAAGACGCTCTGTGGGTCTTCCTTTTTTGATCGGTTTTGTTCCCGATGTCGACTTCGGGAACGGGCAGTTCGCCTCTTCAGATTGGCCGGCGAACAAGCGGGAACGGGGCGTGATATTCGACCCGTTTTTGAGTCCCCGGAACATTATATGTTTCGGGACTCAGCAAGCTGTGTTTTCCGTTACGCGAAATAGATTTCGTAACAGAAAACAGCT
>OJMG01001430.1_pt1 | contig 22275 bp, 22 predicted proteins | sample 1597141 | NCBI WGS metagenome assembly OJMG01 (sample SAMEA2452119, study PRJEB22498) | human gut metagenome | biome: human feces; feature: human gut; material: feces | place: Australia | collected 2012 | reverse complement strand
GAAGTGTGGTGCAGAACTTTGTGGAGAAGCTGAAAGAGCAGTTGCTGGAAGGTAAGACGGTGAATATTGGCGGATTGGGCGTATTTATGCTGGCTGCCAAGTCGAAAGGGGCGGACAAGGCGGAGGATGTTACGGCCAAGAGTGTGGATAGTGTCCGTATCTGCTTTCAAGCCAATAAAGAGTTGAAGATAACCAAGACTGCTACCCGTGCAGGTGAAAAGTTGGATCTGGTCAGCTTGGACGATTATCTGAAAGGGTTGTCGAATATTCCTGCGGGAGGTGGTTCGGACAGCGGTTCGGGAGATAGCTCGGGCGACGGAGGATTGGATGAAAATCCTCTTGGTTAATGAAAACTAATAATTAAAGTAAAAAAGGTCACTATGAAGAAAACGGGTTGGAATGTAATTTTGAAGATGATAATTGCCATAGCCAGTGCTATTGTAGGCGCAATTGGTGGACAGGCAATGACGCTTTAAGTATAAGGTTTATATAAAACAAGCCGGCAGCGCATTTGATTTGTGTTGCCGGCTATCTTTTGGGGGTAAACAGGAAAGTTACTCTTCAATCCATTTCACTATTTCCTCTGATAACGGATTAGTGGATGAACCATAAGAAGCTACCCATTTCCCGTTTTCATCAATCAGGAATTTATGGAAATTCCAACCGACTTTTGCGTCTTGCACACCGTTCTCGCTCTTCTGGGTTAACCATTTATACAAAGGAGCTATGTCTTTTCCCTTTACAGAGATTTTAGCCATCATAGGAAAGGTTACTCCATAATTCAATGTACAAAATTCTTTGATTTCTTCATTACTGCCCGGCTCCTGACTCAGGAAATTATTAGCAGGAAAGCCGATTATTACAAAATTATCCTTTCCATACTTCTCATATAACTCTTCGAGCTTAGCGTATTGCGGAGTAAATCCACATTTGGAAGCGACATTAACTACCAGTACTTTTTTGCCCTTAAAGGTGGAAAGTGATATATCTTCTCCATCAATGGTCTTGACTGTAAAGTCGTAGAAACTCTTTTGCTGTGCCTGAGCAGCTATTGCCATCATTGCCATAAAAATACTTATAATAATTGTTTTCATCTTTATATTCTGTTTATCTATAAAAACAAAATGGAGACTTAAATAGTTTATCATTGAAATAAAAAAAACACTACCTTTGCGCCCCGGTAAAAGATTGGTTTTTTGTAGGTAAAATAGGTATGAAGAAGAGTCTTATCGCATTAGCATTCGGCACCTTGGGATTAGGGATTGCCGAATTTGTCATGATGGGCATCTTGCCCGATGTAGCTAAAGATTTAGGTATCAGTATTCCTGTTGCGGGACATTTTATTTCCGCATACGCTTTGGGAGTTTGTGTAGGTGCACCTGTATTGATCTTAGCCCGTAAGCATCCATTAAAACATATCTTATTGGCATTGGTTACTTTGATGATGGTAGGAAATACCTGTGCGGCACTGGCACCTAACTACTGGGTGTTATTGCTGGCACGCTTTATCTCCGGACTTCCTCATGGTGCATATTTCGGAGTGGCCTCTATTGTGGCGGAAAAGTTGGCTGATAAAGGAAAGGGTTCCGAGGCTGTATCAATAATGATAGCGGGGATGACCATAGCCAATCTGTTCGGAGTTCCACTGGGTACTTCTTTGAGTAATTCCATTTCCTGGCGTGTCACTTTCTTATTGGTAGGTTGCTGGGGTGTGATTATACTTTATTATATCTGGCGTTGGGTGCCTCATGTGGAAGGATTGAAAGATACTGGATTTAAGGGGCAATTCCGATTCCTGAAAACACCGGCTCCCTGGCTGATTTTGGGTGCAACGGCTTTAGGAAACGGAGGTGTTTTTTGCTGGTATAGTTATATCAATCCGTTGCTGACGGAGGTGTCCGGATTTACTGCGGAAAGCATTACCGCGCTGATGGTATTGGCGGGCTTTGGCATGGTGGTAGGTAATCTGGTTAGCGGACGGCTTTCCGACCGTTATACTCCCGGGAAAGTGGGGACTACTGTGCAGGCTATGATCTGTATTGTATTGCTGTTGATATTCTTCCTGTCTCCTTATCCGTGGTTATCTGCATTGTTGATGTGTCTGTGTACGGCCGGTCTGTTTGCGGTTTCCAGTCCGGAACAGGTGCTGATAATCCGTGTGGCAAAAGGGGGAGAGATGCTGGGAGCAGCCTGTGTACAGGTAGCATTCAATCTCGGAAATGCTATTGGAGCCTATGTGGGAGGATTAGCCATTAGTGGTGGATACCGTTATCCGGCACTGGCTGGAGTGCCTTTCGCTATGGTAGGTTTTATCCTGTTTCTGACCTTCTACAAGAAATATCAGGCGAAATATTAAAACATTTCAATATCTTTTCGTATTTTTGTCCGCAAGTATTAACTAAACGAAACGAATTATGAAAACTTTGAATGTTGGAAAAATACTTTTTTTACTGATGATTGTCATGGGGTTGTCATCATGTGGTGATGAGTATTACACTGACGATTATTTGAGAAACAGTGATGAAAAACTATGCGCAAAAAAATGGGTAGAAGAATACACAACAGAGAACAAAGACGGCGTTGAAGTGTTATGTAGTCATCAATTAAAATTTGCTAAAGCTGATTATTCTGGTCAGGAGATTTGGGAATATTATCGTAGTGGAGAAAGTCGCCCTTATGAAACAACTTCACGTACTTTTACGTGGAAATGGATAGATAAAACAATGGAAGGTTTGATTTTGAACTATGGTGCCGGTGAAATAAAGTACTTTGATAATGTATGGGTACGTGAGAACTATTTATCCGGCAAATTGAATGGAATGATTGTGATGATGGTAGGTACTAATTTTTAATAATAATGCCTTATGAAACGCTTAATTTATAAGCTATTTTTTCTTTCAGTCCTTTTCATTGGGCTTACAGCTTGTGATGATCAGGATGAAACGGAATATTGGTTGCCTGGTACATGGGCTGGAACGGTAGGTAATCGTGATGCTTCATTCCTATTTAATGAGAATCGGACGGGTAGCTTTCGTATAGAGGGTGGTGATTCTGGTACATTCGATTGGTATTTTGAAGATGAACGTTATTGGACAGCATCTTCGGGAACTATTATTTTGGATTTTGGGCGTGGTGATAAAGCTTGTATTACAGGTTCATACGCAGATCGAAAATCTATTTCAGGATGGTATTATAGTTTTTATGAAGACTATTTGGATGGTTATGATGACGAGGCTCGGGCATTAGTTTTGCGTAGAGTTGGTTATTGAGAACTTAAATTTATTAATAAATAGCCCCCGCACTTCAATCTGCGGGGGCTATTTTGCTTATATCCTTTTATTTCTTCAAAAATAACTTCTTGAATTCATTCGGATAAGGCGTTTCAAACTTCATCAACTCTCCCGTAACCGGATGGTAGAAACAAAGCTTGAAGGCATGAAGCGCCAAGCGTCCAATGGGGTTTACGTCTTCTATTCCGTAGCGGCCATCACCAATAATAGGATGCCCTAAGTCCTGCATGTGCACACGAATTTGGTTCTTACGACCGGTCTCAAGATCCAACTCTACAAGGGAATAACCATTGGCACGCTTAATTGTGCGATAGTGTGTGATTGCTTTCTGCCCTCCGTCATCTGTTGGACTGGAATAAACATAAAGCGTACGATCTGTAAGCCAGGATATGACACAACCTGCATTCTTTTCCATTTCTCCTGTGACTACGGCTACATAGCGACGGTCGGTTACAATCTCATGCCAGTTGTCACGCAATGTGCGTTGCGTTTTTTCATCCTTTGCAAACATCATCAGTCCGGAAGTGTCACGATCGAGGCGATGAACGATGTACACGTTGCTACCGCGTCCATTAGAGCGCTGAACATATTCATTTAGAATATGGTATGCTGTACGTTCCTTCTGACGTTCACTGCTGACTGATAGCAGGCCTTGTATCTTTTCCACTACTATGATATATGCATCCTCATATACAATCTTCAGCAGGTTGTTATGGAATTCTTTCTTGCCTTTATCACGACTGATTTGTACTTTCATACCCGGTTTTAACGGGAAATTATATTGAGTAGTGATCACACTGTCTACGAATACCACTCGCTTGCTGAGCAATGATTTTAGTTTGGTACGGCTGGCATCCGGCATCTTGGCTGCCAGAAACTCCATAAGTTCCATCGGTTCGTTTACTGTGTAGTCCGTATATTGGGTGCGGGCTCGCGCTACTATTTTTCCTTTTGCCACGTTGATAGTGATTAATGGTTAGTGATTAGTGATAAAATTTTCAGTCTTCATTTCTTAATTCCAGAAGCACTACGTTTTCTACGTGGTGGGTGTGAGGGAACATATCTACCGGTTGTATGGCTTTTACTTTATATTTTACGTCGAGCAGTTGCAGGTCGCGTGCCTGTGTGGCAGGATTGCAGCTTACATATACGATACGTTTCGGTTCGGCAAACAGGATAACATCTACCACATCCTGATGCATTCCTGCACGCGGAGGATCGGTAATGATAACATCCGGGCGCCCATATTGATTGATGAAATCCTGGGTCAGCATGTCTTTCATATCACCGGCAAAAAATAATGTATTCTTAATCCCGTTGATTTCTGCATTTACCTTTGCATCTTCGATAGCTTCGGGTACATATTCAATACCAATAACCTGGCGGGCTTGTTTGGAAACAAAGTTGGCAATGGTTCCTGTGCCTGTATAAAGGTCGTAAACCAACTCTTTACCGGTCAGTCCGGCGAAGTTGCGTGCTATCTTATAAAGATTGTATGCTTGTTCGGAGTTTGTCTGATAGAATGATTTAGGACCTATTTTGAAGCGTAATCCTTCCATCTCTTCGAAGATGTGATCTTTCCCCTTGAAAGTGTATACATCCAGGTCGGTAATGGTATCATTACGTTTATTATTAATAATGTATAGGAGAGAGGTGATTTCAGGGAATGTATCTGCTACATATTGCAGGAGTTGCTTGAATAATCTCAATTCTTCTACCTCTTCTTCTATTTTAGCTATGAGGATAACCATTAATTCTCCGGTGGTAGATGTGCGGATGATCATGTTGCGCAACATGCCTTCCTGTGTGCGGAGGTTGATGAAAGAATAATTGTGTTCGTAAGCATAATCACGTACGGCATTGCGGATACGGTTGGATATGTCATCTTGCAACCAGCACTTCTCTATAGCCAGTACTTTATCGAAAGCGTTGGGGATATGGAAACCTACGGCATTCATCTGTTCGTATACCACATTCTGTTTTATTTCTTCTTCCGTCAACCAACGTTTGTTAGAAAAAGTGTACTCCAGTTTATTTCTGTAGAATTGTGTTTTCTCGGAACCGAGGATCGGAGAAATTTCCGGAAGTTCGATTTTTCCGATGCGGGTAAGGTTGTCCGTTACTTGTTTTTGCTTGTACTTGATTTGCTCAGAATAGGGAAGAACTTGCCATTTGCAACCGCCACATACGCCATAATGTTGGCAAAATGGGACAGCTCTTTCACGAGAATATTCGTGGAACTTCACTGCTACAGCTTCAGCATAATGATGCTTTTTTCTCTTAATTTGCAGGTCTACTACATCTCCGGGAACGACATAAGGTACGAAAATAACCAAATCATTAACCTTTGCGATGGCTTTTCCTTCGGCAGCCACATCCGTTATTGTCACTTTCTCCAGTAGAGGAAGCTCTTTTCTATTTCTTGCCACTTTTACACCAGTCTAATAAATTATTCTGCAAAAATAGACATTTTTTCGGGAATTCTCTCTATGAAGTGAAATATTAAAGATTGCAATGTCGAAATTGCATTTTGATAGAAAGTTTTTTCTCAAAAAGTTTTCTAGTATGCGAAATATACTTAGATTTGCGAACAGAAAAAAATCACAATTGAGAAACTTAAATTTATATTATGGACAAGAAAAGAGTTTATACCTTTGGTAACGGTCAGGCAGAAGGAAAGGCTGACATGAAAAATCTTTTGGGGGGTAAAGGCGCCAACCTTGCCGAGATGAACCTTATTGGGGTTCCGGTTCCTCCCGGTTTTACAATCACGACTGAGGTTTGTACCGAATATAATGAGATGGGGCAGGAAAAAGTAGTTGCTCTGTTGAAAGGCGAAGTAGAAAGCGCCATAGCAAGAGTGGAAGAATTGATGTCTTCTAAGTTCGGTGATATAGAAAATCCCTTACTGGTTTCGGTACGTTCCGGTGCTCGCGCTTCCATGCCGGGTATGATGGACACAATCCTTAATCTGGGTTTGAACGATGAAGTGGTAGAAGGATTGACACGTAAAACTGGCAATGCCCGTTTTGCATGGGACTCTTACCGTCGTTTCGTACAGATGTATGGTGACGTGGTATTGGGTATGAAACCGACTAATAAGGAGGATATCGATCCGTTCGAAGCTATCATTGAAGAAGTGAAGCATGCGAAAGGTGTGAAGCTGGATAACGAATTGGAAGTGGAAGACCTCAAAGAATTGGTGAAGAAGTTTAAAGCTGCCGTGAAGGAGCAAACCGGAAAAGATTTCCCGGCTTGTGCTTATGAGCAGTTGTGGGGTGCTGTTTGCGCAGTATTTAACTCCTGGATGAACGAACGTGCTATTCTGTATCGTAAGATGGAAAGTATACCCGATGAGTGGGGTACAGCTGTCAACGTACAGGCAATGGTATTCGGCAATATGGGCGAAACTTCAGCTACAGGTGTTTGTTTCAGCCGCGATGCCGGTACGGGTGAAGACTTGTTTAATGGTGAATATCTGATCAATGCACAGGGTGAAGACGTTGTGGCCGGTATCCGTACTCCGCAACAGATTACAAAGGTTGGTTCGCAACGCTGGGCAGAACTTGCAGGTGTTAGCGAAGAAGAGCGTGCTGCTAAATATCCGTCCATGGAAGAGGCTATGCCGGAAATCTATAAAGAGCTGGATATGCTGCAAACTAAATTGGAAAACCACTATAAGGACATGCAGGATATGGAGTTTACCGTTCAGGAAGGTAAGCTTTGGTTCCTTCAGACGCGTAATGGTAAACGTACCGGTGCAGCTATGGTAAAGATTGCAATGGATTTGCTGCATCAGGGTATGATTGATGAAAAAACAGCTTTGATGCGCTGTGAGCCCAATAAATTGGATGAATTGCTTCATCCTGTATTTGATAAGACTGCTTTGAAACAAGCAAAAGTTCTGACTCGCGGTCTTCCTGCATCTCCGGGTGCTGCTACTGGACAAATTGTGTTCTTTGCAGATGATGCTGCAGAATGGCATGCTGCCGGTAAGCGTATTATAATGGTACGTATCGAAACTTCTCCCGAAGACTTGGCCGGTATGGCAGTTGCAGAGGGTATTCTTACTGCCCGTGGTGGTATGACGTCTCATGCAGCAGTAGTGGCCCGTGGTATGGGTAAGTGTTGTGTGTCGGGTGCCGGTGCTTTGAATATTGACTATAAGGCTCGTACGGTAGAAATAGATGGTGTTCTGCTGAAAGAAGGCGATTATATTTCATTGAATGGTAGTACAGGTGTGGTTTATAAAGGTCAGGTAGAAACGAAGGCTGCTGAACTTTCAGGAGATTTCGCAGAACTGATGGATCTAGCTGATAAGTATACGAAACTCCAGGTTCGTACCAATGCGGATACTCCTCATGATGCTGCTGTGGCTCGCAACTTTGGTGCTATTGGTATCGGTCTTTGCCGCACGGAACACATGTTCTTTGAAGGTGAAAAGATTAAGGCTATGCGTGAGATGATTCTTGCGGAAGATGCGGAAGGACGTCGCAAAGCGTTGGCTAAGATATTGCCCTACCAGCAAGCTGACTTTAAGGGGATCTTCCAAGCTATGGAAGGTTGTCCGGTAACAGTTCGTCTGCTTGATCCTCCTTTGCATGAGTTCGTTCCCCACGATCTGAAAGGTCAGCAGGAAATGGCGGATGCTATGGGTGTTAGCCTGCACTATATCCAGCAACGTGTAGAATCGCTTTGCGAACATAACCCGATGTTGGGACACCGTGGATGTCGTTTGGGTAATACATATCCTGAGATTACTCAGATGCAGACGCGTGCCATTCTTGGTGCTGCTTTGGAACTGAAGAAGGAAGGCGTGGAAACACATCCGGAAATCATGGTTCCGCTGACTGGTATCTTGTATGAGTTTAAAGAACAGGAAAAGGTGATTCGTGAAGAAGCTGCTGCACTTTTCGCTGAAGTGGGTGACAGTATTGACTTTAAGGTGGGTACAATGATTGAAATACCTCGTGCTGCCTTGACTGCCGACCGTATTGCTTCTTCTGCTGAGTTCTTCTCATTCGGTACGAATGACTTGACTCAGATGACATTTGGTTATTCACGTGACGATATTGCTTCCTTCCTCCCGGTTTATCTGGAAAAGAAAATCTTGAAAGTAGACCCGTTCCAGGTTCTTGACCAGAACGGTGTGGGACAGCTGGTGCGTATGGCTACTGAAAAAGGTCGGGCTATCCGTCCGGATTTGAAGTGCGGCATCTGTGGTGAACATGGTGGTGAGCCTTCTTCTGTGAAGTTCTGCCATAAAGTTGGTTTGAATTATGTGAGCTGTTCTCCGTTCAGAGTGCCCATAGCACGGTTAGCGGCGGCGCAGGCTGCAATAGAGGAATAAGCACTATTCTGATATAGTTATAGAATTAGGCTGTAATGCATTGTAAAACAGGCATTACAGCCTAAGTTATTTTTAAGCGGTTCGTACACTTGGCAACAGAAATCGAGCCAAATAAACGGCATTCGCATACACCTGGGCATACACTTGTGAACATCAGCGCATACACCAAAGCATACACCTATAAATTTAAGATAAATGGCTACATTTAAAGCAGTTGTAAGAAAGAAAAGAGCCGATGGCTTTTACCCGGTGTACATTCGCATCGTTCACCGTTCCAGAATGGGCTACATTAAGACCGACAAGATTGTTTCGGATAAGCAAATCTTGAAGTCTGGAGAAATCAAAGATGCGGTAGTGAATGATTTTTGTTCCAGAGAAATCCTAAGGTACACAGACATGGTGAACCGGAAAGATATTTCTGGCTATTCTGTCACTGAGTTGATAGAATACCTAACTCGTGTTGAAGATAACGTGTGCTTCAGTGAATATGCAACTTTGCATATCAATCGCATGATAGAAGAAGGTCATGAAAGAAATGCAAGGAACTATCGTTGGGCGGTTAATCATTTGGAGCGTTATCTGGGAACTACCAATGTTATGTTCAACCACCTCACATCTGCCGTCCTGAAAAGATGGATTGATAGTTTGGGACTAACAAACAGAGCGAAGGAAATGTATCCTACTTGTATTCGTCAGATTTTCAAAAAAGCTATTCTTGAATATAATGATGAAGAAAGAGGTATTGTACGCATCAAGTTTAATCCGTGGCTAAAGATAACAATTCCCAAATCTGACGGAACTGTTCAACGTGCAATCAGCGCAGAGGCTTGCCGTGAGTTCTTCAACCGCCCTCTACCCAAAAGTAAGATGATTTCTTCTCTTCCGGAATTGGGCAGAGACGTTGCACTCCTATCCCTGTGCTTGGGTGGCATCAATACTGTGGATCTATATGAGCTAAAAAAAGATGATTACAAGAATGGAATCATAGGCTATAAAAGAGCCAAGACAAAACACAATCGTCGGGATGAAGCCTATATCGAAATGCGTGTTGAACCATTCATTCAATCTACATTTGACAAGTACCTTTCAGATGACAAAGATGAACCATACCTGTTCAACTTTCACCAACGGTACAGTAACTCTGATAGTTTCAATGCCAATGTGAACATCGGCATCCGAAAAATCTGTCAGGATATGGGCATGAAGAAAGAGGACTACTATTGTTACTACACCTTCCGGCATACTTGGGCAACCATAGCCCAAAACGATTGCGAAGCGAACTTGTATGAAGTGGCTTTCGGAATGAACCATAGTCACGGAATGAATGTAACGAGAGGTTACGTTAAATTGGACTTTACTCCGGCATGGGAACTGAATGCCAAAGTAATTGACTTCATCTTCTTTAGTGACGAGAAGAGTAAGCAAGGAAAAGCCCGAAACTTGGAAGCCTCAGAAGACAAACTGTTCCGTATCTCAAAGAAGATGATGATTTATGGTCGTGCCTATTTCAAAGGCAAGGTTGTAGGTGAACTTACGGATATTGGTTTCAGCAATGTGGATGAAGTCATTGCCGAGCTTGTCAAGCAACTGCCAAAAGATATTCCTACCGGCTGTAATGTCCAATTCCGTCTGTTGAATTGCGATTCTCAAAAGGAAGTCGTTTACGAAAGAAGCAAAGGCAAAGGTTTCTAGTTGATGTGAGTAGAATCTAACTCTTAACTGGAGGGAAGAATTTAGCAACACTCCCCCTATGAGCCGTATCAGTCATTTTTTGATTGGCACGGCTTTAATTGTACCTACCCCTATCAGCTTGATTGCGATTGGCTACGATGTTTCCTACTATCAGAGCGGTAAGCAAGACCACCCCTTTCCACAGCAAAACAAAGGAAGTCTTGATAATCCAGATAGCCAGATGGAACACGTTGACGATAATCCAACGAGCCGCTTTCAATAACAATCCCACCAATAATATGACCGGGAGCAAGTATATCAGGAATAGTAATTCAAACAACATAACTTTCGATTTTTAGTGTGAATAATGTAGCCTATTAGTGGCTGTTTTTATATGTAAATATAGTGAAAATCAGCGATATAGAAAAGTAATTCAGTCGATTTTTATGATATAGTGCGATACTTTTTATCTTGGTTTCAGGCACTTAGATACCATTGAACTGAAGTTATTCCAACCTTGAACATTCGGTTAAAGCACTATTCTATTCAAGGTATCTTGAACACTTGATATGTCGGTTATTGCTTGTCAGATTACATCATAAGATGAAGCTCTATTTCCCTATTGTCTTGGTTAAAGAACTCTTCTAACCCACTTACCTTGGTTAAATTAGACTTGGGTATGGTATACTCACTAACTATAGTTTCTTGGTTTAAACATCTATGGTATTAGGCTATCAAGGTGTCTTAGTTGTATGTTATTTGAGTATGGTTGTAATAGTATCTAGGGTTAATGAAACTATGAAACCTTGATACCTTATAACCGAAGTATCACGTTTTCAAATCACCATAGTTATTGGTATCTCCAGTTCGATAGACCCAAGTATCTGTATCATTCGACATCTCGGTTAAAGTAACCACGGTATCTTGGTTACATTGCATCAAGTAATCTTAATCTATGGATAATGTGGTATTCTATATCCTTGGTAACTTGGTTAATGTAACCTTGGTTAGAAAATCCGGTTGCTAAAGATTTTTGTTGCGCATTTCGTTCCGAGCGGAGTTTCAGCGGTAATTTTGTCGTGAAAACGAACCTTGGAAGACATCGAACTGCGTTGCAGGATTTGTCAAGCAAGTTGTACCTTTGTCATTACAAAACTCCGTTTCGTTCTGAAAAGGTGACTTGCCGACTGCTGCCGCATCGGAGCGATTTCATCGCTGTTTCGCCCTGCGAAAGAAGGTTCAGAAAACCAATTTTACCAAAGTATCATAGTAAGATGAAGCGAAGAACTAAAGTTTATCAGTTACGACTGACCCAGGAGGAACAGTCTATGCTTAAAGAAATGGCAAAGAAAATAAAGAAGCCCATTGCTGACTACATTCGTGCTGCGTTGGCTGAGTATTCAAACGTAGATGCCAGACAACGGTTAGAACTAATCAATGACCTTGGTGCGTTTTACCGAAAGTTCCGGGATGAACTATCCTGGGCAGGCGGTAACCTGAATCAGTCGGTTAAGAGAGCCAATGAGCTTTCGGTAGCCGGGTTACTACCACCCAGCTATATCCGTGAGGTCTTGATGCCGACTATCCTTGAAACCCAGAAAACATTGACCGAGATAAAGAGAGACCTTGAAACCGTGACACGTAAGGCTATCAAACTATAGTATCATTGTATCGTAGTTCCTCTATACCTTATTATATAGTATTCCCGATATGATGAATCCAGTAACCGAGTAACCAAGGTATCAAGTAACCACGGTTACATTATATCGGAACACCATAGTCACATTATCCAAAGATATAATTACCCAAGTATGATAGCCACCATATTACCCAGAAGCTCCAACTTCCATGCAGTCGGTTACAATGAACGTAAAGTTGCGAAAGGTGTTGCCCGTATGCTTGAAATGCAGAACTTCGGCACACTTGGCACATTCGGCAAGCCTACCCCAGACGAACTGGTCACGTATCTTCAGGAATACACTTCCCGAAACACCCGTATCGAGAAGGCACAGTTCCATGTCGCCTTTTCCTGCAAAGGACACGAAATGACAGAATCAGAGCTACTAGACTTCGCTCACCGCTATCTCACTGAAATGGGATATGGTGAGGAAGGACAACCCTTGTTGGTCTATTCCCACTATGATACAGACAATACCCATCTGCATATCGTCACCTCTCGCATCGCTCCGGACGGAAAGAAGATTCAGCACGACCATGAGCGCAGACGCTCACAAGAAGTGATTGACCGCATATTGGGTAATGATAGAAAGCAGAAAGTGGAGAAAGATATGGATGCAGCCAAGCAATATAGCTTCTCCTCTTTTGCCCAGTTCAAAGCTATAATGGCATCTATGGGTTATGAGGTTTATCAGAAGAATGGTACTCTCTTTATCAAACATGGCGGCAAGGTACAGCAAAAGGTGTCGTTATCTGAAATAGAATCTCTGTATAAGAAAGGCTACTATACCAGGGTGCGTAATCATCAACTTAGAAGCATTCTCAAAAAGTATCGGGACGTAAGTTCCAACAAGGAGGAACTTCAAAAGGAACTGAAAACCAAGTTCGGCATCGACATCGTGTTCTTTGGCAAGAAGGATGCGCCATTTGGCTATATATTGGTAGACCACGCTAACAAAACCGTCGTCCACGGTGCAAGGGTATTGGCTGTAGAAGAACTCCTGGACTTCGCCACTCCCGAACAACGCTTTGACCGCATTGAGAATTTCATTGATCAGTTGCTTACCCTTAATCCAAAGATTACCCAAGGCGAGATATTCCAGAAGTTGAAGAAGCACCGTGCCTATATAAAGAAAGGCGTCATCTACTTCAACGGAGAATATAGACCCTTGAAGCCGTTTATGGCAGAAGCCATTGACCGCAACAATCGTATAGCATGGGTGGAGAAGTTCCAACCGGTATCAGAAGCGGAACGAGACTTGCTCTGTAAAATCTACAAGGTGAACCGACCAGACCTTGTTTCCCTTTCGTCTGAAAGAACACTGTCCCATACGGATGTTGTCAATCGCTTAAAAGAAATCTTCGCTGATGAAACTATCAGTTCTGTCAGAAGTTCCCTTCGTGAGGAAGGTTTCGCTATCCGTCAAGAGGAGGATGCCACATACGTCATCAACTTCAAGAAACATATCATCATCAATCTTTCGCAGGAAGGCTTCGATTTGGAACGTCTGAAAAGAAAGCCGTCCAAGCAACAGTTACCACATCCGAAGCACAGGTCTCAAAAGCCACTCTCCCATTATAACAAGATGCGAGACCACGGCGAAGGTAGCCACTATGGGAAACGTGAATGGGAAGTCGGGCAGAAAACTGGCTATGATGACATAGATGACGGACGTTCATTGAAGCGATAATATCCTCATTACATAATTTGGGGACTTGTTATCGTGCACTTTTTGGGCAAATAAAACCAAGATACCCCGGTAACAAGAACCTTTATACCACGGTTACTCTAACCAAGGTCACATAGTTGTTGCGTATTTCGTTTTCCGGGTTACACGTGCGATAATTTTGTCTTAAAATAATTCATCGCACGAAAAAATGATACAGACACCTGTCATAATAACATTCGCCAATCAAAAAGGAGGTGTGGGCAAGACCACCCTCTGCGTTACCTTCGCCAACTATCTGGTGACGAAAGGGGTGCGTGTCGCCATAGTGGATTGCGACTTCCAACATTCCATCATCAAGTGCCGCAAGTCGGACATCAAGAAATATGAGGTGGAATATGTTCCCTACGATGTACTGGCATACGAGGCTAACGACAAGAAGGCAATCATTTCCCTCATAGAGAAAATGCACAATGACCAGAGCCTTGATGTCGTGCTGATGGATTCCCCCGGCAGTCTTCAAGCGGACGGACTGGTGCCCATGTTCGTCAATTCTGATATTATCGTTGTGCCGTTCCATTACGATTTGATGACGGTGCCCTCCACCGCCAGTTTCCTCATGTTCATCGACCGTCTGCGTAAGGCTGTTGGTGAGAAGATGAAGGCACAGCTTTTCATTGTTCCCAACCTGCATGACGGCAGAGTCGGCAAACGCTCCGAACTGGTCATTTGGGAGAATACCAGAGAGACATTCTGCAATTATGGAGTCGTAACGGGCAAAATACCCAAGCGTGCCGACATGGAGCGTTTCAGTACAATGGCTGCTTTGGATAAGCAGGTCGGCATCGTTACCCCGGTCTTTGAACGTATCTACTCCTACATCTTTGATACTACCGCTCCTATCCGTGAACCCAAACTGACAGGAATACAACTGACCGAGAATTTTGAAGCGAAGCAGAAAAGCAAAGCGGATGACAATCAGTCAGAATCAGAAGAATCCAATCAATAATAACCATCAATATATAGCACAATGACAAATGACATTCCCGAAATAGATGACCTTCTGAAAGGTATCAATGACCCCGATATGGTTTTGTCGGACGAAAACAAATCTGAGCCTAAACCTGCAACTGATAATGCTACTGACGAAGATAATATTTCCAAAGGTGCAGCTTCGGAAATAGAACTCCCTAATAGTTGGCAGGATTTCCTTTCCTATTTGGAATCATCCGATACAGATGATAAAGGAGAAAGGATGATATGCAAATTAGACCGTGACCTTGCGGACACATTGGATGACTGCAACATCCATAACCGCAGCCGTTCCGATATGGTAAACGCCATCGTGCGGACATTCTTCAAGACCTATCTGCCCCAACTGGCGCAATATCGTCGTGATAACAAGTCACTTTTTGCAAGTTACAAGGAGGAACAGGTATGAAAAAAATCCGATGGACCGACCAGATGACCGCTGTTTTGATGGAACTATACCCGGTAGAAACCACTTCCCATACTGCCGTGGTATTGGGTGTAAGTGAAACTTACATCAAACAGAAAGCCCGCAAGCTGGGTCTGGTGAAAGTCGCCAAGGCGAAGTGGATGGAGCGTGCCGACTATATCCGCAGGCATTTCCATTATAAGTCATTCACGCAAATGGCCCGCGAATTGGACACAAGCAGAACTACCGTTCGTAAAATTGCCACCAAGTTGGGATTGAAACGTAATCCAAACGAGAACACCTGTATCAGGTCACAGACCAGAAACGAAATTCTCAGACGAGAGAGACGCCACGTTATATTCGGTCTTGAACCTCTGACACGGATCAAAGTGGTTTCCAACCGGGCTAGGGTCAGACTCCGTTCACGGCTCAAAGGCTTTGGGTATATCGTATGTAATGACCGCATTCTGCTTTATGCCACGGACAACTTTGAGCGCAAGACCAAGTTGGAGAACAAAGCCGTCAAGTTGGGATTGAGCTTTCTTCCCTTATCAGGTAATAATGTACAATTAGTATTCACATCCATATAATAACATAGCACCATGCAATACGGACAAATAGTAATCCTTCTCTTCATCGCCCTCTTGTTCTACTATGCGGCATTGATAGTCCTTGACATTATGAAAGCCAAGGCAGCACAGGTGGCGGAACTGGAATCGCAAAACGAGGAGGACATAGACATATCGGATGAAGCGCAGACCTTCAAACCGTTCAGGGTTAGCAGGGATGAGCCGAAGAAGGACAACGAATCCGAGGAACAAGTTAGTTCTGATTCTGAAACAAAATCAAAGCAGTCTGATGCCGCTTCTTCGTCTGATAATGTTACGAAATCAAAAGAAGAAGAACAGCAACAAAATCTTAAATCCGAACAGTCATTCAAACGTCCCGGTCATCGGGAGCCTATCATGACAGATGGCATCTTGGTTGAAGACCTCGTTGTGGAGGTGAACAAGATGGTTGAAACCGGTGAGTGCGATTTAGGCAAGGTCATTACCAACTGCGAGAATGCCAGATAACAATGCTGACTTACCCGACAAACTATATATAGCTTCAAAGAAGAAGTTACCCCGTTCCTTTAGCGACCTCTGTTCCTTGGGTGATGAAATCAGATAAACAATTTCAAAAAAATGCAATTCAAGAAAAAACTAAAACGTGCGTATGACCGCTTCATGGGTTCCTCTTTCGCACAGAAAAGCGTGTTGGCGGTAACCGCCCTTACCTTGTCGGTTGGCGAAGTGATGGCGGGAAGCAAGGGTGCAGCCGGCTTCACCAAGGCTACCACCGAAATCAGTTCCTACCAGACTCCCGTGTCTAACCTGATGAAGGCAATCGCAGCCGTAATTGCCTTAGTTGGAGCGTTTAACGTGTATTTCAAGATGTCGAATGGTGACCAGGATGTAAAGAAAACCATCATGCTTACCATCGGTGGATGTATCGCTTTTATCGCTTTGTCAGAGGCTCTTCCGTTGTTCTTCAAGTAGTAGAAACGTAACAATATATTGACGATGAATCAGGAGGGATTTCCCGTTTTCAAGGGATTGCAAAAGCCGCTGGAGTTCATGGGCATCCGTGGACGCTTCCTCACATTGGCGGCATTGGCCATCGGTGTGTCGTTTGTCGGTTTCATACTGTTCTCCATTGTATTGGGGAAACTCACCGGGTTCATCGCCATGCTTGTCATGGCAGTCATCGGGCTGGTGACCATCTTTGTCAAACAGCGAAGCGGACTGCACAACAAACGGAAGGAAAAAGGTATCTTTATTTATAACAAGCTGAGAAAAAGTTCCTAATACCCATTACATTTTATGGCACAAACCAAGAAAAAAGTCTTTGACGGTCTCTATGCGGGATTGGAGGAAACGGACGGCAATGTCGTCCTTTTTTCAGCCAAAGGCGAGCCGTCTGTCATCTTCGAGATGACCAATCCGGTGCAGCAACTCTGTACGGATGCCGAACAGTACATTCGTTTTCAGGATGTGCTTTCCAATGTGGTGCAGACGCTTGGCGAGGGTTATGCCCTGCAAAAACAGGACATCCTCTGCAAGCAAGCTTACCACCACGACGTGCCGGAAGATGCGGAGTTCCTGACCCGGAGCTATTTCAATTACTTCGAGGGAAGGGAGTTCACGGAGATACGCACCTATCTGATAGTGACACAGGAGACGCAGCGCAGCCAGTTCGTCCAGTACGACCCGAAGACATGGATGGACTTTCATGCCAAGGTTGCAAAGGTTGATGACATCCTAACTGAGCGTGGCATCCGGCACCGCAAGCTCACCAAAGCAGAAGTGAACGAATACTGCCATCGCTTCATGGCATTCCAATTCCGGCATGGTGCATTCTCCATGACCAACTTCAAGGCTTCGGACGAATATCTGAGGACGGGCAATCGTGTCATCCGTTCCTATCCTTTGGTGGATATAGATGAGATAAACCTGCCATCGGTTATCAAACCCTATACGGAAACGAACATCAACGGCTATCATATAGCTACAGACCTGTTCTCGTTTCTGACCAGCATACCTTTTACGGATTGTGTGGTATTCAACCAGGTGGTACAGATACCGAGCCAACGCAAGTTACTTCGCAAGCTGCAAGGCAAGGCAAAGCGTCATGGCTCCATGCCTGACCCAAGTAACAAGATTGCAAAGGCGGACATTGAGGAGGTGTTGAACCGGCTTGCCGTGGATAGTTCTCTGTTGGTATATACGAACTTCAATATCCTGGTCAGTTGCCCCGTGGATAAAGTAACTCCGGTTACATCGTATCTGGAAACCAAGTTATATGAGTGTGGTATTATGCCATCAAGGACTGCTTACAACCAGTTGGAGTTGTTTATGGACAGTTTCCCCGGCAATGCCTACGCTTTCAATCCGGACTACGATTTGTTCTTGACTTTATCCGATGCGGCATTGTGTTTTTTCTTCAAGGAACACTTGAAGGAGTCAGAAGTTACACCTCTGACCACGTACTACACCGACCGTCAGGGATTGCCAGTCTGTATTGACTTCACCGGAAAGGAAGGCAAAATTAAGATGACTGACAATGCCAATTTCTTTTGTATCGGACCAAGCGGAAGTGGCAAATCCTTCCACACTAACAGTGTCGTGCGCCAGTTATTGGAACAGCATACGGATGTGGTGATGGTAGATACAGGTGATTCCTACGAGGGTATCTGTGGCTACTTCGGTGGCACGTATATCTCTTATACTAAGGAGAAACCTATCTCTATGAACCCGTTTAAGGTAACGATTGAGGAATATGAGCAGAACTTTGGAGAAAAGAAAAACTTTTTGAAGTCATTGATATTCTTGATTTTCAAAGGAAACGAGCTGCCTTCCAAGATTGAGGATATGGTAGTGAACCAGACCATTGTGGAGTATTACGATGCCTACTTCCATCCCTTTGAGAAGTTCACGGAGAAGGAACGTGAAGGATTACGTCAAAAGCTGTTGGTGGATGCCAAGATGGAAGAGAATTATGATAAGTATTCCACCAAGATGGAGGACATTGACGAACTGATAAATACGGAAGAACCTCCGAGCAAGGTAGATGAAAACCGTATGCTGATGTTGCCTACCGAAGCTCACAGACAGAAGTTGCTTCGTCAATACCGCTCCTTGAAAGCACTTGCCCATGACTCGGCAGCTACTCCTGCTGAGAAGAAACGTGCCTTGTGTATCATGGAGAAATTCAAGAAGGAACTCTATGAGAACTCCTTCTTGATAAAGATTGAGAAGCAGATTGACTACTTGGAGGTACAGAAACGCAGACTCCGAGTGAGGGAGCTATCCTTTAACTCCTACTATGAGTTTGCATTGGAGCGCATCCCTCAAATCATCGCTCAGGAGAAAATCAGTTTCAGTATTCGTGATTTCGCAGCCATCTTGAAGCAATTCTACCGGGGTGGCGAGCTGGAGACCACGCTGAACTCTGACCTTGATACCAATCTCTTTGATGAGAAGTTCATCGTCTTTGAGATTGATAAAATCAAGGACGACCCCGTACTTTTCCCTATTGTGGTACTGATAATCATGGACGTGTTCCTGCAAAAAATGCGTATCAAGAAGGGTCGCAAGGCATTGATTATTGAAGAAGCGTGGAAAGCGATTGCTTCTCCTACAATGGCAGAATACATAAAGTATTTGTACAAGACCGTCCGTAAGTTCCACGGAATTGCCGGAGTTGTTACTCAGGAACTTAATGATGTGATAGACTCTCCAATCGTGAAGGAAGCCATCATCAACAACTCCGATGTGAAGATACTGTTAGACCAGACGAAGTTCAAGGACAGATACGATGACATTGCCTCCATCTTGGGATTGACCAAAATCCAGCGGCAGCAGATTTTTACCGTCAATGCCCTGAACAACCGGGAAGGTCGCAACTACTTCAAGGAGGTCTGGATATGCCGGGGTCAGAACTCCGATGTCTATGGTGTGGAGGAACCGCCCGAATGTTACTGGGCATACACAACCGAGCGAGCCGAGAAGGAAGCCTTGAAGATTTACCTCTCCTACTATGGCAATATGCAAGAGGCAATCACAAGAATCGAGGCGGACAGGAAGCAAGCCGGTGATGACAAGTATCTGGTGTTCGCAAGAAAAGTCAATCAACAACAAAAAGTGATGTCGTTATGGGAAAGTTGAAATTCACGTTTGTGGCACTATTCATGTTAGTGGCCACACAAGGAATGTTCGCCGCATGGAAAGTGGTCATAGACAAGAACTGCATCAAAGCAGTAAGTAGCAACCTTGCCTCTCAAAAGCTGATAGAGGGTCAGCATAACCAGCGGTTGGACTCCATCGCCGAGAAAAAGAAGAAGGTGGAACTCTATACCGTGAGTATGGCTACCATCAAGGAACTCTACAAAGTGACGATGCAGAATGTGTCGGGTTTCGGAACGGAGAGCAAGTATTACAAGGAGATTGGATTGTGCGCTTACGACATCCTTAAAGATGTGCCGGTGCTTATCAAGACGGTAAACAAGGCGAAGTTTTCCAACAAGCTGCTTTGTCTAAACGAACTGGGTAATCTGGTTACGGAAACCCAACAGTTGGTGGGCAACTTCGTGAATATCGTGAACAATGCTAAGACACAGAATCCCCTTAAAGGACAAGGTACGGCAGAGAAGAAAAGCGATGGCTACAATATGCTTGACCGATACGAAAGGCTTTCATTGGCTAACAGCATTTATTCAGGATTATTGGAAATCCGCTATAAGGTGGAGGGTATGATATTGATGGCTCAGTATGCCACTGCCAACGACCTTTTCTTTGCCATCGACCCGGAGGGTTGGGCAAACGTGGTGACGATGAAGAACAACGTCGGCGGTCTTATCAATGACTGGAATGGACTGGTGGCAGCTAACTATTGAGAAGTATGAAACACTATATAATCATAGGTATGATGCTTACAATGCTGCTTCCGGTAAAGTCCTTCGCCTTTATCATTCCGAAAGACCTGCCGACCATTGAAGCCTTGATTGCCCTTCACAAAGCCGTGAAGAAGGATGAAGACCAAGCATTGAAACGAATAGCAACCAGCTTCGGTGAACAGTCGCTTGTAACCAAGGGAGCGGTCAAGTTTAATGATGTACGGACTACGCTTGATACCCGGTTGGGCAACGCTCATTCGTATCTCGTACTGGCAGGTGCCATATCAAGTACCGCCAACTCGCTCTATCAGTTGGTCAAAGAGTATAAGGATTTTACGGGCAACACGTTCAAGCATGTCTCTAAGAAGCCTTTTGTGGGTTGGTACTATGCGGATGCCAATGTTGCCATATCAAGGGAGATACAGCATTGTTACAAGCTCTACGCTTCCGTGGCGGCTTCGGGCATCAATCTGATGAAGGCGACGATGGACGAAAAACTGAATTTGGTAATGACTCTCAAAACCTCCATCGACAGGGCACGGTACATCATTGACAATGCCAACCTGTACTGCTTCCTGATAACGGATTGCGGTTGGAAGCCGGACTACATCTGGGAGATTCTGAACTCCAATGTCAAGGATGAGATAGCAAATAAGGTAATCAATAAATGGAATCAAGGATATGCAGGTTAGAAACATCATACTCGGTTTAATCGCGCTTTTTGTGATGGGTTCTCCAATTACAATGTCTGCCCAACGTCCTGCACGTGACAAGGAGAAAGAGAAACAGTGGAAGTCCATGGAGAATGGTCCCTGGGACTTTGCCCCGGACTGGTATTATTTCTTCCTGCACAAAAAGTATTCAGGTGCGGAGATGTACTGGAAATGGGCGGGATTCAACTCCGGTTTCCGTGTCCGTTTCAAGGAGCACAAATCCAATATCAAGCGCATCATGCCGACACGTGTCACCTCCGAGGAGACCCAGCGGCAGAAAGTGAAGAAGGTGGAGACGGAACGTAAGTATATCGAGGAACTGTATAAGGAAGAAGTCATACGTGAGGCAGACAGAGCCGTGGATTTGGCTTACGCTTCGTACAAGGACGAGTTTGACCGTATGCAGAATTGTATTACAGACGGATTGCTCTACTGCATGAAGAAGAGCGATGGCAAACTCAAATATCAGGTGGACGAGTTGAGCCGACAGAACGAGATTCTTTGTTCCGGCATCGCCTATATCCATAAGACGGGTGTGGGTTACGGACTGGAGAATGCCAAACGGCAGCAGGCATACGAGGAAGCCAATACGAAGATGGAGGAACTGGTCAATCAGACCGCCCATCTGTGTGCTGTAGCTGCGACACATTATTAGAAACAGGTATAGAAACAATAAAACAAAATGAACGATTATGAATTTTCTATTTGTCCCTTTAACCATAGGTTTACCAGCCATTGACGAGAGTCTGGACAAGCTGTTGGTCGCTATGGAGACCTTCCCGAATGTGGCGGTACTGGGTGATGCGGTCGGACTGGCACGTATCATCGGACTGTTGCTTGCCCTCTGTGTCGGTTCATACGAATGTTGGATGATGATACTCGGACGGCGAGGCATGGATGTGATGAAGCTGTTCCGTATCGTGGGAATCTCCATCTGTATCTCCTCTTCGTCGTGGATATGCTCCGCATTGCAAGTGCCGGGCAAGGGATTGGAGTCGGCCACCAAAGCGATGGCACACTCTAAGAACAAGG
>OJMG01001428.1_pt1 | contig 22282 bp, 25 predicted proteins | sample 1597141 | NCBI WGS metagenome assembly OJMG01 (sample SAMEA2452119, study PRJEB22498) | human gut metagenome | biome: human feces; feature: human gut; material: feces | place: Australia | collected 2012 | reverse complement strand
CGGGGAGATATCAGCGAGATATTATACAAACTCAAACAAGGCGAAATCAAACACGAGTTACAAATCACGGATGTTCCTGAATTCCGGAAAATGCTCCGGAACGGAGCCTCACGGCTCGCTTATGCGATACTTCTGGTCGGCCTGTTTATCGGAGCGATCGGAATACTCGATAAACGCCCCGACCTGAAATACGGCCATTTTCTACTCTTTGTATCCTCTTTTTTAATTTTCATCGTTATGCTAAAATGGATACTCCGGAAAAAAAGGGATTAGAAGGGAAAGATTGGAGATTAGGGATTAATTTCATTATCTTTGAATCGTTTTATCTTTAATTCTAATTTTTATCATGATTCGAGGTTTTGGAAGCGATAATTTTTCAGGCGTATTACCGGAAGTATTCAAAGCACTGGAAGAGGCAGCCTATGGGCATCAGCATTCTTATGGAGAAGATGTTTATTCTGAAAAAGCCATACAGGATTTCAAAAATGTTTTTGGAGAAAATATCCGTGTATTTTTCGTCTATAACGGTACAGGGGCAAACATACTCAGCCTATCAATTAAAGCGGTCTGCAAGGATGTTCCTGCAAAGTCTTCTGTAATATGATTTGTCTGATAAAGTCATAGTTATAGCCATTAGATAAATTCAACTTCAAGTGCTTGCAGCAACTCGTATATTTTCTCTTCGGCATCTTCCATATCCGCTACAATGTCTTTGATGTGATAAGGTGCGCCATTCTTACCGTGCCCATCATCACCAATCCACAAGTAGGCTTCATAATCGGTGTCAAAACCCTCATAATACTCTTTAATGCTGTTTATAAGGGTATCAATGTCATTATGCTGCATATCGGCATTGAAAAGAAAATCCTGTCCGTATTTAGTATAGCGTTGAAACTCAAACAATACCTTTGATTGTTTTTCATCTTCAACACTTACACTCCAGCCTTTTTCTTGGGCAATGTCTGTTAGTTTCTGTATCTGTTCTTTGGTAGTCATCTTGTGAGGGTTTTGTGTGGGGAAACTTTTTACATTTCCCCACTGGTTGATTTAATCCGTTATCTCAAAATAATACTCTTGCTCTTCGCCCGACCATTCAGCGGTCATTGCGTCCGCTTCTCTCCATAATTTATCATAGAGAATGGCTCTTTGATTGTCTTTTTCGTGCCACTGCCATATCTTGTGATTAAGGACAAGGCAAAGTTCCGTCCAATACTTGTAATTGTCTTTCCATCCGGATTTGGCTCTCCTGTATGTATCGGCAATGGCATCGTCCCCGAACTTGTCGGCAATAGAGAAGTCTTGCCAAAAGGTGGTTATCGGCTCATAGCCGTTCAACTCTGTTATGTTCCATCTTGGGATGGCAATTTGAAGTGTCTGCATAATCGTTATTGTTTATGGTTTTCGTAATACTCTTCGGACAAATGATAGAGGTCGTTCTCTGCCAGATGGTCTATGGCTTCCGCTGCCAGACGGCACGCCCATTCGTTGCGCTGGTCATATCTGCCCTTATGCCAGTTCTCCGCTAACTGCTCCATAAAGTAGAACATCAGTTTGGCTTTCTCGTTTACCAAATAGCGGTGGTCATCAGCCAATGCCTTGCCTACCTTTCGGGGTGATGCCATTTTTCCGTTCACATAATTTGAGAACTCGTCCGCAAATCGTTTGTCATTCTCCGATAGTTGATTATTGTATTCCATTTCTAAAGAATTTTGATGTTGAACATTTTTTCTTTTCCCTCTGGTCGGTTCTTTTCCGTCTGAACCGCCTTGGAATTTTATGGATGCGGTAAACGGCTGTCGGTACAGCTTCATGCGACGGTTTTCCCGGCCAATTACTCTTTCAGGGAAAGGAAGAATTTGCAGGGAATGCACTTCAAGCCGGAGAATCAAGCGCGACAGCAGACCTTTGCATCTGATAAAACCAAGAGCGGTGTAAACGGAAGATGATCCACGGCAGTTATACCTATAAAAGGAAGATGGCTTTGGCAAAATATAAAGGTTGAGATATAAAAGGGAGCCGTCAACGCAGTTTCGGTAATTCATAAAAACGGGTATCGTGCCTTTGTGAAGCCACATAAGCACGACACCCCTTGATAAAGACAGCATCTTAAAAAGATGAAGGCAATAAATCACTCATCCTCTGTTCCGGCAAACCGCAAAATCCCCGAATGATGGTATCTCCGTTTACGCCATCAAGTTTACTGAACATCTGCAGTGAATCAAATCCGCTGTTAAATTGTTCCTTGCTGACAGCAGGGGCAAAATGAATAACTCCGTGTGGGTAACTTTTTGATACGCCAATCCACCCACGCAAATAATCATCGAAATGTCCGTCAGCTTGTGAAACATAAAACTCCTGTGAATGAGAACTGCAAATGTTCTTACCGTATATCTCATCTCCTAAAATCAGGTTTCCGATTTTAGGATTGTACATAAAACGTCTGTTGGCTATTTGAAGAATATCTATGATTTCCCGTTTGATATTGATAACCATAAGGGCTTTCCCAATCTCTCTTTTAGTACGTTTGCCTGTGCTGTAAACTTTACTTTCCATACTCCTGTATTCTATGTGTTTCCAATTACTCTGATATTTCATACTCGTGAATGGAGCAGTAGGCATTTTCATTTTCTTCTTGCCATTGCCCGACTATCGCATTGACATCTTGAAAAGACCGAACTTGCACATCACAAATTTCCTCCAGCCAGTCATACACGCTCTGTAAATCAGAAAAACACTCGGTATAGTATTCTTCCTCCGAAATAAATACATCAACATAGAATTTGTCTGGAAAATACTTGCCCTCCTCGTCATTAGTACAATACAATCCCATTCCTGGTTCTTCTGATTGATAGAAATATCGCAATGTGGGATATTTCTCACACACCATATCAAACATTTCATTGCAAGGAGACCACGCTGTTTCTGTATTGAATGTAAGCACCTCGCCATTAAATTGAAGATTGTACCAACTGCCACGACAATATACTTTTTCCCAGTTCTCTCCCAAAGCATCCACAAGACATCCCAACCAAGCAGTTCCAAATCCATTTGAAACAGAGGGCTCTTTTTGCTCCTGCAAATTTTTCATCAATTCATAGAGGTTAGTCAATTCTTTGGCGTTGCCCTCTATCGCATACGCTGTACTGCACCAATTCGGCATAATCGCAAATTTTAATTCGTTAAACTTGTTTTGTTTCCCTTTGCTTGGAAGCCTTCGACTTCGCCATCGGGATATGTTTTATGTGCGTTAAAGACAGCGTAAACAGGGAGATAAGACAAGTAAACAAACTGGGAGTTAATAAAATACCACTAATGGCACATTCGTGGAAAGTTGTTGTTAAGTCCGTGAATTGTTAGCAAAGCGATACTTGGCATTCTCCCGACGCAGTACATTTGCACGATAAAACAATTCGTGTGACGTAGTGGTCGGTTCAAAAGATTCCCCAAATAGATATAATCGGTCTTCATGTTTATATAAAGTCGGCAATAATTCTTGTTTGTTGCCGACTTTATACTACCTTTGCAGTGCAATGATAAATGAGAATTATAGTATAAAACAGTGTATATTGAATTATGCACAAAATCACGAGCAGTTTGAGATTAACCAGTTGGTAACAGAACTGGGAATGAAAATAAACACTGCCCGGCAATATCTTAGTGCATTAACTAAAAACAAACAGATTGTTCGTATTGGCAACGGTGCTTACTCACTTCCAAACAAGCAGATTTTCCATTTTGTGCCTAATGATGAATTGCTGAAGATACATCAAGAATTAAAAGCAAAATTCCCATTTGCTGATTTTTGCATCTACGACGGTAGTGTATTCACAACGCTACAACATCACATCTCTATTAATCATGCTATATATGTAGAAACAAATAGAGAAGCTGTCGATTCTGTGTTTTTTAAGTTAAAAGAATCTCATCCTTTTGTTTACAAACAACCTAATGTAGATTTCATGTATTATTATGTAGATTTACAAGAGCCTTGTATCATTGTAAAAACATTTGTTACAGAAGCTCCCGTAAATAATATCAATGGCATACTTACTCCAACACTCGAAAAAATACTCGTAGATATACAAAAGGATACCGATTATTTCTATATGCAAGGTATTGAAACGCTATACATGTATCAAGCAGCCTTTGATTTATACACCATTAATATTCAAAAGATACTTCGTTATGCAAAGCGTAGAGGCGCATATAAAAGTACATTTTCTCTGATAGAAGAATCCAAATCATGTGATTGATAAAGGATGCTTTTCGATAAAATTGATGAAAGTCTAAAGTCAGCAATAAATATGGTTTACTACCAACTTTATACGTTAAAAAGGTGATAGGTTTGGGCTATAAAAGTCACAGAATAAGTACAAGTGGTAATCGCTACGGCAATCAGCGAGTAGCCGTAGCCACATAAAAGCCACCTGCTACAATGTGTATCGTAACAAGTGGCTGACGAAAAGAACAAAACAGATTATGCTGTCATACGCTTACGAATTTGTCGTGCGTTTTTCTGTACAAGTTGTATGATACGGTCGTGATACTCTGTGTTTTGGTTGCAGCGTCCTCTCGATTGCAGGACTTTGAAATTTTCAAGTGACAGTTCAACTGTCTCAATGCGCTCATCCCCTATCCGTGCCGAGAATACCAACGATTGCGGTTTGAGATAGTATTCGCATTGTCCGACACAATGGTGCAAGGCGTTTCCCTCCTTATAATAGTCATCCACGCTTTCCAACACACTGACCACAATCAAGCCGTCTGTGAATGAAAGTCCAAAGAATTTTCCTTTCAACTCTCTGAAACGCCCCTCGTTCTCCAGTGCTTTTTTCCTTTGTACTTCACGTTTCTCTCGCTCTTGGATAACCCTCACCCGTTCTTGATAATGGTCGTGTTCGGCTTTCAAATCCAATGGGCAAACGTAATGTGCATTGCGAATATCCTTGCCACATCTTTCAAGCAAGCGGATGTAATCCACCCAAAGGGAAATATCGGATATATGATAGTCGTTTCGCATAACAATCTTATAGGTGTTCCAATACAAATCAAAGTACATAGGATGTTGCAGAAAATAGTTCAAATCCACCTTTCGCCCTGCCTTGAACATCGTTTCCGCTCTGCTGTCTTTTAACAAGGCTTCCATAAGTTTTGTCGGTTCAATTTCCGACAAAGAGCCTTTCAAACCGTTACGTCTTAACTTTGGAATGGCTGAATAGTAAGGATAAACCTTGCAGTAGGCAATCTGCCTGTAAACATCATTGTCGTTCCGCAATTCTATATGATTATCAAATACAAAACTATCAACGTAGTAGCCGAGTGTACGTCTTAATGCAGTTACCTCTATCTTGCCGTTGTCATCCAACCAATATCGGGCTACTTCCATAGAGTAATAATCGGCTTTTTTACCCTTGTGGTAATGAGCCGTCAAGAGAAACACTCTCTGCACCTGCAAACCATCTTGGGTTGTGAGGGTGGAAAAATACACCTTATCCCTATATTTTCTCCGTAGGGTGTCATCTATATTTAATTCCGTACCACAATGGGGACAATGGCAAGTCTTATCTCTGTTTTCTTCCCACTGGTGTCCGCAGTCCATACAGGTGGTCATACCGCTTTTGGTGCGAAACGCATAATGTGTCAGACAATGACGAAATGCCCATAACTCTTGTTTCTCTGTCAGTGGCAGCAACCGCTCGTTGGCGGTTACTACCTTATGCTGTAATCTTGTCTTGGCTCTCATAATCCTAAGTCAAATAATGTAGGTTGTTCGGGTTCTTGTTTGACCGCTTTCGGGGTCGGCTTCGGCTTGCTGTTTCGATGTTGGATTTTACGCAGTTCCTCGTCTTGATAGGCTTTAAGTGCCTTTTCCCTCGCTTCGGCTTGTTCTTCAGGAGTAAGTTCCACTCGGTGGTTGACTATCACTCCGCAGTTGACAGCTTTGCCCACCTCGATATTATCTTCATCATAGTAATGGGTACAGAGTGAATATACCTCGCTATCGGTCATTCCACAACCACCCTCTTTGCATATAGCCATTGCTTGATTGAGTACGAATGTGATGCAATCATCCAAATTCTTGTTCTCTTTGGCATACGACACGGCAAAGAGTTCATCCGTCTTGGCTCTCTCGTCCAGATATGCCTTTATGGTCTGCTTGAATTGTTCTGTTCCTTTCATAATACTTGCTATTTTGCTTGATAATAAATACTTGGTTCTGTTGAAACATTGTAGATATATGCCCCACACCTTACCAACAATGCCTGTTTTCCGTAATACAATCGTTTCATTCCACTGATACTGCCTGTGTTGTGGAAGTTGGGAAATCGGCTGATATTACAGCGTTCCCCCTGTTCTATGGTCATTCTTCTTGTCCTCATAGCATTTAGAAATGATAGTCAATAACTCCGCCTATGTAAAGCAATTTTCCCGGCTCAAACTGACTGACCGTCTGTAAAAACGAGTACGATTGTTCGGCATAGCCGTCAACGCCATTCTCGTCCATATAGAACTGATAACCGATGTCAAGCGGATTTTTGAGATACTTTTCAAGTTGGTACACCTCGCCAATCCACATCGTGCAGTTCTCAATGGTTATGGCTTGCGCCTTTTCTTGAACGGTTGCCACAAACTCCTTTTTCCAGTTGTCCGCTCCACCATTGTATCGGATTGTGTCCTCTGCCACAAGGGTAAACATCCCTTTAGGTAATGACTTTTCTATCAGATTGGCAATATGGAATTTGCGTTCTTCCTCGTCTATCTCCGAGCAATAGTCATAATAATGTCCGTCTCCTTGTTCAAGGGTATTCTCATTCAAGTAATTATCCTTTTCAACCCTTGTTTCTGTGATTTGAAAAATCTTGCTGTGCATAATCTATCTGTTTTAATCGTTGAACATTTGTTTTTTCTTTTCCCTCTTTTTGAAGCCTTTATCGGCTTTCTTGTCGGGATCTGAATTTTACGTGCTATCAAGAGACTGAGGAAACAGAGGGATAAGGCAAATAAATGGCAAAGGAGTTGATGAAATACCCAATTTACGCCTACCGGAAATTGCGGAAAGCTGTTGTCAAATCCATAAGGCATTAGTGGAGCAAACCGGCGAAACGGTATTTGGCGTTCCCTCACCGCAGTACCTTTGCAAAGGAAAATAGAGCCGACAAGATGAGCCGGAGAAATTCTATACGAACAAAAATATCAATTCTTGTATGCTATAACAGAACATATTGGATAAGATATAAAAGAAAATATATCGTATCTCATTGTCATATCGGATTTTATTTATAATTTTGCTACGTTTTAATACACCATTAAAATAGAGCAGATGGAATTAAATGAAATAACCATACTAAAGCGAAAGATCCAAATCAGCCCTCGCCCAAAAGAAAATCTGAAAGGATTGACTGTTGGTGAGAAATTGTCCTATACATTCTATGACGGTATCTATCAGAACACTCCATTATTATTCTTGAAACCACGAAAAGGTAACCCGACACCCAAAGAGTGCCAAATCACATCTGCAAGAATTACTGATTTGTATGGACTACCAGTGGTTTTCATACTGATTCCTGGGCCGACATACGAGCGGCAAAGGCTGACAGACAAAGATGTATATTTCATCATGTCTGACCAATATGCCCATCTACCCATGCTTATTGCTTTGGAAAAGACAAGCAATCGCAAGAAAGCAATGGTTCTCACAGCGGTAGCACAATATATTCTGCTATACCACTTGCAGGTGGGCAGTCTTGAAGGACTTTCTGCCAAGGAGATTTCTGCTTTGATACCTTATTCATACGAAAGTACAACATTGGGTGTTACTTGTCTGGATGATTTGGGCTTAGGAAAGAAAAGACAACAAGGTCAACGCAAAAAGACACTTCATTTTGAACTGAAAGGCGAAGAGTTATGGACTAAATCCCAGGAATTTCTCCAATCTCCGGTGATTCAGCGCATATATTGCGATGATATACGCTCGAATGTGGAATATCCGGTTTGCGGAATAAATGCCTTGGCACATTATTCATGGCTCAATCCGGACAAGGAGAAAATGTTTATGCTCACAGACAAGGAATACAGGTCATTAAAAGATTCGGAAGTATTTGAGAATCCTAATGCGTATGACGGTCGTGTTATCATTGAGGTTTGGAAATATCCGGCAGTGGGACATATAAAAGAAAACAAATCGGAGGTTGACCGCCTGTCTCTTGCCCTTTCGTTAAAAACGGATGAAGACCCCCGTGTTGAGAAAGAAGTTGAACGAATGATAAAAGAAATACAATGGAAGGATTAGAAAAGTTCCGTGAGGCTTTCGCGGAGTTCACAAACAATTATGTGGTTATTGGAGGAACGGCTTGCGACATAGCAATGACTGGAACAGTTGTCCGTCCACGTGCGACACATGATATTGACATGATTGTCATAGTGGAGAATATGACTGAGGCTTTCGGCGCACGCTTTTGGCAATTCGTGCGTGAAGCCGGTTATCGACCGGAGAAACGGAAACAGACAAATAATGAATCTCCAAGTTATGAACTGTATCGCTTTCTTGATGGCAAGGATGGATATCCGGAAATGATAGAATTACTATCACGCCATTCAGATATTTTTGGAGAACCACACGGCATCGTTATTGAACCTCTGCCTATCGGAGAAGATGTGTCAAGTCTGAGTGCCATAATCATGGATGATGATTTTTATAATTTTACCATCGCGCATAGCAAACTCACAAACGGAATACGTCATGCCGATTCCACGGCTTTGATAGCATTAAAGGCAAAAGCGTACATGAACCTCATTGCGGATAAACAAGCCGGGAAACATGTCAATAGTAAAGATATTCGAAAACACCGTTCCGATGTATTAAAGAATGTCGTAATCTTGGAAGAAACCGAAATAGAAGCACCTGATTCTATCGTTGCTTGTGTGAATGAATTTGTTGATACAATCAAAGAAAATTGGACTGAATTATCAGATTCCCTGGCTGCATCTTTGGGGCAGGATAAAGAATTTGTAACAGCATTACTGGACCAACTTAAAGAGTTATTCGTTGTAAAATCATGAAAATACAATATGCATCCGACCTTCATTTAGAGTTTGCCGAAAACGGAAGTTTTATCAAGCACAACCCATTACCAGTGACAGGAGACATTCTTGTGCTGGCAGGAGACATCGGTTATCTTGGTGATGAGAATTACATCAAACATCCGTTTTGGAATTGGGTCTCCGAGAATTACAAACAGGTGATTGTCTGTATGGGGAATCATGAATTTTACAAAAATTATGACATCTCTACGCTTGCAAACGGGTATTGTCTGGAAATACGTCATAATGTGCATAGCTATTATAACGATATCGTACATTTGGATGATACTGACATCATCGTTTCTACATTGTGGGGGCACATCCCTTTGCAAGAAGCCTATTTTACAGAAAGCGTCATAACGGATTTTCGAAGAATCCTATATAAGGGAGAGAAATTGACCTTTGCCGAGTTTAACAAGGAATGTGAAAAGTGCGTTGAGTTTATCCGGAACGCTGTTATTGCAAGTCAAGCAAAGCATAAAATCGTTGTGACACATCATGTTCCTTCGTTTCGTATGCAGCATCCCAAATTTGCAAACAGCAAGGCAAATGGGGCTTTTACCGTTGAATTGGAAGACTACATACAAAGCAGTGATATCGAGTATTGGATTTACGGGCACTCACACTATAATGTGGATATGAAAATTGGCAACACTCAATGTGTCACAAATCAATTGGGTTATGTCTTTCACAATGAACATCTGACATTTAATCCGGGAAAATTCATTGAATTGGACTAAAATTAAACAGGAGAGTCGATCCATCACGGACAGGCTCTCCCTTCGCGAATTGACATTCAACAACCTATTTGAACAAAAAGTATTTTACAAGTTACTTTTTCATGTAAAGCATTACTTTGGTATGTCTGTTGGATTCAGCAGGGATATATTCGGAGATACCTCCTTGACTGAGCATTGTTATCCTTTCAACTGTCACTCCACGCTTACCCAACTCCGTAGTAATATAATTTGCTCTTGATGCGCTCAGTTTGTTGTTCACTTCGGCAGTTCCAGTGGCAGCGTCAGCCGCACCTACAACAGTAATCGACAATCCGTATTTCTTCGCGATACGTGCCAGCTCATCCAGATTTAGCAACTGTGATTTGTCGGTCAGTTGCGATGTGCCAAGTTCAAAGAAGAAATAGACAGGAGAACCTATGTACTCGGTACCGGAATTTATAAAGGCAAGATAATCTGAATGGCTATAACCGGGAATGCTGTCATTATCCATATTTGAATACATCAAAGAATCGGCACCAATAACATGGGAACCTTTTGCTATGCTACCATTGCTGTCGGACGTCATAGTGGCAAACTCTGACTTATTGAGCAGGCTGTCATTGGCCAAAGGAGATTTACCATCCCAATGCCTGTTTTTCAATCTTGCCCGGAGAGAGTTTAGTCCGCTGTAATCATTTCTCGGATAAGCATTGTCATAAAGTTCCTGATTGGTAAACAGCCTGCTATATCTATCAAGCAAACCCTCAATCTCCAAAATCTTCTTCAACTCGTTCTGCGTCCTCATGTCACGGTCATGCTGACCAGCATATCTGCTGTTGCTTTCTGATAACTCAGAAGCATAACCAATCAGCCACTCGTTCTGCCGGATATAAGGATTCGCATCCACTGCACGTTTCCATCCGACTTTGCCTATCGTAAAGGACAAGCCTGCGGAAACGGAGAGCATATTGTCCCCGAAGCGATTAGATTTGCCATAGCCGTCAAAACTTTGGAATGTGGAAACATTGCCAATCTCAAGCAATGCCGTCAGCCGTTTGCAGAAACGATATTGCCCCTGTACTCCATAAGAAATGGCAAACGGATTATACCCGTTTTGCGGATTGTTCATCACACCCAATCCCAAGTAAGGAACGATTCCCCAACGAGGATTATCACCCTTGCTGTATCGTCCTCCAAGCACGTTCCACATCAGGTCGGAGTGGAAATGATGATAGTCCTGTGTGACCAGTTGACAATCCTTGAACTGCCAGCCAGCATATCCGATTCTCACACCTATCTGTGGTGTGAACCACTTGCCAAACGAACCGGAAATGGTCGGTTTTATCCTGTCAAACAAGTCTGCACATCCAATCGGTTTACCGATAAAGGCACTGGCTCCACCTTGCAGACTGACAAACCAGTTGCCGTTCCAAGGAGATGTGACAAGCACCCCTTTTTGATAGGTCGGTTCAATCGATTGGAACATTTGCCCGACATCCGTGTATGATTCAAACCGTACACTATCCTGCGGCACGGGTTGTACAGCCGCTTTCATTTGCAGTGTGCAGCATAATCCCGCCACTGCCATTACTAAAAATATTTTCTTTTTCATACTCATTCCGTTATTATAGATTTTACATCTAATGCAGTAAGTTACTACCTGCCAATTATCTCTTCTGTTTCTTGCCGGAAGCCGGTCGCATCATTCTGCTTGCCATCATCATGCAACGCCTTGCCCATGCACGGTTATCTTCGTCATCGTCCCGTCCCCATTTGAGGTCGCTCTTGCTTCCTCCACCACCATGCGTTTCGGCAAAAGTAGTGGCATCATTGACCATACCGAGGAACAGGAGCGTGGCGCAGTGCATGACTTCCGAGCCTTGCTCAGTCAGACTTTGCAGCAACGAACCGTCAAAGAATGATTGCTCGGAAAGACTCATATCTGCCATTCTCGCTGAATGTTCACCCACCAATGTCTCCAACATCACATCTTTGAGCAATACATCCACGTTTGAGTGGATTTCACGACTGTATTTGTAGGCTTCGCCTTTCAGTTCCTCCGTGCGCTCGCTAATGGCATCCATGTCTATTTTGAGTGTTTCAAGCTGTTGGTCAGCCGTTCTCAGTTTATCCAGCTTGTCTTCCAGTTTCGTTTGGATAGAAGCCAGTTCTTTTTCTAACCGTTCCCTCTCGGCTATAATGGCAGCCGTATCCCCCTGATGGGATTGAAGGGTGCGTTCTAATACCGATAGTTGGGACTCCTTTTCCGCTTTCGCTTTTCGGAGGTTATCCACCATAGAGGTCAAGCCTTTCACTCTGCGCTCTGCCAGACTTATTTCCACTTTAAGGTCTGATAATGCTTTTTTGTGTTGAACAACCTGTTCCTCTATATTGGTACATTCTTCCGAAAGATGTCGGCGATATTCCTCTGTACTTCGATGTCTTGCCCCGGTTTCGGAAACATTACGTCCCCGTTCCAGCTGCCATTTTTCGTTCACTTGCGAGAGTTCATCGTGTAACATCTTCATTCTTGCAGAAAACTCATATTTGTCCTTTCCGGCAAACATCTTTTTGAACGCAAATTTCCCGTCTTGGATTGGCAATAAAGTAAGGTGCATATGCGGAGTGGTTTCATCAAGATGTACATAACACCCGACAATGTTCTCCTCACCGAATTTTTCACACATGAACCGGTACATATCTTTTGCCCATTCTTCTATTTCCGGTCTTCGTTGAAGTGAGGCATTGTCTATGTTGTCACCGGAACCATACACAACAGTCTGGTTCCCGAAAGCAAGCTGCCGCATTTGCAACTTCGATCCGCCCAGTATAAAATCCACGACCGTGCGAAATTTCGGTTCTGCCAAATCCGCATTGGGATCTTTTATCCCACGCCCGGCAAGGTTTTCAGCCATGCGTTCAGGAATAGACTTGTCCTTGTTTACAGGTCGCACCTTACCACCCTTTACAATCTCGAAATTCAGCCGTTCTCTCTGACGGTCATAATTACCCTTGTCTATGGCGTGTTTCCAGCCGCTTTCCGACCAGTTTCGCTGATGTTCGTTGCTTTGGGCTGTAGTTATGCCTTTCATCACGTTCATGTGCATTACCTGCCATGATTTTTCAGCCATATCATTCGTTTTTATCGGACATCCGATTTGCCCCAGCTTGCTGCTTGTTCGGGCACCGCTCCCACCGATCGTAGTCGTGTGGGGTATTGAGTTACCCATACTTCCCTTTGTTTGGTCAACGTGCAAGCACCGCTGCACGCTTAAAATGGCAAGCCTACAAACGTAGGGCATCTCGGCTTGTCCGTGGTTATACAATAGATTCAGACTTACAACATTGGTTGTGGAGTCTATAAAAGGGATGATTCACGCTCCTGATGCTTTGCCCACAACGCCTTGAACGGCTGTCGAAGCGTGGCAAGCATATCCGTTTCACCGGAACCGTTATCGGCAATCTCATACTCGCAGTCCAGAATCATCTTTGCAGTCATCTTGGAAACCTCCAGGAGCGAAGACCATTCATCGCCCAATTCCTTGTGGAAGAAATCTACAAAGGCGGTCGAATCATCGAAGCGTGAGTTCCGTATAGCCCGCTTCAACCCGGCAACAGCTATGCGCTCGACAATATCCTGAACAAAATCGGTCCGGGCATTTTTATTCATAGCCGGTTTGTGTTCCGAATGATTTATGCCGGAGTTGTCGGCAAGCCGCTTCATACAGGTATCGAAGTAGTGTTCACAAACATCGCCCATGTCATTGTCAGAGAGATTGCCGGTTATCCATTCGGACAACGCCTGTTCCAACTCATCGGCAGGTCGGGGTTCTGCCTGACCGGTATAAAAGGCAGGGCTTTCGCCATCAGAGAGCGGTACAAAGATGACAGTGATGACCACACTCTTTGCGAACTTTGTCCGACGGATATATCCCATTTCCTCCAGTTTGTCAAGAAATGTCCTTACAGTAGCCCTGTGCCAGTGCCATTCTACAGCGAGGTCGGAAATGGTCACATGGCATTGGTTATCCTGTAACACGTATTCATGGTTCTTCAAAAAGGGAGCGACAAAACCTTCCGTTGATTTTTCCAACAGGTCGTAGTATGCCCCGGTCTTTGTCTTCCGTTCTCCGACTTTCTCTTTGAGGTAGTCGAAGAGCACCATATCTGCCAATACATGATTGGCGGTTCTATTCTTGTCTTTCATCATTTCATTTGATTTTTGTTTGATTATATGTGGATTCTGTTAAGCTGCCACTATCCACGTATTCGTGGCAGTCTCGCGTGATGATGTCAATAGTAATGTTCGGACATTGTCCCCGGATTCTCTTTCAACTGTCCGCGAGTCTCTTCATTCTGCCATTCGGACAACACACGGCAAGAGGGATAAAACATGGCAGCCAAAAGAAGAAAGGCAAGCGTAACCGCCAGAGTGTACAAATGCGGAATGGCGCAGATTGCCAATGCAAGCAAGGCGGTCAGGATAAATCTCTTCCTGTCCTCATGGAGACGATGTAGCCATTTGTCGGCTCGTTTGAAAGAAAACAGAACGGCACAAAGCATGGTAGAAATCAAGATACCCCATTCTCCGAAATGTCCGCCAGAATAGATATAATGGTAGAGCAATAGGAAAATGAGCAGGCACTGCACGTATAATTTCCGCGCACTCATCTTGCCGACCATTCCAAGGTGGAACTTAGCCATAAAGAGTCGATTGGTTCTGTACATTGTCAATGGCAGTATAATGAGCAATGGCAGGAACAGCATTTCTATGATAGTCCAAATCATAATCTTATTTTTTCGTGTAATCAGTATTGTTTGAATAATGGCAATTCGGTCAGTTCCAGTTTGACCAACCCGTAAGTAGCAATCTCGATAATGTCATTGACATCTTTCGCTTCAAGATACGATGCCCCCTTTTTGAGCCTACCTTTGAGGTCACGGTTTTTCTTGCGGCACCTTGCCAATGCCCTGTCCAGTTCGTGTTCGGGTATGTTCCAAATCATACCAACACCATAGCCATTGTGGGGATATGTACTGCGAAGCCGGAGGATTCTCGACACGCACAGGAAAGCCTTGCCTCGTCTGAACACGACACTTAGGGAATATCCGAATCCGTCATCCACGACTATCCAGCTTCTGTGCATGTTTATCAGGTAGAGCATTTGCAGGTAGATTGTCCGTCTCATATAAACTCCGCAAGCAACTCCTCCTTGGTCTTACGATATTTGAAGTAGCCGGTTCGTTCATGAAGTTTCAAGTCCAGACAAATGTCGGAACACATGAACTCCAACGATTCATAGATGGTCACATCTATGCGGTCAACCTTGCCGGTATCCGTAACTCTTGCATTCATCTTGAACATCTGCCCGAAAGCCGGATTGGAATAGGCACAGGTGCTGCTCCCGAATGTGGTTGCTCCAGATGGAATATGATGATAAAGGATTATCAGTTCCATGTCATCCTCGAAGATGTCCATTACTTCTTCCAGTTCGTATGGCTCGGCAAGCGGAAAAGAAAGAAGGACATAATCGTCATAGAACTGCGGTTTCTCCATAGTGGTCACGTCCAACAACTGCGGAAGCTGGAGCGGGACAAAGGAGAGAAAATCGTCATAAAAGAGTTGTAACATAACTGTCGTATTTATTTGTTTCTGATTTTATCACATGGAAATCATCATGATTTTGACAAGCAATTCCGGCAATGCCCTCCATTGGTCATTGTCCGTCCCGATAATTCTGTTGAGATTGGCTATCATCAGCGGTGTCTTGTTTGCGACCTCATAAAGTTTTATCCTTTCAGTTTCGGACAAGACTGTCATACTGAAACCGTCCAATGCGATATATGGTTGTAACAACATCCACACATAGGCCCTTGCCTGTTCCTCACTCTTGACTTTGTTTAGGTCTATATCATCACAACAAGCCAAAGCATTGAGGACGATTCGCCGGTTAGTACGTTTCGCTGTATATATCAAGACATCACGACAAGAGAGTTTGCCGTCTTCTGCCGATCGGAATACAGACAGACAGCATTTTTCAGTTTCATCGGTAATGGCAGACAGGTCGGCATCGGCAAGCTCTGGGAGATGATTCAGGAAAGAACGGAACAGCCGGTCTTCCTCTTGTATAAAGGTTAACATCTTGTCTTTGGAATCAATTCCGGATTTCAGAGTGTTGGCAAGAAAGGATTGATAGATTGACACGATTTGTTTCGCGTTTCCGTGATATGGTGCTACTGAATCCAACGACAAGAAAAAAGGTTCTGTATCTGTTACCGCTTGTGCCAGTTCCGTGTCTTGTCGATATTGGGAAGTCTTTTCTTTGATGAGCAGCACATCTGCGAAGCTCCGTGGTTGAGACAACGCCAACCGGGTAAATTCAATCCGCAAAGAATCATGTAACACCCGAACTATGTTTTCGTGATTTCGGTGCGGTCGGCTTGTCGTGTCTTTGGCAATATAGGCATAAACCGAATCGCGGAGTGTCTGCCATTCATTGACAGACTCAATCAGTCTCTTGGTTGAGATAGTTCCCATATTCCGTACTTCGGACAGGTATGACTTGTAGGCATTGGTTGCCTCTTCGTCAGTCTGAAACATATAGTTGTCAGTCTTATTACCGCATGATGCCAGTGCGATAGTGGCAAAGCATACGGCAAGGAGTTTGGCACATTGTCTATATGTTTTTGAGTATGATTTACACTTCACACCTTTTATTACCTGCTCTGTTTTCTCGTTAAATAAGCCTTTACACATGGTTTCTTTATTGAATTATGGCGGCAAAGTTAAATATAAAAGTTTGTATAATAATACTCTAAAATAAAACTTTAATCTATTTTCTTTTTCATACTTACGAGTATAATCCGAGAAACAAACAAGAGCGTAACAAGTGAAAATACAAAGTATAATAATTGAAAAATATTTTGTTGAGTATGATTTTAACCGAATTAAACTTTGTATCTTTGCAATTGGTATCATTTAGTATTGAACAACGCTATGGCAAAAGTAGGTTACATATTCAAGGCAGCCGGTTATGACGGCTTCGACACTGACAAGGAGTGGATGGAGCAATACGGTTGTGTACAGGTGATTGAAGAAGAGAACGGACACGAGAAACTACGTCCACAATGGAAACAACTGATGGCAAGTTTGGAACGTGGGGATGAAATTGTCCTCGCCAAATTCAGCAACGCCCTGCGTGGTTCCCGTGAGTTGGCAGCATTCATTGAACTCTGTCGGATTAAGGTGGTGCGGATTATCTCCATTCACGACAAGATAGATACTCGTGGAGACTTGTTCCCTGAGACCAAAGCAGCTGATGTAATGGAAATGTTCGGTTCGCTTCCGGAAGAATGTGCCGCACTGCGCAAGGCTTCAGCCCATATCATCCATTTGAAACAGAACATTAACCAGCCGACCAAAGAGAAAAACATCAGCAAAACGGAACGGGAAAAGACCATCGTGGCGATGTATAATAATGGTCATTCCATTGATGACATCTGGAAAGTAAGTGGATTCAACAGCCGTAGCTCAGTGTTCCGCATTCTCAATAAATACGGAGTATCGCTCAATCGTGGCAAGTTCAGCGGACCGCTTGGGAAACGTAAACAGAAAGAATAATCTGCTATATTACTACGATGAATTGTAAAAAAGACATACCTCAAATATGGTCAATAGATAAGTTGTTGGGGATGAATCTAATCATTCCTGATTACCAACGCCCATATAAATGGACAGACAAAAATATAACAGAACTCATTCTTGATATTCAAAAAAGTATTGAGGAAAGCCGAAAATACGCTAATTTCAAATATCGCATAGGTACAGTTATACTTCATATAAACAAAAACAATGAGTATGAGATTGTTGATGGCCAACAGCGCATACTATCATTCATCTTGCTGAAATTATATTTAGACCCTAAGTTTACGTGTAATTTGCTAAAAACAAAGATACTAAATAAAATTACGCAGAAGAATCTACATGACAACTATACTACTATTCGAGAATGGTTCTCTTCTATTAGTGATGTAGAGAAAGAACTTTTTAACGATGCTCTAAAAAACATCCTAGAAGTTGTTGTGATTGCGGTATACAAAATAGGCGAAGCATTCCAATTATTCGATTCCCAAAACACACGTGGGCGTGCGCTATATCCACATGATTTGCTTAAAGCCTATCATCTTAGAGAGATTCACGACAAGTATGAAATGCAGAATGCCGTAGTGAAATGGGAATCTAAAGACCCGAAGGCTATCAGGGAGTTGTTCGACCTGTACCTTTTCCCAATATGGAATTGGGCAAAATGTCGAAAGTGCGGTAATTTCACTTCTGCTGATATAGATATCTATAAAGGCATTGAAGAAAAGTATGGCTACACTTATGCACACAGAGCCAACAAAGCTATGCCTTACTTTCTACTCACAGAACCATTCATTTCAGGAAGTGACTTTTTTGAAATGGTTGATCATTATATGCAGATGTTACATAATATAAAAGAAGAAATTGTAACGAACCCAGCATTCCATGATATAGAACTGATTATTACAAATGGGAAAGATGTGGATTCAGCAGAAGAACTAGATAAGTTTTTCAAGTCGTCATCAGTAGGACTTAACCATGCACGAAATCTATTTTTCTGCGCATTGCTTTGCTATTACGACCGTTTTCACAACTTTGATGTTATGGCCGTAAAAAAACTATTTACATGGGCTATGATGATCAGGATTGATATGCTGCATTTGGGCTTTGACACCATTAATCGATATGCCATTGGCTTGGGAGATAATGACAAATATAGCAATGCAAAACCAGTAATATCCATGATTACTTATGCACGTAGGCATACAGAAATCTCAGGAATGAGACTTAACATGAGAGATGATGATAAAGCAGCCAGTGAAAATTGGAACAATTTATATGAACAACTTCGTCAACTTAATGGATACAATTGATATGGTAGAAGAATTAAAAATATTGGATGAGATAACAATATTCGATACAAATGCCCACTATGTAATTCCACGTTATCAGCGAGCCTATGCGTGGGAGGACAAAGAGATTGTACAATTAATTGATGATATTAATGATATTGATTCATCCGAGAACTACTACATTGGTTCACTTGTTGTTTCAAAAGTACAAGATAAAACTGCAACGTATGAGGTCGTTGATGGACAGCAGCGCCTTACAACACTTTTTCTTTTGTTGCAATATTTGGTATCAGAAGGGATACTGAAAGGTAAAGTAGGACAGACTCTCTCTTTTGATTGTCGTTCTAAATCTAAATATACCCTTTCTAATATCCAACAAATACTGACAGACAAAAAGCTTCCTGCCGATTATGAGGAAAATATAGACCAGTCTATCCTTAATGGCATAAAAGCAATCCGTCAAAAGTTTACAAGTGACAAAGGATTAAACAAGGATGAATTTGTTTCCCGTTTGCAGCATGTGATACTATACAGAATAGAAGTACCTGAACATACAGACTTAAACCGTTACTTTGAGATAATGAACACTCGTGGAGAGCAATTGGAACAGCATGATATCCTCAAAGCCCGGTTAATGAGATTTCTCAATAATAGAAAGGAACAAGAACTATTTTCACGAATATGGAATGCATGCAGTGATATGACAGGCTATGTTCAAATGCACTTCTCGCCATTAGATAGACAAAACATTTTTGGAGGAGAATGGAATCACTATCCTGCCGACAATTGGAGAGACTATCTATGTTGCTTGGGTACTACAGAAGAGACAGAAAACGATGCTACCATAAACGAAATTATTTCTCCGAATTTTCGGGTAAATAATGTGGATGGCACACTTGAAGATGACACTCATGTTCGTTTTGAAAGTATCATAGACTTCCCATATTTCCTGCTTCATGCACTCAGAGTATTTGTAGAATTATACAATGTGTCATTAAAAAAAGATTTGGGCGAATTACTTGATGACAAGAAACTAATTGCAGACTTTGAAAACGTAATCAAGTACGGAACAATAAATGATGAACCTATCAATGACAACAAAGAAAAATTTGCAAAAATGTTCATTATTCACCTATTACAAACACGTTATCTATTTGATATGTTTATCATCAAGCGTGAATTTACAGGTGAAGACAAAGATGGCGAGTGGAGTCTTAAAGAGTTATTTACATCCGGACAAGGATCTAAGAAAAAAGCGTATTATTCAAACACGAAATTGAAATATAACAATGAATGGGAAAAGACATATACCCCACGTAACAAAGAATGCTTAATGATTCAGTCTGCGCTTCGTGTATCATACACATCACCCAAAGTCATGCACTGGATAACCGAGCTTATTCTATGGCTGTTTGAGAATGACGAAGAAGCCCAATTAACAAACGAGGCAGAATACATAGCGTCACGAGCAACTAAGGAGAATTTCTTAGATGGAGAGGATTACAAACTTGGGGTAACGACTCCTCATATCGTGTTCAACTTTTTGGACTATTTGTTATGGAAGAATAATAAAAACATATACAGCGATTTTGAATTTGAATTCCGTAACTCCGTTGAACACTGGTATCCACAAAATCCATCTGACGGTTCTTTTGACTCATGGGATGACAAAGACACCTTCGGAAACCTATGTATTATTTCAAGAAGCGTCAATTCAAAGTTTTCCAACCTTTCCCCAGAGTCAAAAATGAAATCTTATGGTAAGATGGTTAAGAAAGGTAGTTTAAAACTTCGCATAATGGGCGAAATTATACAAGAGTGTTCAAATGAGGATTGGGTTAAAACACAATGTCAAGAACATGAATCAAAGATGATTGAAATATTGGAAACAGCATGTGAGATATTAAATACAGGTATATAATTGACTATTTATGAACAAAAAAGAATATATACAAACCAACATAGATTGGCTGGAGGCTAAAGCAAAAGAAGACGGAGTGAAACCACTTCCGAGAGGGATATATTACAAGATCATCAATGAGGGAAAGAACGACGGAAAGCATCCCACGCCACGCAGTATAGTTACCGCCCACTATACCGGATGGACTATAAACGGAAAGAAGTTCGATAGCAGCCGTGGGGGTACGCCGATAGCGTTCCGTTTGAACGAACTAATCGAGGGGTGGATTATTTCTATGCAGCAGATGTGCATTGGAGACAAATGGGAAATTTATATCCCTGCCGAACTGGGATATGGCAAATTCTCGCAGCCCGAAATACCCGGAGGTTCTACACTCATCTTTGAGATAGAATTGTTCGGAATTGCATAAACAAGGTAAACTGACATAGAAAACCTATAAAACATACTGCACATTTAAGAAAAAGCAGTATATTTGCAAGGAAAATCTAATGGTATATGTGTATTACAGACAAACTCAAAGAAGAAGGCTTCATTTCGACCAAAAAATTGAGCGACTGGCAAGAGCAACAGTTGCAGGATGCTGTTCGTAAAGGTGAAGCTGTAAGGATTAAAAACGGCGTATATGCAGATATTGATGCTTTGGCTAACACGATGGTGAATATAAAAATGATAATCCCCGGCGGCACGCTCTGCCTTTGGTCAGCATGGTCTGTTTACAATTTGACCACACAAATTCCTAATGCTTATTATGTAGCCATTGAACGTACACGAAAGATTACTTTGCCTGATTATCCGGAATTCCAACTGGTTTATCAATCCGACAGTCTGCTCTCTATCGGAGCCACTCAAAAGAATGTGCAAGGATACGATGTCCCAATTTTTGATATAGAACGTTCTGTATGCGATGCTATCAAATACAGAAACAAAGTCGGCATTGATGTAATGGCAGAAGTCCTTCAGACGTATCTAAAACGTCCTGATAAGAATATCTCTCGGCTGATGGATTACGCATCAAAACTAAGAATACGTAAAACACTGAATCAATATCTTGAAGTATGGCAATAAAAGAAATACACAATTTCGGCTGTTCGGTAAAAGCCAAATTATTGAATATATCACGAAATGAGAAACTTGGGTATCAGATGCTGGTAACAAGATACCTCCAGGAGCGTTTACTATATCGTTTGTCTGTAAGCTCATATCACGACCACTTCTTCCTGAAGGGTGGAGCCTTGCTGTATGCACATGAACGCTTCATGGCAAGACCAACCTTGGATATTGACTTTATGGGACATCATATTGACAACGACAAAGAGAATATAAAAAAGGTGTTTGCCGAAATCTGTGCAATTCCATACCAACAAGATGGGGTGACGTTTTATACAGATACTTTAAGAACCGATGACATTGCCATTGAAAAGAAATATCCCGGTGTAAGACTTACATTGAGTGCTTCCATTGACACAATCCGGCAGGATGTATCAATGGATATAGGATTTGGAGATATAATAACGCCCTGTCCGTCTGAACTGGATTATCCAAATTTAATTGACGGTTTCCCGGCAACTAACATTTTGGCATATTCATTAGAAACCGTAATCGCAGAAAAGTTCCAAACGGTGATTGT
>OJMG01001424.1_pt1 | contig 22307 bp, 9 predicted proteins | sample 1597141 | NCBI WGS metagenome assembly OJMG01 (sample SAMEA2452119, study PRJEB22498) | human gut metagenome | biome: human feces; feature: human gut; material: feces | place: Australia | collected 2012 | reverse complement strand
CGAGTCGAACGCCTTTTTAACCGATGTCATGAATACCGACCGAAAACTGACAAACGGGATTATTTTATCTGCTGAACTGAATCAGAGATTGACTGCTTGAATATTCCGATTAATGCATGTCTTCCAAAAAATCCAATATTTCCCGGCGAATCTGCCGGAATCTGGACACTGACGTGTCGTACCGGTCGAAATCGAATATGATCGCATTGACGAAAGCCTGTGCACGGATCGAATCCCGGGCCTCAACCATTTTCAGCAGGTCGTAGTCACGGATGCCGTCACGCATGGCTGCCAGCCGAATCGACGGGTAGAGCTTACGGTAACCGGGGTAGACGATATGCGAGTCGCCGCCGGGCCAGTCATTGGCGGGGGCGGAAACGTCTCCGAAAGGATCGCCGTTCGCTCCCCATGCGTTGAAGCCCCAGTGAAGGTATCCCGGAGAGTCGTATTTGTAGTTTATCCAATGCAGCAGGCGTGTCTTGATGAGCGGCAGTGTTACGTAACGGTTTGCGAAATTCCCCCGGGGATACATGCAGGTGTAGAACCAGCAACTATGTCCGGCTGGCATTGTTCGATAGATTTCCCATACGAATTCGTCGAGTTGTGGCACGAGGATGTCGATCAGCGCCGGGTCGTAGGACGAAGAACGGTAAGCTTCGATGATTCGGATGTCGGGGGCAGCCTGTTTTACCTGGCGGGCCAATCCTTCCCAGGAGGTCTTATTTTCGTTGAGCGGTTCGTCGGCAATGTGTTGTGTGTAGATGTCGAGCCAACTGCGGCCGCTTCCGTCATCGATCATTCTGGAACGCAAATGCTCCTGCAGAGCCGGAAAATACGCTGCGATGTATCGTTGCACGCGCGGGTCGTCATGGGGCAGACGTTGATAAACATAGGAGCCCTTGCCGTCGGGGACCGGTACGTTGGCCCAGAAAGGATCGGTCCACCCGTTGCGGGACCGCTTGGCGAAATGGTTGGCCTCGATCAGCCGTACGTCGGCGTGTCGGAGCAGGAATTCGATCGTTTTGTCCATCCGTGAGAAATCGAACGTCAGCCCTTTGCCGTCGGCTGTCGGAACCGGCGTTCCCGTTTCGTAGAGCAACCAGACGTTCTGACCATAGGCCGAGGCGGTTTCGACGAGCCGCCGCATACATTCCCAATAGGCCGGTGAATCGTCCTCCACGGATTCGTTGTCGTTCATGAAAGAGAATTTATCGGGGAAATACCAGTTGGTAACCAATAACGACTGTTCGGGAAGCGTGACCGGATAAACTTGTATGGTGAATTGTCGGTCGGCAACGATCCGCTTTCCGTTCTTTAGCCCGGAAATGCGTACCGATCCTTCGTAAAGCCCCGCTTCGGCATCGGCCGGAATCGGAATGTCCAACCAGAGCAAAGCTGTCCCGCCTGCGGCGATAGATACGGTGGTGTCGGTCAGAATGGGATCGGGATATTCTCCGGACGGTGATTGCAGGGCATCGGGGGCCGCCGGCACGTAGGCGTGGGAAGCCTGTACGTTCCGGACCCAGCCCAGAACGGCTTTGTCGAGCGAAGTTCCCTGCTCTGTTTTAAGACTCCGAAGGACAGGAGTCATTGCCGCTACGGAGTCGTCAGCGGAGATAACGAATTGCAGAACGGCGTTCTCGCCGCGGGCCACGCGAACGGTATCGTCCCCGGCAGGAGGGTAAACGATTCCGGGAAGAACATTGGTCAAAGGATCGATGACGCGGATCGTGAGTCCGCTTTCACTACAGGCTACCGGTAGCATCAGGAGTGCAGGGCAAAGAGTCCGGATCGTCCGGTTGACGAGAAGTCGGAGCGGGGAAATGTTCATTTCGGGTTCGGTTTGAATTCTTAATTGCATTGCGGGAAAACAGTAAGCCGGAGTTCCGTGCATCCGTAGGGAATCAGTTCGAGATATTCGATACGGTCGGATACGGCGCGGGCTATCCCTTCGGCCGGAAGGCGCGGCGTGTAGCGTCCTTTTTCCAATTCCCAGTCGATCGGTTTGACGGGAACCGAGATTTTCACGGGCGTATGTTCCGGATCGAACGGATAGCTTCCTGCGGCTGCGGGTTTTGTCCGAATGACCTTCAGGGGTATGACCGGATCGGAGCAAAGGGCATAGTTCCAAGGTCCGGCAGGCTCGATGCTCCAGCATTCGAATTCGGGGTTGCCGGGAACTTTGCCGTTCATATTCGCATAGACCGTCCGGTCGGCTGTTTTCCGCTGGGGAACAGGATAGGAGAAGAGCAGAGGTCCGCGCTGCACGTAGATTCCCTGTCCGGGAACGGTGTTCATGACGGGTTGCATGCTGAGACACAACCGAATCCGGTCGCCGTTCCTGAATTTGCGCCGGAGGGTCACGAACGTGCCGGCGGGACATGCGTCTCGCCACAGTTTGCCGTTGACATATATTTTGGCATCCCTGCACCATGCGGGAATGCGCAGCAGAAACGGGATATCCGTCCTCTCTTTCAGGCCGAAGGAGAACTCGATCTCCCCGTCGAACGGATAGGAGGTCCGCTGTGCGATGTGGCACTGTCGGCCGTTCGGCAGGTCGAACGTTGCAGCCGAAGGTCCGTAGAGCGCAGCGGCAATAGAGCCGTCTTTCCCGCGTAGCCACATATGTGCGACGTAATTGGGCATGAAACGGTGAACGTTTCCGGCGCAGCACTCCGTTTCATGCGTCGGCCGGAAAGCCATCCAGGTCGAACCGTGGAAGAATTCGTTGTGATTTGAACGCCCCGTTGCGATTACCTGATTGACGGACGAGAAATACTGCAACGATCGGAAATCCTTGGTAACGGCTCCTAGTCCGGCATTGAAGACCGCTTTTTCTATTTTGTCAGCCCACCGGACTTCGCCCGTGGTCAGGAGAAATTGCTCCAGCGTCCAGGTGTAGTCGGAAATGTCGCAGGTTTCGTGACTGTTGATGACGTTCCCGTTTCCGACGAGCGCTTCCGCACTGGCCGGAACGCCGTCGGGGAGCATGTGGTCGCGGGTGAGCTTGCGTTCGGCGTTGAGTGCAAGGTCCAGGTAATATCGTTTGCCCGTATAGGCATAGAGCAGCATCGGGAGTTTCAGTTCTTCCATGCAGGTGACGCCATGCATGACGAACCGTTCGTCGCCGGCCGCGACTGCGGGCGTCAGGTCCCCGAATTTTCCGCCATTGTAGGCTCTCTCGCAAATATCCAGCAACTTCGCATTGCCGGTTTTGCCGTAAGTCCACAACATTCCCTCGATGCTGACGATGTTGCGCCATTTCTCGACCTGCTCCTGCGTAAAGTTCATGTAGTGCCTTTCCAAGGCTGCGGGGATCGCCGGATCGCCCGTGCGCTCGTAATAGGCTTGCAGCACCCGGAAGTAGACACACATGGGCCACATCGACTCAATCGCTTTGTTGCCCAAAACACCTGTGGACGATGCGTTGGCCAGCGTGTAGCGAATCCCCTCCTCGGCTTTGGCGATCATCTCCCGATCACCGAGCAGGTAACCCAGGCGGAGCAGACCGTCGGTGTAATAGGCTGTCTGCTCGTAGCGCCACCAGTCGCTTCCGTAGGTTTCGGTGTTACGTCCGATCTCACCCGCCCAAAGGCAGGAGTCGTACGGATAGGACATCGCCTCGGGATGTCCCGTAAGTCCCGTTTGTTGGCGGTGGAGGAATTCCTCGATCCAGCCCTGCGGCTCTATGCAGCCGATCATGCCGCCCTGAAACTGGGCATAAGGGGCCTGGGCGTTCGTCGCGGTACCGACGAGGCAAAGTGCAATAATTGAAAACAGCTTCTTCATGCGATTTCTTGACTATTTGTATTTTTCGACTCTTGCATCCCGGATGACACCTTTCCAGTCGAGCCCGAAAGCGAAATCATATGTATTTCCTTCCGAGTCCGTATAACAAACCATATCTCTCGGAACGTCTTCATGCTGCTGTTCCACGGTTTTCATGTCTGCGGGCAATTGCATCGGCAGAAGTGCCGACGGTTCCCGCCGGCCGGAGATAATATCCAGCACGGCCTGACGCTGTACCCCGAAAGCAAGCAGTATGGCATCGGCCGAAGGTTCGAATTCGGCCGGAACGAACGGTCTGGTCGTGGAAACGACAGCCACGACGGGCTTGTCTCCCATCTGCCGTTTCGTTCCGAGTACCCGTTTCAACTCTTCCCGGTTGGAACTCCGGACGGTTTTCCCGCGGTAACTCCGGTTGATGGACGGTTCTTTCGGGTCCCCGCCGGCAATACTCTCGGGGCGTGCGTGGCGGGCCGTGTAGTCGCCGTATTGCAGGCTGATCGGGACATAACCGTTGCCGCCCTTTTCCCGATCGGCCGCATCGTATCCGCAGCCTCCGTCGGGTTCGTCGATAAAAACGATCGCGAAGTCGGCATTTTCGGGGCTTTCTGCCAATTCGTAATATTGTTTGACCAAAGAGGTGTCTACAGGTAGGCGGGATTGTCCGCATTCGGGCAGATATACGCTCCGGCGGGTCGATGCGGGCAGGGTTCCCGCCCGGTTTTTCAGCAGGACGACCGACCGGAGCTGCGCTTCGTAACCGGCTTGCATAAATTCCGGATTCCCGACCGTCGCTTCCGTCCGGTCCGGGTCTACATAGGGATTTTCGAACAGACCGGTCCGAAAAATATTGAGCAGCAACCTTATGGCGGAACGTTCGAACCGCTCCCGGGCAGATTTTTCGCCGAATTCGGCGGTCCACATTCGGTAGGCTTCCAGCACGGGACCTTTGTCGTTGTTGCCGCCGAACTGGTCTACTCCGGCTTTGAGCGCTTCGTAATGCCGCTGCGGGATGCTCAATGCCTCCACTCCCCAGCATTTGCCGTCAGCCTCCTCGATGCTGGAATAGTCGTGCGTGATGCCCCAATCCGTGCAGACGACGCCGTTGTATCCGTATCTGTTCCGCAGCAGATCGGTGACGATATATTTGCTAAAACCGTTGCCGACCTTTTTTCCCGAGGGGTCCACCCCGTGGGAAACCGTATAATAGGGCATGACGGCTGCGGCCTTTCGTGTCTTGCCGTTGAGGCGGAAAGCTCCTTCCACAAAGGGCCGGATGTGTTGCTCGAAATTTCCGCCGGGGTAAACAGTGTATTTCCCGAAGCTGAAATGGGCATCCCGTCCGCCTTCTTCCGGGCCGCCGCCCGGCCAATGTTTGACCATGGCATTGACGCTTTCATACCCCCAGCCGTCCGCAATCTCGGCAGCTCCGACGGAGGTCTGGAATCCGTCGATATAGGCCCGCGCCATATCGGTGTCCAGATCGGGGTCTTCGCCGAAGGTACCGTAGAACCGGTTCCACCGGGGTTCGGTCGCCAGATCGATCTGCGGCGACAGCGCTGTGGCGATACCCAAGGCGCGGTATTCGGCGGATGCGATCCGTCCGAACTTTTCGACCAGTTCGGGGTCGAACGTAGCGGCCAGCCCGAGCGGACTGGGCCACAACGAAATCTTTCCTCCTGACCCTGCGTTGTATTCGGCCCAGGCTCGGGTTTCATTCCGGGGATCGGAACTGATATTGACCGGAATGCCTTGTCCGAGGCCTTCGACGAAGGCCTGCATGTTGTTGTTCCATTCGGCTGCAATGCGGGGACTTTCAACCCGGACGACGAGCACGGCCCGGAGATTGTCGTCCCGGAGGAACTTCCGCTGTTTGTCCGAAACAGCCGAGTGGGGAAGTCCGCTTTCCCGGAGTGAGGTCCCGTTGTAGGTCGAGGACCAGTAACCTACCGAATCCGTCGGGACGGCCTGATGGGAACTGTATAACATCAATCCGGCAATCTCTTCGACGGAGAGTCGCTTTGCAAGGTCTTCCGCCCGTTCTTCCGGGGTGTACCGCCAATCTTCGTAGCAGTCGAGAATCCCGTTTCGGTTCAGGTCTTTGAAAGCGTATCCGTCGGAATATAAGATACGGACGCCGGATCCGGGGAAATAGCCCAGAGTCTGTCCTCCGTCTTGCCGAATCAGACAGTAGGTGTCATGCGGCTCGACCGTCCATTTTCGGCCGCAGGCACAGAGTATCGGCAACATAAACGCCAAAGATACTATTCGACGTATAAGATCTGTTTTTGTTGTCATATCGTTATCAGGGTCGGTTCGTTCTTTAGGGGACTTGGGAAAGCAGTTACAAAAGAATGAATTTTTATCGGCCGCGGGGTTGAATATTTTCCGGAAAGATTCTTTCCCGTATACGGATACCTTATTGAAATAAAGGCGAAATTGCAGTTGTCCGGACGTTTTGAGCCGTATTGCGCCGTTCTCTTTCGGCCAAATGATCGTACAATTCGGCGGGATGCAGTTGTGTTTCCCGAAAAAAATGTATACTTTAGTTTCCGAAAATACCCGTTATGCATCGTCGCTTTCTTATATCCCGTTTTTTCATAGTCTGCATCGGATTTGTCCTTTCCGAGATACAGATCGTTGCTGCCGAGTCTTTTCCTCAGGTGCGTTTCACCCCGTTACCTTCCGACATTCTGCCGTCGAACGAAGTGCGCAAACTTTATCAGGATTCCGATGGATATATCTGGATTCCAACTTATAACGGATTGGCCCGCTACGATGGATACGGAGCCATCACCTACGGTATGCGTGATGTTTCGAACGGGTTGTTCAACACGTTCGTCAATGTCGTTGTCGAGGACCACGACAAGAACCTGTGGATCGGAACCGAGCACGGCCTTTTTCGGCTCGACAAGGTTTCGGGAAACATCGTGGCCGACGAATATCCAGAGTTGGCGGATTGCAACATCGCAGTCATTCTGTGCGATACGGGCAACGGCATCTGGATCGGCGGCGACAAGGGCCTTTTCCGCAAAAATGCGCTTGACCGTAATTTTCATCCCGTCCCGATCTCCAATTCGGCGGGTCGTCCCGTCAAGGCGGTCACCTCCATCATCAAGGATGACAAACTGAACCTGTGGATCGCCGCTTTCGATCAGGGTTTGTTGCGTTATGATATCCGTGAGGATCGCGCCTATGCTTGCGACGATGCCGTGCTGCGTAAAGCACATGTTTTGGCACGTGATGTCGCGGGTAATATCTGGGTGGGTACGTGGGGCGCCGGAGTGGTGCGGCTGGTTAATCCTCTGGCCCCGGGACCGACCCGTTACGTGCATTATAAACACGTGCCGGGCAGAACGCACTCGCTGCTCGACGATATTATTTACGATATTGAGGAAAATCCCGAGCAGAATACCATCTGGATCGGTGGTCGCAGCGGGTTGAGCATCCTCCACGACATCGACAATCCCGATTCGTTCCAGAATTTCTTTCCCGGCGACAACGTGGGAGACCTGCCCTATAACGAGGTGAATTCGATCCTTCGAACCCGTGACGGACTGATGTGGATCGGTTTGTTGGGTGGCGGCGTCTGCAAGGTCCAGACCAGCGGAACCAAATTCGAGTCCGATCGGCTGGAACCGATCAGAACCCGTTACAACACGAGTTCTGTTCGAAGTATGTATTACGCCGGAAACGGCGACTTCTGGTTCGGGCTGCTTGATTTCGGCCTTATAAAATACAACATTCGAAGCGGTAAAATCGTCGATTACCACGAGCATCCCGATTTGAAGTCGCTTCCTTACACTTCGACCGTCAATACGATCATCCGCCGCTCGACTACCGGGGAACTGTATTTCGGAACGCAAAACGCCGGTATTTGGGTGTATAACGAAACGCAGCACAAGGTTCGGCAGATCAATCATTTCAACCAGCCGAACTTTCTGGACGACTGCGTGATTGCTCTGTGTGAGGATACGCACGGCAATCTGTGGATAGGCTCCCGGTTAGGTATTTACGTCGAATCGACAGACGGGCGTTTCCACACCGCTGCTGAATGGCTCGGATACGCTACGCCATTCGATCAGACTTATGTGTTCGACATCTGTTGCGACAAAGCAGGCGATGTCTGGATCGCTTCCAACGGTCAGGGCATTCTGCATATCCGTACGGCAGACGGAACCTGGAGGCAGTATACACGCGACAACGGCATGATTTCCGATCATGTCTATTGCCTGCAGGCCGACGATACGGGGTGTATCTGGGCCGGAACTTTTGCGGACGGACTTGCGGTCCGTATTCCTTCGGAAGGGAGCTTTAAGGCCGTGTCGGCTTTCCCGAATCTGGAAAACAAAGGTATCGGCAATATTGCCCGGGATGAAAACGGCCGGATGTGGATTACCACGAATAATTCGGTCTTTTCCTTTTCGCCGGACAGCCTGGGCAATCCCGAGCATATCAATACCTATATTATATCGGCCGACATGCAGTCGTTCTTCTTCAACCGAAACGCTTCGGCGCAGGTCGATTACGGACGCATTGCTTTCGGAGGATCGAATGGGCTGATGATATTCACCGGCAATCGCACGCAGCCCCACCAGACGAGACTGCCGATCGTGCTCACAGACTTCAAGGTGCACAATCGTTCGTTACGGACCATTCCCGCACGGGAACGATCGCGCATCTCTCTCCGGGATATCGATTACACGGATGCCGTGACGCTTACGCACGACCGGAACAACTTCTTCATCGAATTCTCGATGCTCTCCTATGCCAATCCGCGCGATCATATTTTTAGATACCGGCTCGACGGATTTGATAAGGAGTATGTTACGGCCGATTCGCACCACCGTTTCGCCTCATACAGCAATCTTTCACCGGGAACCTACACATTCCGTCTGCAGGCTGCCGGGGAAAACGGCGTGTGGAGCAGCAACGAGCGGACGCTCACAGTGCGGATACTCCCCGCCCCGTGGCTTTCGTGGTGGGCCTGGACGATCTATTCCGTGCTGCTGCTGGTGCTCGCCTATGGGGTCGTGCGGTTCCTGCGCTACCGGCTCCGGCTGCGTCAGGAGGTGCAGATTTCGAAGTTGGAGCGACAAAAAACCGAAGAACTGAATCATGCCAAATTGCAGTTTTTCACCAACGTCACTCACGAACTGATGACTCCGCTGACGATTATTCTTACTTCGCTCCAGAACCTGAACAACGGCACAGGGGACAATCAGACTCTTTACGGTGTCATGTCGGCCAATGCGACGCGGCTGATGCGACTGATTCAGCAGATACTCGAATTCCGGAAAGTCGAGAGCGGGAATCTGAAAATCCGTGTTTCGCATGGCGATGTCGTCGGATTCGTTCGCCGGTGTGTGGAAGCTTTTGCCCCGCTTGTGGCCCGAAAGCAGCTCAAGGTCTATTTCCGTGCTTCGTCGGAACAGGTCGACGGCTGGTTCGATCCCGACAAACTCGATAAGATCGTCTACAACCTGCTGTCCAATGCGGCAAAATACACGCCCGACAAGGGTGAAATTATCATCCGGATCGAAACCGGAGACGACTGTTCGGTCTGCATTTCGGTCGCCAACAGCGGCGAACTGATGACCCAGCAGACTATCGACGGACTTTTTCGCCGGTTTTACGACGGCAATTACCGGAAACACCATACGATTGGAACCGGTATCGGTCTGTCGTTGGTCAAGGATCTCACCGACCTCCACCGAGGTTCAATCCGGGTGTCGAGCGACGAGCAGGACGGCAACTGTTTCCGAATCACGCTACCCATAGGTCGAGATGCTTATACCGAAGAGGAGATCGACGATGATACCGGAGACGATGCCGCGGAAAAAATTTACGAAGGGGCCGGAGAATTCGTTCCGGTGCAGCCCGATGCGGCGATGACCGATACCCCCTCCCGCACACGCACTGACCATACGCTGTTGGTCGTCGATGACAACGAAGAACTGCTCTTGTTGATCTCCAATCTTTTGGCGCCCTATTTCCGAATTGAAACGGCATCCGACGGAGAAGAAGCGCTTCGTATATTGTCCCGACAGCCGGTCGATCTGGTCGTTTCGGATATCATGATGCCCGGCATGGACGGTATCGAATTGTGCCGACGGATCAAGCAGACCTTCGAATACTGTCATATTCCGGTTATCCTGCTTACGGCCAAAAATGCCGACGAAAGCCGGATTGAAGGGTACAATTCGGGGGCGGACGGCTATGTCACCAAGCCCTTCAACCTGCAGTTGCTCTACGCTCAGATTGTCAATCAACTCCGAAAATTGGAGATTCGGGGCCTGCATTTCCGCAACCAGCCGATTTTTGAGGTGGAGAAACTGGAGTATACTTCGATGGACGAAAAGTTCATGCGTCAGGCTATGGCGTGCGTCAATGCGCATATCGACGATTGCGAATTTGCACAGGCCGATTTTACCCGTGAAATGAATATGTCGCGTACGATTCTTACCGAAAAACTCAAATCGCTCACCGGGTTGACTCCGGCTGCATTCATCATTGACGTGCGACTGCGTGCTGCCTATCATTTGCTCGAAGAGCAGAAGAAGATGCGTATTGCCGATCTGGCCTATGCTTCCGGATTCAACGACCCGAAATATTTCAGTACGTGCTTCAGAAAGAAATTCGGATTCTCTCCCAAGGAATTTATCGACAGACTGAACGAAAAAGGCGATAAAATCGCTTGATTGTCCGCAGAAGCGGGCCTACAACCGTTTTTCGGTAAAAATTCGACCTGCATGATCCATGTCAGGAGTATTTTCGTACCCGGTAGATTTTGTCCCGGCAGAGTGGATGGAATCGGCTCAATCCATAGGATATGATTATGAAACTCATTTTTGCAATCTCCATTGTCGCTCTTTCGTTCTTCGGCACTGCCTGCCGGAGATCTGTCGGCGAAATGATTCTGGTGCCGATGCCGCAGGAGGCAACCTTTACGGGAGGTTACTTTGAAACGGACAGCGCCCGATTCGTGGAGCGTGCAGGCGATGGGTACGTTGCCTGCCGAATCGATCCTTCGGCTCCGGAGATTCGTCCGGAGGGTTACCGGCTGAAAGTGACTCGCCGGGGCATTGACCTTACGGCCCTGGATTCCGCGGGACTGTTCTACGGCCGGCAGACGCTGTGCCTGTTGGCGACCGCACAGGGGATTCCCTGCGTGGAAATCATCGATAATCCCTGTTTCGGTTATCGGGGTATTCATCTCGATGTTTCGCGGCACTTTTTCCCCGTTGAAACGATATTCCGGCTCCTCGATGAAATGGCACGGTACAAGCTTAACAAATTTCATTTCCATCTGGCGGATAACGGCGGCTGGCGCATCAGGATCGACGCTTATCCGCTGCTGACCCGGCTGGGAGCATTCCGTACGGAGTCCGACTGGCTCGAATGGTGGAGTTACGGCGACAGGCATTATGTACCCGAGGACACACCGGGGGCCTATGGCGGTTACTATACGAAAGAGGAAATTCGCAGAATCGTTGCCTATGCTGCCGAACGCTTCATCGAGGTGATTCCGGAAATTGAGTTCCCGGGGCACTCCGACGAGGTTTTCGCAGCTTATCCGGAGCTCTGCTGCTCGGGCCGGGCCTATACTTCCGGCGAGTTTTGCGTCGGCAATCCGCTGTCGTTGAAATTTATGGACGAGGTCCTGACCGAGGTTCTGGAGTTGTTCCCCTCGAAATACATCCATATCGGCGGCGACGAGGCCGACCGGACAGCTTGGAAGAGCTGTCCCAGATGCCGGCATCTGGCCAGGGAGTTGGGCGGAGTGGACCAGGTGCAATGCTATCTGGTCGAACACGCCGAAAAGTTTCTGGCGGAACACGGACGCACGATGATCGGATGGGATGAAATCCTGAAGAACAACCTGCGATCCACCTCTACGGTAATTTCCTACAGGGGGCAGCGAGGAGGCATCGAGGCGGCCAACCGCGGTTACGATGTGGTCATGTCGCCGGGCGAGATCCTCTATTTCGACTGGTATCAGGCCGATCCTCATACACAGCCGCGCGCGATGGGCGGTTTCTCGCCGATTCGGAAGATGTACGGTTTTCATCCCGTCCCCGATACCCCTGCAAAGGCGGCCGACAATGAATCGATAATTCGCGGTGAATTCGTTTCGCCGGATTCGGTCGAATATATCTATGACGGCGGCAAAGAGCACGTCATCGGGGTACAGGGTTGCACATGGACCGAGTTTATAGAAACGGAAAAACATTTGGAATACATGATTTTCCCGCGTTTGCTGGCAGTTTCCGAACTTGCCTGGACTCCCCGGGAGCGATGTGAGTGGAATGATTTCCGTCGTCGTATCAATGTTCATGTATCGTTGCTGCATGCGCGGGGAATCAATGCTTTTCCATTGAGCGACGACGTTGTGATTACGGCTCAGATGCTTTCCGAAGGCAAAAAGGCCCGGGTGACGCTCGACACGGAGAAATATCCCGCCGAAGTACGCTATACTTTGGACGGTACGGCCCCGGTTCCCGGATCAGACCTTTACGACGGGCCTTTTGTCGTGAAAGCGGGGACAACCGTCCGGGCGGCGCTCTTTGTCGCAGGCAGGATGGAGGGGACCATGACGGAACTCTATGTCGATGCCCGCCGCAATGTCGATAATTACTATACTTATCTGAATACTCCCGAGGTATACGCCTCGACAGACCGTTAATTGATACTTTATGAAAAAACTACTGATCGCACTGTTTTTGTTTCCCGTGACGCTGGTCGTGGCGGTTCCGTCTGCAAAGCCCCGGTTGGGCGAGGCTCCGGTCCGGAAGATCGTTGCGGCTATGAGCCTTGAGGAGAAGGCCGGCCTGCTGGTGGGAACCTCAATGGAGGGTTACGCTGGCGAGGGCGCTGTAACGGGCCGCACGTTGAAAACAGTTCCCGGTTCGGCCGGAACTACCCGCTCTTTGGAATCCTACGGCATTCCGACAACGGTGATGGCCGACGGTCCTGCGGGCCTTCGTATCGATCCGGAACGTGCAGGAGATGCACGGACTTATTTCTGTACGGCTTTTCCGATCGGCACGATGCTCGCCTCGACCTGGGACGAGGCGGCTATTGAACGCTGTGGCGCAGCGATGGGTAACGAGGTGCTCGAATATGGCTGCGACGTGATTCTCGGTCCGGGTATGAACATCCACCGCCATCCGCTCTGCGGCCGCAATTTCGAATATTATTCCGAGGACCCGTTGCTGAGCGGCAAATGCGGCGCGGCGATGGTGCGGGGCATTCAGTCGCAAGGCGTAGGGACTTCGGTCAAGCACTTTGCGGCCAACAACCAAGAGTCGATGCGCTTACAGAATGACGCCCGGGTGTCGCAACGTGCGTTGCGTGAGATTTATCTGCGAGGATTCGAGATCGCCGTCAAGGAGGGGCGTCCGTGGACGGTCATGTCGTCCTACAATCGTATCAACGGACCTTATACGCAGGAGAGCCGCGAGTTGCTGACCACTGTTCTGCACGACGAATGGGGCTACGAAGGTCTTGTCGTGTCGGACTGGATCGGAAAACGTAACACCGTGGCACAAGTACATGCCGGCAACGACCTGATGATGCCGGGAGAACCGGCTCAGGCGAGAGAGATTGTAGAAGCGGTGCGCAGCGGGAGACTCGCCGAGGCGGATGTTGACCGGTGTGTGACCCGTGTACTCGAATATATTCTGCGGACGCCCCGTTTCCGGAAACAAGCCGTGTCGGAGACTCCCGACTTGGAAGCACATGCTGCCGTATCGCGTCAGGTGGCAGCGGAAGGCATGGTTTTGCTCCGCAACGAAGGCGCTGCTTTACCACTTGCCGCAGGATGTAATCTCTCGGTGTTTGGAGTCAATGCCTATGACTGCATTGCCGGAGGTACGGGCGCCGGACACGTCAACAAAGCCTATACGGTCGATTTGGACGAAGGTTTGTGCAACGCCGGATTCCGGCTTAACACCCGTACGGCAGATCTCTATGCAAAATACATGTCTTTCGGTGAGGCACTGCTCGCGGAGCAGAACGCCCTGCGTTATTTGGGCGAAAAGTGGTTTGTCCCCGAAACGACGCTGACGCCGGAATTCATCGCTTCGCGTGCGGCGGACAGCGATGCGGCCATCGTTGCCTTAGGCCGCAATTCGGGTGAATACAACGATCGTCCTACATCGGATTTCTACCTGACGGAAGCCGAACGGGAACTGCTCGAATCGGTCTGCTCGGCGTTTCATGCCGCGGGTAAGAAGGTGGTCGTGGTGCTCAATATCGGCGGCGTGATCGAAACCATGTCGTGGAAGGAACTTCCCGACGCTATCTTGTTGGCCTGGCAGGGAGGTTTGGAAGCCGGGAATGCCATGGCTGATGTTTTGAGCGGCCGCGTATCGCCTTCGGGAAGGCTGCCGATGACTTTTCCGGCGGATTATTCGGATCATCCGTCATCGAAGAATTTTCCGCTCGACTATCGGGGGCGCTGCGGCGATTGGGCCGACGACGCCCCGGAACGGCACCTGCGAAACCTGGGATTCACTTGTTACGAGGAGGATATCTGGGTGGGTTACCGCTATTTCTCGACCCATGCTCCGGAGGCGGTGTCCTATCCTTTCGGCTATGGTTTGGGGTATACGACCTTCGAGTGGACGGATGCGGCCGTCAGGCGTTCCGGGACGGATTATGCGGTAACGCTCCGTGTAACCAATACAGGTTCGCGCGCCGGACGGGAGGTCGTTGAACTTTATGTTGCAGCCCCGCAAGGGGCGCTGCCGAAGCCCGTGCGCGAATTGAGGGCTTTTGCCAAAAGCCGGGAATTGCAGCCCGGGGAGTCGCAGGCGCTGACCCTTCGTTTCGCGGCTGCCGATCTGGCCTCGTTCGACGAGCGTATTTCGGCGTTTGTCGTCGATTCGGGGCGCTATATGGCCGAACTGGGGCGTTCTGCCGACGACATTGTCCAGCGGCTGCCTTTTGTCGCCAAAGCTTCCGAGCGCAAGGTGCATGACGTACTGAAACCGCAGGAGCCCCTGCGACGACTCAAATTCTGATGCAATGAAAATAATAGCTTGTTTGTTGATTTGTATGGGCTGCAATGCGCTGTTTGCAGCAGTGCCGCCCGCTATCCGGCCCGATGCGAAGATCGAAACCCGGATTGAAAAGATACTCGGCCGCCTGACGCTTGAAGAGAAAATCGGCCAAATGTGTCAGTTGACCGTCAGCATGGTGACCGATATGAATGATTCCGGGCATCCGTTCATCAGCGATGAGCTGCTCGATACGGTCATCGGACATTACAAAGTCGGGTCGATTCTCAACGTACCGTTCGATGAGGCGCAGTCCCGGGAGGCATGGACGCAGATTATCGGTAGGATTCAGCGTCGTTCGCTCGACTGCCTGGGGATTCCCTGCATTTACGGTGTCGATCAAATGCACGGTGCTTCCTACACCCGCGGTGCAACCTTTTTTCCGCAGGGGATCAACATGGGTGCCGCGCTGAACTGTGAACTGATGCGCCGTTCGTCGGAGATTTCGGCTTATGAAACCCGTGCCTGTGCCATTCCGTGGAATTTTGCGCCGGTGATGGATTTGGGACGCGATCCCCGATGGTCGAGGATGTGGGAGAGTTACGGAGAGGATGTTTGTGTCAATTCCCGGTTGGCGGCGGCTTCCGTGCGCGGTTTGCAGGGCGATGATCCCAATCGGATCGGGATGTATCGGGTGGCTGCTTGTTTGAAGCATTTCATGGCCTACGGCGTCCCCGTGTCGGGCAAGGACCGAACGCCTTCGTCCGTTACGCGCAACGCCCTGCGCGAAAAATATTTTGCCCCCTTTCTCGAATGTATCCGGGCCGGGGCGCTGTCGTTGATGGTCAACTCGTCCAACAACGACGGTATGCCCTTTCATGCCAACCGCGAGTTGCTCACGGGGTGGTTGAAGGAAGAACTGAACTGGGACGGGGTGATCGTTACGGATTGGAATGATATTTACAATCTATATGAGCGGGATCATATCGCCGAGAGCCGCAAGGATGCGGTTCGGATCGCTATAAATGCCGGGATCGATATGGCCATGGTCCCTTTGGACCGGGATTTCTGCGTCTATCTCCGTGAACTGGTCGAGGAAGGGCTGGTTTCCGAAAGACGCATCGATGATGCCGTTCGTCGGATTTTGCGGTTGAAAATGCGCATCGGGCTGTTCGAAGAGCCGTTCCCGGACACTTCGAAGTTCGATCGTTTCGCGAGTGATGAATTCGCCGCCGTGGCTTTGCAAGCTGCTGAAGAGTCGGAGGTGCTGCTCAAAAACGACGGAGGTCTGCTACCGCTCCCGAAGTCGGCGCGTATCCTGCTCACCGGCCCCAATGCCAATTCCATGCGCTGTCTCAACGGCGGCTGGTCTTACACCTGGCAGGGTGAGCGTTGCGATGAGTTTGCAGATCGTTACAATACGATTTACGAGGCCTTGGCGCGTAAATTCGATCATGTTACCTGGATTCCAGGCGTAGAATACGGCACCCCCTCGGAGAATTGGCAGGTGGAGCGTGTGCGGGGAATCGGCGAAGCAGTCTCGGCAGCGGCCGATGCAGACGTGATTGTCGTCTGCATCGGCGAGAACTCCTATTGTGAAACTCCGGGCAACATGAATGATCTGAACTTGTCGCAAAACCAGAAAAAACTGGTCCGCGAACTGGCGTCTACGGGGAAACCCCTCGTATTGGTGTTGAACGAGGGACGGCCGCGTCTGATCGGCGATATAGAGCCGTTGGCGCAGGCTGTCGTCGATATCCTGCTGCCCGGCAATTACGGGGGTGACGCACTGGCCAATCTGCTTGCCGGGGATGCGAACTTCAGCGCCCGGCTTCCCTTTACCTATCCGCGCTGGCCCGATGCGTTGGCCACCTATGACTACAAACCCTGTCAGAAAAGGGGTACGATGGAGGGCGAATACAACTACGATGCCGTGATGGACGTGCAATGGCCTTTCTGCCACGGATTGAGTTACACTACATTCGAATACGGAAATCTGCGGGCTAACCTTACGGAATTTCGGGCCGGAGATACGCTTTCGTTCACGGTCGATATCTCCAATACAGGCGACTGCGCGGGCAAGGAGGCCGTATTGCTCTGGTCGAGCGATTTGGTGGCAAGCCTGACGCCTGACGTGATCCGGCTGCGCAATTTCGAGAAGATCTCCCTTGAACCGGGCGAAACCCGTACGGTGACGCTTTCGATACCGGCATCCGATCTGGCGTTTGTCGGTTATGACGGTCGCTGGCGGCTCGAAAAGGGCGATTTCCGGATCCGTATGGGTACGGAGACCCTGTTCGTCCGATGCGTGGAAACCCGGGTGTGGGACACCCCTAACATTCCCTGAAACCGTTCTAAAACATACCGATATGAAAAATGTTTTTTTTGCCGTCATGGCGCTTGCTGTTTCATTTACGGAAACCCGAGCGGCGGATTCTCCCGCGATCGTTCCCATGCCTCAGCACATCGCTTACGCAACTGGCGAAGGAGCGGTGCTCTCCGCCGGATCGCGGATCGCTGTACCCGGCGGGGCTAAAGCGTTGCGGAGTGTCGCGGAACTCTTCGTGCGGGATATTTGCCGAGAACATGGACTTCGGCTGAAAGTTTCCGGAATTTCCGAAAGCGGCATCGTACTCGGGATCGATCCGGCGCTCAGGGCGGAGGCCTATTCGCTCGACATCGGCCAAGGGCGTGTCGCCGTGACGGGCGGTTCCCCTTCGGGACTCTTCTACGGATTGCAGAGCTTGCGTCAACTTATCTCGCAGTATGGCATGCGACTTCCGGCAGTGCATGTGGAGGATGAACCTTGTTTCGCTTATCGCGGCGCCATGCTCGACTGCTGCCGTCATTTCTTCACGGTTGACGAGATCAAAACGTTCATCGACATATTGGCGCTCCACAAACTCAACCGTTTTCACTGGCATCTGACCGACGACCAGGGATGGCGTATCGAGATCAGGCATTATCCCGGATTGACGAAAGAGGGGTCACGGCGTGCCGAAACAGTCCTTGGACGCAATACGAATATCTACGACGGCATACCTTCGGGAGGATACTATACGCAGCGACAAATTCGTGACGTCGTAGCCTATGCGGCCGAACGGTTCATTACGGTCATCCCTGAAATCGAAATGCCGGGACATGCCTCGGCGGCACTGGCGGCCTATCCCTGGCTGGGGTGTGCCGGTGAGGGGTATATGGTACGGACGCGATGGGGCGTATTCCCGGAAGTTTATTGCGCGGGCAAGGATTCGACGTTCGAATTCATGGAGAACGTGCTTGCAGAGGTGTGTGAACTGTTTCCCTCGGAATATATCCATATCGGCGGGGATGAGTGTCCCAAACAGAGTTGGACGAGCTGTCCCGCCTGTCAGCAGCGTATCCGTAATGAGCGGTTAGAGCATGAAAACGAATTGCAGAGTTATTTTGTCCATCGGATTGAAAAATGGCTCAACGCCCGGGGGCGCAATCTGATCGGGTGGGACGAAATACTCGAAGGAGGGATTTCAAAGACGGCTACGATTATGTCGTGGCGCGGTGCCGATAGCGGCGTTGCCGCTGCCAAGGCCGGGAATCAGGTGATCATGACCCCCAACACGCATTGTTATCTCGATTATTTTCAGACGCAGGAGCCGGAGCGCCTCGAACCACTCGGTATCGGCGGTTACGTGCCGGTTCGTAAGGTTTATTCGTTCGATCCCTATGACCGTCTTTCTTCAGCGGAACAATCCTGTATTCAGGGAGTACAAGGGAATATATGGACGGAATATATCGCTTCTTTTGCCCATGCACAGCATATGGCCTTGCCGCGGCTGGCCGCATTAGCGGAGGTGGGATGGGCCTGCGACCGCCGCGATTTCGGGGATTTCACCCGGCGCATGACGGTATTCCGGAAACTTTACGACAAATGCGGCTATCGCTACGCCTCCTATTTCTTCGATGGAACGGGCGAATAAATCGGTCTACCGGTGCTAAATATACTGCGATGATGAACCCGAACAGACGACTTTTATCTTTGGACACCCTGCGGGGGGTCGATATGTTCTTTATTATGGGCTTTTCAGGGCTCGTGACCTCGTTGTGCGCACTGTGGCCCGGATCTTTTACCGATATGCTTGCGTCGCAGATGCAGCATGCGGCGTGGAATGGACTAACGATTCAAGACACGATCTTTCCTCTGTTTCTTTTTATCGCAGGCGTGGCGTTCCCCTTCTCGCTGGCCAAACAGCGTGCACGCGGATTCGGCAGAAAACGGATTCTGGACCGGATTTTCCGCCGCGGACTGATTCTTGCCCTGTTGGGAATGGTTTATAACGGGTTGTTCGAGCTCAATTTCTCCTCGTTGCGCATAGCAAGCGTGCTGGGACGGATCGGCTTGGCCTGGATGTTCGCCGCACTGCTCTGCGTGTATTGCAGCGTGAGAACTCGGATAGCTGTTGCCGGGATTATCCTAATAGGCTATTCACTGCTGCTCGGCCTGGTCGTAGCCCCCGATGCTCCGGTCGGTGCCGATCCGCTTTCGGTGGAGGGGTGTCTGGCCGGATGGATTGACCGACAGTACCTTCCCGGACACATCCTTTACGGGGCATTCGATCCGGAAGGGATATTGAGCACCCTGCCGGCAGTCGTATCGGCTCTATTCGGAATGTTCACCGGCGAATTTTTGCTCGATGGCCGGAGAGGGCTCTCTGGCTCTTGGAAAGCGTTCTATATGGCCGTCGCCGCACTGGCGATCACGACGGCGGGCTTGTGCTGGAATCTTATCATGCCGGTCAACAAGAATTTATGGAGCAGTTCGTTCACTTGCGTGGTCTCCGGTTATTCGCTGGGGATGACCGCCTTGTTTTATTACCTGATTGACGTGTGCGGGTACAAACGATGGACGTTCGTTTTCCGGGTTATCGGATTGAATTCCATTACGATTTATATGGCGCAGCGGATTATTCCACTGCGTTATGCGTCCGATTTTTTCGTCGGCGGACTTGCTTCCAAATGCAGTGAAACAGTAGGGGCGGTGATCTACGATATAGGTTATATCGTGCTCTGCTGGCTGTTTCTCTATTTCTTGTATCGAAAAAACACTTTCCTTAAGGTATGACCGGCAAATAGCCCGAAAATTACAATAACCTCATTTAAATAAATTTAGCATGAACCAAACTTTGAAGTTCTCGTTCCGGAACTTGTTTTTGTCCTGTGTGTGCTTGCTTCTGTTTGCATGCGGCGGGAATCCGGAGATAATTTCTCCCGACGGGCGCACACGCCTTTCGTTCGTGACGGGCGCCGACGGCTGCATGGCCTATACCGTCGAACGCGACGGCAAACCTTTGATCCTTCCTTCTGCCTTGGGCCTCGTGGTGCAAGAACGGAACCTCGCCGGCGGCTTTTCGGTACGGGAGATTGTGAAAAGGTCCGTGGACGAAACATGGACGCAGCCGTGGGGCGAAAATAAAATCCTGCGCGATTGCCACAACGAAATGACGGCGGTATTGAAAAACGACGACGGCGTGTTGCTGACGCTTCGTTTCCGGGCTTTTGACGACGGTGTGGCATTCCGCTATGAATGGGAGGTGCCGGACCTCGATTCGCTGACCGTCACCGATGAACTGACCGAATTCCGCTTCGCCGAAGACGGCGTGTCGTGGTCGATTCCTGGAAATTTCAACACCTATGAATTGTTGTATCGCGAACTGCCGGTTTCGGCCGTCGAAAACGCCAATACGCCTTTCACATTCCGTGTGGACGGCACATACGGTTCGATTCACGAAGCGGCGCTGTACGATTTCCCCGAAATGAATCTCTACCGGACCGATTCGCTGGCCTTCAAAGCCGAGTTGGCTCCGCTGCCTGACGGTATAAAGGCTCGTATTCCCTCGAAATTCATGACGGCGTGGCGGACGATCCAAGTGGGAGACAAAGCGGTGGACCTGATCAACTCGTCGCTGATCCTTAACCTGAACGAGCCTTCGAAGATTGCTGACACTTCGTGGATCAAACCGCAGAAATATATCGGCGTATGGTGGGGACTGCATCTCGGCACCCATACATGGACAATGGGACCCCGGCATGGAGCGACGACGGAGAATGCTCTGCGTCATATTGACTTCGCAGCGGCGAACAATATTCAGGGAGTGTTGTTCGAAGGGTGGAACGAAGGCTGGGAGAACTGGGGCGGCAGCCAGTCGTTCGACTTCACGAAGCCCTATGCCGACTTCGACATTGCAGAGATCGTGCGTTACGCCCGCGAACGCGGGATCGAGATCATCGGCCATCACGAAACGGGCGGCAACATTCCCGATTACGAACGCCAGCTGGAGCGCGCCGTCAAATGGTACGCCGATTTGGGAATACACAACCTCAAAACGGGCTATGCCGGCGGTATCTCCGGCGGCAACAACCATCACGGGCAGTACATGGTGCGCCATTACCAGCACGTGGTCGAGACGGCCGCGAAATACCGGATGACGGTCAATGCGCACGAACCGATCAAGGACTGCGGCATCCGCCGCACGTGGCCCAACATGATGACACGCGAAGGGGCGCGGGGCATGGAATGGAACGCATGGTCGGAAGGGAATTCGGCAGAGTATCTCACGACGCTGCCCTTCGTGAGGATGCTGAGCGGACCGATGGACTACACTCCGGGAATCTTCGACATCGACTATTCCACGGCGAAGGCCGACAAGGGACGGATCGAGTGGAACGGGCCCAACGCGGAACGCTGCATAAAGACCACGCTGGCACGGCAGATAGCAAACTGGGTGATCATATACTCGCCCCTGCAGATGGCCGCAGACCTGATCGAGAACTACGAAGGGCATCCCGCATTCCGGTTCTTCCGCGACTTCGACGCAGACTGCGACTGGTCGAAGGCATTGCAGGGAGAGATCGGCGACTATATCGTCGTTGCAAGACGGGCCAAAGACAGATACTTTCTCGGGGCAGGAACGGACGAGAAGGCAAGGACGCTCGTGCAGAAGCTCGACTTCCTCGAACCCGGAGTGACGTATACCGCGACCATATATGCCGATGCTCCGGATGCGGGGCGCAATCCGGAGGCATACCTGATCGGGAAGCGGGCGGTGACGGCACGAGATACCATACGCATCGAGATGGCTGAACGGGGCGGGCAGGCAATAACTTTTATTCCGGCAGAGAAATAGAAGATGCCGGTGGCACGGGGAGGCCACGACGGAAAGCCGACAGGGAACAATGAGAAACGGGATCTGATCCATATCAGACCCCGTTTTTCGTATCAGGAACGATGTCGTCTTTTTTTACGCCTTTGTTGCATCTGCCGTTGCTGTTCCTCGTAAGCCCGCGTGTCGGCCAAATCCAATACCGTATCGACAATGCCAGAAATAGGATTGGCGGCATGGTTTTGCACTTCATGTTTCTGTTCCACGTGTTGTTCTGCGACCTGTTGCGCCTCTTTCGGAGCCGGATACAATTCGTTGAAGACATTCGCCGAGAACTCTTTTCCCAGCACCGACCCGTTGGCAACGATGCCGTCGTTATGGT
>OJMG01001422.1_pt1 | contig 22312 bp, 21 predicted proteins | sample 1597141 | NCBI WGS metagenome assembly OJMG01 (sample SAMEA2452119, study PRJEB22498) | human gut metagenome | biome: human feces; feature: human gut; material: feces | place: Australia | collected 2012 | reverse complement strand
CAGCCGCAAGCGGATGTTCGAGGGCGACGTCGCGGATAGGCTCGCTCCGACTGTGGAGACGACGCGGCAGGCGGCAAAAAAAGGCATCCTGTTCGTTCGGGTGCATGACGTGAAGGAGAATGCTCAGGCAATCGAGGAGATATACAATGGACAGAATCGGAATTAAGGGACTGTATGTGGTGGCGACGCACGGCGTCAATCCGGAGGAAAAAGTCAAACCTCAGCCGTTTGTGCTTGACGTCGAGCTTCGTAAGGATTTTACGGACGCGGCGATTGCGGATGATTTGAGTAAGACGGTGAACTACGCCAAAGTATGCTCGCTTATTATGGAAATAGTCACGAAAAACAGCTATAATCTTATCGAGAAACTCGCTTACGAGTGCGCGTTCGCCATTGCGGAAAAATACCCAGTCAAATCAGTTGCCGTCGTGGTGCATAAACCAGAAGCGCCTGTCGCGGCTAAATTCAGGGATATCAGCGTCACGGCCGAAGTGGTGCGGGAAAAGGTCTATCTCTCGCTTGGCTCGTCCGAAGGCGAGAAGAAAGCGACGCTCGACGCAGCCATTGAAAAACTGAAAGTCGTGCGCGGTGTTTCCGTAACGAAAGTTTCGTCTTTTATGGAAACCGAGCCCTATGGCGGCGTTGCGCAGAACGGTTTTTTAAATTGTGCGGTGGAACTGGATTGTCTGCTTTCGCCCGATAAACTTTTGGGAAAGATTCACGAGATTGAGGACGCGGCGGGACGGGTGCGTGAGAAACGCTGGGCGGATCGGACGCTGGATATCGACATCGTCTTTTTCGGAAACAGAGTCATTGCGCAGGAAGGACTGATCGTGCCGCATCCCGATTATATGAACCGCGATTTTGTATTGAAACCGCTTGCCGAGATCGCGCCCGAATGGGTGTGCCCGCTGGAAAGAAAGCGTATCGCGGATATGGCTGCTAAATTTTAAGCGGCAGGAATTGAATATACAAAGCAAGCAGAGCCTTGGTTCTTTCCGAGATCTTTAATTGCTTTGGTATTTATGGATTTTATTTGTTTGAAGTATAGACGCGTTTATTGACAGTGTTGAGGACTGACTGTCTTGCAAAAATCTTTTTACAAGAAGCATTTGAAAGGGCGCTATGAAAAAATTCTTGTGCCATCTTATAATACGGCACTGCAAGAGATATAACGCATGGCATGAAAGTACGAAGCAAGTTTAATATGAAGAAAGGGTTTGCATAATTTTGCAAACCCTTATATTTTATAAATACGGTTTTATCTATGATTAAGCAAAAGTTCACTTTAGACGAAGAAACGGGATATTGGGTAGTATTGCAGTTTCCGGCAAAGGAAAAAGAGAAAGCAGAGGAGGATGTTCGTATGGTAATCAGTTCTTTGACATCAGTAAGTGTATCAGATCGAGAAACAATGATACAGATACTGCAAAGCCTTTAGTACAAACTGCATTAAAAAGAGAAAAAATAATGCAATGAAAACAGTTGATTTATTTGCTGAAAACTGATATACTTTTACTATAAGTTTCGTAGTTGTCTTCGTGCAATTTCCGTATCCGATTTTTTAAAGTGTCTGGGTGTGTATACAGGCGCTTTTTCTATTTTTTAGAAAGTGTCTGCAAGGATGCAACAAACACGGTTTCGGTTTGACCGATATTCCGTCATAGAGCCGCAAGGGCAACAAAGCACTCTGGGAGCAAAACTTCCGGAGTGCTTTTTTTATATAGATTCGGAGTGTTCAGGCTCCGTTTAACCTTATTCTCGGGGAGTCTAACCGGACTCCTCGTTTATATATATGATGCTTTACACACAACGGGTGCAAGGTATATCGTCGAAGATATAGACGAATACATTAATGCCCGTAAAAAAACTGCGTAATAATCTTGTGGTTTGAATAATGGAGAAGATTATCAGAAATGCAATACATTGTAAGCATTGCGGAGATATAATTGAATCGACTCACGTTCACGATTTTATATTTTTGCTTCTGCAAGAGTTGTGCTGTGGGCGGCGGACATGAATAATATAGAATGCGGGCATAAGCCGACGTTTTATGAGAGGGATATTATGTAATAGGAGTGAACGATAAAAAATTGAAACCGCGAAAACTTAATGGTTAAAATAAAATTCTGGAAATGGCATATTATATTATTGACAAGGTTGCAAAATTAAGTTATAATATGACTACCAATATAAGGAGACGATATATGATGAACGGTGAAATATCAATAAGGCCATCAAAAGATATTAGAACAAACTATGCGGAAGTATCGGCTCTTGCGCATCAGCATCCTGTGGCGATTACAGTAAACGGTAGGGAAGATACCGTTCTTTTAAGTCATGCGGATTTTTTGGAGCAACAACGAACTATTATCGAGTTACAGGAACGGTTGGCGATCTATGCGGAACTGGCCCAGTCGCAAGACGATATAAAACTCGGCCGAGTCCAGTCTTTGCGTACAGCTGTAAAAGATATCTATAAGGATATTGATAATTTGAAATTATGAAATATGCGATAGACATAACCGATACTGCCAAAGGACATTTGTGGGATATCGCCATATATATTGCTGAGCAATCGGGGGAAAAGGAAACAGCCAAGAGATTCGTTAGAGAATTGGAAACAGAATGCTATACGCTTGGAGAATTTCCGAATAGCGGTGCGAATCCTGATGACAGATTACTGGTAAGTATGGGGTATAAGTTTCTTATTCATAAAGACTATTTGATATTTTATACGGTAGATGAAACCAACAATATTGTTTATATTCAGGCAATATTTAATGCAAAAAAAGACTATACAAAATATATGCGAAAACTTATACGAAAATCTATTCAATAAGCTATATTTGACAGAAAAAGTAAAAAGAGGGGGGATGTATTCTATTTAGATACGTCCCCTTATCGCTGAAATATTCTGAAATATGTCCTTTTTGTTTCCATCGTAGGCTGACATATATTCGGCAAATGAAATAGGAAATAATATGCAGGCTAGGTTCTATAAAACACTTGTTGATCGGGCTGGTTGTAATTTTGATTCTCGTTAAAAAGAACAAAGGCGAATAGGTCGCAATTGAAGAAAGAGGGGGAACATTGGTTCTCCCTCTTCTTAAAATTATAAAAATTTTGAAAAGAAGATTACTTACAAGGGGAAAGTCTGCCTTAATAACGGCAGGTGGCACCTTTCACCATGGCAGGAGAAGGTGAACTTTCCCAAGGGAAAAATTACAACAGAAAAGAAGGTCTGTTTAACTTTTGGTGGTGTTTCCTTAAAGTTGAAATATATCTTTTATGGGCAAGTGGTAACATATTTATGAAATTAAAGAAATGGGAAGTTTTTATAAAAGTCAATAATACAAAATGATAAGGAAATTTTTTTATAGAAATCATTTGGAAATTATGTTATTATCAAGCCAAAATTTTTATGGAGAGAAAAAATGCAGATTGGGTTAATGCTTGATTGCTCACGAAATGCCGTAATGACGATTTCGATGATAAAAAAGTTTATTGACATAATGAAAAAAATGGGCTATACATCGTTACAGCTTTATACGGAAGATACGTATGAGGTGGAAAAAGAGCCTATGTTTGGCTATTTGCGCGGGAAATATACAAAAGACGAGCTGAAAGAAATTGATGCTTATGCAAAGAGTCGGTCTGTTGAGTTGATACCTTGTGTACAAGTATTGGCGCACATAAAAGGAATTTTTCGACACTGGGAATATAAAGAAATAAATGATATTGACGATATTCTTCTCGTCGGAGACGAACGGACGTATCGTTTGATAGAACATATATTTCAGACCCTCGCGGAATGTTTTTCTTCGCGAAGAGTAAATATAGGAATGGACGAGGCGTATTTGCTCGGACGTGGAAAATTCAGTGACGAACATGGTTTTCCGAAAAAATTTGATATTTTGCTTTCTCATTTGAAAAAAGTTTCAGAAATAGCAAATAAATACGGCAATCAATAGTGAAAGGGATTTCCGAAAGACACAACAAAAAACACCAAATAACATAGAAAACAGCCTTCAAATGATAGCTTAAAGTCGGATATTCGTAAAAGAGTATCCGATTTTTTTGACTTTGAATGGCAAGAGCAAGAAAATTATTAAAAATGTTTCACTTTTTTCGTTTTTGTAATCGCAATTCGGATTGATTCTTTTTCAAAAGTACGATATAATATAGATAATCGATTCAGGAGGCGTATTATGGGCGATATTTCGGTCGAAAAAGAAGTAATCTATAAACCAGCAAAGGAAAGCGTGCGTGTGCCGTATGCGGTTTATATAAACCTTTTACGAGCTGTTCCGAAAGGTCGGTTGACGAGATATGTTGATATAGAAAACTATGTCAGGAAACAGCTCAATGCCGAAAATATAGAATTTACCTGCGACGCGCTTGAAACGCTAAAAATATTCGAGTGTTACGCGCAAGGTGAAATACCTTTTTGGCGAGTCGTTTCCGAAAGAGGATTTTTGACGGACACGTTGAATTGCTCAAGAGATAGACAAGAGAAACTTTTGGACGAGGAAAGGTTTACCATAACGGAGTGTGGAACAGCTAATCGCTCGTTACGAGTTGAAAATTATAAGGAGTATTTGTTTGATTTTGAAAGCGAATTGACCGTGGATTACGCTTCGCTTCAAGAATTGCGCAGATTAAAAAATAGAGCAAAACATCGGCTTTGAAAACGCTAAAAACTTAATATATAAATCTTACGGAGAGAACGAATAAAAAGTTCCCTCCGTTTTTTTATGCCCAAAACAGAAAATTTAACGGGGTATGATATAACAAAAAAGGAGGGATTATCAATGAAATATTCGAAATGGTTAAATATATGGCTTGAAAATTACGTTAAGCCGACGCACAAAATAAGGACATTCGATTTGTATAAGCAAACGGTAGAAAAGAAAATCGCACCATATCTCGGCGATTACGATATGGATGAACTTACGCCCATAACGATTCAACATTACGTTACGGAAATGATTGAAAAGGGAAATTCGAGGACAGGGAAAGGTCTTTCGTCTAATTCGGTAAACGGAATTATATCGGTCATTCAAAGCAGTTTGCAAACGGCGTATCGATTAGGGCTGACGGCTACCTATTCAGGCGATAAACTTCAACGCCCGAAGTCGAGCGAAAAAAGAGTTGAGTGCTTTACCGCCGCAGAACAAAATAAGTTGGAAGAAGCGGTTATGGCAAGCAAAAAACAAAAGCATCTTGGAATTATCATCTGTTTGTATACGGGACTCAGAATCGGTGAGCTGTTGGCTTTAACGTGGGATGACGTTGATTTTGAAAAGGGCGAAATAAACGTATCAAAGTCCTGTTATTGCGGAAAGCATGGCAGAGTGGTGGATAGTGCTAAAACGGAACATTCAAAGAGAGTCATTCCGTTGTGTGAACCCATCATAAAAATCTTGAGAAAGATGAAAAAGGAAAGCGACTCCGAATGCGTTATATCGTCAAACGGCAAGCCGATTACGACTCGTTCGTATCAGCGAAGTTTTGAAAATATGCAAAAGAAATTACATATACCCCACAGAGGTTTTCACGCTCTGAGGCATACATTTGCAACACGCGCGTTAGAGTGTGGAATGGACGTAAAAACGCTTTCGGAAATAATGGGGCATAAAAATTCAACCGTGACGTTGAATCGTTATGCTCACAGCTTAACTGAGCATAAAAAAGCAATGATAAATAAACTTTGGAGTAAAGCGGCAAAGACCTCTAAATCTTTTTGCTTTTAGCGTAAAAAATGACTGCGTTTCGGCGAGAATCGCAGTCGTTTTATCTTTTCAAAAAGTACATCTATTAGCGTAATAGATGATCTTTTTCTGCCGTGAGTGTCAGTTTTGTACATCTATTTTTTTAATATTACGAAAACAATCAGTATAATATTGCTTAGATATATAAAACAACTTGATTTTTTCGGACGATTGTGCTATAATCAATGTACAATTCGTACATCTATTACGCTAATAGATGTATCAATTCAAGCCCGAAAATACATCTAAAAAGGAGGCTTTTATATGGCGATTTCGTTGTTTGAACATAATGAAACGGCGTATTATGCCGCTCTTTCGATGATGAAAAAAACAGGTAAGGCGGCAATCGTCCATCCCACGGGTACGGGAAAATCGTTCATAGGGTTCAAGCTTTGCGAAGATAATCCGAATAAAAAAATATGCTGGCTTTCGCCCTCCGAATACATTTTCAAAACGCAATTAGAAAATCTTTCCGCTGTGTCCGACGACTATCAGCCGAAAAATATCGACTTTTACACGTACGCGCGACTAATGAATTTAACGGATAGCGAAATCGCGGAAATTCAGCCCGACTATATCGTTCTCGATGAGTTTCATAGAGCGGGCGCGGAAGAGTGGGGCAAAGGCGTACAAAAATTATTAAAATATTACGATAATCGACCTATATTAGGACTTTCGGCTACAAACGTGCGCTATCTCGACAACCAGCGGGATATGGCTGACGAGCTTTTTGATGGCAACATTGCGAGTTATATGACGCTCGGCGAAGCGATTGTCCGCGGAATATTAAACGCGCCGAAATACGTTCTTTCGGTATACTCTTGCAGAAAAAGTCTGAAAAAATATGAGGAACGCGTGCGCCGTCAGAAATCGAAAGCGACGCGCGACGTAGCAGAAGAATATCTCGAAGAATTGCGCCGTTCACTCGACAAGGCGGAAGGAATCGACGAGATTTTCAAAAAACATATTACCGATAAAAACGGCAAATATATCGTGTTTTGTTCTGATTACGAACATCTTTGCGAGATGACGGAAAAGGTTCCCGAATGGTTCGGCGAGATAGACGAAAACCCGCGTATCTACAAGGCATATTCGGAAGACCCTTCCACGGACGAAGCGTTTGCGGCTTTCAAACAGGACAGTAGCGAACACTTAAAGCTTTTGTTTTGTATCGATATGTTAAACGAGGGCGTTCACGTTGACGATGTAAACGGTGTGATTTTGCTTCGCCCTACGGTTTCACCTATTATCTATAAACAGCAAATCGGGCGCGCGCTATCGGCAAGCAAGAAAACAAATCCCGTAATTTTCGATATTGTTCTGAATATTGAAAATCTATACAGCATCGGCTCGATTGAAGATGAAATGCAGATAGCAACCGCGTATTATCGTTCGCGAGGTGAAGGGGATAAAATAGCGGTTGAAAACTTCCGTATTTACGATGAAGTACGCGAATGCAGATTGCTGTTTAATCGACTTAACGACGCACTTTCTGCTTCTTGGGAGTGTATGTATTCAGTGGCGAAACGCTATTATGAAACACACGGCAATCTCGAAGTTGAAAAACGGTATATCACCGAAGAAGGTTATTCTCTCGGTACTTGGCTGAACACGCAACGGCTTGTATATGCAGGAAAATCGCGCGGAATACTGACGGACGAACAGGTCGAAAAACTCAACGCTATCGGTATGCGTTGGGAAAGCGTTAAGGATATTGCGTGGGAAAAGTTTTATACTGCGGCGAAAGAATATTTTACGGAATACGGCAATTTGCTGCCTGTGGTTACGGATAAGGCATATCACGGAGTAAAGCTTAGTCGTTGGATTGCTCGACTTCGCAATTACAGAAGAAATGAAATTTGTAGTGCGTACTTAACCAACGAGCGGATAAAACTGCTTGACGAAATAGGAATGGTATGGGACGTTCCCGATTATTTGTTTGAGAAAAACTATGCCGCGTTGCTGGAGTTTTACAGAGAAAACGGGAACGCCGACGTACCGAGTTATTATGTGACGGCGGACGGTTTGCGGCTCGGAGCGTGGGCGTTTAACATTCGCAGTCGCAGAAAAGGTTTTGGACAGGGTGCGGAACTTACAGAAGAACAAATTAAGAGACTTGACGAATTGGGTTTTTCTTGGGAAGGAAAGTTCAAAAACACTTGGAATAAAAGTTATGAAGCTGCTTGCGAGTATAAGAAGCAACACGGCAATTTGAAAATTCCAGTGGCGTATGTAACGGCAGACGGCATAAAGCTGGGCGTATGGATTCGGTATCAGATTGACGTCGGGGAAAAACTGTCTAAGGAAAAGAAAGAAAAGTTACTTGCACTTGGAGTGAGTTTTGAAAAAACGGACGCTTGGGAAGAAAAATTCGCTTTATTGAAACAGTATTATATGGAACACGGAGATTTAAAACTCTCTGCAAATTATGTGATGAATGGCGTTTGGCTTGCTAAATGGCTGACCGAGCAAAAAGCAAGATTAAACGGAACGTCTACCGGTAGAAGCGGTAAAAAGAAGACTCTTACAGAAGAACAGACGAAAAAACTTATGTCGTTGGGCGTTCAAAAAAACGTATTAAACAACGATATTTTATGGCAAGAACAATATGTTTGCGCAAAAGAGTTTTATGAAAAAAACGGGCATTTGAATATACCGAAAAATTATGTTTCAGAAAACGGAAAATCCGTAGGACGTTGGCTTGCAATTCAGAGGAAGTACAAGAATGACGGGGGACTATCCGAAGAAAGAATCGCTTTGCTTGACGAGATCGGAATGATTTGGTTTTACGGGGACAAATGGGAAAAGGGCTTCGGTTATGCCGAAACGTATTTCAAAAAGCACGGCAATTTGCTTGTAAAAAGCGATTACGTCACAGAGGATGGCTATTTACTTGGAAAGTGGATAGTGAATCAGCGGTCAGCGTATAAGGGTACGGCAAGTAAAAAGTTGACGGATGAGCAAAAGAAACGGCTCGATGATATCGGATTTGCAGTTGACGTAAATGAGTTCAAGTGGAATTTTGCTTACGAGCGTGCCGCCGAATATTACCGCTATCACGGAACAGTTAGTGTTCCTCGCGGATACAAGGTTGACGGAATAGACCTGCAAAGCTGGTTTACTGAGCAGCGCAGAGCAATAAAAAACGGCAAGCTGAATTCAACGCAAGTAATGAAATTATCTCAACTCGGTATTTGTATCTGAAAAAGAGTGGCTGAAGTATAAACAAAAAGGATAAAAACAAGAGAGGCTTAGCATGTTTCAATCGGGAAAAGGTATTAAACCATTTGAAAAAAAAGTATATCTTGCTTCGCCGACGATGCACGGGGAAGAATTGAAGTATATGTCGGAGGCGTACGAAACGAATTGGATGTCTACGGTGGGCGCGAACATCAACGTGGTGGAACGTATAGCCGCAGAAAAAGCAGAAATGAAATACGCCGTTGCGCTTTCGTGCTGCACCGCCGCGTTGCATTTGTGCGTGAAATCGGCGGGCGAAAAATTATACGGTAAACCCGTAATCGGTCACGGCGCGCTGGAAGGCAGACGGGTGTTCTGCTCGGATATGACGTTTGACGCCACGCTTAACCCCGTTGTGTACGAGGGCGGGATTCCCGTGTTTATCGATACGGAAGCGGATTCGTGGAATATGGATCCTGTATCGCTTGAAAAGGCGTTTGAGTTGTACCCCGAGGTAAAACTTGTGGTATGCGCCGAATTGTACGGTTTTCCGGGGCGAATCGATTTAATCAAGCAAATCTGCGAAAAGCACGGCGCGCTTTTAATCGAGGACGCCGCAGAAGCGATGGGCGCAACGTTGAACGGCAGGCAATGCGGCTCGTTCGGCGATTATTCGGCGATTTCGTACAACGGCAATAAAATTATTACGGGTTCGTCGGGCGGGTGTCTGCTGACGAACGAAATCGAAGTGGCGGATAAGGCGAGAAAGTGGTCTACACAGGCGCGCGAGAACGCTCCGTGGTATCAGCACGAAGAAGTGGGTTACAACTACCGCATGAGCAACGTGATTGCGGGGGTGATTCGCGGACAATATCCGCACCTTAACGAGCATATCGCGCAGAAGAAAGTAATTTACGAAAGATACCGCGACGGTTTGAAAGATTTGCCCGTGAAGATGAATCCCATAATCGATGGTGCGTTACCGAATTATTGGCTTTCGGCGATGATTATCGACGAAAAATACATGTGCAGGCAGGTACGCGACGATTCGACGGCGTTGTTCGTTGCGGAATCGGGTAAGACTTGTCCGACCGAGATTTTGCAGACGATATTTGCATTGAATGCGGAAGGCAGACCGATCTGGAAGCCTATGCATATGCAGCCGATGTACCGTATGCACGAGTTTATTACACGCGAGGGAAGCGGACGAGCGAAAACGAATGCGTACATAGCGGGCGGCGTTTTCGACGTGGGCGCGGATATTTTTAATCGCGGATTGTGTTTGCCTTCGGACAATAAAATGACGGCGGAGCAACAGGAGCGGATAATCGAAGCGATAAGGGCGTGTTTTGAATAATGGAAAAGTTTTTTCGTGAGTTGACAAACACGTGGTGGGGCATTACGATACTCTGCGTTGTGTGTGCGGCGGTATGGATATTGCTTTCGGCGGCGTTATACCGGCAGTTTTTCAAGCGGTTTTACGATTTTGTTTTATCGCTGATTGCGATTGTAGTGCTGTCGCCGTTATTATTGATTTTAACGATTGCGGGGGCGATTGCGATGCGCGGGAATCCGTTTTTCACGCAGTTGCGCCCGGGAAAGAAAGATAAAAATAGGAACGAGAAGATTTTTCGGCTGATTAAATTCCGCACGATGAGCAATAAAAAGGACGCGGACGGGAATTTGTTGCCGGATGCGCAACGGCTGAATAAATATGGTGCGTTTCTTCGTAAAAGTTCGCTTGACGAGCTGGGTGAACTGATCAATATTTTAAAAGGCGATATGTCGATTGTAGGACCGAGACCGCAACTCGTTCGTGATATGGTTTTTATGACGGATGTGCAAAGAATCAGACATTGTGTTCGCCCCGGGCTTACGGGATTGGCGCAAGTCAACGGCAGGAACGCAATCTCTTGGGAAGATAAATTCAAATACGATTTGCAATACATAAAGCGTATTACATTGTTTGGAGATATAAAGATTTTATTTCGGACAGTGTTTAAAGTGTTAAAACGTAGCGATGTTGTGCGCGAAGGAACTGTTTCTGATATGGACTATGGCGATTATCTGTTGCAGGAACTGACGATAACGCAGAAAGAATACAACGAAAAACAGGAAGAAGCTAACGGGCTGCTGAGGTGAATTTTCCATGCCGAGAAAGAAAAAAAGTTTTATTAAGAAAGTCTGTTGTTTTTTCAGAAAATGGATGAGCGCAAAAATTATACCGCATATGGTTTTGAATGGGTGTAGGATTTTCTTTTATCGACTTTGCGGATACAAAATCGGTAAGCATGTTTTCATTGGTATGAGGTGTTATTTGGATGACTTGGAACCAAAAATGCTGACGATTGAGGATAATGTTACAATTTCTTACGGGGTTTATTTTGCTTGTCATGGAAAGAATCAAGAACATATGCCAATTACAATAAAGCGTGGGGCTTACGTTGGCATGAGAGCTAGTATAATTTCCAAAAATTCTAGAAAATTTGAAGGGGATGGCGTGACTATCGGAGAAAATGCGATTGTTGGAGCTTGTACTCTTGTGAATAAAGATGTGCCGGATGGGGCTACGGCAGTAGGCGTACCTTGCAGAATTGTATTAAGAGAAAAAGAATGATAATGGAAGAGTTAGTTTCAATTATAATGCCGTCTTACAATACGGCAAACTATATAGTAGAATCTATAAAATCGGTATTAGCTCAGACCTATACGAACTGGGAACTGATAATTGTAGACGATTGCTCTACAGATAATACTGATGAGATTGTCCAGCCTTTTTTATCCGACGAAAGAATTAAGTATTTCAAGAATGAGAAAAACAGCGGTGCTGCAGTGTCGAGAAATAAAGCCTTGCGAGAAGCAAAAGGAAAGTGGGTTGCTTTTCTAGATAGTGATGATTTATGGTTCCCTGAAAAGCTTGAAAGACAAATTGCTTTTATGAATAATAATGCCAACGACTTCTCATATACACGTTATATTGAGATAGACGAAAACTCATCACCAAATGGAAAAAGTATAACTGGGCCCAAAAGGATCACCAAACATGGAATGTACAACTATTGCTGGATGGGATGCTTGACAGTCATATACAATGCAGAAAAAGTTGGGCTTATCCAAGTTAAAGATATTAAAAAGAACAATGATTATGCCATGTGGTTACAAGTCTGTAAAAAAGTAGATTGTTATTTGCTTGATGAAACTCTTGCTATGTACAGAAGAAGAAGGAACTCAATCAGTAATCACGGATATATGAAATTGATTAAGTGGCATTATAAATTATATCGTGAAGTGGAAGGTAAAAATCCAATAATTTCCGTTTGGCTTACTGTAAGGAATTTGTTTTTTGGAGTAATAAAGAAAATTAAGTATGTAAGGAGTAAGAATTTGTGAAGATACAGGTATTAGTGGCAACCATGCACCAGACGGATCATTCATTGCTTGATAAGATGAACATTTGTACTAGTGCAATTGTTGGTAATCAGTGTGACCATAATTCTGTTGAAATATTTGAACATAATAATCAAGATGTTATATATTATAATTTTGCAGAACGAGGGGTGGGGTTGAATAGAAACAATTCACTTATGCGGGCAGATGCGGACATTTGCTTGTTTGCTGATGATGATATGGTTTATGAGAACAATTACGATAAGATTGTCGAACGAGCCTTTGACGAAAACCCTTATGCAGATGTACTTGTTTTCAATCTCAAAGAAAAAACACCCACAAGAAAAATGATTACTAAAAAGTCGAAAGTCGGCTACTTTAACTATCTCAGGTATGGGACTGCAAGAATTGCTGTTAGATTGAACAGTATAAAAAAATTCGGTATATTTTTCAATCTGAGTTTTGGCGGAGGAACAGAACACTGTCATGGAGAAGATAACCTATTTTTACATGCTTGCTTGAAGAATGGTTTAAAAGTAGTTGCAGTGCCAGAATATATAGCAACTTTAACAGAAGAACGTGAATCAAGTTGGAATAAGGGTTATGATGAAAAATACATAAAAGATCAAGGGATTTTATATCATACATTATCAAGAAGATGGTGGAAACTTCTTTGTTTACAAGATGCTATAAGGCGAAGCCGGAGTTATAAAAAAAGCTGGTATGTGACATATCGTCTTATGATCAATGCAGTTATTTCTAATGGAGAAAAGTAAATATGGTTGACTTTATCTTTAAAAGAAACATTTTCCGTATACGGGAAATGGCGTTTGCAAAATCTACGGATATAGTTAAGAAGAATTGCGATGTTATATATTTGCATAGTAGTGATAATGACTTGAACAACACTCCTGCTAAATCCCACTCAAAACTTCAATACACACTAATCAATAATTTGCTATTGACAGAGGAAGAGCTATTGGGAAAAGTAAAGAAAAATTGTAAGTATGAGATTAGGCGAGCAGAAAAAGAGGGAGTTATAACATGCGTTTATTTGGACAAACATAAAATTGATACGAGTGGAGTTATAGGTAAATTCAAAAAAGTATATAACGAAATGTTTAGGGCGAAAAATTTAGAATACTACTTCAATGAAGACTTGTTTTTAGCAGGAATCGAAGCAAAACAACTTATTGTAACAACAAATGCATTGAACAATAATCTTGATTGTGTGGTGTATCATGCATATCTTGTAGATGGTGATTCTGCTGTGTTGATGTATTCCGCATCACCATTGTGGGAAGATGGAGATAAAGAGAAAGCGAATGCGATAGGACGGTTAAATAAGCACTTGCATTGGAAAGATATGCTTTGGTTTAAGGAAAACGGCTATTCGCGATATGAGTGGGGAGGTATTAGTAATCCAAACGAACCTAATGGAATAGACCGTTTTAAATCTGAGTTTGGTGGGGATGTAGTTTGTTATGCAAATTATATCATTCCGTGTTCTCTACGTGGGAAAATATATGTCAGTCTTGTAAAACGAAGGAGAAAATAGAATGAACCTGTTGATCAATGCTGATGATTTTGGTATTTCTGATAGTGTAAATCTCGCGATAGACTATTGCTTTGAAAACAATATAATACAAAGAACGTCTTTGATGGTTAATATGGATAGTTCAGATAGCGCGGTTGAATTAGCAAAGGAACACGGATACTCTGATAAAGTGGGTCTGCATCTTAATTTAATTGAAGGAGTTCCTCTCAGTGAACCAATAAGACACACTATATTTTGTAAAAACGGCATTTTTAACGGACAAGCATTAAGAAGACAAAAGAACAGATTTTTCTTGAGTAAACAAGAACAAACGGCAGTTGTATGCGAGCTAAGGATGCAAATTGAGAAATACATTGAATACGGCTTAACATTGCGTCATGTAGATTCGCATGAGCATACGCATACAAATCCCAGCATTTTCAGGTTAATGTTTCCGTTGTTAAAAGAATATGGGTTTTTATCATGTAGATTATCTCGCAATATCCCTAAATGTGAGATTACTGGCGTAAAAAAAATATATAAATATATCTTTAACAAAAAAGTAAATGCATTTAACAAAAAAAACCAATGTAAGCAATGGAATGTAACATATTTTGGTTCGCAAAAAGATGTGGATAAAATTGCAGCCGATGTAAGATTTCAAAAAAACAGTATTGAGGTTGAAGTCCATCCCAACCTTGGAGTTGATGGAAAATTGAAAGATTTATTTTATCCGATCGGATTGGAAGAGTGGATAAGAAAATACAGATGAGTATTATGTAGAGGTTTCGTTGGATTATGCGGTTTCTGTTTATAACAAAGGAATATCCTCCAACTCCAGATCCTTCGGGAAGAATAGTTTATAACATTGCTGAAGAGTTAAAAAGTCAGGGGCATTATGTTGATATCATCGCACGAGATATTAAATTTCATAGGGAAAATGGATGCCTCGGAGATGTGTTTTGGATAGAAAAAACTTATTGGGAGAAACTTAGTCAAAAAATTCATAGCGGCTCCTTTAGTAAAAGAGACCGATTAACATACCGACTCTTGACATACGCAAGAAAAGTTGGACTGGCATTTAGATTGCACAGATTTCCAGATTCAGAATTTGCTATCACAAAATCAACTGTAGCTGTGTATGAAAAGTATCTGCAAAAAAATCAGATAGATTGTGTTATTGGATTTTTTAGACCTTATTCTTGTCTTTCTGCGGAGATGATTATCCAGCAAAAAAATAGACAGAAAAACAAGCATTCAAAGTGCATATCTTTTTACTTGGATTTAGTGGAATCCAAAGATCGTCCAAGTTTTATGCCGAGGGTGCTTTATAAAAAATTGATGAGAAAAAGTGAGCTTAAGATTATTTCAAAAAGCGATTTCATTATGCTTCCAATTTCTGCGAAGAAAAATGGTGATTTGATTTTTAATAGCTGCAACTGTAATGTTATATATTATGAATTTCCAACTTTTGTTGTTGATAATAAAATAACATGGCGACCCAAAAATATAGAGACAATGGTAAATAGTAATGAAATAAAGATGGTTTTCGCTGGAACGATGACTAAAGCCTTTAGAAATCCGAGAATTATGATAGATGTGATTAGTAAAGTTGCTCAACAATTAAATAATTATGTTATCAAATTAGATGTTTTTGGGGGAGGAGATTGTGCCGATATTTTTGCGTCGTGTAGACAACTTAAAAATCTAATAGTTGACTATCATGGACGAGTTTCAAAGGAAGAGGTATCATTATATGAGAAAAGAGCAAACTTTCTAATTAACATAATGAATGCTTATGAGGCAATTGTTCCAAGTAAAATATTTGAACTTTTTGCTACAGGAAAACCAATTCTTAACTTTTCAACTCAAGGAGATGATGGATCGCTTGATTATTTTAGAAGGTACCCATTATCTTATACCGTGGAGTGGCTGAATACTACCTCAGAGGGAAAGGAATCAACAATTAAACAGTTGAGCAGTTTTATTGTTGATAAAAGAAATGATTGTGTATCTATTTCGGATATCTCAGGGTTATATTCTCAATGTACTCCTCAATATTTGGCTAATCAGATCATCCAGATTTGCAGAAACGGAGAGATATAATGAGATTGAAATCATCAAAGAACATTTATGATACAATCATTGTATTCATGTTGCTTTTTTTATCCGTTAGTTTTGTTGTGACAAATGATTTAATTCCAAGCGTAATTACCATTGGTTTATGGATATGCACATTATTTGCAATAATCGCATTCGGAGGATTACATCTCAATCTTAATTTAGTGATACCAACAATTTTGTTGCTTTTATTGATGTTGTTTACAACTCTCATTAAAGGAGAGAATTTTGAGGCTTATATTAAGATTGTGTTTTCAGTTGTTGTTGTGAGTCTTTATGTTTCCAATACAAATTTCGAGCATTTTTCGATAGCGTATGTCAAAGTAATGAAATTTCTGAGTATAGTTTCACTTATAGGATACGGCTTACATTTGGTTATACCGAGCATTTATAATAGATTTTATGTGCAGAATACATCAGGGAACATCTATTCAAATTATGTGTTATATATTCAATGGGTGTCGGCTGGACAAAATGCTTTTAGAAATTTTGGCTTTGCTTGGGAGCCAGGGGCGTTCTCTACATTTGTGTGTCTTGCAATGCTATTTGACGTTTTATTCGTCTCCAAGCAAATGAAGTTAAGGACGATTATTCTTTATATATTGACGGTTTTTACCACGTTTTCGACAACAGGAATAATAATGCTTTTGTACTTGTGCATTTTTTTTGCCGCTACAAAGAAAATAATTAATAGCAGAATGAAGAAAAGTATAGTGCTGGCGTTAATATTTATAATAATGTTACTAATTGCATTTTCAAGTGTATTGCTTGACTCGAATACAAATTCAGCGTTTGGGAAAATAATTAACTTTCTTAATAAGGGGGATCGTAATGATTTAAGTTCCGCATCAGTGCGTTATTTTAGTGTAACGAAGGTCTTTTCAGCGTTTTTGCGTAGTCCACTATATGGCTGGGGGTATAATGGATTGATAGAACTGACATGGGAATTTACTCGGGGGATGAACACCTGCACATTCATTAACTGGTTTGCCGTGTATGGCATGATGTTTGGTTTCATTATGTTAGCTGGTATTATTCGTTTTACGAGACTTATTAGCAGTAAAATGATATATAGGAGCATTATCGTTGTCTTCTTGTTCGGGATAACATTGACTGAAAATTATATACATTGCCCGATAATATTTATACTTGTTTTATATGGATATTTAATTAATAGATCGAAATTCAAGAACCATAATGAATACTCAGTTTATAATCAATTATAGCGAGGCATAGGGATATTCATGAGAATTTTACAAATAAATTCGTGCAATTTTGGTAGTACTGGAAATATTATGTTGGGAGTTGCACAACTTGCAAGAAAAGAAGGCAATGAGTGTGTTGTCTGTGTTCCTCGGCAGCGTGATAACTATAAAAAAGAGGTTGAAAAACAGATATTTATCGGAAATCGAATTTCGCGAAATATGCATTTAAAATTTGCTAATGCTACTGGATTAAACGGTTTTTTTTCGTGTTTTTCGACTTTGCTATTTCTTTATAAAGTTAAAAGATTAAAACCTGATATCATCCATTTTCACAACTTGCATAATTGCTACATTAATTTACCGTTGCTATTTAGATATATTAAAAAAAATAAAATCAAAGTAGTATGGACTTTACACGATTGCTGGTCGTTTACAGGGCATTGTCCGCATTTTACTATTGCAAAATGCGACAAGTGGAAAACCGGCTGCTATAAATGCCCTAATTACAAAGAATACCCGAAAAGCCTTTTTGATAACTCGAAAAAAATGTATCGATTGAAAAAGAAATGGTTTACAGGTGTTGAAAATCTAACAGTTGTAACTCCGTCGAAATGGCTCGCAAGGTTGGTTAAACAATCGTTTTTAAAAGATTATCCTGTTAAAGTAATCAATAACGGAATTGATTTGGAGGTGTTTAAACCGACACCGTCTGATTTCAGAAAAAGATATGGTATTGCCGAAAATAAATTTATTTTATTGGGGGTTGCTTTCGGCTGGGGCAAAAGAAAAGGCTTAGATGTTTTTATCGAACTTCAAAAACGGCTTGATAAAGAGAAATATAAAATTGTTTTAGTGGGGACAGACAATAATGTAGACAAGCAGTTACCAAGCGGTATTATATCGATACATAGAACGCAAAATCAAACGGAATTAGCAGAAATTTATACGGCGGCGGATTTATTCGTTAATCCCACGCGTGAAGAGGTGTTGGGATTGGTGAATATTGAGGCGAACGCTTGTGGAACGCCCGTTGTCACTTTCGATACCGGAGGCAGTCCAGAATGTCTCAATAAGCTTTCAGGGTGTGTCGTACCGTGTGACAATATCGACAGGTTAGAAAAAGAAATTTGCAGGATTTACAATGAAAAATCTTATACAAAAGAAGATTGCATAAGTCAGGCGAAAAAATTCGATAAGAATGACAGATTTAAGGAATATGTCGAATTATATGATGAATTAAATGGAAAGTAAGAAAGTAATAAAAAATGCATCGTGGGTAATTGGGGTGCAAATAATCAGATCGATCGTGGCTGTTGTTATATCAATGATGACAGCGCGCTTTCTCGGTCCGTCAAATTACGGTTTGATTAACTATGCTGCATCTATCGTTGCGTTTGTTGCTCCGGTTATGTATTTAGGATTATCAGGTATTTTAGTTCAGGAAATCGTAAATCACCCGGAAAAAGAAGGCGAAACAATAGGAACAGCAATTACAATGAGTTTCTGCTCCAGTCTGGTTTGTATCGCAGGTGTGGTAGTATTTGTGTATTTTGTTAACGCTGGCGAACAGGAAACATTGATTGTTTGTGCTCTTTATAGTATTCTATTAATTTTCCAAAGTATTGATTTGATACAGTATTGGTTTCAGGCAAAATTGATATCAAAGTACGCTTCAATTACAAGCTTTATCGTTTATTTAATGATAGCTGGATATAAAGCTTTTTTGCTGATTATGCATAAGAGCATATTTTGGTTTGCGATATCAAATGCTTTGGACTATATGTTGATTTCATTTTCGCTTTTAATTATTTATAAAAACAAAGGCGGGCAGAAATTAAGTTTTTCGTGGCAGACGGCAAAGTGCATGTTTGCTCGAAGTAAATACTATATTTTTTCCGATTTAATGGTAACTGTGTTTGCTCAGACGGATCGCATTATGCTTAAACTAATGGTTAACGATACGGCGACCGGATATTATTCTGCTGCGGTTGCCTGCGCAGGAATGACATCATTTGTTTTTTCCGCAATTATCGATTCCATTCGACCGATGGCATTTGATTATAAAAGAGAAAGAGATGAAGAGAAGTATGAAAAAACTATAGTGTGTCTTTATAGCTTGATTATATATTTATCTTTACTACAAAGTATAGTAATGACGATAGCTTCTTCTTTGATAATAAAGATTTTATATGGAAAAGAGTATCAAACTTCTATTGTGGCACTTCAAATTATTGTGTGGTATTGTTCGTTTTCTTATCTCGGCGGTGCGAGAGCAGTATGGATTTTGGCGGAAGAAAAGCAAAAGCACCTTGTTGTTATTAATCTGGTAGGCGCATGCTTAAATATCTTATTAAATTTGGGTCTGATACCGAAATTTGGAATAAACGGAGCTGCAATTGCGTCTGTAATAACGCAATTCTTCACAAATATAGTGTTTGTCGTAATTTATAAGCCGACGAGAAGAACGGGGTATTTGCAATTACAGGCTTTAAACCCCAAATATTTATATGAGATGCTAAGACTATTTATAAAGAAAAAGGAGAGCAAAAAAACATAATAAAACGGAGGATCTTCACTATACACAAATAAACATTCTATCTAATGTAGTTGTAGGTTAACTGTACAGGTGTAAAGAGTTAGACGGTGTTTGTATCGTTATTACCAAGAAAAATTTTGATATAAAATGAGGAAAAGAATATATGAATATAGCAGTTGCCGGAACGGGCTATGTTGGTTTGTCAATATCAGTGTTGTTGGCACAGCACAACAAAGTAAAAGCTGTTGATATCATTCCGAAAAAAGTGGAATTAATCAACCAAAGAAAATCTCCCATAAAGGATGATTACATAGAAAAATATCTTGCCGAGAAAGAACTTGATCTTGTTGCAACGCTTGATGCTGAGAGCGCATACAAAGATGCCGATTTTGTTGTGATTGCTGCGCCGACCAACTATGACAGCCAAAAGAATTTCTTTGATACATCTGCGGTTGAGTCTGTGATTAAGATTGTTATGCAGAACAATCCGAATGCGATTATGGTGATAAAGTCTACTATCCCAGTAGGATTCACAGCGGCGGTTATAGAAAAATATCATACCGAAAATATTATTTTCTGCCCCGAATTCCTGCGCGAATCCAAGGCGTTGTATGATAATCTTTATCCGAGTCGAATTATTGTCGGTTGCCCGAAAGGAAACGAGAAAGTCGAAGCTATGGCGCATAAATTTGCCGAATTATTACAGCAAGGCGCGATAAAAGAAAATATCGACACATTATTTATGGATACGACGGAAGCGGAAGCGGTAAAGCTTTTCGCGAATACGTATCTTGCGCTTCGAGTGGCGTATTTCAACGAGCTTGATACATATGCGGAAACGAAAGGATTGAATACGAAGTCTATCATCGATGGCGTTTGCCTTGATCCCCGCATCGGTTCACATTATAACAACCCATCGTTCGGATATGGCGGATATTGCTTGCCGAAAGACACTAAGCAACTTCGCGCAAACTATAAAGACATTCCAGAAAGGCTTATTTCGGCAATCATCGAATCAAATAGTACAAGGAAAGATTTTATTGCAAAAGAGGTGCTTGAAAAAGCGGGGTTTTATAGTAAAGTAAAAGTGTGCGGTGAAAATGGAATTTTTGAGAAAAAAGTTGTGGTTGGTATTTATCGCTTAACAATGAAGAGCAATTCGGATAATTTCCGTCAATCTTCTATACAAGGTGTAATGAAAAGAATGAAAGCGAAAGGCGCAGAAATCGTTGTTTACGAACCTACTTTGCAAGAAAATTCATTCTTCGAAAACAAGGTTGTCCACGATTTTGATAGTTTTAAGAAAATGTGTGATGTGATCGTTGCTAACAGGTACGATTCTTGTTTGGACGATGTTCGTGAAAAGGTATATACAAGAGATTTATATTTCAGAGATTAAGAGGGCAAAAATGAGTTTATTTAAAAATAAAACATTGATGATAACGGGGGGAACGGGAAGCTTCGGCAATGCAGTGCTTAACCGTTTCCTTAAAACTGATATCGGCGAAATCAGAATTTTCTCGAGAGATGAGAAGAAACAGGACGATATGCGCCACGAGTTTCAGGCGAAAATGCCCGACGTTGCAGATAAAATTAAATTTTACATAGGCGACGTACGCGATTTACAGTCGGTGAAAAACGCTATGCACGGTGTGGATTACATATTTCACGCGGCGGCGTTAAAACAAGTGCCGAGTTGCGAGTTCTTCCCAATGGAAGCCGTCCGCACGAACGTAATCGGAACGGACAACGTATTAACCGCGGCGATAGACGAGGGTGTGGAATCGGTCATTTGTCTTTCTACGGACAAGGCTGCCTATCCTATCAATGCAATGGGCATAACCAAAGCGATTGAGGAAAAAGTCGCGGTGGCAAAATCGAGAAACAGCGGTAAAACCAAAATTTGTTGTACGCGTTACGGCAACGTAATGTGCAGTCGCGGCAGCGTAATACCGCTCTGGATAGAGCAGATTAAAGACGGACAACCCATCACGCTTACCGAACCGAAAATGACGAGGTTCATAATGTCTTTGGACGAGGCGGTAGACCTTGTGCTGTTTGCATTCGAGCACGGCGAAAACGGAGATTTACTGATACAAAAAGCTCCTGCTTGTACAATAATGACGCAGGCGGAAGCCGTTTGCGAGCTGTTCGGCGGCAAAAAGGAAGATATTCGGGTGATCGGTATCCGTCACGGCGAAAAAATGTACGAAACGCTTTTAACGAACGAAGAATGTGCGAAAGCGGTGGATATGGGCAATTTTTATCGTGTGCCTGCGGATAATCGCGGACTTAACTACGATAAATACTTTAAAGAGGGCGACGAAAAACGCAACGTACTGACGGAATTTAACTCCAACAATACCGAACTTTTGAACGTGCAGCAAGTCAAGAAAAAAATTGCGAGCCTTGCATATATACAAGAAGAGCTTGCAAAAATCGCCGAAAAGAAGTAAAATAGAGATATGAAAATTTTGGTAACGGGCGCGAAAGGGTTTGTAGGGAAAAACCTTGTGTGCGCACTGAACAACTTAAAAGACGGTAAGGACAGAACCCGCCCCGCGCTTACGAT
>OJMG01001412.1_pt1 | contig 22415 bp, 16 predicted proteins | sample 1597141 | NCBI WGS metagenome assembly OJMG01 (sample SAMEA2452119, study PRJEB22498) | human gut metagenome | biome: human feces; feature: human gut; material: feces | place: Australia | collected 2012 | reverse complement strand
TTCCATGTGCCGCCGCTGGTCATGACATAGCCCATGATGTACGGGCCGGAGGCGGCGCCCACGCCCCACATGCAGTGCAGCCAGCTCATATGGCGCGCCTTATAATGAAGCGCAACGTAGTTATTCAAAGCGGCATCGACGCTTCCGGCGCCGAGACCGTAGGGAATTCCCCAGAGGCACAGGGCCCAGAAAGAATGGCTGATGGAAAAACCAAACAGTGCCACAGCGGTTGTCAGAACACTGACAGCGGTGACCTTTCCGGTGCCAAACCGTGTGTTCAGCCGGTCACTGTTCAGACTGGAAACAATTGTTCCGGCAGAGATAATCATGGAAATGATACCGGCTGCGGAAACGGAAGTTCCAAGTTCCTGGTACATGACCGGCCACGCAGAGCCAAGCAGGGAATCCGGCAGTCCAAGACTGATGAATGCCAGATAAATGACAGGCAGCAAAAGTGAAACCATAGTAAAACCCTCCTAATAAAAAAATCATCGTAAGAAATCAGAAAAAAGAAAAGATATGCTTATTTCGGATTTCTGCAGATAGCAAGCAGGTACAGAAAATTTTCGTTAAGTTTAACGCAGAACCTCTGTACGCAATAATTTCAAGGTATCATACTTGAAAAAAAGAATCAATACTTTCTTTTCAGAAAACAAAAAAAGCGATATAGTAGAAGAAAGAAAATTCTTTCCCAAAAGCAAAGCGTGTTTGAAAAACATTTCTGCAGTTTGCAAAAAGCCTTTTTCAAATATGCTTCAGGAAAGAAATAAAAAACGAAACAAATAAAACGAGAGGGAGACATATGGAAACAAGAGTACTTCGCTATTTTCTTGCCGTAGCACGGGAAGAAAACATCAGCCGTGCGGCAGAGGTCCTGCATATCACGCAGCCAACCCTAAGCCGTCAGCTGTCCCAGATGGAAGAAGAACTGGGGGTAATCCTGTTTGAACGGGGAACTAGGAGAATCCGGCTGACAGATGCGGGGGTCCTGCTGCGCCGCAGGGCAGAAGAAATTATCGGGCTGATTGATAAGACAGAAAAAGAACTGGCAGAGCAGGAAGCACTGATCGACGGACGTGTGACAATCGGATGCGGAGAGACAAGGTCTGTGAATGTTCTGGCAGATCTGATCGAAACTTTCAGCCAAAAATATCCGAACGTGACGTTCGATCTGGTGACGGGAACCGCAGATGTATTGAAGGAGCAGATGGATCGTGGTCTGATGGATGTTGCACTGCTTCTGGAGCCGGTTGATGTGGGAAAATATGAGTTTGTGCGTCTGAAAGAAGGGGAGCGGCAGCAGGTGCTGATGCGTCCGGATGATCCGCTGGCACAAAAAGAAGTCGTACATCCGGAAGATTTAAAAGATCTTCCGCTGATTCTGCCAAGAAGACAGGATGTGCAAAATGAAATTACCAACTGGTTCGGAGCATATTATCAGAAGCTGAACATCCGATTTACCTGTAATATGCCGACAAATGGAGCAAAAATGGTTCGGAAGGGACTCGGTTATCTGATTACGGTGCAGGGCGTTTCCGAGCTATGGAAGGAAGAAGAGATTGTCGGACGATTCTTAGATCCGCCGATCATCTGCCGCAGTGTGTTTACCTGGAAAAGGGAACAGCCATTCAGCCTTGCTGCGACGAAGTTTATCGATCATATCCGGGAAAATTTGTGAAAACAGCCAGAAAATGATTTATTAATGTAAGTTATTTTTGTAATCTAATTTATTAGAAAAACTTTACAATCCGGGAAAAATCGTGTTACACTATAACAGAAAAGAAAGTATGTGCAAATCGAAACGGTGTAAAAGGACCATGGCCCGAATTACCGATACGTTTCGCATCACAAGGGAGAAAAAATACAAAAGAGAGGTAAACGACAAATGGGAGGCTTTTTTGGAGTTGCATCAAGAGAAGACTGTACGCTGGAACTGTTTTATGGAGTAGATTATCATTCTCATCTCGGTACAAGACGAGGAGGAATGGCGACCTATGGAGCAAATGGTTTCAGCCGTGCAATCCACAATATAGAAAATTCCCCGTTTCGTACAAAATTTGAGCGCGATGTAGCAGAGATGGAAGGCCATCTTGGTATCGGATGCATTTCCGACTATGAACCGCAGCCGCTCCTGATCCAGTCACATCTTGGAAGCTTTGCGATTACAACCGTTGGAAAGATTAACAACATGGACAAGCTCCTGGAGAATGTTTATGGAAACGGACGGACGCATTTCCAGGAAATGAGCACCGGACAGATCAATGCCACAGAGCTGGCAGCATCTCTGATCTGCAGCGAAAAAACGATTACGGAAGGTATTCGTCATCTGCAGGATGTGGTGGATGGCTCCATGACGCTGCTTTTGATGACGAAAGACGGAATTTACGCCGCCCGTGATAAAAAAGGCCGTACGCCACTTGTCATTGGTAAAAAAGAGGGCGCTTACTGTGCCTCCTTTGAAAATTTTGCTTACCTGAATCTTGGCTATACCGATTATCATGAACTGGGACCTGGAGAGATCGACTTTATCACACCGGAGAGCGTGGAGATGCTTGTTCCGCCGCAGGAGGAGATGAAAATCTGCTCTTTCCTGTGGGTTTACTACGGCTATCCGACAGCATCGTACGAGGGGATTAACGTCGAGGAGATGCGATATCACTGTGGTGCCATGCTTGCAAAACGTGATGCGGGAAGTGATGTTCACCCGGATCTCATTGCCGGTGTGCCGGATTCCGGTATCGCCCATGCGATTGGCTACGCCAATGAGTCTAAAATTCCATTTGCAAGACCGTTTATCAAATACACTCCGACCTGGCCGCGTTCCTTTATGCCGACCAATCAGGAGCAGAGAAACCTGATCGCACGCATGAAACTGATTCCGGTACAGGCACTGATCGATCAGAAAAAGCTGCTTTTGATTGATGATTCCATTGTGCGCGGTACACAGCTTCGGGAGACGACTGAGTTTCTGTATCAGAGCGGTGCAAAAGAAGTTCATGTCCGCCCGGCATGCCCGCCGCTGCTGTATGGATGCAAGTTCCTGAACTTTTCCCGTTCCAAATCCGAGCTTGATCTGATTACCAGACGGATCATCCTCGAAAAAGAAGGAGAAAATGCAGAAAAAACACTGGAGGAATATGCAGATCCGAAGAGCGACCGCTACGAATCCATGTGCCAGGAAATCTGCCGCCGTCAGAACTTTACCAGCCTCCGGTATCACCGCCTCGATGATCTGGTAGAATCCATTGGACTGCCGAAGTGCAAAATGTGTACCTATTGCTTTGACGGAAAAGAATAAAAAGGATATAATAGTTTTTAAGCAGGCCAACTGGCAGAATATTCTATGTAAGTGGAATCTGCCGGCTGGCCTTAAAAAATATTGGGGGCTTTTTTATGGCAATTACTATTCTGATCGTGGATGATGATAAGCTGCTGGTCGATAAGCTGGAAGAGACTGTGAACTGGAGTAAAATCGGAATCGATATGGTTTTTACGGCAAACAATATCCGCCAGGCGCAAAAACTGCTGGAAGAATATCCAATCGAAATGCTTTTGTGTGACATCGACATGCCACAGGGAAACGGGCTGGAACTGCTCGAATGGATCCGATATAAAAAACTGGATATCGAATGTGCCTTCCTGAGCAGTTATGCAAATTTTGCCTATGCACAGATGGCGCTGAAACTTTCATCCAGAGAGTATCTTCTGAAACCGATTTCCAATACAGATCTGGAAATCGCGCTTCTTCGTTTGGTCGAGATTGTAAAGGAAAAACAGCAGAAGACAAAAGCACAGGAAAATACAGAACAGAAAGAAAAGAAACTATGGGAAGATCTTCTGATCCAGTGTATGCAGGAAGAATACTGGATCGAGCAGGCAAAAAAGAAATATGACGATCCGGAAGAAAAATTCTGCCTGATCCAGCTGCGTGTTCTGGAGATTCCTTCGAAAGAATATTATAAAAAAGAAATCAGTCTGGAGAATTTTGTGATTGAGAATGTCACGACAGAATTTTTTGAAACAAGAGGGCGGCGTGTGGAAGCCATTGTCCATGCCAGTGATCTGGAGTGGGCGATTGTACTGCGGAACGTGATCCGAAATGCAGGGGATGAAGAAAAGCTGGAGGAATGGAGAAAGTGTCTTTCCGGTGCGGTTCCGGCAAGATTCTGTACCTATATGGGAAAACCCGTTACGCTGGAAGAGATTCCAAAAAGCCGGGATAAACTGGAAGAAATCGAAAAATACGCCGTGCCGGATGAGACAGGAATTTTGTACGAAGACCGCTGGTACTTTGTGGAACGTGAATATCAAAAGCCATCCTGGAAAACGTATCTTGCAGAAATGGAGCAGACGGACTCTGTGCAGCAGGTAAGGAAATCTCTGCAGGGCTATATTACACAGCGCCGGGCTGCGGGTGGAATGCGAAAAGATTTTACCGTTCGTTTTATCGGAGAACTGGTTCAGACGGTTTATGGCTATTTAAAAGACCGTGGAATCGCTTTTGAACAGATTTTTGAAAGAGAAGAATTCGAGCACAGAAGACGAGAAGCCTGTCTTTCTGTAGTTGGAAGCCGGGAATTTATCGAATATCTGTTTGCTGTACTGGAGGGACAGAAAAAGAGCGAAACACACAGCGACAATGTGGTGGATCAGCTGAAAAAATATATTGAACAGAATCTGGGAGAAGATCTCTCACGGCCGGTGCTGGCAGGAAAAGTCTTTCTTTCGGAAGATTATGTTTCCAAACTTTTTATGAAAACGACGGGAATGTCGTTGCCAAATTATATCGCCGAGCGCAGAATTGAACGGGCAAAAGAATATTTGCGCACATCATCCCTGCCGATTAGCAAAATTGCGATGGAAGTCGGGTACGGAAATTTTTCCTATTTCAGTAAAACGTTCCGGGAGCTGGTTGGATGTACGCCAAATGAATACCGGAGCCGTCAGAAATAACAAAAAAATGGTGTCAATAACAAAAAAACGTGATAGATAACAAAAAACAGATTTTACTTAAAAAAAGACGTTGCGAAAACGTCTTTTTTTTAATATACAGACTGCCGGAAAATGTTAGAAAAATGAGGCGAGTTTTTGTATAATATGTTCATCGGTTGAGACGAGAAAAAGAAATCTAAAGGAAAGAAGGGATGATATGTGAGCGCCAACCATAGTAAAACCAAAAAGAAGAGTTCCATAGGATTTGTAGAGGGAGTGAGAAGAAGCAGGCCATTATATTTACTGATGCTTCCTTCCATTATCATTTTTGCACTGTTTACGTACTACCCGATGTACGGAATTGTGATTGCATTTAAAAACTTTACACCTGCGGATGGAATTATGGGAAGCAGCTGGGCTGGACTGAAATACTTCAAACAGTACTTTAACTCCTATCAGTTCGGTCTGACCATTAAAAACACAATTATCATCAGTCTTTACACCATCGCGGTAACATTCCCGCTCCCGGTTATCATGGGACTGCTGGTTAACCAGATGAAGGCACAGAAATTTAAAAAGTTCTTCCAGGTATCAACCTACCTGCCGCACTTCATCTCTACCGTTGTTATGGCCGGAATGCTGATCCTGTTCCTTTCCCCGAGTACAGGTATTATCGCAAAGCTGGTGGGAGTGCTTGGATTCAAGCTCCCGAACCTGATGGGAAGTGCAAAAGCATTCCCACACATTTATGTATGGTCTGAGGCATGGCAGCATGTAGGATGGGACAGTATCCTCTATATCGCAACACTTTCCTCTGTAGACCCGACCCTGTATGAAGCGGCAACGATGGACGGCGCCAACAAATGGCATAAAATGATCCACATCGATGTTCCGGCTCTGCTGCCGACGGCAACCATCATGTTTATCATGAGAATGGGAAGCGTCATGAGCGTTGGATTTGAGAAGGTTTACCTGCTGCAGAATACACTGAACAGTACCTCAAGTGAGATCATTTCCACCTATGTGTATAAGATGGGTCTTGTGAGCAGCCAGTACAGCCTTTCCGCTGCAATTGGCCTGTTCAACAACATTATCAACCTGATTCTTCTTCTGGCAGTCAACTTCATTTCCAGTAAAATGAGTGATACCTCACTGATCTGACAGAATTTTGAGCCTACATAGGAATGGAGAGCAAAGATATGAGTAAAGCAAAAGCAGTATCAACAAATAAAGTAAAGAAATCCAGAGAAGACTGGATTTTCGATATCATCCTGTATACGATCGGCGTGCTTCTGATCATCATCACCCTGTATCCGATGTACTTCATCATCATTGCATCGTTCAGTGATCCGGCAGCCGTATCCAACGGACAGATTATGTTCCTTCCGAAAGGAGTTAACTTCAAAGGATACAAACAGCTGGCGAGCTATGCAAAGCTGTGGACCGGCTACCGTAATACGATTGCTTACGTAATTATGGGAACGCTTGTGACACTCGTTGTCAATGTTCCGGCTTCCTACGCGCTTTCTAGAAAGCATTTGTATGGAAGAAGATTTTTCACAGCATTTTACCTGATCCCGATGTTCTTCACCGGCGGTCTGATCCCAACCTACCTGGCAGTACAGAGATTTCATCTGCTGGACACCTTCTGGGTTATGGTTGTTCCGTTCTCCGTTGTAACGTATTACATCATCGTAGGACGAACGTTCTTCAACAACAGTATCCCGGAGGATCTCTGGGAGGCGGCGCAGCTGGATGGATGTGGATACCTTGGATTCTTCTTCAAGATTGTGCTTCCGCTTTCCAAAGCCGTTATCGCTGTTATTGCCCTGTGGGCAGCAGTAGGACAGTGGAACTCCTACTTTAATGCATTGATTTATATCCGAAGCGAAAGTCTGCAGCCGCTGCAGATTGTCCTTCGAAGCATTCTGGTCGGCAATCAGACCATGAGTGCCATGAGTACCGGCGCTGCAGCCGTTGAGGCAAAGCAGATGGCCGACCTTATCAAATACGCGATCATCGTGGTTTCCTCCGCGCCGATCATGTGTATGTACCCGTTAGTGCAGAAATACTTCAATCAGGGTGTTATGCTCGGATCACTGAAAGGCTGATCCTGCGGATAGGAGAGAAGTATTGCAAATAAAAATCATAAAGGAGAGATGATGATGCGAAAGAAAACAAAAATGGCCTGGAGCGTTGCTCTTTCGGCCGCAATGGCAGCTGGACTGCTTGCAGGATGTGGAAGTAATGGAGGAACGGAAAGTACGAGTGGAAGCACTGCAGCAAGTTCTGCAAAGACAGAATCTTCTGCCAGTGACACGACAGATACCAGTGACCGCCCAACCTACAAAATTGCAACGGTAAGATGGACCGATACCTGGCCGACCGATTTCCTGCATGAAGGAGTTATGAAGGAAATCGAGGACAAGATGAATATCAACATCGACTGGCAGATTTATTACAACAGTGACTGGTCCGAGCAGAAATCTCTGCTGCTGGCTTCCGGAGACCTCCCGGATGCATTTCTTGGCTCCATCTGCTTAACACAGGCAGATATGGCACAGAACAAATCGGCATTCCTGGATCTGACAGATCTGATCGAAAAAGATATGCCGAACCTGAAAGCAGCCTTTGAGGCTGATCCGGAACTGAAAGCAGTCTGCACCAGCCGTGACGGAAGAATCTACAGCTTACCGAAGAAGCTTCCGCTTCGTCCGAAGGTTTGCGGCGATGTTATGTGCATCAACCAGGAATGGCTGGATAACTTAGGACTGGAAACACCGAAGACCTATAAAGAGCTGGAAGAGGTTCTGGTTAAATTTGCAACAGAAGATGCTGATGGTGATGGGGATCCGACCAACGAAATCGGTATCACAAATGCAGCAGGCAGCGGAGTGTTAAGCGGTGATCTGCGCCACATTCTTTCCCCGTTCGGAACCATGGTAAGCCGTGACGGAAACTACATGGGACTGAATGGCGAAGGAAAACCGGTCTTCATGCCGATGGAAGAAAATTACAAAGAAGCAGTAAAATGGATGCGTCAGTTATGGGAAGAGGGCGTTGTTGACCCAGAGTACTTCACACAGGATGGCTCTATGCAGACAGCAAAACAGCAGGCTGATGGCGGTTCTCAGGTAGGTCTTATCTTTGGATGGACTGCAGATGCTGAGGCTGGCCCGAACGTAAATCAGTTTAAGACCCTTGAGGCAGTAGAAGGCTACGATGGAAACCACTACGTAGAAGCAGCAACCAATTACCTTGATATCTCCGACCGTGAGCTCATGATCTCCAAAGACTGTAAAGATCCTGACACCCTGCTGAAATGGGCGGATGAATTTTATACCGATCTTGCATCGTTACAGACCTTCTATGGTACGATCGGAAGCCAGATCACAGACAATGGCGACGGAACCTACAATGTAGATGTGCCAAGCGATGGATCTTCTCTGGATACTTCCGCATGGTCCAATTCCTTACGTGACTTCGGACCAAAATACATGAACGAGGATTTCTATGACAAAGTTTCTCTTCCGGAGGATCAGGGCGATGGTGTCAAACTGGCCGATGATGCAATCAATGAGAAATACGTTGATACTGAGAAAAACTGTGGATTCCCGATGGTTCAGTACACTGACGAAGACCTTTCCAGAATCACGGCAATCGGAACCGATATCTATAAATATGTAGAAGCACAGTATGCACACAGGGTAGTAGACGGCGGCATCGATGATGAATGGGATTCCTACATCGATCAGCTGAAAGCTATGGGTATTGACGAGTTCCTCCAGATTCAGACAGATGCTTACAATGCATACAAAGAAAATCTGGCAAAATAAACAGAAAATAACATTACCTGTAAGAAGCAGGCGTTGATCCGGCGGATCAATGTCTGAGGTGCAAAACAGCAGGAGAAACGGCAGGCCAGAAATGACCTGCCGTTTTTGACAAAAGGAGGATTTTTACATGTTTTTGGAAAAAGAGGGTAAGTTAATTTATTCTTACGATGGCGAGACCGTCTGCATCGAAGCGTGGGGAAAAGATGCACTGCGTGTGCGCGCGACAAAAAATCGAAGCTTTACCGGCCGCGACTGGGCGCTGGAAGCAAAGGACGCGCATGCGGGAGAGGTTGAAATCTTTGAGGATCCATCAGCAAAAGGCGGAGCCTTTGCCAATATGTACGAGGGAACGGATACTTCCTACGGAAAAATCACAAATGGAAAGCTTCATGCAGTGATCGATTCCGGCAGCGTCATTACGTTCTATCATGAGGATGGAAGAGTTCTGTTAAAGGAGCATTTCCGCCGTCTGCGCGATGAGGAAAGCATGCCGCTCAACATCATGGGACGCGAGTACAGCAACGGCGTCGGGGATAATTTCCGTATTGTAACGCGGTTTGTGGCAAGAAAAGGCGAGAAAATCTTCGGAATGGGACAGTATCAGCAGCATGAGCTGGATCTGAAGGGCTGTATGCTGGAGCTGGCACAGAGAAACTCACAGGTCAGTGTTCCTTTTTATCTTTCCAGCATCGGCTACGGCTTCTTATGGAACAATCCGGGTGTCGGACAGGTGATGTTTGCGAATAATGGAACGGAATGGGTAACGGAATCCGGGAAAGAAATCGATTATCTTGTGATTGCAGGTGATACGCCTGCCGAGATCGAGGAGAATTATATGACGCTGACCGGAAAACCGCCGATGATGCCGGAATATGGCATGGGCTTCTGGCAGTGTAAGCTCCGCTACTGGAATCAGGAACAGCTTCTGTCTGTAGCAAGAAAATACAAAGAGCTTGGCGTACCGCTTGATGTGATTGTTGTCGATTTCTTCCACTGGACGAAGCAGGGCGAGTTCAAATTTGATCCGAAATACTGGCCGGATGTGCCGGGCATGTGCCGCGAATTAAAGGAGATGGGAATTCAGGTTGTTGTGTCGGTATGGCCGACCGTTGACATTTATTCCGAAAACTTCGAGGAGATGAAAGAGAAGGGTTATCTGGTTCGCACGGAGCACGGTGTACCGCTGACGATGCTCTGCGGCGGAAATGAAGTTTTCTTCGATGCGACTAACCCGGATGCAAGAACATATGTCTGGGAGAAGATCAAGAAAAATTATTATGATCAGGGTGCCAAGCTCTTCTGGCTGGATGTGGCAGAGCCGGAATACAGCGTTTATGATTTCAAGAACTACCGTTATCAGCTCGGAAGCGTACAGGAGGTCGGAAATATTTATCCGAAATATTATCTGAAAGCGTTCTATGACGGCATGACGGCAGAAGGCGATACCATGCCAATCAGCCTGATCCGTTCTGCCTGGGCAGGCAGCGCGAAATATGGTGCACTCGTATGGTCAGGCGATATTGTAAGTACCTTTGAGTGCTTCCGGCGCCAGGTACAGGCAGGTCTTAACATGGCGGTTGCCGGTATTCCGTGGTGGACCACTGATATCGGCGGCTTCCACGGCGCAAGAACCGATGACCCGGATTTCCATCGTCTGTACATCCGCTGGTTTGAGTACGGATGCTTCTGCCCTGTCATGCGTCTGCACGGAAACCGCAACCCACAGGAGGGCTACGGTGCAGAACAGATCGGATCCGGCAGTGACAATGAGATCTGGAGCTTTAGCGATGAGGCATATGAGATTTCAAAGAAATACATTTTCCTGCGTGAGCGCCTGAGAGATTATATCCGGGTACAGATGAAGAAAGCACATGAGGACGGAACCCCGGTGATGCGGCCTGTTTTCTATGATTTCCCGGCCGATCAGGAAAGCTGGAATGTGGAGGACGCTTATCTGTTCGGACCGGATCTCTATGTTGCACCTGTGATGGAGGATCACGTAACGGAGCGCGAGGTTCATCTTCCGGCCGGAACGACATGGTTTAACGCATGGACCGGAGAAAAGTATGAGGGAGGACAGAAGGTAACGGTTGCTGCTCCGATGGATACTATTCCGGTATTCGTAAAGGAAGGAGCAGATGCAGAAAAGCTGCTGAATATTTTCTCTGAATAAGAGAATGTTCCCGTTCACCGGTACCAGGCGAACGGGAACAGAAAATCCTGTTCTTGCCATGTGAAACATGGACTCTGCATGGACAAAGCCGGAAAATATGGTATAATGGGCTGTGTTACAAAGAACATAGCTGCAAATGCATTCCGTGAGTGTAAAAGGACTGCCGGGGCTGCGCGGTAAGGTGCGGCGTCCGGCAGTCGCTCTGCAGAAAGAAAAAAGGAGGGGTGGATGCGCTTATGAATCTCTGGCAGAAAGGAAAACGAAGGATGCTGCATAGCGTTCGAATACGCAGTTTGAAGGATACGTCCCTGCGGCTTGGAACTCCGGTTTTTCTGGTCCTGATGGGGCTTGTTGTCTGCCTGCTCTGGGGCGTTTGGGAAAACCGCAAGCTGGCAGATAAATATATTGCCGATACGGCAAAGCTCTATGTCGATCAGATCAACCGTGATATGTCGCAGATCAACAGTGAACTGATCTATCTGCTGGATTCTGACAGCAATATCAAAGAAATCCCGGATCAGATAACATCGACAGATGCTCAGTATTATGAAATGGAGCAGACGCTGCGGGAGCGAAACCGTGTGCTGAAAATCCGTTACCATGAGGTACAGACCTTCTTCGTCTACGGTCAGAAAGCCAATGTTCTGATTACGGACAGCGGAACTATGTTTACCGAGAGTAAGGGAATGACAACGCTGAATCAGATGCTGATGTCCTATCTGCAGATTATGACATCAAAGGATTCGATCAGCACACAATGGACTGTGATTACGTTTGGCGACGACGACTATATTGTCGGCTGGTACGCGAAAAACAAAAAAGTCATAGGCTGTGTCATCAATCTGAATCTGATTTTCCGGACCATCCGCGCCAAAACAGAGGAGTATGATGTCATTCCGTTTATGGTGGATGCCAGAGGCCGTGTCATGACGCAGGCAGATACGTCGGAAAAATATAAAAATGAGATTATCGATTTTTCCAAAGCGGGAGAGAAAAAAGAGAAAAATGCGACGGTCTATTCCTACCAGCTTGGAACGGTCGGAAAAATCAATCTTATGGTTCTGCCGGGAGGAGGTATTCTTGAGAATGTACTGATTATGCAGATTGCATTTGTCGTCCTGATCGCGGTTCTTCTGATTGTCTGCGCATTGGAAATTACAGCATATTACCACCGGATTCTGGAACCGCTGGAAAAATTCGGACAAAAACTGGAGGAGCTGGAAAAAGAGCAGAGTCTGAATGACGATGGAAGCAACAATCTGTTAGAGCTGGAGTCTGTGAGCGGCAAATTCAAGGAACTGCTGCGGAAAATACAGGGATTGAAAATTGCGATCTACGAAAAAGAGCTTGCCGAACAGAAAGCCGAGCTGGAATATACGCAGGAACAGATCAAGCCACACTTCTTTCTGAACTGCCTGAGCCTGATCCATGGCATTGCGGATAAGAATAACGAAGGCGAGATCGTTGAGATCACAACGGTGCTGTCCGACTATATGCGCTACATTTTCCAGGATTCCAAGAAGCAGCGCGATGTGGAGGAAGAGCTGGAACACATTGAGGCATATATCCGCATCCAGAAGCTGCGGTACGGAGAAGAAGCCTTTTCCTTTGAAGCAACGACGGATGGTGATATCGGAGAATGGAAGGTTCCGTCTCTTCTGCTGCAGACACTGGTGGAAAACTCCGTAGTACACGGTGTATCCCTGGACCGGAAGAGTGAGATTTCCCTATATCTCACAAACGAGACGTACGAGGACGGTGAGTACCTCTACATCTGTATTTCCGACACCGGAAACGGATTTTCGAAAGAGGCACTGGATGCAATCGAAAACGACACGCCTATCATCTACCACGGCCGTCACCATGTCGGCATCTCCAATATAAAACGCCGCCTGGCGCTGATGTACGGCGAACGGGCGAGCATTACGTGCTCCAATATGGATGAAAATTACGGAGCCGTCGTAGAGGTGCGGCTGCCGAAAACAGAATAAAGCGAAAAGAAAAAAGGCGGGAACCCGGAGAAACATAGAGGGTTCCCGCCTTTTTGCGTGAAAAAACTGCAGGAGCTTCCGGAACCTGATGGCTCCGGGAAGCTCCTGCAAAGGGGGAGATGATTCAAAAACTGTTTTCTGTATCAGATACGGGAAACTCCGTCATCGGTATAACGCTCGTAGGAAGCGCCTTCGTATCCGACCATGCGGATGCTTTCCTCTTTGATATCCGGTATGGATTCTGCAAAATCAGCAACCGGGATTGCGCAGCCTTTGCGGATGAAGAGCGGAACCTCATTCAGGGCAATTTCTACATAGTGGATACCTTTCGGAAGAACCTCCTGGAACATGTTTCCGTTGCCGAGGAATTTTACAAGCATCATTTCTTCCGGCAGATATACGTAACGGCCGATGGCATTCTGGGTGTAAACCGGTGCGATCATGATCTCATTACCGATCATCAACTGATCTTCTGTATTTTTTGCCAGTTTGTCGTCCGGATAAACGAAGGCAAGCGGTTTGAAGTACATATCGTCGTTTAAAGCAGCCTTCATGTACTCGCTGTACAGATACGGAACGAGGCGGTAGCGGACGCCGATGACGTTGCGGAAGTCCTCGATATGCTCAAACTGGTAAGGTTCCTGCTCACGTGTTCCGAGTGCAGCATGGTTTCTCATCAGAGGAGTGAAAACACCAAGTGCCAGCCAGCGGAGCAGCAGGTCTCTTGTGGTATTTGCACCGAATCCGCCGAGGTCGGCTCCGGTATAGAGGAAACCGCACATGTTGAGGGACGGCATCATCTTCAGGTTCAGCAGGATGTGTGACCACCACGAGCAGTTGTCTCCGGTCCAGATTCCACCGTAACGGTGCATGCCGATGTAGGAAGAACGGGAGAACATCAGGATTCGCTTATCCGGGGAAATTCGTTCAAAAGCTTCACCAGCAGAACGTGTCATGTTGTAGCCAAACAGATTGTGTACCTTGTCATGGCGGACCTGTTCGCCGTTTACGTTGTGATAGAAGCGTTTATAGTCCTCATGGTTGTTTGCCAGTGCCTGAAGCTTTCCGCCTACCATGTAGTGCGGAACCTCCGGGTCACCTTCCACATATTTCTTTGCAGTCTCCTTGAAATCAGCAAGGCCTTCCTGGGAATAGAAGATGGATGGCTCGTTCATGTCATTCCAGAAGGCATCGATTCCCTTGGAAACGAGAACATCGTATTTGTCGCCAAACCATTTTCTGGCATCTGCATTTAAGACATCCGGGAAATGAGTCCAGCCCGGCCATACAGTAGCTTCGAAGTAGGAGCCATCCTCGCGGCGGCAGAAGTAGCCTTTTTCACAGCCCTCTTCGTAAATGTCATAACCCTCTTCGACTTTCACACCGGCATCGATGATCGGAACGAGATGGATCTTTTCTTTTTTCATATCCTGTACAAATCCCTCGAAATCCGGGAAACGTTCTTCATTTACGGTGAAGTCCTTGTAATCCTGCATGTAGTCAATATCCATGTAAACCATATCGAGCGGCACATGGTTTTCGCGGTATTTTTTCACTACCGTGCGGAAATCATCCTCTGTTTTGTAGCCCCAGCGGCTCTGACCGTAACCGAAAGCAAACTTCGGAGCAATGTAGCTGCGTCCGATAATGCCACGGAACTGTTTTACGATATCAAGATCGGAATCACCGGTGATCATGTAAACGTAGAGATCTGCGTTTTCGCAGGAAACGGTCATCGTATCGGAAGTTGTGTAGCCGATATCGAAACGCAGGGTGCCCGGATAATCGAAGAAGAATCCTACGTGTGTCTTGCCGGAGATGATGATGAAGTTGTGTGCTGCATACAGAGAGGTTTTGCTCTCTACGTGGTTTGGATCATCAGCGCAGTCACTGATGTAAAGAAAGCCGCGTTTGTTGATACCGCGGTTGGCTTCGCCAAGTCCGAATACCATGTCATCGTCAGCAAGCTTTGTGGTGAAGGAAAAGCCGTTCTCGGTGGAGAAGGTACCGTAATCCGGGTTTCCTTCGGAAGAGGGGATCTCTTTTACAACAGCTTCGGTTTCAAATGGGGTTCCGTAGACAAATTTTTTTACCATGTCATCCTCCTTGTAAAATAAATGGAAAATATAGTGTTTTGGTTAGGTTTAGCGCAACACCTTTGTAATTTTATTATAACAGGGATCGGAAAAATGTCTAGCAAAATTCTTCCTTTTTTTTAACAAAAAAACGTGTACAGAAAAAAATCCGGTTATGTTGGCAGGACTTCTGCGCGTTTCCGGAAATCTCTCGGCGTACAATGGTAAGTACGCAGAAAGATTTTGGAATAATAGCTCTGATGATTGAAACCGCATGCGGTACAGATTTCCGCGATGGACATTTTGGTTGTGTTTAGCAGATGACAGCTCACTTCCAGACGGTAATGATTCAGAAAATCAATCGGGCTCTGGCAAAGATAGCGGCGGAAAATCTGACAGCATTTATTGCGGCAGACTTTTCCGGCGGCGGCGATCTCTTCCAGATTGATGGATTCACTGTAGTGGCTGTAAATATAGGAAACCATATCGCGCTGGATCAGAAGATCTGGATCCTGTGAGACGGCGGTGTTGCCGTCCGGCATCATCGGATGCGTGCGCAAAAGACGACACCACAAAAGGGAAAGCAGAGCAGCAGCCTCGATTTCGTAGGCGGTCGGCTGTTCCTTCTTCAGCCGGAGAATTTCCGGGAGGGTCTGCAGCGCTTCAGTATCTTCCGGATTTTCCGGCTTCAGATGAAGATATTCCAGAGCCGGATTCGAAAGAACCGGCGTAATATAAGACTGGTACAGAACGCTGTTCGCGGTGAGGATTTTCGGATGGCACAGGATACAGATAAAGTCACATTCCTGGCCGTTTTCAGAATATCCGTAGTGCATCTGGCGGGAATTGACGATAATCGCCTCCCCGGCGTTTAAAAGGACTCTTTTTCCATTGATATAGTAGTTCATCTGACCGGAGCGGATCTGTACCCATTCGATATCCTCATGCCAGTGGCAGAGCGCCCGGTGATCCGGATAGGAAGAAAGCAGTCCTTCCCGGATATAAAGCGGAATGCCGACTTCATCGTAGCGGACGATCTCGGATGCGTCCTGCATGACTTTTGTAATTGGGTCATTCATCATAAAAACCTCCGTGAAAAAGTACAATTATTATAAAAAATAAGGAATATTGTCGTAGAAAAAACGCAAAACCTAAGATAATATGATTATAACATATACGTGTATGGAATAAAACAGAAAAAAGGAAAAAGAAATGAAAAATCAGAGGGAAATCAAGAAAAAAGATCCAGAATTCTACCGGAAACTTCTTGCACTGCTGATCCCGATGGTTGTACAGAATCTGATGAATGCACTGGTAAGTGCGTCCGATGCGTTAATGGTCGGTACGCTGGACCAGAATTCCCTGTCTGCAGTTTCGCTTGCCACACAGATTTCTTTTGTCCTGAATCTCTTTTATGCGGCGATTACGATCGGAACAACGGTCATGGTCGTTTATTTCCTGCTGAATCTGGATGAAATGATTAAGCTTCCTGCCGTATACAGACACTATAAAAAATATCAGTGGGTGAATAATATTACCAGGGAGGATACAGAACAATGAAAAACGTAGAGAGAAGAGACAGACAGTTACCGTACATTTCCGATGCAGAGGTCATGGAGCAGCAGATGAATGCGAGAAGACTGACGCAGAAACTGAACACCATCGACCGTTCGGATTTTGACGGAATCGCAGCCATTGTAAAAGAACTGTTTGGAAAATCCGAGGGTGCATTTGTCAATCCGCCATTTTACTGTGACTATGGCTTTCATATTGAGGTTGGAAAAAATTTCTTTGCAAATTATAACTGCACCATTCTCGATGTGGCAAAGGTAAAAATCGGAGACAACTGCCAGATGGCGCCGAACGTTGCCATCTATACTGCAGGTCATCCGGTGCATCCGGCGGCAAGAAACAGTGCGTATGAATACGGCATTGAAGTTACCATCGGAGATAATGTCTGGATTGGCGGAAATACCGTTATTTTACCAGGCGTACATATCGGAGATAACGTTGTTATCGGCGGCGGAAGTGTTGTAACAAAGGACATTCCGGACTGGTCGATTGCAGCAGGAAATCCGTGTAAAGTCATTCGGAAGATTACCGAAGAAGATAAACAGTACTATTTCAGAGATAGAAAATTTGATGATGAAGCATGGGAGGTCATCAAAAATCTGTAAAAACGAAAAGCTTTCTTGGGCAGTTATGCGATGAAAAAAACTCTGTACCGTATCCATCCGGGAATTTCCGGGGATGCGGTGCAGAGTTTTTTTGCGATAGGGAGACAGGAGATTCTGCCAGATTTTGCTGTGGCAAAAAAATGTGAATCCTGCTTTTGTGCAGCAAAAAATGCCCAGAGCCGGAATCGAACCAGCGACACGAGGATTTTCAGTCCTCTGCTCTACCAACTGAGCTATCTGGGCATTTTGATTTCCTGTTGGAAACCTTTGTTAATATAACATGGATTCGCGAAAATTGCAACTGTTTTATCGAAAATCGCGAAAAAATTGTGCTTTTGGAGGAATGGCGGTGTATTTTCGTTCGAGAATGTGGTAGTATAAAAGATATGCAAAGAGGAACCAAGGAGAAGTATTAGAAAGATTATGAAAATTATTCTGACTGCGGTCAACGCAAAATATATTCATTCCAATCTCGCAGTTTATACACTGCAGGCGAGCGCGGAGAAAGCCGGCGTGTTCCCGGAGATCCGCGAATTTACGATCAATCAGTCAAAGGATTCCATGCTGCGAAGCCTGTTTCTGGCGCGTGCAGACGTTGTCTGCGTTTCCTGCTACATCTGGAATATATCAATCGTAGAGGATCTGATTACAGAATATCATAAAATCAGTCCGAAAACAAAGATCTGGCTTGGCGGGCCGGAGGTTTCGTACCATGCAGAGGAGATGCTGGAGCAGTATCCGTTCCTTGCCGGAATTATGAAAGGCGAGGGAGAAGTGACTTTCCGGGAAATAGCAGTTTATTATCAGAACCAGGAGAATGGGATGGAGGGGAAAACGCTGGAGGAGATCCATGGCATTACATACCGTGATGCAGACGGTGCAGTCAAAAGCAACCCGTGGCGTCCGGTCATGGATCTGTCCGAGGTGGATTTTCCGTATGCGAATTTGAAAAAATTCGAGAACCGCATCATTTATTATGAGTCAAGCCGCGGTTGCCCGTTTTCATGCAGTTACTGTCTTTCTTCTATTGATAAGCGGCTTCGGTTCCGAAATCTGGATCTGGTCAAAAAGGAACTCGCCTTTTTCCTGGAACAGAAAGTACCGCAGGTCAAATTTGTGGACCGTACGTTCAACTGCAAGAAAGACCATGCAATGGCGATCTGGAAATTCATCGCAGAACATGATAATGGTGTGACAAATTTCCATTTTGAAATTGCTGCCGATCTGATTACGGAAGAAGAGCTGGAACTTTTGAATACGCTGCGGCCGGGACTCGTACAGCTCGAGATCGGCGTGCAGTCTACGAATCCGCAGACGATCGAAGCAATTCACCGGAAGATGGATTTTGGAAAAGTGACAGAGATTGTCAATCGGATTGCGAAAGGAAGAAACATCCACCAGCATCTGGACCTGATTGCGGGACTTCCCTACGAGGACTATGCAAGTTTCCGCCGTTCTTTTGCGGATGTCTATGCGCTCCGGCCGCAGCAGCTGCAGCTCGGATTTTTAAAAGTGCTTCGAGGCTCCTTTATGTATGAGCATACGAAAGAATATGACTGCCATTATCAGGAACGGGAGCCGTATGAGGTGCTTTATACAAAATGGTTGCCGTATGATGATGTGCTGAAACTGAAAGACGTGGAAGAGATGGTAGAAGTCTATTACAACAGCGGTCAGTTTGTCCACACGCTGCCGATGATCGAGCGGTTGTATGAGAACCCGTTCGACTTCTTCCAGGAACTCGGTGATTTCTACCGGGCGAAGGGCTACAGTGAGGCGGCGCATAACCGGATCCAGCGGTATGAAATTCTGCTCGAGTTTTTACGGGACGAAAAACAGCAGGACGAAGCATTCTTCCGCCAGATGATGGTACTCGATCTGTATGCGCGGGAAAATATGAAGACGCGGCCGCATTTTGCAAAGGATCCGTCGGAATGGAAAAACGAATCGCGTGATTTTTACCAGAAGGAAGCCGAAACGAGAACGCTTCTGCCATCGTATACGACATACGATTGGAAGCAGCTGCAGCGCATGACGCATGTGGAAGTTTTTGATTACGATGTGCTCGGAAACGGGGAAAAGGCGCGTACGGTACTCCTGTTTGATTATCAGAAGCGCGATCCGCTGACGGGAAATGCGGAGATGATCGACTGTAGTGAGCTTTTTTACGCTTGACATTTCAAAAGAACATGAGATACTAGAAAAGGTAATAAAAGATGAAAATACAAGATTTTGTAGTGCTCGATCTTGAGACAACGGGTCTTTCTGTAAAGGAAGACCAGATTCTGGAGATCGGTGCAGTAAAAGTGCAGGGCGGAGAGGTCACGGCATCGTATGAGACTTTCGTCAATCCGGGCAGAAAAGTGCCGGAGCGGATCACGGAACTCACCGGAATCCGGGATGAGATGATTGCGAATGCGCCCGATGTGGAGACTGCTGTCCGCGGCTTTCTGGATTTCTGCGGCGGCCTGCCGCTTCTGGGGCACAATATTCTGTTCGATTACAGCTTCATCAAGCAGGCAGCGATAAATGCCCGTCTGGACTTTGAAAAAGAAGCGTGGGATACGTTGAAAATTGCACGGAAAGCCCTCCCGGATCTGGAGAGCAGAAGCCTTGAAGCACTCTGCGGCTACTATCAGATCCCGCGGGAACACGCACACCGTGCGATGGACGATGTGCTGGAAACGCTGGCACTGTTCCGAAAACTGGAAGAAGGATTTTCGGAAGATCACCCGGAATGGTTTGCCGCAGCGCCTCTGAAGGCCAAAATGAAACGTGAGGTTCCGGCGACGGAGGCACAGAAAAAATATCTGGCGGATCTGATCCGGTACCATGAGCTGGATCTCGAACCGGAGTGGGGAGCACTCACAAAAAGCCGTGCATCCCGCATGATCGATCAGATTATTCTGGCACATGGAAGAGTGGAAAAACGACAGAGAACTGAGAAAAAATAGAAGAGAAAAAGAAAGGATGGAACGATGAGTAATAAAGTCAATCGAAAAGACCCGACAGAGGCACAGAAAAAGAAGAAAGATCCGCTGGCAAAGAAGAGAAATGCAGCAAAGATACTGGCATTGATTCTTGCAGTGGTTATGGTGCTTGGTATGGTTCTTCCAGCACTTTTATGGCTGGTGTAAAGAGATTCTGTAAAAGACAGATTGAAATGGGAAACGGATCAAGAAGAGGCACAGTATGAAAAACAGCAGAAAAATGAGAGGCCTGCTGGTGATGCTTATCGCATTCGCATTCTGCTTTTTGGCAGAACCAGTCAAAGCGGATGACCGGACAGCGCTGGACGGAATCTATGTAGAAGACATTTCCGTCGGCGGTATGACCGAAGAGCAGATCACACAGGCAGTAAACGACAAAATTGAACAGTTAAAACCCTCGGTTATCAACCTGTCTGCCGGAGAGCAGAATGCACAGGTGACAGCAGGGGATCTCGGACTTTCCTGTGCCAACCCGGAGGTGGCAAGAGAAGCCGTCACAATCGGGCAGGAAGGCAATGTACTGAAGCGGTTCCTGACACAGAACCGGCTCAAAAATGGAGAGACGGTGACGTTTTCCCTGAAATATACAGTCGATGGCGAGGCAGCGCGCCAGGCGGTAGAAAACAACACGGCCGTGCTGAACCGCGAGGCAACAGATGCAACGCTGACCCGCGAAAACGGCGAATTTATCGTCAATCCGGGCCAGACCGGATGCAGCGTCAACGTGGATGAGTCCACGGCGAAGGTTGTCAATTACCTGACGACAAGCTGGCGGGGCGGCATCGGCGGCGTAGAACTGGTAACAGAAGAAACACCGGCAGGCGGTAATCCGGAGCAGCTTGCACTTGTCAAAGATCTGCTCGGCGAGGGTACGACGGAGTATGGCAACGGTACGAGCGGCAGAAAACAGAATGTCGCAGTCGGCGCAGAGAAGATTAACGGAACGCTGGTACAGCCGGGCGAGGAATTTTCCGTAGAGGCGGTCGTTGTGCCGTTTGATGCGGAAAATGGTTATGCACTGGCAGCATCGTATGAGATGGGCAAGGTCGTCGATTCGTACGGCGGCGGTATCTGCCAGGTTTCCACAACGCTCTATGTTGCTGTCTTAAAAGCAGAGCTTGAGGTGACGGAGCGGTACAGCCATTCCATGATTGTCCACTATGTGGATCCGTCGATGGATGCGGCGATTGCAGAGGGATTGAAAGACCTGAAATTCATCAACAATACGGATGCGCCGATTTATATTGAGGCGAGCGCGGACGGAAGCACCCTGCATTTTGCCATCTACGGCCATGAGACGAGAGATCCGAACCGCACGGTCCGCTATGAGAGTGAGACGACAAACACGGAGGATCCGACGCCGAGCCTGACGGAAGATGCGAATGCATCGTTTGGAACAATTGAACAGACATCGTACGGCTATCAGGGTTCGACGGCGCGGCTGTGGAAGATTGTGAATGACAATGGAAATGAGACGAAGGAGCAGGTGAATTCCAGCACTTACCGCATGACATCGGATGTCTATACCGTGGGAACAAAGACGGACAATGCAGCGGCGCGTGCGGAAATGCAGGCGGCGATTGCGGCAAATGATCTTGCAAAAGCAAAGGAAGTTGCAGCGAAATACAGCCAGAGCAGTTCGTCATCGAGTTCTTCGGAGAAGAAGGAAGACAGCAGCGATGATTCGGATTCGGATGGTACGGAAAAGACGGACGACAGCAGCGATACAGAGAAAACGGAGGACGATGAGGACTAGGCGTTTTCTGGTTAAAATTCGCTGGGAACCAGTGAACTGTAACATTTTCCGTGAAAAATGGGAAAGCAGAGGGAAAAGGAGTACGGATTCCGTCTGCTTTTTCGTTTGAAACAGGAAGTTCGAGGAGGACAAGGGATGCGAAAGGGTAAATTACAGCAGAGCGTGCTGGTGCGCTCGGTGTTTAAGATGCTGGGGCAGAAAAGAGAGGACGCAGCAGGGCCGGCGGTTGGACGTGGGGTATCGGCATTTGCAGGAGAAAAGGAGACGCAGGTGTTTTCGTGTGCGCCGGTGCTGGTGAAGGATCCGGAGGACGCGGTGCTCGCGGTCTGCCGGGTGTGCAACAGTGTGGCCGCGGCGGGGGCATCGGCAAAAGGAGTGCTGGTGTCGCTGATGCTGCCGGAGGCGATGGAAGAAAAGGATTTAAAGGAGCTGATGCGGGCGGTTGACGGTGCGTGTGTGCGGTATGGAACTGCGGTGATCGGCGG
>OJMG01001395.1_pt1 | contig 22581 bp, 22 predicted proteins | sample 1597141 | NCBI WGS metagenome assembly OJMG01 (sample SAMEA2452119, study PRJEB22498) | human gut metagenome | biome: human feces; feature: human gut; material: feces | place: Australia | collected 2012 | reverse complement strand
TTCTTATCTGTGAAAGCCCGCCGGGAACATCACCCAACGGGCTTGTTCCCGACCTTACGGTCAGATACATTATTTTTTTGCTAGTGCATTGCTTTATAAGCAGCCGCACCAGCTATAACCAGTACAAACACGGCTGCAAGTCCAAGCAGCATATTTCTGGTCTTTTTCTTCATTTCTTCAAATTCCTCCTGCTTCTTTACTACCGACTCAGATGTTGTAATCTCTGTTTCAGCCTGTTTACCTTTCTTCTTTACCTGTCCTGTCTGTCCCTGCTCAAACTCCTTAACTGCCAGCTCTCCCTCTGTTGATACATAGGTGAGTGTCCTGTTCCCAAACATAAAGTGCAGCTTCTTTCCCATATACTCATAGAAATTCATTCCATTAAAAGAATAAAATCCTCCAAGTGCTATCGGGGCTACACAGGGAATTGCCACATAAGCAGAACCAGTAAGACCAATATACTTATAAAGAAGCAATACGATACCGCCACCAACTATTACGCTGGCAATGGAAAATATGAGCTGTTTCGCCGTAAGCCCCATTGCCACTGATTCCTGATAACGGTCAATGTCTTTGTTTATTTCAATAACCACTGTCCTCTGCCTCCTATCTTGCTAATTCCTTTGTCTCTAGTTTTCTTTCCATACCGATATTTGCCTCATACATTTCCATTCCGTCCGGACACAGTTCTCTCAGCTTATCGACATTAAACATATAAAGAGGATATTCACAATAACCTCTCCTCTGTGTAAATCCTGTAAACTCCCCAAGCTCATTGTCTGTAATAAACTGCTCAATATCTGGCATATCATTTACATTCAGATACCCGCAGTAATCCGGTGCTTCGAAAGACAAATTTACGGTCACATCACCGAATGGCTCATCATAGCCATCTTCCCTGCACATAAGACCGATATACATAGCCTTGTTATTCATATACTGCTGAATATCGAGAGTTACCTGTGTCTCCCCGGTTAAACTGGAATTATAAGTTACCTCTTTCTTTTCGTTATCCATAAATGCCTCCTTCTACAATCCAAATGCCTTGCTTGTAAGTGTCTGTGCTCCCTTCACGCTTCCAACCGTCATGGCTATGGTAAATGTCATTTCACACAGATAAATAAGTGTCTGTGCCCAGTCTGCATAACTTCCCGTAAAGGACGGAAGCCCTGCATTGATAAATGCGTTACAAACCACTATCGCCAGTGCCATTGTTACCGCTTCAAACACACAGGATAAGAAATACTTACAGTAGGTTGACATCGTATGACTTACCATTCTATTTCCTGCTATTGTGGAACAGGCGATTGCTCCAAGCGGAACGATGATCAGTATTTTTAAAAATCTGAAATACACGGTGTAAATGATAAAGAAACCACAGATAATAATGATGATTGCAAGCAATGCCGTAAGTATCAGCATTACAAGGCTTTCTCCAAATCCAAGTCCCTTGATGACATCTGCCTGTGTACTGTCTATGGCAAGCTGTGTTGTCGTTCCTGCCGAAATAAGTCCTACCAGATTTCCTATGGAAGTAAAAAATGCTTTCATAATCGTGACATTATTTGCAACGAACCACTCTGCAAGCCCTAATCGGATAAGCATACGAAGGATTGATTCAAACCTCATCTCCTCTTTCACATCTATGCTTTCCGAGCAGAAACCGATAACAAAGAACAGCACCACAAGGGAAGAACCGACTGCTACAAAGACTGGTTCTATTCCCTCAATGACTGCCCACGGACCACCGCCCTTGAAACTGACGGGCGATTGTCCAAGCATTGCAAAAACCAACGATATCTGGTTATTCCAAAAGCCAAACACCGCTTCAAGGAGAGCAAGTATTTTGTCTCCCAGCTTAAAAATATCCATGCCTGTTATTCACCTCTCTCCTGCAGTAGTGCTCCAACTGCCTCTCTGATATCCCTTCCGTCAATCTCATTTCCGAGACAATCCCAGCCTTCACTTTTTTCTCTTGCAAATAGCTCTATTCGTGGCAAATCTCCGCAGAGTTCAACAATCCTGTTTTTTATTTCATCCGGCTTTTTACTATGCTGCATACGATGTGCAATACATAACTGCCTTACATTCGGTGATACCCTGTGAGAATGCCCTTTAGTCACTAGCAGACAGATTTCTGAACAACTCCTTGTCCAGAATCCAAGTCCGACAAAGAACGAGTCTGACTTGGGATTTTGTTTTATCCAGTTAAAAGCACAGGTCTTATACTTAAATCCCCAGATTTCAATAACTGAAAGACCTTCCTTGAGCTTTGGAAAAGTTACCCATAAAAACAGCACCGCATCATCAGCCGCTATCTCATTTACCGGAATACTCTCTATTTCAGCAAGGGACATCGTCTGATATATGTCTGCGGCAACCCCTTCTCCTTTCTGCCTGTCATATTTCCACGGAGGATCGGCATAGATAATGTTGTATCTTTTCTCCATCCAATCCACTCCCTTCTAAAAACCGAGAAATGTCAAAACGGTAGAAATACCTGCCATAATAACGCCTGCTACAACTCCCTTTAATGCAGAGTTCATCGTAGAAGAATCCTGCTGCTGGTATGCCTGTGCAAATTCCATAACATTCTTTGCAAGGATAATGACACCGACTGCACCGATAACTGCAATCACAAGTGTTTTTAAGTTCTCAAGCGGCCGTGTTACTGCCGAAGTATCGCCTGCAGCAAAACAGGTAGTGCTCATAAGCATTACCCCCATAACTGCTCCGGACAATGCCGGAACAAACTTTTTCTTAAAGTGAAGTAATCTTTTCTTCATACCCTTCTCCTCCATCTGATTATTGTTGGTTGTCGTAATAATCTGTTCTTTTCTCATATTGGTTGTCTCCTTTTCGATAAAAAAAGAGCCAGCAGGGACAATCCCTAACTGGCTGTTAAAAGTTACTCTATCTAATCAGGCATAGCCTGTTGTAATGATAAAACCGGGCTTTCCCCGATATGTTTTGCTGTGACCACCTCCTTTCAAAGCACAAAAAAGCACCTTAACCTTTGTTTGGCTAAAGTGCTTTTATGTAACTATATCTTAATTAAACGAAACTTATCAACTATTCGCAATCTGGAATATCTGGTAACCTATTTAATATCCATTCTAATAAATAACACCAAAATCTTGTTGCATATTGCAAATCGCTCCAAGTACCTATCGTTCGACTTTCAAATGAATGAATTCCATTTCTATTTGATTGAATTATTCTTAAATATTGTATTTCATCTTCATCTAATAGTTCTTGTGCTATATAAAATTGTATGATTTCATCAAGCATAACTCTTTGTACAGGATGTTCAACACAATGTCTTTTTATATTATCTTTAATCGCTTCTTTCAAAGATTTTCCCTGATTACTTTCTATAACTCCATCTTCAACTAACTGTGAAATCGTAACATTAATCCTTTCCTTTACTGTCGCTGCTGGGAAATCTACCCACTGTTGCCATTGAGTTTTTTTATAATCCTCAATATATAAAGCAAGAAACATTTGCAATACAGTTTCCGTTAAAGAACCTAGTATTATCCAACTTGTTAATTTTGATGCATTTTGAATATTATTTTCTGCATCTTCGGTTTGATAATAATATCCATCTTTTATTTGACTTGCCAGTTGATCTGCTAATAAACATAACCGCTGCAAACTTTCTTTTGAAATCAAATCTACAGCTTCTTTTACTGGCGAAAATGACACGGTTTCAAGCATAACATCTGCAAAATTATTACTTACAATTCTAACTTTTTCAGCTAAATCTTCCCAACCATAATCCATTTCCCCATCCCAAATTTCTTCTTTCATTTTATTTCTTCCTATTTTTATAATTTTAAATATCTAAACTTCGAGTTTTATTAATTTTAGTTAAACAACTTTTTATGTCGCGCATATACATATCAATTTATATCAGCAAGAAACCTGAGTTCTTTTACTATATTTTTGAATTCTTCATATTTTTCAAAAAAGTCTTTTAACATTTTTTGATAATCTTCATTATTTAAATCTGTATTTTGGTAATAAGAAACTCTACTTACCAAAACTTCTGTAAATGTTTCATCTGTCAACTCTGTAAATGTATTAGGAATGGTTGTATAATCTAATACATGATTACTAATAAATTTATTAGCTATTAAAACGACATTCTCCAATGCATCATCTAACTTCCAATTAATGAATATATGTTCTTGATGATTAAAATAGTCTATTATTGGTTCCATAAAACTTGTAAAAATATTAGTTGTTAAATAATCAAACCCAAATTGTGTACTATATTTTTTCATATGCTCAACAGAACGGATTATATCCATCGCACGCTGGTAATCTGAATTATATGAAAGTTGACAAACTTTTAGATGAGAAAGTCTTTTCTGTTCAAGGTTTTTCAAAATTATTTCTTCAGCTATAATAAATGTTGTCTCTTTTAATCGGTTCATCAATTCTACATCTGTTTTAAAATAATAAAAAGAAACTTGATCTGCTAACAATTCCTTTATAAGTTTATTATCTTGTGATTTACTTGGCTTTAAGTAAACATGAATAGGAATTCTATTCTCTTTGGCAATTCTATATTCTTCATGAGTTCCTGATATTCCCCAATCTGTTTCCGTTCCATAATTATCTTTCATTATTAAAATCACAAAATCTGCTTCTAGTATATCTTTACGATATGTCATTGGTTTTGTAGATGGCGTAAGATTACTTTCATATAAAAGAGGTTCTGCTCCCAATTCAATAAAATGTTTTTTAATACTATCTCTCACTTTTTTATTATCACTAAAAGTGGAACTTATAAATATACGAGGTTTAAATGCCATGTCCCTGTTCTTCCTTTCCTACTTTTCAAATTATACATTTTCATTCTGCATAGGCACATTATACCACAGTTCCTGTGCCTATGCGACACCTTTACTGATGCTTCCGATATGAACTCATCTTCTCCACCGTCACTTCCGGATAAAAATAAGTAAGTATTGTTGCTTTTGGAACACCTGCCGCAAGTGCTTTCTTCACTTCCTCCTTCTGCTCCGCTGTGTATGACCAGTGCATCATTCGGTTTGTGATTGTATCCTCCCACTTCGGCTTCTCCCTCTCAGGATTTCTTACAGGCTTTTCTCCTCCACTGGTGCTGTCGGAGTTCTCCGCTTTCTGCGATTCATCGATATACTCAAGCTCATTTGCCTGCTCCCTGTCGATTTTCGCCTTCTGTTCTGCCTCATCCTGCATTGAAAATCTCCTGCTTAATTCCTTATCCCCAAGCAGCATAAACTGCTCATAGGTCAGTGTATCAATATACACATTTTCTCCCTTGTCCTTCATTTTTTCATAATGCTTAACGGCTTTTTCCGATAAAATCTCAAATGGTGGTCCGATGATACGATCTGCTCCCTGCGTCTTATGGACATAGGCTTTTCCTTTTCCGTCCGCTGTCTGATTAAACATCGGGTGTCGGAATGAAATATACTTATTGTCCATTATCGGATCAAAACCACGGATAAAAATAATACATTTCTTATTATCCAGCTTTCTGACCTCATCGGGTGTAAACAGTTCCCTGCCTAAAACATCATAATTCCTTGATGAGCTTCCCTGTCTGCCCTTTGTCTCTCCGCTTGATTTTTTATCAATCGTGCCTTTACCCAAAAGCTCCGAAACATACTTGTGCGTACTCTGCTCATTTCCGCCAAGATAAATGAAGGTATCGCAGTTGCCGGGAATTGTTTCCCAAGTATCTTTGAAAAGTGCCTTTAACTGGGCAAAGTTCTGAATGATGATAATACTTGAAATCTCCCTGCTTCGCATTGTCGATAACAACGAACAGAAGTCATCGGGCAATGCGACATTCGCAAATTCATCTAACATAAAGGTAACGTGGATTGGCAGTCTGCCACCACAGTTGAAGTCTGCCTGATAGTACAATTCCTGAAATATCTGTGTGTATAACATACCGATAATGAAGTTATAGGATTTATCACTATCCGGGATTACACAAAACAGTGCTGTCTTTGTCTCCCCATCTCCATTTACTCCGATACCGATTTCAGATAAATTCAGCTCATCTTTGGAGAGCAATCGTAAGACCTGCTTATTCTCAAGAAATGCAAGTCTTGAGTTTGCACTTATGATAATGGAACGGACAGTATCTCCTGCACCCCTCATACATTTGTTATACTGTTTGACTGCCGGGTGATTTGCTCCAAGCGGCGAACTCTCCTCTAAAAACTTCATACGGACATCCAGCTTTGAAGCCTTTCCCGGTTCCTTGACCTCTGCCTCTCCAAGCAGCTTCAAAACTGTCTCAAAGTTTCGCTTTGCAGGCTGCACCTCAAGCCACACATAATAGAAAATTGCCTGTAAGAACAACCCTTCCGCTTTTTCCCAGAACGGATCACTCGGTGTTGAGCCTTTTGGTGTGGTATTACTGATAAGATTGGTAATCAGCTTTACCACATCGGTTTCCTCTCTGATATAGGAAAACGGATTGTAACAGTCTGACTTATCCATTTCCAAAAGATTGATGACTTTTACATTGTACCCGTTATCCTTTAACATCTGCCCGCAGCTTCTTAATATCTCGCCTTTCGGATCGGTACAGATAAACGAACAGCTATGGGGCATCTGCATAAGATTCGGTTTTACTTCATAAAAGGTCTTTCCTGCTCCGGAACCTCCACAGATAAGAATATTTCCATTGAGCTTCAGCCTCCTGAAATCCAGCGACATTTTCACATTCTGACTGAGTATTCGGTTGAAATTCTCGTCTTTATCCGCCAGTATCTTATTGACCTGTTTCGGATTTTCAAATCTTGCTGTACCATATTCTTTGCCGGGCATATAGTTTCTCTGGCTCGTGTAATACATAAGAATAGCCATTGCATAGATACCTAATGCAATGGCTACTGCTTTTACTGTATTTGAATTGTAATAGTTGGCAAAAGGAACTGCACACACTTCATTGAACCTGTTCATAAAGTCATTAAAGGCTATTCCCTCTACCCACGCACCATTTATCAGATAACCAAGATACCCGGATAACACTGCACCCACCAAAATAAATATTAGTGACGGTTTCTTCTTCGTTGTCTGCATAGGCTCCTACCTCGCTTTTCTGGTAGTAACCGTTTTCTTCTTTGTGGTCTTTCTCTGTTCCTTCTGAACTTTTTCATATCGCTCCCTGACAGATGATTCCACCTTATCATAATGCGTATAAAGTTCGTCTCCCTTTTTTGTAGTTACTACACGGTTCTGCTCATCATAGAGCTTATAATCCTTGCTGGTATCAAGGAATGTGAGCATTGTCTTTCCATTATGGATATCCATAATGTTCTCCTTACGCAGCCACACATATCTGACATCCTTGCCCCAAGTCCCCGGAACTCTAGTCTTTACTGCGTGGTCATTTTCTTCTGCAATAAGAGTCTTGCTGATTGTGACATCTGACAGGTTCGTATTCTTTGAGGCGGATATTGCCCTCATTCTGTCCGCAAGGCTCTGATACCCTCTGATACGGTTGATGAAAGCCTCCTTATCCATCATTACCTTATGAGTACCATCCTCGCTCTTACTGCCAAGCACCCCGATTGTCTCAAGCTGTTTTATTACATTTTCTGCCTGCTCACCATTGATACCGAAATTCTCCTTGACCTGATCCACACTGATAGCCTGTTTTTCCATAGCAAACATTCCCACTTTTTCAATGAGTCCGTCTATGGCGGAATTGACCTTATCCCCTTCTACCGTGTGGTTTTTCTCGTTTCCCTGCTGTTTCCTTAAAAAATCCATCAGCTTTCCGAGGGACTTTTCATCTCCATTCTTCAGATAGTCATCGAATGTGGCAATCCTGCCAAATTTCAGCTTCTGTATCATCATATTCACACGGGGAACTGCCTCTGTATGAAAGATAACCTCACTCATACCGTCTGCCTTGTTACAGTCTGGAAGAACCGAATATAAAATTCCATACTTCTTTGCCATTTTCTCAACTTTTCTCATATCTTCCGTTTTAAACTGTAACACCTGCAAATCCCCGCCCTTTAAGAGCAGCTTTCTCATAGATGTCTTTCCCAATGACTTCTCATAATCAAGCATTCCCTTTAAAAAGTCGATTGCCTTCTGCATAGCGGCAATACCGCCACTTCCTACTTTCATAGCAATCTCTATTCCATCATATGCAACACGGATAATCTGTACCGCTTCCTGAATTTCCTCTGCCATTATCGCACCTCCGCTTTCTCTCTTATTGTTGTTCTTATTTCTTCCGGCTTTGTATTGCGTATTTCCTCTGCTGACACATCAATGCCATACGCAATTAAAATATCAGACAGATGACTGATTGCCTTTTCCTCCTCTATGCGGTACATCTCAAGTGCCACAAGCAGGTTTTCAGCCTGTTCCACCCACGCAGGTTTCATATCATACTTTGACCTGTATGTGACCATAATCTCGTCTGACTCTGCCTTGTCTGTGGAATGTGCCAGAGCTTCAATCAGGGAAATCGTATCTTCCTTGTTTCCGCTTCGGAAAGCAAACTGCACTACAAAGTTCTTTTCTTCCTCCGTGAACTCGTGTTCCACACCGTTCATCCCTGTTACTGCCTCATTGACTACTGCTAAATTCATAAGTACCTCCTAATCTGTCATACTATTTTCAAGCACGGCAATCTCAATAATCTCTTTCATCTTTTCCGCTGAAACATTATTATTGATAAGTTCCACAAGCTGTCCTTCCGTAAGTCCCTTTTCTATGGCACTCTTTATCTGGACAAGCTGTGCAGGCACAAGATCACCGCTTGCAACCAGCTTTACAATGTCGGCTCTTGACTTCTTTTTGAATGAAAGTCTGGCAAAAAGTGCCGCAATGCCGCCATTTGATTTTCTTTCTGTACGCTCAACCGGAAGATGCTGGATTACACGCTCGGCAGAGTCCGTAACAGGTATCTGATAATATACAGGTATCCCATTGTACACAGGAGAAGGGACAGGCTGCGTATCTGCCAGTGTTTTCGCTGTCTCCTTATCATCATTGGCTTCCACCGCCTCTGACGGTTCTGTATTTTCCTCTGTTTCCGTGGCTTTCTGTTGTTGTGAAGCCACACTCATAATCTTATCCTCAAGAGATTCTATCCTGTCTCTCATACGCTCCATCTCCTTTTCCTTATGCTCAATGTTATCCCTTAATCGGGCAATCGTGCTGCTTGCCTTATTAAGTTCGTCCTGCTGGTGGCTGATAATGCCATCCTTGTCCTCATTTTCCTTTACGAGCCTTTCCGTGACTTCCTTATCTTCCTTTAATACCTCAACATCAGATAATTTTTTATTCAGGGCATCGTACCTTTCCTCCTGATAGTTGATTTTCTTCACTACCATTTCCATCTGTGCAATCAGCTCTTTCACATACTCCGAGTCCTGCGGATACTGCTCTTTTGCCTTTGATAACTGCCCCAAAACTTCCTCATACAATCTTCTCATCACAACGGTTTTTTCTCCCCTTGCCACAGCTTCCTGTATGGTTTCAACCGGAACTCCCTTTTCATAAAATTCCAGTGATACCTTCATCTGATTGCCGGAGAGCTTATTGTTGTGAAGAATATTAAAAAGTTCCTCCGGAATACCCTTATGCAGCCCTTCCGATAACACTTTCATCTGTCCGATGTTAAAATTCTTATCCAGATACTTTTCCGTCTGCTCCTGTGTAAGTCCGTCCTCAAGGTCGCTTTTTACAAGCCCGTACACCTCATCATCGAAATTCATTTCCTTTTTCAATGACTCAATATATCTGGTAATCTGCATATTGCTTAATGGCTTGTCATTCAGATTTTGTTCCATATGCTCCTCCTAACTGCATAAAAAAACAGCCTATCGTACTGGCTGCTCCTTTCTGTCTCTTATAATCTCCCTGTTGTATTCTGTCTTTTTTCCATCGGAAATACTGTCCGAAATAATGCTGTTTAATATTGCCTTACCCGTATTCAGTTCCCGGAATACAACCTTTTCTTTCGCACACACCTGTGAATACTCATTCTTATAGTGCTTTCTTAAAGCCTGCACTTCCTCAAGAGAGTATCCCTGTGCCTGTAATTCCTGCTCTAATGCCACCCACTTTCTATGCTCATCTTCAAAGAAAGTATCTCCAAGCCTGTAGGACTGTTCTGCTGGCTTTAGAGTCTCCATCTCATCAGCCGCAGTAAAAAGTTCCCTGCTCCTTTCCCTTGCTTTATAAACCCGGCTCTTTTCTGCCGATGTCTCTTTTTTCTTATCCGTAAGAGAAGCTATCGTCCCCACAAGTTCTTCCGCTGAATGGATATTATGCCTTGCAAGGAACAAATACTGCTCCTGCAGCTTGTGCATTTTACGGATATCCTCCCTGTACTTCCATACCTGACTGTATGGTCTTTTTTTTAGTTTCCCCACACGGTACAGCTTCGCATAATACTTTTTCTGAAGTCCTGACAAACCTGCCCTGCGGTATCTTTTAACTTTGCACTTTACAATGGATACCTTCGGTATCTCCTGTTTACTCTTATAAAATGCAATATCCTCTTTTTCAATCCTGTCCCGGATTGCTTCCTCACAGTACATATCCCCAAGAGATTTGCACCTTCTGAACCTTGTCATACCCTGTGGCTTGATTGCCAGATATTTTCCCTGCTTTATTTGGTATCCCTTTTCAGTGAGCAGTTCAAGAAATTCCTCATAGTCCTTCGCCTGCAAAATACAGGCATCCAAGTCTCTTTTTATCATATCTGACCATACAAAACTGCCCTCCCTGTAATCACTCCATTCCTTATAGCCTTCGTGCTGCCTCTCCTTTTTCTCATCATCAACATCAATAATGGAGAGTCCGTATTCCTGACACAGCCTGTTTGTGATAGGCTGGATATACTTTGCCCAGTCCCCTTTTTCGTAACGGTACTTTTTACCGTCCACAAAACTCACACTGTTAAATACGATATGGGAATGAACGTGGGCTGTATTATCGTGTACCACAAACACCGCTTCGTATGACCTGCCAAGATATTCCTGCACAAATTTCTGTGAAATCTCAAATGCAGTATCCGGGTTTACCTCATTTCCCTTAAAGGAAAGTATGATATGATACCCCTGCCGCTTATCAATCTTGCCAAATTTACGCTTGGTTTCCTTCATCTGCTCAAATGCGGTATCAACCTGACAGTTTATTGCACCCACCAGTCTGCCGCCCTGCGTTTTCTCCGGATTCATCACATAATCAAGTGCCCTCTTTAAGTGCTTTCCGTGAAAATGTCCGCCACAGTCTTTCATATTAAGGATTTTACTGATTGCCAATCTGCACCACCGCCTCATTTACTTTCTGATTGAGTTTACGTATATAGGCAACAAGCTGTGTTTTATCCTCTTTGGAATAAAGTCCCGCATTGTTATTGAATACAATCTGATTGATATTGATTCCAATACGATTCACTTCATTGATAAGCTCTTTTAAAAGTTTCCTCACTTCCGGATAATCATTGGGTTTCTGGCTGATGAGCAGTCTTAAATAATCTGCTTCACACATTCCGCTCTCCCCTGCCTTTTTCGCAAGCATTTCTGCCTCCTGCGGCATAAGGCGGAGCGTTTTTCTGATACAGTGGATTTTATCTGCCATACACTCACCTTCCCCTCTTATCTGTACTGTAATCTTTTATTCCCTCAGCTATCGTGGCTGCCGCCTTATTCAAATCACCCTTGCCCTCCAGATTGCTGATAAATGCCTCCACCAGTGCTGTCGCAACCTCGTCAATCTCTTTAGCGTGACGGGTTTTCTCAAATAATCGGTCTAACACCCTCTCGTCTGCCTTTAAGCTGTCATACTTTTTCTGAAATTCACAATATTCCTGAAAATCCTTCGGATCATCTTTCTTTGCCTCTGCGTGAAGTATCAGGTCATAATTCCACTCACACACCTTATCAATCACATCGTCTATCGGATATGGCTCTATCTCTCCGTTTTCCTCTGCCATATCCTGTCTGTACATCTTCCCCTCTGCGTCCGTTCCGATTGCATAATCGTGTCCTTCCATATAATTAAGAAGAAGTGCAGCATCTTCTAGCGAAGGGTTGATTTGCTTATCATATGCTTCTGCCCAGGCAATCAATTCCTCCGGTTCTGAAAAAAGTGTTATTTCCCTGTTCTCTGCCACCTTGCACCTCCTTATCCGTGTTTCGTAGATATTCACTATGGCTCCAGTCACCGGTAAGTCCCCGGCGACTGCTAGATACGCATTAGAGACATCTCTGTCCTAATGCCATCTAGTTAGGGGAACATTCCCCTAATACCCCTGCATAATATAGAGTGGTGGCACTTTGTTCCACCACTTTTAAATAAAACCACCGCTTTTTACCACCATTTCCGGTAAAAACCACCGCTTTATGCCACCACTTTTTATAATTTATATTCATAGGAAAAAACATCATCGGAAAGTGGTGGTACTTTGTTCTATCACTTTTTGAAAAAACCACCGCATTGTGCCACCACTTTCCATAAAAACCACTGCTTTTTACCACCACTTTTTTAAAGGCACTGTCCAGCTCTTATCATCTGCTCCTTTTTCTCACTTGCAAGATTAAGTTTTGTAGCAACAAGCCATTCATTGTAATCCTTATAGCCTGCTGGCGGAGGACAGTCCTCAACCTCATAGCCCAGTCCATAATATTTCTCCATTAGTTCTGCGGCTGCTTTCCTGCCCGGTGAGTCACCGTCAAGGCAGAAACGGATAAAAGAAATCTGCGGGTGTTCTCCAAGAAAGGTTTCCAATGGAGCGTCCGCCAGCATTCCGAGTGCCAGCTTGTTTGACTCATAATCGGCAAATATATCCACATAGCTCATAAGGTCGATTGCCGCCTCAAATACAACAAGCTCTGTGCTATTTACATTCACCACATTAAATCCATAATTCTTATCATTCCCCTCCACATCACACTTGAATGGTTTTCCCTGTTTATCAAACACACCACGCATACTTGCAAATCTGGTTACACCATTCTTGTCATTTCCTTTAAAGACAATATTGTGATAATGCCTGCTCTCATATATGAGATTTTCCTTTAAAAACAGTTCTATCACTGCCTTACTGATTCCACGCTCATTGTTAAGGTAGGATATCAGGTAGGAATTATCCCCTGCCGGCTGTGGAAGCACAAAAGGCTTTCTTTCCTCTTGCTGTTTCTTTGTGACCTGATGAACAAGCGGCTGCTTTGCAGTGCTTTCAATTCTCCTGTATCCGGCAAAATCCAAGAGCCAGAATACAGCTTCTTTTACACTCATTCCGCCAAATACACACAGGAAATCTATCTGTGAGCCGCCATTGTTTCCCTTATCAAACTGCCTTGACCATCTGTACCAGTGGCTTCTGTCATAGATACGGATTGAGTCCATTTCCTTTAAGGTGTGGTATTTTCCAATCCTCTTTACGGTATAACCGAGGCTTTCTGCAACAGCACAGAGGTCTATGCTCTTTGCTATGGCAAGTTCCTCCTCTGTAAATCTTCCTTCCATACTCTCACCTTGCCTTTCCCTGCTCTGCCACAAGCGGTGACTTAATATCAAGGTTCCTGTAATCCGTACTGAGTGTAATTCTTGGATTATCAATCATTCCCTTTTCCTTGAAACTAAAGAAGGCACGGTTATCTCCTCCCACAATGATATGATCCAAAAGCGGAATTCCGATAAGCTCACACAGCTTATTCATACGGTCTGTCATCATCGTGTCCGCCTTACTGGGAAATATATTTCCTGACGGGTGGCAGTGGATTAACATCATACTGGCAGCATTACTTAAAATACTTGCCTTAAATAATTCTCTTGGGTGTGCCATCGCTTCATTCAGCGAACCGACACTTGCAAAATGCACATTGATAGGCTTTAAGTCGGAGGTGAGATTTACAACACACACCACTTCCCTGTCGAACTGGCACATACATTCTCCCATTATGGCAGCTACTTCTTCCGGCTTGTTAAAGGACTGCTCCGAATAAATCGGAGCCTCCTTTACAAGCCTTATGGATACAACATCAAGTTTGAAGTCGTTCTTCTCTGTCACAGGAATCCGCCTCCTCTCCAAACTCAATACGGATAATAAAGTCACCTTTCTGGCTGTTTATAAGAGCAATCAGTTCTTCTATTGTAAGTTCCTGCTCCATAACTGCCTCCTATCTCGCCTTTTCCTTTGCGTCATATACAAGCTGCGGCTCTGCCACGATACCGTCCAGTCTCTTGTTCGGTGTATCCGTTGCAAGTGTGAGTTTCCTTAAATCTTTATCATAGTGATATACCTGATTGGAAAGTCTTTCTTCCAATGCCACCTCCTGCATATTCACCTCTGCCACCATCTGTGCAAGCTCCTCAGGTTCGGTCAGCTCAGTAGACACCGCAAGAACTTCGTGCACACTTGAAGGCAGGATATACAGGTCACTTTCAAGGTTTTCTGCCAGTTCGTGAAGCTCATTCTCATAAAGCATTGATACTGCACCGTTAATTCCCCTGTTATTGGAAATTACCCAGAGAGTCTGCTCCGGTGGAACTTCACTAATCATCATCTCTGCTATTTCCTCCGGCATTCCGTCCCTTAAAAACATATCTTTCATAACATCATTCATACTTCTTAGTTTTGGCGGGAAGATTCTTCTTGTGTTCTCAGCCGCACACTTAAAAAGCTGCTCCTCATTCATACCCAGTCTTTTTGCAAGGCTGTTCGTGACATTTGTACTCTGAATGCCTCTGTCATCGACATTTACCACAAGTTTATAGATAATGGAAAGGTCCTGAAACTCCCTGTGTGGAACCTGCTCCAGAAATGACCTGTTCTGTTCCGTATTAACAAGCTGAAATACTACCTTTTCATTGGCGTCCCTGTATAAGCTGTCAGCATCAACAACAGGTGGTTTCTGGGCTAATGCTCTTATCATACGGTCACCTGCCGCCATCAGTGTTTCCTCAAGATCACCACAATTCTGGTATTTCTTGTACATATCGTTGATATAAATAGTAGGAGAAATATTAGTATCTTTGCCTCTGATACTGATACCGTCATAAGTCATATTTACCTTTTCCACAGGCATAACTACAAGCTCCATACCTTTGAAGTTATCCGGCATATAGTCCATAAACTTCTCTTTTACTACTTCCTTAAAAATCTCATAATTCATCATATCTGCTTATCCTCCAAACAAAAAAAGCGGGGGAACATAAGTCATTGGCTTACATTCCCCCGCAAGGTTGATTATTCTTTATTTTCTCTTTTTCTTTCTTCCACGAAGTCCTGCTCCGATTCCTGTGATAAGTGCAAGTGCACCAATTCCAAGATAAAGAAGTGGATTTGCATTATCGCCTGTCTGTGGAAGTTTTGGTTCTGTCGGTACATTGACAAGTGAAAGTGTTGTTACTACAACATCCGGTGCATTGTCATCATATCGAAGTGTTACATCGTGAGCTGTTTCATCAAGGATATATCCGTCAGCAGCCTTTACCTCAACCACTGTATAATGGATATCTTCCTTGAATGAGCCGTCCTCATTGTAAGTACACATTGGAAGTTCCTTGCTCTCTGCGTGACCATTCTTGTCAGTTGTGAGTGTATCAAGTACATTTCCGTCCTTGTCCCTTACTTCAAATACAACGCCCTCAATCGGCTTTCCGGTTACTTTGTCTGTTTTCTCAATGACAATCTTACCGACTGCCTGCTCGTCCTTCATAGATACCTTCTGGATTTCTGCTGTTTCCTTTACTTCAAAGGTTACATCACTAGCCACCTTATATCCATATGGAGCACTCTCCTCACGGAGTGTGTACTTTCCGGCTGGAAGTCTTTCAATCATATGAGTCTTTCCTGCCTCAGATGTCCAGCTTTCAATCAGCTTTCCATTCTCATCAATTACGGAAAGTTTTGCACCAGGCAATTCTTTCTCTCCGGTAATATCAGTCTTTGAAATCTCCACCTTAATCGGTGCATTTTCAAATACTGCCTCAATCTCGATTACCTTGACCTTATCTCCCTGATAAGAAGCGTCCACATCAAAAATCTTATCAGACTTCACATAGCCTGCCGGAGCCCGAAGCTCTTTGATATAATACTGTCCAAGCGGAAGATCAGAAGTAAATGTTACTTTTCCGTCCTTGCCTGTTACTGCTCTTTCAATCTGTGTATCTGCCTTTACGATTACCTTACCGTCCTTGTTTACAATATGCTCTTTCGCAAATAAGCCAAATACAGCACCTTCAAGGGCTTCCTTAGTTTCTGAGTCTGTCTTGGTTACAGTAATCTGAACTCTCTGACGCTCATTTGTCACATCCATTCCTGCGAAAACAACCTTTGTATTCTGGTCGATATAGGAAATGTCAGCGTCAATCGGTGTATCATCCAGTACAAATCCCTCAAGTGTCTTTGTTTCCACAAGGTAATACTTTCCAAGTGGAAGGTCATCAATTCTTGCGACACCCTTCTCATTTGTCACGATAGTTGCCACCTTGTCTCCTGCCTTATGATATACAGTATTAAGTCCATCAGCACTTACGATGTCCTCTTTTGCATATACATCAAAGGTTACTCCTGCAAGGCTGTCCTTGAAGAAGTTGAAAATAAAGTCATACCAGTAACCCTTCATAAGAGTGGTATCTGTCACAAATTCCCCGTCCTTATTGATAACGATAGAACCTGTAGACACTTCGTCCTTCATTTCTACTTTCTGTACTTTTCCGGTGTCCTCTACTGTAAACTGAATATCTGTTGCTTTAAGGTATCCATATGGAGCAAATTCCTCTCTGAGTGTATAAGTCTCCCCGACAACCAGCTTTTTGATGATATGAGGTTCCTTTGCGTCAGATGTCCAAGTGTCGATCACATTTCCGTCCTTATCAAGCACGGTAAGTGTTGCCCCTGTAAGCTCTGCCCCGCTTGTGATGTCAGTCTTTGTAAACTCAAAGGTTGTAGGAGTATTTTTATACTCACTGTTATAAACAGCAGTCTTTACCTTCTGTCCCTGATACTCTGTATCAAACTTCACCACTTCATTATTTGTCACATATCCTGCCGGCTTTTCAATTTCCTTTGCAACATATTGGGCAAATGGATAATCCTTAACAAAAGCAATCATTCCATTCTCATCGGAAACTGCCTTTTCAAGAAGTGTACCCTTCACGATAATAACCTTGCCATCTGCATTTTTGATATCCTCTCCTGCATAAAGACCAAATACTGCCCCTGCGATTGGTGTATTATCTTCTGCGTCCAGCTTCGTAACCGACATAGCAAGTTTCTGTCTGTCATTAGAAAATGTCAGGCTTTCCTTGATAACCGGAGTCTTATCATCAACATAAGTGAATGTCACTTTCTGCTCATTCGGATTTAATACATATCCGTATGGTGCTTTCACTTCTACAACCCTGTACTGTCCAAGTGGAAGATTTTTTGCTACTGCCTTTCCGTCCTCTCCTGTTACAAGTGTTGTCACAAGGTCTCCCTTGCTGTAATACTTAATGCGGTTGCCGTCTGCATCTTTCTGGTTATCTGCTGTGTAAATATCCTCCGCAGCGTACACCTCAAATTTAGCTCCGGCAAGTGAGCCTTCCTTATAAATAAACTCTTTCTCATATGAGCTTGCAAGAAGTCCGCCCTTGAAGCCATCAAGTATCTCTCCCTTCTTTTCTACGGTAAGTTCTCCAACCACAGGGGCATCGGAATATTCCACGGTAATGATTGCGTCATTGGTATCCCCGTCTGTCTCAAATGCAGTGTCAGTATCAACAGAAATGTTGACATACTTATTGTTTACCACATATCCAAATGGTGCAGACACTTCCTCAATACGGTAATTACCGATTTTAAGTGCTTCAGGTAAGATTAAATCCCCGTCCTCATCAGTAAAGAATGAAGTATGCTCTACCTTTGAAGGATAAGTTGTGTACTGCTTTACATATTCGTTCTTATCAATATTGAAAATTTTGAACTCTGCATTAGGCACAAGTACCGTCTGCTTTGTATCGGAATCTTTCTTGATAACACGGAGTTTTGCAGTAAATTCCCTGTCAAGGAATACTCTCCAAATCTGAGGCTCTGTTGGGTGGTTCTCTGTAATCTTTACCTCAAATGGCTTGATTGTTTTCATATTGTGTGGAGTCTTTGACTCTACTACCACATAAGTTCCATAAGGAATTGCAATGGATACTGCGTGTCCCTTACTGTCTGATGTGATTGTTGTTGCTCCGTTTTCCCCGATTACTACAGGAGTAGCCTTATCAAAGTCATAACTTCCATCTGCCTTTACGGATAAAGAAGATTTTAAGTATGCTGTGAACTCTGCACCTGCAAGTAATCCTGCTTCTGTATCATCACCATTGTCAGATACCTTGATAAGCTGGAATGACTGCTTGATAACCTGCTCTGCCGATGTTGTGCTTCTTGATACCTCTGCAACAAGGTCTCCTTCGTAATCACATACCACATCGTGCTCCTCCTCGTCTAAAAGGTAGCCCTCAGAAGGTGTGATTTCCTTTACATAATACTTGCCAAGATAAAGGTTGTTTACCTCAGCTTCGCCCTTCTCGTCTGTAGTAAGTGTTGCCACAAGGTCTCCGGCATTAAAGATAACGCCTGTTGCTCCGTCCGGGTGGTTGATTGCCTCCCTTGCATAAAGACCATAAACTGCTCCGGAAAGACTTGCGTCTCCCTGTGGAACTGCCTTTCCTGTTTCCTTATCTACCTTGTAGATATGAATTTTTGCTGTAGTTCTATCATTATTAAATGTGTGGCTGAATGTTGCCTTTGCCTGTGTTTCCGGTAATACATTGAAGTTGAAGCTGTACACATCTTTGCTGTTTCTGATATACGCATATGGAGCCTGTGTCTCTGAGATATAATATCCGTTAGAGATTGGCAGATTCACGCTGTAGCTTGCCTTTCCGTCCTCACCTGTAGTTACTGTCTCAAGAGCTGTGCCATTTGTTACAATAACCTGTCCGGCATAATTCTTAATGTCATTTCCGGCATAAAGTGTATATTTGCCGCCATCAAGAGGGTTTTCTGTATCAGAGTCCTTCTTTACAACAGATACTTCCGCCTTCTGTCTTGTATTCTCAATCGTAGTTGATTCATACTGGACGGTAACTGTCTGGTCCTTATACTCAACTGCTACAGTCTGTGGTGTAGTATTGATTGTATATCCGTCAATGCTCTTAATCTCAGTTACCACATAAGTTCCAAGATGAAGGTCTGATAATACCACCTGTCCGTCAGTTCCCGTTGTAAGGCTTTCTGCCACTACATCTCCTGCATTGTAAACCTTTGTACTGTCTGCCTTGTAAATATCTGCTCCGGCAGTCACCTTAAAGGTTGCTCCCTGAAGTTTCTTTTTCTCATAAGTGAAATTGCTTCCATTCCAAGAGCTTAACACTTCACCCTCTTTATAGATTGTGATTGCTCCAAGCTGTTCCTTATCTGTTGCAGAAATTCCTGTTGTCTGTCCTGCTTTTACAGTAAGTGTATGAACCTTACCGGAAAGGACATATCCCTTTGGTGCAGTAATCTCTTTTACATAATAAGTACCTGCAACAAGTGCTGCTGACTTCGCATATCCGTTGCCATCTGTTGTCATTGTCTGTACCAGATTGTTACAACTGCTGTCAGAGTAAATACCATAAACAGCACCGGAAAGTTTCACTCCGCTTGACTCGTCTGTCTTTGTAAGTTCGCCATATCCGATATTTTCTGTCTTAACCTTGATATATGCTCTGACCGGATCAGCGGTAGGCTTTTCCGATACGAACTCCTGATAGCCATCTTTTTCTGTAAGCCAATACACACAACTCGATGTTGTATCAACTCTTCCTGAATTAGATGTGAATTTTCCCGTTGTTGCTGTAGTATTCACATCCTTTGAAGAAATCGTAATAGTGTTATCAGACTTATCTATAGAATACCCTTCTATATCAAAATCAAAGTCTGATAATACTTCATTTGTATCTGTTAATTTTATTTCAAATCTCTGATTAACCTCATTCCATTTCAGTTCATAAGTATCTGCTCCACTTGGTCTTTTTGAAGCAAAACTTGGCAATATTGCATTATATGAATTATAAATGTTATCTCTTAATCTTTCATAATATTCATATGAAGACTCAGGTTCAGGAGCTGTATTACACAATTTTTTCGCCACTGAATCAGCATCATCAGTTCCAAATATATCTGCCATAATAATCCATACCATTGACTGTGTAGCAATATACTCATCACTTTGGTCATTGGTAGGTGCTGCAGCTTCATTTGTTCCATACCCGTAATACAGGCAATAGCTAAGCAGTTTCTGCTGTTCACTGGACATTTCTGTGCTAGGATTATCATAACTATTCATCAACTGACCACCATCAGCTCTCAATCCAAAATTCATACAATATGCTGCATTTCCATCCAGCACAGAATATAATATTTTCCCATTATTAAAGCTGGGATGCAATTCACTTACAATGCCTGAATTGCATACTGAAGCATTCCAAAACGCCATATTCGCCTGTGGACTAGCTGCAAATACTTTAATTACACCATTAGAACATAACGATGTGACAACAGATAAAAATGCCATTACCCAAGCAGTTATTCGTTTTATTCTCTGTTTCATGTTCTCTTTGCCTCCTTAATTTACGCATAAAAAAAGAAAGACATAAGTTTTTGGCTTACATCTTTCTTCTCTCTACTTCTATTCTGTTTTACTATCTATGACATCGAAACTCGTAAAAGTCTGTGCCTCCTGTTGTGTATATTCCCTCATAACTGATATAGAATACCGGATCATTTTCCAGTAACAGCATACCAGCGATATACTCTGCAATCGCATCTTCTGTCGGCAATCGTTTCCCTGACAGGGTGCTTGCTGTATTAAGGTCTATTTCCACAAACACACTGTAATAAGACCGTTCCATACCGTCATAAGGATAATACTCATTATATTCTTCCTGCGTTATCTTCCCTGCCGCAAGAAGATTATCCAAGTTCTGCTGTGTGGTAATCATTCCGCCTGCCTGACATTTTGCAGTTGCAAGCGAAACTACATTCTGCGGATTGTATGCCGCAAAGCCGGACTCCTCATTAGAATTACCGCTTTCTTCCTTTTCGCTCTGACATTCATTACTGTCAGAACTTCCGCCACCATTACCAAAATCAGTGTCATTTTTCTGTTCCGGTTCTTCTTTCGGGCTGGAATTATTCTGTGAAGCAGGCTCCTCTTTCTCTGCAACCTGCTCCGGCATACGCTTTTCTTCCGGCTCAGTAGTCTGTACTTCTGACTCCGATTCCGCTTCACTTACAGCTTCCTGTGTAGCCTCTGTCTTGGTAACTGCTTCCGTAGCCTTTGCTGCTTCCTCAGTTGCCTTTATACTTTCCGTCTGTTTCTCTGTCTGATTACTGGCATTGTCTTTACCGCCATTACAGGCTGTCATAGCCAGAGCCAGTATTACGGATAAAAAGATAATATTTATCTTCTTCATAAATTCCACCTATCCCTTCTCCGTAAGAGGGATAGGCTTTGTGTACCGTGCCTGTCCACTCTTACAGTGAACTATCTATTTGTAATGCACGGGACACTTCGGTCTGTCCCGTATTCTGTGCATTTTAACCTCCTTGATTATACCAGTTTCTTAAATTTAAAGAAATACTTCACGAGTCTTCTGTTTTTCCTGTAAGCAGGAAAGAAGCCCTTTATCTTCATACTCTCACCTCCCCTCAAAATGTTCCCATTCTCACGAATGAAAGAAATACTCTTGCTACCATACAGAATAGAAGAAGAATTAACCTGACAAGTCCTAAGAACAGCTTGAATGCTCCAAGAACAATTTTAAGTATCCACTTGAGTATCTGTAAAATAGCGTTTCCTACGGCTCCTGTAATTCTTCTCATAATAATCAATCTCCTTTCGACATCCACCCCATTGCCAATCCTGCAACATCTGCGTCATTCATAACATCATCTTCCGGCTGTTCTTCCATATCTTCCTGTGGACTTGCAACCATTACAGGCTGGCTGTTCTTTACTCCAGCTAATGCTCCGCCCAGTAAGGATATGACCTCTTTTCTTGCCTCAGTCATTGCAGAATACTCAATTTCTTTTTTTATCTGTTCTATCTCGTCCCTCGTTACAAACTGCTCATATCGCTTTTCTTCTTTGGACGGAATATCGTCCTCTCCATAGTGGTCAATATAAAACTCACAGGCTTCAATCAAAAACTGGTTCTTTGACTTATAAATCTTTGGATTAAGCCCCTTTATGACCTCATTGATTTTAGCGTGTTGCGGATTGAGCAGGTTCAGTCGGAATGTGCTCTCCATAATGTGCCTTCGTGCCATATGACCACCCCCTATGCAAATCTTTTAGCAGATTTCAGTCCCATAATGGCAAGCTGCTCATAACCTCTGGCATTTGCCTTTACATCAAGGATATAAGAGATATTCTTTGCATCGTGATTGCTGAAATTCTTCATTACCACTGCTCCGCCACCTACAAATACAATCGGTGTGGTTTTAAGGTTATACCCAAACTCACGGATTGAGTTATATACCTTATCAACAAAATCCTCTATC
>OJMG01001394.1_pt1 | contig 22584 bp, 18 predicted proteins | sample 1597141 | NCBI WGS metagenome assembly OJMG01 (sample SAMEA2452119, study PRJEB22498) | human gut metagenome | biome: human feces; feature: human gut; material: feces | place: Australia | collected 2012 | reverse complement strand
GAGGAGATCTTCTCCTGCGCCAGGGCGAGCAGCAGATGCTCCGTGCCGGTCTGTGCGCCGCCAAGCTCACGCGCCAGCCGCGACGCGCGGAAGAGCACCCGGTCCAGCGCTGCGGAATACGCCGGTTTTTTCATTCTGATCGCCTCCTGTCGAAGGAGAGTTTCGACGCGGCGGTCAGCGTTTATACGACGCACGCGAAAAAATCCGGGCCGTTCGAGGAATTTACACTTTTTTCATTGCATTTTCAGGAAAGTATGATAGAATGAAGCTACCTTGAAAATGGAGGTGCTTCAAATGGCACACGTAATCAATGACAACTGTGTAAAGTGCGGTGCTTGCGCTGACGCATGTCCCATCGGCTGCATCAGCGAGGGCGAAGACAAGTACGTCATCGACGCTGATCAGTGCGTGGACTGCGGTACCTGCGCTGCAGAATGCCCCAACGACGCGATCTCTGAGGAATAAGCACATAACCAGGAAGGGGGTGCTGCGTGCAGCACCCCCTGTCTTTTTGATTGATTTTTGATTGGAGCGCGTATGGAAGAGCTTCTCTTTGACAGCATCCGGATGAAAATCCCGGACGCACAGTTTCGCATGAGCACAGATTCCATGGTGCTGGCAGATTTCTGCCGGATACGGCCCGGCAGCCGAGTGCTTGATCTTGGCTGCGGGTGCGGGACGCTGGGGCTTCTGCTGCTGGGCGCGGATGAGACACTGCGCGTATGCGGCATTGAAATTCAGGAGGCCGCTGCGCGGCAGGCGCGGGAAAACGCGGAGGAAAACGGAGTTTCCGACCGCTTTTGCGTCGTCTGCGGCGATCTGCGGCAGGCGCACGCGGAAATCGCGCCCGGAAGCTTTGACTGCGTGCTGTCCAATCCTCCCTACTACCCGCCGGGAAGCGGATATCTGCATGCGCAGGACAGTCTCAGCGCCGCGAGAAGCGAGATCTGCTGCCCGTTTGACGCGCTCTGCGCGGCTGCGGCGCGGGCGCTGCGTTCCGCCCGAAATGTTGCTCATGTCATTCCTCCAAAATGGATTCCAGCCCTTGCACAGCGGCTGCTGCGGAGGGCTGGTGTGTGATTTATACTATTTCCAAATGAGAATGCGCCAAGATGCGCCGCGAATTTTTCGCTCTGGCTAACGGGAGTGGAATGCAGCGTAGCAGCGCTACGCTAAATGGAACGACCGGACGCCAGAACGGAAAAGGCGCAAGCAGATGGCGCAGGTGAATCTGGAAATAGTATTATATCAAAATCCGAAGCGGCTTTCGATATCCAATGGAGGCGGCAAATGCCGCGCGATTTGGAAGGCTCAGTCGCTACGCTCCTTTCCCTTCCAAATCGTTTTGTCTCTACCGAAGGTTGGCGTAGATACGACTTTATTATAGTAGCATAGAAAAGCAAGCGATGCGAGGAGTGGGGAAAGAATGGTCTTTCGGCTTGCCATCGTAGAGGATGAAAAGCAAGACAGCGATCTGTTACAAAGCCACATCCATCATTTTTTTACAGAGAATTGTCCGGACGACTCTTTTCAGGTAACTGTATTTGATAATGCAGGCGTCTTTATTGAACAATACAGGCCGGATTATGATCTTATTTTTTTGGATATTCAGATGCCGGGCCTCAATGGGATGGAAGCGGCTACAGCTCTGCGGAAAAAGGACAGCAGCGTGCTGCTGGTATTTGTTACGAATATGGCGCAGTATGCAGTGAGGGGATACGATGTAAACGCCGCTGGATTCATTCTCAAACCCGTCAGCTATTATGATTTTCTCATGCGGATGCGAAAATGCATCGGGATTTTGCAGACGCGCGTGGAAGAATACGTGACGCTGAATATGCGGCAGGGCATCATCCGTCTGCCGGCGAGGGATATTTTGTATGTCGAGGTGAATCGGCACATGCTCACCTATCACACCTTTAAGGACGCTGTTCAGACCACCGGTTCCCTGGCGGAAACGGAAGCGTCTCTTCGGGGGTCCGGCTTTCTTCGCTGCAACAGCTGCTATCTTGTGAACCCGAAAGCGATCCAAGCTGTGCTTGGTTATGATATTCGATTGATCAACGGAGAGACGATTCAAATCAGTCATCCCAAGAAAAAGCAGTTTATGCAGGACTTGAATATCTGGCTGGGGGAGGGAAAAAACCTGTGACAATTTTGAATTGGTGGCTGGATCGCTTCCCCAGGTATGAATTTCTGGTGGAATACTTCCTCTTTTTGATTCCCATGGTGATTCATTTGCCAAGGAGAAAGCACTTTTTTCTGCGGTTGCTTCTCATGCTGGCGATAATCTTTTTTCTTTCCAAACAGTGGAACAGCACCTGGGCGTCAATCCTGCCGCTCTATATCCTCAGATATTTGATTTTATTCAGTCTGGGGATCGCGGTCACGATGTTATGCTTTGACTGCGATCTGCTGTCGGCGCTGTACTGCGGCGCGGCGGCTTACGCTGCGCAGCACACCTTCAACCGGATTTTCGATCTTGTGATATTATCGACTGGTTTGGAAAAAGGCATCACATATAACGGAGTTTATCTGCTTTTAATCTTCGCGGTGCTTGCCTTGATGGTGTTATCGTTCACGCGCAGGATCAACCGAAATACGGTCAAGTATATGGCGAATCGGAAAATCCTGTCGGTCAGCGGTATGATCCTGGTTTGCACAGTGGTGCTGACCGCGCTTTGGCGGGCGAATAAAGAGGGGCTCAGCACAGTTCAGCAAGTGATCATGGATTTGTATGATATGGCAGCTTGCGTCGGCGCGCTGGTGATTCTCCACAACATTTTTAAAATGGATGAGATGAAGCATGAAGCGGCTGTGATTCAGGAAATGTGGAACCAGGAGCGCAAGCAGTTGGCATTGTCTCAGGAAACGGTACGGATGCTCAACCTGAAATGCCATGACATGCGTCATTTGCTGCGGCTGATTTCCGCCCAGCAGGATGACAGTACCCAACGGGAGATCGACAGCATCCGAGAATTGATCGATGTGTACGATTCCCGGGTGGATACGGGAAATGAGGTGCTGAATCTCCTGCTTTCTGAGAAGGGATTGATCTGTCAGAAAGAAAAGATCCGCCTAAATTGTGTGGCAGACGGGCAGAGGCTGAACTTCATGGAGAAGCCGGATATCTACTCACTTTTCGGCAATGCATTGGACAATGCCATCGAGGCAGTCCGGCAGGTGGAAAGTCCCGATATGCGCATCATCACCCTGACAATCGTCGGCGCAATGGGCATGACCTCCGTCTGTGTGGAGAATTTCTATCAAGGAGATACCCTGCAAGTAGAGAACGGCTTACCGGTCACAACAAAATCAGATCAGACAATCCATGGCTACGGAGTCAAAAGTATGCAATACCTGGTGAAGAAGTACCGGGGAGAAATGACCATCAGTATGGATCAGCAGATATTCTCCCTGAAGCTGCTTCTTCCCATGTCGGACTAATGAAATCATTTTATGCGCCCAATCTGCAAGGTTGGGCGTTTTCTATTGCTTTTTTGTCCTTTTCAGCTATGATACAGCCATAAAAATCATGGGAGAAACGAAGGAGGAAGAAAGACCATGAAACAGAGAAGAACCGGATTATGGCGTACCCTGACGGTTGTGTTCGTCCTGCTCACGGCGTTTACTGTGGCAGGCAGCGGCGTGGCGGGCACATATTCCGCGTTGATCAATTCCACCCTGGGCATCGAAACCAGCCGCATCGTGAAAGCCAACGGTGCGGAGAAAGAAGATACCCAGTATTTCAAATCCGCCTACAATTCCCTGGAAGAACAGTATCAGGCCAAAGCAGCGCTGATCCGGCAGATCGGTCAGGAAGGCACGATTCTGCTGAAGAACGAAAATAACGCGCTGCCGATGAAAAACGGTACGATCCTGGTACTGGGCGGCAGCAAATTCGTACTGGCACTGTCACATGGCGGCGGCAGCATGAACGCCGCGGACCTGGCCAACGCCACGACCGTCGAGCAGGCGCTTACATTTGACGGCCTGAACGTCATCACCGAAGGTGCGCAGGCGGATGCCGCGTTAGTGGTCATCGGACGTTCCGCCGGAGAGGGCGCTGACATGCCGGAGGGCGGCCTGGCTCTGACTGCCGAGGAGCTTTCCCTGATCGCCCATGCGAAAGCGGCGGCGGGCAAGGTCATCGTTTTGCTCAGCGGTGACTTTTATCCCGAAATGGCTTCTCTGCAGGCTGATCCGGAAATCAGCGCAATCCTGCACCTGGGCAACGCTGGCTACCGCGGCGCTTACGGCCTGGCGGATGTGATCACAGGCAAAGCCTCTCCTTCTGGCCGCACGGTGGAAACGGTGGCTGTGGATTCCCACGCCTCCGCCGCGATGCAGAATTACGGCGACCGCAGCTATACCAACGCCTCCAAAATCATGGCCTCCCAGGCGAAGACCTATGTGGTGTACGCCGAAAGCATTTACAAGGACTACAAATATTATGAGACCCGCTACGAGGACAGTGTACTGAATCAGGGCAACGCCTCCTTCGGCGGCTGGACCTGGGAACAGGATGTGCTGTACCCCTTTGGATATGGCCTGAGCTATACCACGTTTACTCAGGAATTGCAAGGTGTTACCTTCGATGACACCGCGCACACCGCCGCTGTTCAGGTGAAGGTGACCAACACTGGCGCTGTAACTGGCAAAGAAGTGGTACAGGTATACGGCCAATCCCCCTACACAGAATACGATAAAGAGCACCTGATTGAAAAAGCCGCCGTACAGCTGATGGGTTTTGAAAAGACCGCTGAACTGGCGCCCGGCGCTTCTGAAACCGTGACAGTCCAAGTACCCATGCAATGGCTGGCGTCCTTTGATACGAAGGGCTATGGCACCTATATCATGGAAGCGGGGAATTATTATTTCGCTGTAGGCAGCAGCGCCCATGACGCGGTGAATAACATCCTGGCCGCCAAGGGAGCGAACGTGAATGGCAGCGCCGCCCTGACCTATACCTGGAACCAGGCGGAAACGGATGCCAGTACTTACGCCAAGTCCCTCTACACTGGTGAATCCATTACCGCCAGCTTTCCGGATGCGGACATCAACTACTGGCTGGAGGAAGCGGATCGAATCACCTATCTTTCCCGTCAGGATTGGCAGGGCACCTGGCCCGAGACCATTCAGCTGACCGCCGGGGATAAGCTGAAAGCCGCCCTCAACGACAAGAAAAAGTATGAGAACGGTAAGTACAACGACACCGCCTCCCGCATCCAAGTGTATGACGTCAAGACCGGCGACGGCAGCACCATTCTTTCTGCCGCGATGATGCGCGGACGTCCTTATAACGACGAGTACTGGAACACACTGCTGGATAACCTGACCGTTGAGGACATCGTGGCGCTGGTCGCCAATGGCCGCTACCGCATCAGCGCCGCACCGTCGGTTTCCTTCCTGGAGATCATCGGCGGCGATTCGCCCACCGGTCTCAACATCCCCTACCTGTACAGTAAAGTCGGCGCTGACCGGCAGCCCATCGGGTCTTCCTACATGGTCAGCGACGGCATCACGGAAGAAAAGGTGGATCTGGTGCCCATGGATGCCAGCTTCTACTGTTCCGAACCTACTCTGGCCTCCACCTTCAACAAGGCGCTGGCCCTCGCCGAGGGCGAGATGATGGGAGAAGACAGCCTGTACTGCGGTGCCAGCTTCCTTTACGGCCCCGGTACCAACCTGCACCGCACGCCTTACGGCGGCCGCGCCACCGAATATTACTCCGCCGACCCCGTGCTCAACAGCCTGATTGGCGCGGAGCAGGTCAAGGGCGGCTGGAGCAAGGGCCTGGTGATGGTGGTCAAGCACTTCTCCGCCAACGACCAGGAGCAGAACCGCATCGGCGTGGCCACCTTTGTGACCGAACAGGATCTGCGCGAGAACATGCTGCGCGGCTTCGAGGGCTTGATGACCTACGGCGGCGCGATGGGCCTCATGGGCTCCTACAACCGCCTGGGCGTGCTCGGCACCGCGGCGGAATACGACCTGATGACCACCGTGCTGCGCAAGGAATGGGGCAGCGACTGCTTCGTGATCACTGACCTGAATTCCCCCACCGCCGGTCTGTATGACGGCAACGCCATCATCGCCGCCGGCACCTCCACCATGATGAACAACGGCACCTTCGACGCGGAAAGCGGCTCATACGTCAATACCACCCTGTCCGCGGAAGCCTTCAGGAGCGATCCCACGCTGCGCGTCGCCATGCGTGAAGCCGCCCATCACGTGCTGTACGCCTTCGTCAACAGCTCGGCCATGAACGGCCAGTCCGCAAATGACCGCATCGAAACAGTCACTCCCTGGTGGCAGCCCGCGCTGCTGGCGCTGGAAATCGTCTTTGGCGCAGCCGCCCTCCTCACCGCTGCTTTGTATCTGTTCAACGTCAATAAAAAGGAGGAAGGAAGCCATGCGTAAGCCTGAAAACGAACGGGCCTTCGCCCTGCGTCTGACCGTGCCCGTCCTGACCGCGCTCAGCCTGATCTTTTACCGTGTGCTGACCGCGTCATCCTTTGAAAGCACTGAAAACGTGCCCTTGGTCACGGTCCTGCTGGCCGCGGCCCTCGTGCTTGGCGCAGTCGCCGCCTTCAAGGATGTGCTCCACGTTCCTTCGTTCCTGACTTTCACTGCTCTGGCCGCCGCCGCCGCGGCCTTTGCCGCCGGACGTGCCAGCTATGTGGCCTTCTATCTCACCGGCGACGTGATGAACACCGGCTTGTCCGTGTTCTTCATCCTCACCTGCGTTGCGCTGGTGCTGGCCGTTGCCCTCAGCATCGCCGCTATGGCAGCCGGCAGCCGTAAAGCCCGCTGACTCATTTCGATTCAACCACCGATACGGTGTTGAAAAAATAAAGGAGGAAAAATCCATGAAGAACCTGTTCCGCACCCTGATCGCCCTGATCGCGATCCTGTCCCTCGCCTGCACCGCCCTGGCCGAATACAAGACCCCCACCACCGACTATGAAGTCTGGCAGGAATACACCCCCGAGCAGAGCATGCAGGAGGATGTGTCCGGCAAGGCCATCGCTTACCAGTTTACCGCTGTGAGCGATCCTGAAACCAGCAAAAAGAACGTTTCCCTGAAGATCGACTTGTATGAAGACGGCTTTGCCCGGATGGCCCAGAGCACGGAAGGCGATGGCGTGACCTATTACTACTACGGCTACTGGACGAACATGGACGACGAAGAGATCTTCCTCGCCTTCACCAGCTACAGCTACGAAGGAGCGACCATCGAAAACATGATCACCCACGGCGATATCCGCACGGTGGACTATACCTACGACCTGACCGAGGAAGACGGTACTTTCACCTTCGGCCTGAACTTCTGCCTGGGCTTTGCCGACGGCGGCCAGTACGTCCGCTCCACGACGGCCACCGGCGGCAGCACCCCCGCCTTCGAGACGGAAGAAGCCTGGCTATCTGACGCTGCCGCTTACTGGGGCGCTGCGAAATAATCAAATCGTTGCTTTGCGGCCTGCTGGAACGAACACGCTCCGGCAGGCCGCTTTTTCAAAGAAAAATGGAACGGAGCGCTATCCTGTGATGTATTTCTTTCATGGCACCAACGAAACGCAGGACAGCTTCATTGGGGACGAACGCGCAAAAAACGCTCTAGACAACATGATCGAAACGGGCATTGCCAAGCCGTTCATCATGGTGTTTCCTACTTACTATTTCGACTATGAAAAGCGCGCGTTTGACCTGGAGCTGTTCCAGGAGGAAATGCGCCAGGATATTATGCCTGCTGTGGAAAGCGCGTACAGCACCTATGCTGAAACGCCGGACGACGCCGGCTTTGCCGTCAACCGGAATCACCGCGCCTTCGCCGGTTATTCCAACGGTTGCCGCGTGTGCTGGTATTCCTTCTGCAAGCTGTTGGACACCGCCTATTATTTTCTGCCCATGAGCAACAGTATTGGCATTTCCACAATCACCGACAGCGTATATGCACAGAGCGATTATCAGGGCAAGTACTTCGTGTACGCCTGCTGCGGCGGCCCTCGGGATGATCTGTCCACCGCCACGGTGAATCTGGTGAACGGCTTGCTCAAAAGCCCGGACTGTTTCTCTTATGGCCTGAATACGGAAGCGGGAAACAATCTTTTCCTCTGTAAATCCAATGGTTTGCATCAGACCTTGACCGGTCGCCATTTCCTGTACAACGCATGGATTGACATTTTGTTTCACTGAGCCGGTGTCAGTAAGCTAAAAAAAATAGAAAACAGCAGCAAACCGATGACTGTCCTTTCATGATTTGTTGATTTTCAAAAGGCATTTCGTTATAATGTATTTGGTAAAGCAATCTGAGCAATATGTATGCTGCGCAGCAGGCAAAGCGTGGAGGGGACGAAATGATACGTGTTGCGATCGTGGAGGACGACGCCGCTGAGCGGGAGAAAATCCAAGGGTATCTGAATGAGCTTTCCCGGCAGGAGCAGATTCAGTTTGAAATAGCGCCCTATCCTTCCGGCCTGAATTTCATCATGGGTGAAATGAAGGGCTTTGATATCGTGCTGATGGATATTGACATGCCCGGCGTGAACGGCATGGAAACTGCCCAGGCGTTGCGAAAGGTGGACCCCACCGTTATTCTGATTTTCGTCACGAACATGGCCCAGTACGCCATTTCCGGCTATGAGGTGGACGCGACGGATTTTATTTTGAAGCCGGTAAACAAATACAGCTTTGCCATCAAAATCAAGCGGGCTGTGGCCCGGACAGCGAAAAAGAATGATGAAGTGATTCAGATCAAGCAGGAGGGCACCCTTCACCTGGTGCCCCTTTCCATCATTAAATATCTGGAGGTCACCGGGCATTATGTGATCTATCACACTGCCCAGGGAGATTTCACCGAATACACCACCCTGAAGGAGGCACAGAAAAAAATCAATCGGCCCCATTTCGCCCAGTGCAATCAAAGCTATCTGGTCAATCTCAAATACCTGGAGGCAGTGTCCCGGGAAACAGTGACCGTGTCTGGAGCCGAGATATCTGTTTCACGCAAGATGCGGCCAGCCTTTCTGAACGCTGTAACGGATTTTCTGGGAGGGAAAAGCCTATGAGCGTCACCCATCGGATTGCCTTCGCCTTTGAGATTCTGCTGGCGGAATTGATTTTTCTGTTTCCTTGCGAAAAGCGGCAGCACTTTTTCTTTCGGTATCTGCTGGGCACATTGGCTACTGTGGCGGCGTCTTACCTTTTCCTTTTCTATATTCCCACAGCCCCGGAAATGCTGATGCGGCTGCTTAGGATCATCCTGGTTTTTTCCACATCCATCGCAGCAATGTGTTTTTGTTTCAACCTGAATTTCCTCACTGTAGCCTCCGCCTGCGCCGCGGGCTACGCGGTGGAGCACCTGACGTTTCAGATCGTTAAGATCATCAGCATGACCACACCGATTTTACCCGATTCCCTGTTTGGTCTGCCCCGCTGGGAGGCAGTGGAATATGTGCTATTCCCGCCCATTTACCTGGTGTTGGCCGCCACGCTGGGGGTGTACTCCGCCAAATGCCAGTGCTTCCGGCGCACGGATCGCCGCCTGACGCTGATCTTTTTCGCCATCGTGATCCTCACCATGGGTTTTACCCGCATCGCCGATGCATTTGGCGACAGCGGCTCAATTTCCGTGAGCCTGTACGCCATCGCTTGCTGCGTGATGGCGCTGGCGGTGCAGCTGATTCTGTTCCATGAAATTGATCTGCAATATGAAAATGACACCATCCGCCTGCTCTGGCAGGAGGATCAGCGGCAGTACGAGCTGACGAAGAAGACCATCGACACCATCAATATCAAGCATCACGATTTGAAGCATCGCTTGGCTGAAATGAATGCCATGCTGTCCAAGGATGATATCCGCTCTATTGAGGAAGCGGTGAACGTGTACGACAGCAAGATCAAAACCGGAAACGAAGCCCTGGATGTGCTGCTGACCAAGAACAGCCTGGTCTGTAAGGAGGAAGGTATATCACTTACTTACACCGGTAACGGCGCGGACTTTTCCTTCATGAGCACCATGGACGTGTATTCCCTGTTCGGCAACGCGGTGGACAATGCCATCGAGGCCGTGCGCAAGGTGAAGGACCCGGAAAAGAAGATCGTGGATATTGTAACGGAGCGCACCGGGGCTATGATCACGGTGGTGGTGACCAATTATTTTTCCGATCAGCTTCAATTCTTTGACGGCATGCCTGCCACCACCAAAAATGAAGAGGAGGGCTTTCATGGGTTCGGCATGAAGAGTATGAAAATTCTATCGGAAAAGTATCATGGTTCCGTGCATGCCCGCACGGAGGGAGACGTGTTCGTACTCACGATTTGTATTTTTGATGTCCGGTAATCTGCCACTTATTCTGTAAAATCGACGTGATATGCTGTATCACGTCTTTTTTTGTCCGTTTGTGCTATACTTTCCCTAACACAAAGATCTTTCCGAAAGGAAGAAGGGAAGGTACATATGGCAAAAAGAACTGGATTATTCCGGGCACTCACATTTATCATGGCGCTGCTGTTGGCGGTTTCCTCCGTTGCGGGTGTCATGCTGGAACGGTTCCGCCAGCAGGTGGATGAAACCCTGGGCACCACCAGCCAGAAGGTAGTATCCACCGGGGAAGGCACCCTGTGGACCGCATTCACGCCGCCGCAGGAGCTGCGCAACGAGGACGGCACCCTGAACACCCACGCCACGATTCAGCACTTCATTGATTTCAGCCGGGAGCTAGCCGCTGGCGGCACCGTGCTGCTGAAAAACAACGGCGTACTTCCACTGCAAAAGGGCATCAGCGTGAGCCTGCTGGGCATGAAGAGCTACTATCCCATCCTGGCTTCCGGTCAGGGCATGCCCATCGTGGGTTCTATCATCACCCTGGAGGACGCGCTCAGCAAGAACCGTACCGACTTCAGAAACGCCCGCCGCAATGTGCAGCGCAACAACATCAAGCCCAGCTTCAAGAAGCTGGATGACTACGACTTTGAAGGCGCGGAAATGAAGATCAACCCCGTCCCCTTTGAAGCCTACGAGGGATACAGCAAGGAATTCAGCGGCTGGGGCCGGTTCACCTACATCCCCTCCATGCAGTCCTTCAACGACGATATTTCCAAGCACTTCGACGATCCTTCCCTGGAAACCATCGAAAAGTACGCTCCTTCCTTCATGGACAGCCTGCATGAATACAATGACGCGGCGATCGTTGTCGTCGGCCGCCCCAGCAGTGAAAACGGCGACTATGCCGTGGGCGGTGTATATGAAGGCCAGGGAAATACCGAACCTCTGGAACTGACCACCAACGAGCGGGAAATCATCCGCGTGGCCACCGAAAACTTTGACAAAGTGGTGGTGCTGGTCAACTGCGTCAACGCCATCGAAATTGCCGAGCTGCAGAACAACGACAAAATCGACGCCATTCTGTGGATCGCCCATCCTGGCTCCTTCGGTATGCTGGGCGTGGCGGACGTGCTGGTGGGCAACGTAAGTCCCTCCGGCGGCCTGCCTGACACTTACGCGGCCAAAAATCTGTCCGCCCCTGCCATGGCCAACTTCGGCGATTACAAGTTCACCAACTTCAACACCGACGGCAGCGCCGACACCTCCGTGACCCGCGTGAACAGCCACAGTTACGTGGTGGAAGCGGAAAGCATCTATGTGGGCTATCGCTACTATGAAACCCGGTACAATGACATAGTGTACGGCCTGGGCAACGCTGATTCCAAGACAGGCGTGTTCGCCTCCCAGGGTAATTGGCGCTATAATGAAGAAGTGGTGTATCCTTTCGGCTTTGGCCTGAGCTATACCACCTTCACCCAGGAGCTGGTGGGCGACCCCGTCATCAGCCGCGCCGGTCATCACTTCACCATGGACTTTACCGTGCAGGTTACCAACACCGGCTCCGTAGCAGGCAAATCCAACATCCAACTCTACGCCCAGGCTCCCTACATCCAGGGCGGTGTGGAAAAGAGCGCCATTCAGCTGGCAGCTTACGACATCACCGGACTGCTGCAGCCCGGCCAGAGCGAAACCAAGGTGCTGCATGTGGATATGCAGGACGTAGCCAGCTATGATATGCTGCACAAAAACGCCGATGGAACCCAGGGCACCTGGATTCTGGACGCGGGCGACTACTACTTTACCGTGGCCAACGGCTCCCATGCCGCGCTCAACAATGTGCTGGCCAAGCAAGGCAAAACCGTCGCCAATACCAACGGCCTCATGGACGCCGACGGCGACGCCAAAGCAGTGTTCGCCTATCATTACAGCGGCATCAACGGCAGCGTGGACGACAACACCTTCGCCGTGTCCAAGAACAACGCCGCGGTATCCAATCATCTGGAATACAGCGACTGGAACTACTACGAGCCCGACAAGGTAACCCAACTGTCCCGTGCCGACTGGGAAGGTACCTGGCCCAAAGAATACAAGGATATGACCGCCCCTGCCTCCATGCTGGCTGACCTGAATGGCAAGTATTACGAGGTCAAAAAGGATGACGACACCTCCAAGATCGTGTTCGGCGCGAACAACGGACTGAAATTCTATGATCTGGCCTTCCGGGATTTCGACGACCCCGACTGGCAGAAGCTCATTGACCAAATGACCATCGACGAATGTCTGGGCCTGCTTTGCTACGGCGGAAACAAGTTCCGCGATATTCCCTCCATCGGCTTTATCCGCGGCTCCTTCACCGAAAACTCTGGCAACGGTATGCAGTCTGAAATGTGTGACGCCCGCGTGGACGCGCCCTGGGCTGTAAGCAAGAAGGACAACAACGGCCACTTCTATCTGGAGCTGTACGCCACTGCTCCCACTGTGGCTTCATCCTTTGACCCGAGCCTGCAATTCCGCATGGGCGAAGAAGTAGGTCTGCAGGCGCTGATCGTGGGCCTGCCCATCCTGTGGGGCCCTGGCCTGAACACCCACCGTACGGCTTACAACGGCCGGAACGGCGACTACTACTCTGAAGACCCGATCCTCACCGGCAACACCGGCATGGAATTTGCCATCGGCGCATTCAAATATGGCCTGCTGGCTTCTCCCAAGCACTTTGCTTTTAATGACCAGGAAACCAACCGCGGCGGCGTGGCCCCTTTCATGACCGAGCAGCGCGCCCGAGAGGTGGAGCTCCGCGCCTTCCAGATTCCCATGGAAGCGAATAAGTACGACGCCAAAGCGCCCGAATATTGGAACGGTGAAGAAAACCACGACTTTGGCATGCGCGGCATGATGACCTCCTTTTCCAAGATCGGCGGCGTGGAATGCACTGCCAGCGAAGGCCTGATCACCGACATCGCCAAGAACGAATGGGGCTTCAAGGGCTATGCCGTCACCGACATTGGCGACGATGTGGATCTGTTCGCCGCTGTTGCCAACTCCGGCGTGACTGGCTATGACCTGCGCGGTCGCTTCTCTGAATCCGGCTACGATACCCAGACCAACGACGGCCAACCCATCAGCGCGGAAATGTTTGCGGGCGATGCCAACATCCTCACAAAGATTAAGGAAGCCGCTCACAACACCATCTGGGCCTTCTGCCAGACCAACCTGATGAACGCCTACGATTCCTCCACCGAATTCCAGTCCGTCACCACCTGGTGGCGTGTGGCTTACAACGTCGCCATCCTGACGACCGGTGGCCTGTTCCTGGCTTTCGCAACGCTGTATACCGTTTCCGTGATCAAGAGCAAGAAGGAGGGCAAGTAAGATGTTGAAAAAGCAACGGGTTTCCTTCTATGTGGCTGCCGCGGCCGCCTTGTGCGCGCTGCTGGCGCTGGTTCTCTTCATCGTCAGCAACGGCACCGTGGGTTATCCCATCCTGAACAGTTCCTTGGCCATCTATTGCACCATAGGCGCTTTCACTGCCTGCGTTTGCTCCCTGCTGGCCCAGATAAAAAACTGGAATGAGCTGCTTGTATCTCTTCTGCGGCTGGTGGCTCTATGCCTCCTTTTCGTGGCTCTGACCGTAACGTTGGCCGACCGCGCGGTGGTGGCTGGCGGTCTGTTCACCTGGAACAGCCTGGACAAGTACGCCTGGAGCGCTTTCTATACCGGCGTCGCCTGCATCGCGTTTCAGGTGGCCGCATCCTTGTTGATGGTGGTTTCCGGCTGCATGAAGCAAGGTACGAAAAAATAATCTCCCTTTCTCTTAAACTGTATCGTTTTGCCCTGATCTTCTCGGAAGGTCAGGGCTTTTACGATGTAAAGCCGATCAGTTACGATGTGCCTATTGCTTCTGCCTTTTGATTTTGCTATACTGTATATAAAAGAATCAAGGGAATCATCCATCTCATACTATTTCCAGATAAGAATGCGCCAAGATGCGCCGCGAATTTTTCATTCTGGCTAACGTGAATGAAACGCAGCGTAGCAGCGCTACGCTAAGTGGAATGAGCGGACGCCAGAAGGGAAAAGGCGCAAGCAGATGGCGCAGGTGAATCTGGAAATAGTATCAATGCTCAAAACGAGGGGATATAAGAATGCTGAATATTATCATTTTGGAGGATCAGACGGAACAGGCGGAACGCCTGTCCCAGATGCTGAAAAAATATGCGGAGGCCCATGAAGGTTTTTCCTATCAATTAAAGCTGTATGACCGCTCCATTCCCTTCCTCACTGAATACAAGTGCGACGCGGACATTCTGTTCATGGACATTCAAGTGCCGGATATGCTGGGCATCGACGCGGCCAAGCGCGTCCGGCAGATGGACAACCGGGTGATGATCATTTTTATCACCATGCTCACCCAGTACGCCATCGAGGGATATTCTGTATGTGCGTTCGACTATGTGCTCAAGCCAGTGCGCTACGAGGAATTTTCCACCAAGATGGACCGGGCGTGCCGGATGCTGGCCCACCAGAACACCTCCATGACCCTGGAGGTGCGTACCAAGGAAGAGATCCGCCGCGTCAACGCGGACGAAATCACGTTTATCGAAGTATCCAGCCATGACGTGCTCATCCATACGGACAGCGAAATCATCCGGCAGTGGGGCAACCTAAAAAGCTATGAGGACAAGCTGGCCCCGGTCCATTTTATCCGCTGCAGCGCTTCCTTCCTGGTGAACCTGAAATATGTGCGGGCGGTGAATAGAAGCTCTGTGATGGTGCACGGCCACGAGCTGCCCATCAGCAGCAGCAAACGCAAGGAATTTCTTACGGCCCTGGCCCAATATAAAGGGGGGAGCCGGTAATGACCTATATGCCTGTGTGGTATCAGCAGGGGCGCGGCGCGCTGCTGCTGCTGCAATCGGTGATCGGGCTGCTGCTGGTATCCTATCCCCTGAAGCGGCGGAGCCACTTTTATCCGCGGCTGATCCTGTCCGTGCTGGCGGGCTGCGCGGTGCAGTATTTCGCCCGGGGCATCTACATCGTGGGCAGCACGCCCCTGGCCATGGTCACCCATGCTGCCGCCGCGCTGCTGGTGTATCTCACGCTAAATGTTATCACCTGGTTCTGCTACGATGAAAGCATCTGGACGGTGCTGTTCATGGCGGCCACCGGGTATATCGTCCAGGACATTGCGGGCACCGTGAAAACCCTGGTCCGGCAAATCGCATGGATGAACAGCTTTTCCAGCCGTCCGGAGGGCGTGCTGATCGTCGATCTGATCTGTTACGGCGCGGTGTATACGCTGATGTTCTTCGCCCTGCGGCCCTTCGTCAAAAACCGGGAGGACAATTTTGACAACAAGCTGAAAGCCATTTTTTCCGTGTTCGTGCTGCTGCTGTGCATCGGTATGGCGCGGCTCACTCAGGATAACCCGGACCGGAACCAGCAGGCCGTGATCGCCGAAGCGCTGTTTCAGATCGTGATCGACGTGCTGGTGATCGCCCTGCAGTTCGGCGTGATGGAGCAGGCGCGGCTCGCCAGCAACATGGAAACCATGCGGGAGCTGGTGCACACCCAGCGGGTGCAGTACGAGGCCAGCAAGGAAAGCGCCCAGCTGATCAACGAAAAGTACCACGACTTAAAGCACCTGATCAAATCCTTCCGGGGCACGGTGCCCCAGGAGCAATTGGATAAGCTCAAGCAATCCATCGCCGCTTACGAGCGGCCCGCCAATTCGGGCAATGAAGTATTGGACGTGCTGCTGGCCGAAAAAATCGGCATCTGCCAGCAGCGTGGCATCGTGCTGACTTGCTCCCTGGGCATGACGGGCTTTTCCTTCGTGGAGGAATTGGACTTGTACTCCCTGTTCCAGAACGCCCTGACCAACGCCATCAACGCAGTGTCCGCCCTGCCGGAGGGGGTGGAGCGCTTCATTTCCCTGTCCTCCGTCCGGGACGGGAACATGCTCACTATCCACATGGAAAACCCCTGTGAGGACGATATTGCCTTTGTGGACGGCCTGCCCCAAACCAAGAACGATCCGGACTGGCACGGCTTCGGCATGAAGAGCATGAACCGCATCGCGGAAAAGTACAACGGCATGCTCACTGCCGAGCAGCGGGGGAAAATGTTCTTCCTGGATATTCTTTTGCTGGATCCGGAACAATAATTACGATGTAAAACCTATCAATTGCGCGGTTCGCCTTGCGGCGGGCCGCGTTTTTCTGTACGATCATTATTAAAGATGCGCTGTTGAAAGCGTGAAAAGGAGGGACTTCCCTTGAAGAAAATGTTTGCTTTGCTGCTAATGATACTTTTCCTGGGCGGCTGTTTCGCCCAGGCCGAAAGCGCCGAATCCGTGTATGATGTTCTGACGCATCTCATGAACGGCCGGACCTTTACCCTCACCGTCACCGCCGAATCCGAAGCGGAGGAACTGGCGAACGTGATTGCCCAATACGGCGCCGTCACCTGCACCCTGCGGCAGGAGAACGATGAGATTCTGTTGACCGCCACTTGCGACGGGGACGCTTACCTGAACGCCACCGCCACGAAAGACGGCGTGCGCTTTGACACCAACCTGATCGAGAATGGAACCTTCTCCAGCGATTGGGCCGCCCTGGCCCCGGTGATCACCCGGGAGGCAGGCATGTTCAGCGTTACCATGACCGGTCCTGATCATGAATTGATCCGGTTCACCTGCAAGGCGTCCGGCGAATCTCCCGATGACTGCCAGGTGGAAATCGACATCGGTTACATTACCGGCCCCGGCAACGTGCACAGCCTGTGGGACAGCATCACCAACGAGGACGGCAAAAGCAGCCGGGAATTCTATTTCACCTTCAGCGAGGAAGAATATGGAATGGAATGTGAAGGCGCATCCTCTACGGAAACCGCAGAGGACGGCAGCCTGATCATCACCCGCGAGGAAACCGGCGTGCTCACCTATCAGGAAGATGAATTGGGCGAAATCATCTTCCGGTCCACTCTGACCATCCAGTAAACAATTACGATGTAAAAAAGCGCAGTTACGCGGTTCACCTTGATTGACTCCCTATCGCCTTTGTATAATAGCATTACAAAATCTCCCAAGGAGAAGGAGGAACCCATGATGAAAAAGCTCGTTTGCCTGGTTCTGGCCCTGATGCTGGCCCTGTGCGCCATGATCCCCGCCCTGGCGGAAGGCCGGAAAGCCCCCGAAGACCGGAAGGAAACCGTCACCGAATTGGACGGCGGAAACGAATCCCACTTCCGCAACTATGCCCCCAAGTTCTGGGAAGCGCCCTGCGACCACGCTGGAACCATTGAAAAGCTGGAATATACTACCTCTGTGTACGGCGACACCCTGAACCAGTGGGCCAACGTGTACGTGCCTTATGGCTACGACGCCTCCAAGCAGTACAACATCATCTACTTCTTCCACGGCACCAATGAAACCCAGGACAGCTTCATCGGCGACGAGCTGGTGAAGAACGCTATCGACAACATGATTGATATGGGTATTTGCGAGCCCTTCATCATGGTGTGCCCCACCTACTATTACAACTACGCCGACCGCGCCACCAACCACGCCGTGTTCGTGGACGAGGTGCGGAACGACCTGATGCCCGCCGTTGAAACCAAGTACTCCACCTATGCCGAAACCGCTGACGAAGCGGGCTTCATTGCCTCCCGCGCCCATCGCGCCTACTCCGGCTACAGCCAGGGCAGCTCCGTCTGCTGGCAGGTGACCTACCGCTGCATGGATTACGCCAAGTACTTCGTGCCCATGTCCGCTTCCAGCATGAACAACTTCGAGCCTCTCAAGGAAGCTATGAAGGATAACGAGTATGCCAGCGACGTGTTCTTCTACATCTGCTCCGGCGGCAAGCGCGACATCGCCTATGACGGCGTAGTGGAGCTGATCAACGCCATGATCGCGGATGACGCTTTCTCCTTCGGCACCGATCCCGCCGCGAACAACTGCTACGCGGCCATCTCCAAGGAAATCCACCAAACCCTCAAGGGCCGCTTTAACCTGTACAACGCTTTCCAGGACGTGCTGTTCAAGTGATATATCCAGCAGACACATGAAAAGCGTCTGCCGTTTCCTGAATGAAGGAGGAAAAGAAAATGAAAAAACTGCTGTCCATCCTGCTTGCTCTTGTGCTGCTGGCCTCTGCTTTGGCTGCCGTTGCCGAGGAAAAACGGCAAGCACCGGAGGATAAGAAAACGATTACCACTGAGCTGAATGAATCCGCCACCTCTGTATTCCACATGTACAATGGGAAATTTTACGATGAACCCTCTACCCAGCCGGGAACTGTCGAACGCTTGGACTATACTACGTCAGTATACGGCGACACCCTGAACCAGTGGGCCAATGTATACCTTCCCTATGGCTATGATGCAACGAACCAGTATAACATCATTTACTTTACCCACGGAGCCAATGAAATGCAGGACAGCTTCATCGGCGATGAAAAGGTGAAGAACGCCATCGACAACATGATCGAAGTGGGAGTTGCCGAACCGTTCATTTTGGTGTGTCCCACATATTACTATGACTATGAAAACCGTGCTGTAGATTTTGATTTGTTCGTAACCGAGGTGCGTCAGGATTTGATGCCCGCTGTAGAAAGCAAATACGCCACCTATGCTGAAACTGCGGATGATGCCGGTTTCTCTGCTTCCCGTACCCACCGCTGCTTTGCCGGTTACAGCCAGGGCAGCAAAATGTGCTGGAATATTTCTTACAATATGTATGATTGGGCTAAATGGTTCTGCCCCTTCTCCGGCGTGGATCAGCGGGAGTTGCCTCTCAACATGGTCAGCATTCACAACGCAATGGAAAAGTACAGCGAATATAAAGACGATATCTTCTACTATATCGCTCTGGGCGGAAAACGGGACGTAGCTTACGAAGGCATGATGGGTATGATCCAGCTTTTCCTGGAAGATGAAGCTTTCAGTTTCGGCACTGATCCTCAGGAAAACAACTTTTACGCCTCCGTTTCCAATGAAATCCATCAGACCCTGAAAGCCCGATATTTCTTCTATAATGCGTTCAAAGACGTACTGTTCAAATAAGCAATTACGATGTAAAATCCATCAGTTACGATGTACGCCTTGTAATAAAAGCGCCCATTTGTTACAGTATAACCACAAAGACGACCTGCCAAAGCAGGTTGATATAATGAAGGAGGATTCCCCATGAAAAAGATCGTTGCCCTGCTGGCTGCCCTGATCCTGGCCCTGTCCATGATGAGCATCGCTTCCGCTGAACCCATCAAGAGCACCTATAACCTGAGCGAAGTTAGCTTCATTGATCAGGTTGGCTGGTACTGGACCCGCGACCTGAGCCTGGTACTCCGTGACGATACCCACTATGAACTGTTCTACCGCGAATATGTGTTTGGTACCACTGATCCCGGCCTGAAGGGCAACAAGCTGATCGTGTACTCTGGCACCTATTCCTCCGCTGAATCCGCTGACGACGAAGCCTGCCACTTCGACATCACCCTGGATACCCTGGATGGCATCTACTTTGAACAGCATGGCAAATCCTTCGGCCGCAACGTGCTGGGCTATGCCATGGTGCTGGACACCTTCAACTGGACCGACGAAATGAGCGACATCGCTTTCCCCGATGGCACTGACGACGGCGCTGCCGACTTCATCACCAACCACAACATCGCCGGCACCGTGATCACCGTAGAAGACCTGCGCGAAGACCTGGACGACGTGACCCTGGCAAACAAGATCGTTGCCTGCTCCAACGTGGAAGACACCATCGATGTATTCAACATCACCGAATAATCCCGCTTGCCTGACCTGAATTCCTTGGGCCGCCGTGCGAAAAGTGCGGCGGCCTTTTTTGGGGGCTCCGCGCCCCCAAACCTGCGCCAAAGGGCTTCGCCCTCTGGACTCCAATAAGCGATACTTCTTGATTTCTTTCTCAAGATGGATTCCGCTTGCTGCACTTTAACAACAAAGGAGAATTACAATGGCCAAGGACAACAAGCCCAAGGGCAAGCTAATATGGAAAATCCTGTGCGGCGTATTCGCGTTTCTGTTCGCGTTCCTTATGATCGCCGGCCCCATCGCCAATAACTACGCCACCATCATCAACATGGTGCTGGGCATCGAGGGGAGCACCATCGTGGGCGACGCGGCGGAGGATCTACCGCCCCGCTTCGTATCCGACTTTGAGGACAGCGCGGCCCAGGCTGCCGCCGCCGACCTGGTGTGCGAAAGCGTGGTCGCCAATGGTGCTGTGCTGCTGCTGAACCGGAACAATGCCCTGCCCCTGTCCGGCAATGAAAAGGTAAGCCTGCTGGGTACCTCCTCCGCCCGGTTCGTCTACGGCGGCACCGGCTCCGGCGGCATGGACACCTCCAAGGCCATGACGTTAAAGGACGCCCTGGAGCAGGACGGCTTTACCGTGAACCCCACCCTGTGGGCCTTCTATCGGGAAGGCGCGGGCAAGGATTACGGCCAGAAGAGCGCCGCCGGTTCCCTGAATAACTACATCTTCAAGAACGAAGAATTCGCCGTCAACGAAGCCCCCCTGAGCGCCTTCTCCGCCGCGGAATGGGATTCCGTTTCCCAGTACGACGACGCCGCCATCATGGTCATCGGCCGTGTGTGCGGCGAGGGCAAGGACCTGCCCGTGGTGGGCGCGTCCGACGCGGGCGGCAACATGCTCTCCATCAGTGCCGAGGAAAAGGACATCCTGCGCAAGCTGGCTGAGCTGAAAGCCGCCGGTTCCCTGAAAAAGATCGTGCTACTGCTGAACACCGCCAACGCCGTGGAGCTGGACGTGATCGAGCCCGCCGTATGCGGCGAGGACTTCGGCATCGACGCCTGCCTGTGGGTGGGCGAAGTGGGTCAGAGCGGCATCCGCGCCATCGGCGATCTGCTCAGCGGCAAGATCAATCCCTCCGGCCGTCTGGTGGACACCTACTGCTACGACAACACCACCTCTCCCGCTGTGCAGAACGCCTATGTGACCTCCTACACCAACGCGGCGGAAAAGGGCCTGGCCTTCGCCAAGACCAATAACGAATACTATGTGGTCTATCAGGAAGGCATCTACATCGGCTACCGCTACTATGAAACCCGCTACGAAGACGCCGTGCTGGGCAATGCCAACGTGGGCGATTACGATTATGCCAAGACCGTGGCCTTCCCCTTCGGCTATGGCCTGAATTACAGCAATCTTTCTTACGGCAAGCTGAACATGAAGGAAAACGGCGATACCTTCGACTTCACCGTGGATGTCACCAACCCTTCTGACCGGGATGCCCGGGAAGCGGTGCTGATCTACATGCAGAGCCCCTATACCGATTACGACAAGCAGAACGGCATCGAAAAAGCTGCCGTGGAGCTGGTGGGCTACACCAAGATCGACGTGCCCGCGGGCAAGACCGTGACCGCAAACGTGTCCGTGGCCAAGAGTGAAATGCGCGCCTATGACGCCAACGGCGCCAAGACCTATATCGTGGACGAGGGCAATTATTACTTCGCCACCGGCAACGGCGCTCACGAAGCCCTGAACAACATCCTGATGCAGAAGGCCGCCCAGAGCGATACCCTGAACGGCGCTGTGGACTCCACCAAGATGGTGGGCGAAGGACGGGCTGACCTGGCTGTGGTTTACAAGCAGGCCAAGCAGGACACCACCACCTACGCCACCTCCCGCACCGGCTTTGCCATCACCAACCAGCTGGATCACGGTGACCTGAACAAGTTTGACGCCGATGCCAGCAACGATATCAAGTACCTGACCCGCGCCGACTGGGCGGGCACCATGCCCAAAGCCGATCTTTCCAGCAACACCTACAAGGCCGCCGTGCAGATGGCCGCCAACGACGAGCTGGTGAAAGCCCTGAACACCATCATCGATTCCGAAAAGAAGGGCACCATGCCCACCCTGGGCAAGGAAGGCGAACTGACCCTGGCCCACTTCATCGGCGTGCCGCTGGACGGCTCCATCACCCTGCAGAATGGTCAGACCTACACCTGGGACGACCTGATGGATCAGGTGAAGTTCAACGAAATGACCAAGCTGATCGGCCAGACCTACCATGCCACTGCCGCGGTCAAGTCCGTTGGCAAGCCCGCCACCAAGGATGAAAACGGCCCCCAGGGCATCACTGCCACCCTGACCGGCGGCTCCTCCTCCACCAGCTACACCAGCGAAGACGTAATGGCCGCGTCCTTTGACACCGCCATCGCCGAAGCCGTGGGCCGTTCCATGGGCAACGACTGCCTGATGG
>OJMG01001359.1_pt1 | contig 22979 bp, 29 predicted proteins | sample 1597141 | NCBI WGS metagenome assembly OJMG01 (sample SAMEA2452119, study PRJEB22498) | human gut metagenome | biome: human feces; feature: human gut; material: feces | place: Australia | collected 2012 | reverse complement strand
GTTCTGGATGCTGTAATGGAGAAAGCCGGTAGCCTTGTATGTCACAATAACGGTTTTGTCTGCGTCCATTGTAACGTCCAAGACATTTGCAAGCACGGGTGTTGCAGCGCCGTTGACGGTGACCGTGTCGATTTCATAGCCGTCATCAGGGGTAAAGATAACCGTTTCGGTTGAGCCTGCCGCGAGTCCTGTCTTGCTTGCGGAAATCGTTCCGTGACCACCGTTTACCTGTGTTGTGAGGCTATAGGTGGTGACAGGTGTGTTCTTGTAGGTCGCTTTCACACTTACTGCACTTGCAGGCATAGTAAATGTTGTGGTTGCGCTATTTGCGTCTGCAAGGGTAATGCCGCCGCTTACAACTTCCCACTTATCAAATACCTTGCCGGACGGAGCTGCACCTGCGGTCAGAGTAACGGTTGTACCCATTGTTGCCTTGGTGATCGGAGTGCCTGCACCAACGGATGCAGTACCGCCTGTCACGGTTACATTGTACTCAACAGCTTCCCAAACTGCGGTTACGGTAGTGTTAGCAGTAACGGTAATCTTATCGCCAACCACCTTTTCAACACCGCCAACGCTCCAAGCCTTGAACTGCTTACCGGCAGGAGCAGTGAAGCCGTTTGCAGGAAGCGTGTATTTGCCGGAAATACCGGTCACATCTGCCATTGTGCCTGTACCGCCGTTAGCCGCAAAGAAGTTTTGCATTGACTGACAAATCTGCAAACATTGGGTCTACAATCATTGCTTTGGGAATTCTTATGAAATTAAACTGCTCTGCCTGAGCTCCATAATAATAATCAAATGTCATAACCATCACTCTTCCATTTCTCCAATAACTGGTAAATTATGTTCTCCATTTCTGCCTTTGTATAATTTTCAGGAAAATACTGCTTAAGTTTCTTCCTGGATATTGTAACCTTTGCACTCTGCTGAGTTTTCTCTTCCGATCTTTCAATGATGTCTGTTGATTTTTCCTTATTTTTAATTGCCTTAACCTGCTCTAAACTAACCTTATATCCAAGATTGAAATAATCTAAAATTTCCTGCTGTTCACTCTCGGACAATTCTGCTATTTCCACTGCAAGTTTTATGGCAATCTTTTTTTCATCTACCATTTCAAGTAACTCCGGTAACAGATTAGTAAGCTTTATGTATCGTGATACCTGTCTCCCTGACAAGCCATTTGCCTCTCCTACAACTTCCCTGCTTTCTTCTCCTTTTATTCCTTTATGTTGAATCGCTTCAAGTTTCATTTGAAATGCATATGCTTTTTCACTTGGAAGAATTTCTTCTCTTTGAATATTTGAATCAACCATTACAATTGTGGCATCGTCATCACTTAATTCCCTTATAATAACCGGCACCTTTTCAATTCCTGCAAGTCTTGCTGCGTGAGTTCTTCTGTGTCCCGATATTATCTCGTATTCTTCGTCATTTGTTTTCCTTACCAATATAGGAAGAAGTACACCTCTTTCCCTTATTGACTCTGTTAATTCTTCCATCTTTTCATCATCCGACACCTTAAATGGATGATTGCTAAAATCATGTAATTTATCTACATCTATTTCTTTTAATCCATCTGTTATTTCCACTTTCAATAATTCATCATAACTTGTTAATTTTATTTTTTCTCTTACTTTACTCATGTACAAGCACCTCCTCTGTTAATTCTTCATAACTTTTTGCCACCTTTCCCCTTGGCTCATGAATATATATACTCTTTCCCTCAGCACTTGTTTCTGCAGCTCTTACTGACATTGGTATTCTGCTGTCAAATATTCCAATTGTTTCTCCGTAGGTGCTCTCTAATGCCTCTAATATGTCCTTTGTATAGTTAGAACGCATATCAACCATTGTCATAACCATACCTTCTATTTTTAGCTCCGGATTTATCTGTCTTCTTACTCTGCTTATCGTCTTTATTAACTGCTGTAATCCTTTTACCGGTAAATACGATGCCTGAACTGGAATTAGTACTGAATTGGCACATACAAGCGCATTAATAGTTATCATTCCAAGGCTTGGCATACAGTCAATGAGAATATAGTCATAGTTTTCTTTTATATTAGAAATAAATCTTTTCATTACTAATTCCCTGCTCATTACATTAACCATAGAAACCTCTAATCCTGCCAACTCTATGTTTGCCGGAATAAAATCAATATTTTCTTCATGTTTTAAAATTATTTTTGCATAATCGATTTCTTCCTCATTTACAACATCCATTAACACATTTGCCAATGAATACTCAATCTTGTCTGGTTCATCAATTCCAAGACTTACTGTCATGCTACCCTGTGGGTCTGCATCTATTAACACAACCCTTTTTCCCTTTCTTGCTAATCCAATACCTAAATTAACTGTTGTAGTAGTTTTTCCTACTCCACCCTTCTGGTTTGCTATTGCAATTACCTTACACATTTCTTTCTTCCTCCTTATACATTTTTTAGAATGAAAACTCATATCGGCTCTGATTATTGTGTTACATTTTCGTCTTACTAAAGAAACAGGAAGACTTCGCATCTAATTTGGTTGAACCAAAATTTTCCCAAATCAAACCAAAATAAACCAAAATTCTACGATAAGACGTGATAATTTATGATATTTTATGAATTTAAGATATTTTGCATTTTCAGGATTCAGAAAGCAAAAAAAATCCCTCAAACATACTAAAAATAGTACATTTAAGGGATTTTCTCCTCTATAATGTGGGTTTTCACCCGTTATAAAATAGAATTTTTTTTATAAAATCAAGTTATGATAACTTATGATTTATTTCATCTGAAGTGATAACTTTTTTTATTATTCTCCTTCAATGTAGTAAGAAATACTATATATAATTTTTTCTGGTCCAACTTTTAAGTTGAACGACTCTCTCTTCACATTAGCAAAACTATTTTCTCTACCATTTTCAAGTTTATGAAAATTTGGTCCATTGCAAAAGTTGGACCAAATTCTTTACATTGTCAATAACTTAGAATTAAAAAGTTCAACTTCTTCATTCATTTTATCCGGCATTACTTCTGTATATATATTCGCTGTAACTGCATAGTTACTATGTCCCATAATTTTCTGAACAACCTTTATGTTCATACCTGCTTCAAAACATCTTGTACAAAATGTTCTTCTAAGAGCATGGGGTGAAACCGGCTCCATATATATCGGTTTACGATTTTCTTTTACAGACTCATAATCTTCTCTCAAATTAATTGATTTTACAATCTTATTTATAATTGGTGCAACATTATATCTTGTTGCTGCTGAGCCCATAGAAGATGTAAATACTAAATCAGATAATCCTTCTTCATTTTCACTTCTATATCTTTTTCCTAATTCCTTTTTTATCTTATTCTGATTCTTTTTTTGAAGTTTCAACATTTTTTTACAATCTGCCATCATTGGAATATCTCTTACCGAATTAATAGTCTTTGTTGTTGTAAAATGTAATTTCTTTTTGCCATATTCATATTGACTAAATAATGCTCTTCTAATATGAATTACATCATTATCATAATCAATATCTGACCAACATAATCCGCCCACTTCACTAATACGCATTCCTGTAAGCAACATAACTTTCAGCATAGGGTAATACCAACCATATTCTGTTTCTGCTGTTTCCAAAAACCTCTTTTGCTCATCTACAGTTAAAAAACGTCTTTGCTTACTATTTGTCTTTTCAGGAAGAATAATTTCAAAGCAAGGATTTATAGCAATCAATCCATTATTCTTAGCTGATTCAAGACATTCTCTGAAACTTCCAAGAGCATCTTTTATTGTGGTGATACCTATTCCATCACTTAACATTCCATTAATAGCTACCTGTATGTCAAAGCAAGTTAAGCTATTCAACTTTCTTTTACCAATTCTATTACCAAAAGTTCTTTCATATCTTCTAGTCATAGGATATATGCTTGTAGTTTTAATTTTAGGAACCTTAAATGTATTAAACCATTTGTCTCTAAACGCATCAACCGTAATATCACTACTAATAAGTGCTGGATTTTCAGCTTCTTCAACTTTTTTGTCAAATTCAGCTAATACCTGTTTCTTATCATGCCCCGTAACACGAATTGGAATTCCATTAATCTGCTTTCTCGCTTCCCATAAACCATTTGAACGCCTTCTTATATTTGGCTCTTTTTTAGTTTTTACTAATGTTTTTTTGCCCATTTGTTCTCCTTTCTGCGAAATGTAATTCAGAGAACAAACGTTCTATTCGTATTATAGCAAAGTTTGCTCTCTTTTTCAATACAATAATCGCTTTATCTTTCTAAATTTTCTTTTCTCCTTTTTCTCAAGCATTACTATTTAGTTATTCCTCTTTTAAGCCCTGGTTTGATCATCAATCCATTTATCCAATAGTGTTTTATTTGCATATAGCCTATTTCCAATTCGTACAACAAATTCATGTTCATGCTCTTTAAACAATTTTCTGCAAGATGTCTTTCCAATACACAAATAATTACAAGCCTGCTCCAATGTTAGTAATGCTGGTTCGATAACATTAGTGTTTTCATTCACTTTTTCTTCCTCCACCTCATTTTGAATCTTTACTTTTATTAATTCTATTATTTAGTCAACTCCCAATTGCTTTTTAATTAAACAATTAATTTTTTTCATAACCTCTGAATCTCGTGGAATATGACCTACCTTACTTATTATTTGTTTCTTTTCAACCACGGTAATTTGTTCAATTAATAATATTGAGTTCTTTTGAAAATATCCATTTACATCTTTCGTAGTGACTAAAATATGTGTTATCACTTTCTTCTTCGTTACTCTTCCTGTACAAGGACAAACTGAAATTATTTTTGAATATTTGTTATTTTGGTTATTACTTATTACTACACAGGGACGAATGCCTGACTGAATGGAGCTATGTGGATGTTGTCCCAAATCAACATATATCACATCTCCCCTCATAATCTGTCTCATATATTTATATCTCCTTTACATTTTTAGAGGAAGATTTAACTCTCCTTCATCTACAGTTATCATATGTCCACCTGCCTGCACCACATCTCCAACTTTCTTATATGCATCAACAACCGTGTCAGATATTAAAGCCATTTTACATACTATAATTCCATCAACCATCCCACATTCTACGGCTCCAATCATTTTTCTAAATTGTGAATCACGTACATTTTTACCTAATATGTTTCTACGTAATATCTTTACTATTCTAATGCAATGTGCTTTTGCATACTCTCTTATGTATTTCAGCTGCTTGTCTTCCTTCCATTCCACATTCTTTTCTGTTGCATTTACAACTGACAAATATGCAATTACCTTAATTGTTCTATTTTTCTTTCCCATACCTTTTACCTTTCTTACTTAATCGGAAACTCTTCTATCATATTAAGAAACTGCTTTTGAAAATATATTCTTACTTTCGGTGTCAACTTCATTAATTCTTTATCAATTGATAACTCCGAATTCTTTCTATGGACAACCAAAATTGTATTTGCATCAGTTTCTAATACCGTTATTAATTCGTAAAGCAGATTAATACCTAACCTTCTAGAGCCCTGCTCTATTTGTGCTATATGCGAAGGACTTTTGCCTACAGCTTCACTTAATTCTTCTATCGTCATATTTTTTTCTTTTCTCAATCTTCGAATAGTTGAACCAACATTCCATCCTTCATATTTCAATATGTTGCCTCCTCCATACGTTCATATTCATCCTGTTATGTTAGACAGACCATAATATGTCTGCCTAACATAAGATTTATTATTCAATAATTATAATTAACCATAGCGAAACATCCCTCTTCAAAAAGATAAATTCCTACTCCATTATCATTCATGACTGTAAGAAATGCTTCTCTTTCGATAGGATTATTACTTATATCATCCAGAGTTCTTAACACCACCAGATTAATGTTTTTATCCTGCATTTCATCTAAAAACTGCTTAATTGCTTTTCTTTCGATTACATTATCTTCAGTTGTATCCAAAAAACAATACTCTACATTTAAGCCTCTCCTTTTGCATTCCTTACCAATATCTTTAGCTACATTAATTACTGTGTTTAAATCTTTTATTGACTTAATGAATATCACTCCATTAACGACTTCTTTACGATTAAAAATCTTTAACATAAATATTTCCTTCTTTCATAAGTATTTCGACTAACAAATGTGCACGTTTCTTAATCACAATATAACTGTACTTGATTTTTTTCTTATTTTTTATGTGGTTACTTACGTATTCACTACGTATCATATGCGTAGCCTAAATACCTTGAATTATGTTATATAAGAATTTTTTAATTATTTCTCGTTCTTCCTTTTTTATCTTAATCGATAAATTATTCTCCCTTTGCCCTAAAATCACATAGTCTAGCGAAACATTTAGTTTTTCAGCTATTTCTACAAAAGTATCTATACTCGTACTATGTGCCCCGGATTCAATACCACTATAAGTTCTTACCGAAATACCTATATCATCTGCAAAGCTTTCCTGCGTATATCCCTTCTGTTTTCTTAGTTCTTTAATCCTTCTGCCGCTTTCTTTTACATTGTAAATCATATGTTTTCTCTCTTTTCTGATTTATACCAGATAAATTTTTATTATTTGCTACAAAAATGTTCTTCATAAATTCTATATTAATATTCGTACATTTTCTTCCTAACCAAATTGGGAAAACAAGGTTTATTTTCTTAATTGCATGTAGACTTTATTTTTTTTATTTAAATTTTATTTTTGAATACAACATGCTTTTTAATATTTAAACAACCAATAAATAGAAATCAATTTGTAAAAGATATAAGATGTATATTACTAAATTTAATTTACAAAGGAGACTTATTATTATGAACAATTTACAGACACGCATTGAAGAATATTTAAAATATTGTAAAATTCAAAAAAGACTAGATGCAAAAACGCTAAAGGCTTATAAAATAGATTTAGCACAATTTATGAGAGAAATTAATACTGAAAATTTTATCGATATTACACCTTCTATGCTTGAGAATTTCATAGCTAATCTACACACACAATATAAACCTAAAACCGTCAAACGCAAAATTGCATCTATCAAGGCATTATTTCATTATTTCGAATATCGTGATTTAATCGAGAAAAATCCATTCAATAAACTTCAGATTAAATTTAGAGAATCAATAACACTACCAAAAATAATTCCCTTGAACTATATCGAAGCAATTTTATCCACTATATATGATTACAAAGGTTCTGCAAAAACTAAATTTCAGCAAAGAAATGCCTTACGTGATGCAGCTGTCATTGAACTCCTATTTGCTACAGGTATGAGAATATCTGAACTTTGCTATCTTGGTATTAATGACATTAACTTAGATAACGGGACAATTTTAATTTTTGGAAAAGGCTCTAAAGAACGAATGTTACAAATAGGAAATGTTGAAGTTATTAATATTTTAAAACAATATCACTCAGATTTTTTGCGTGAATGTGAAAACTGTGGATACTTTTTTGCCAATCAATCAGGTAACCAACTCTCTGACCAAACCGTTCGAAGAATGATAAATAAATATACTGAACTTGCATCAGTAAATCTACACATAACACCACATATGTTTCGTCATACATTTGCAACCAGTCTTCTTGATGCAGATGTTGACATCAGATATATTCAAGAAATGCTTGGGCACAGTTCTATAAATATTACAGAAATATACACACATGTTGCAACAGCAAAACAAAAAGATATTTTGAGTGCTAAACACCCTAGGAATATGTTTAATGTCTAACTTTGTCATAAATAATTTTATTTTTTGATAGATAATAGATGATTATCTATTGCTTTTATCGAAATATTATTTATCTAAAATGGAGGTATAGTATGTTTTTATTAAAAAGTTTTTTAGGTGATAAATATAATCGTGTAAATAAAATTATAGATTCATATAATAATGTTCAAAATAATTATATTAATTTGGAAGCGTGTTGCAGTTATCCTTTTATCAATGTCTTAAAAGCACAAGAATATCCAATGTTTACGTTACCAACAGAGGGTGCGGTAGGGGAAAGATTTTTCCCAAGTTTTGAAAGTATGGATGATATTGATCTTTATACTGAAGAGTTGGTACTAAAATTGCTAAACATAGATAAGTATGAGTATGGTGTATGCAATCAGCCTCACTCTGGTACACAAGCCAATCAAATTGTATATAATACAATATTAAACGATGGAGATGTAGTATTAAGTCTTGACCCTAAAAGTGGTGGGCATATTTCTCATAACAAATTTTTGAAAAATGTTAGAGTGATAAATTATGGCTTAACATCTGAATATCTTATTAACTATGAACAAATATCAAATTTAGCCAATAAATACAAACCTAAATTAATCGTAGTAGGAGCGTCATCATATCCTAATAATATAGACTACAAATTAATTTCGAAAATTGCTCATAATAATAATTCTTACATAATGGTAGATGCTTGTCATACAATTTTATATATAATGGCAGGTCTATACAGCAATCCATTTCCTGATGTTGACTTTGTTACCTTTTCATTAGAAAAAGTTTTACGTGGACCTCAAGGTGGTATATTAATTTATAGAAAAAATTTACAGAAATCAATTTCGTATTCTGTTTTTCCTCTTACACAAGGGGGGCCACTACAATCTATTCAATTTGCCAAACTATTATGTTTTGTTGAGTTATCACATACGGATATAAAAAAATATGCATCCGGAGTTCAACACCGTGCTAAATTAATAGGCTGTAAGCTAAATAATAATGGAATACAAACTTATTCTAAAGATTATAAAACTCATATATTATTAGTTGATGTTACACCATATAAATTAACTGGAAGTACAGCTGAGCAGTTATTTTTTGACAATCATATGTTGGTAAATAAAAATCAAATTCCTCTTGATTCGCTCTCTCCGCGTATTGCATCAGGAATTCGTTTTGGAACCACATGTATTTCTAATTTAAACTATTCAGATGAAGATACATCCTATTTGGCCGATTCTATTGTTAATTTGTTATTACACAGCAATGTAAACAAAGACATAATCGAATATCTAATTGAAAAATATCATAAAGATACTAATATCGCCAATTAGGTGATAAACTTAGACATATCGGAATACTATCCATACCAAGTGGTAGACTATCAAAAACAGTTAGAGCGGTCACTTCCTTGCTAGAATTAGGCATAAACATATCTGATGGTTCAACTTCAGATGTACCTTTATTATAAAGTTCAATATTTTTTAAATTATATTCTAGTTGAAATCTAACCCAAGGATCTTGTAAAATTTCTGATTTATTTAAACTATGTAAAATGAATGTTTCTAAATCAGAAATTTTTTCAGGGTCAATTGCACATTCACATATTTTTTTATTGACATACAATAATGTAACATCCATAACCAGCGTTTGTGGAACATCATCCAATGCACAGTCATAATATTCAAGAGCATTTTGATAATTTCCTTTTAAATAGCTAAGTGTTCCATAATTATAATACGCTTCGAATATTTCGTTAGATCCAATATTATTAAATTTTTTTATTGCCCTTTTTATCATATTCTCTGCGCTATTATATGTTTCAGCACCATTCCAAATTTGAATTACTGAAATATTATTAAGTGCAGTTGCCTGTTCAAAAACGGTTCCACACTTGATAAAATACTCGAGACATTTTTTTAAATTTTGATACGCCTGCTTATATGGAAAAAAATGTGCCGTATTTCTTAGTATTATATAATACCACTTATCATATACTTTATCTTTACTTTGCATGAAAGAAGATAATAATCCAGATATTTCTTGTTCTTTTCCTAAATGTTCTAGTATTATTAATTTATACATTAACGTCTCATTATTATTAGGCAACACTTCTATTTCCTTTAACGCTGTGTCAAAATGATAAAGTTGAGTCATTACTTTTACATAATAAATGCCAAATCTTTCGTTCCAACCATTACCAAGTTTTATAATTTCTAATACTTTTAAGGATATTTCAAAAGAACACGTCTTTTGACAAGCATCTAAAAGCTTTAATATAGATTGACATGAAATGTGTAATAATATATTTCCGTCTGAATCAATATACATTTTTGTTAATTCAACAAGATATAGAAAAGAACATGCATCATATTCCAATGCTATCAAATCTTCTAAGTATTTAATACTCTTTAAAATTCTTTTACTATCACATATTCCTACATAACAATGGAGTAAGTATATATAATCTGCTGATTCCTTTTTTTGTTGAACTAATTCCTCTAATCCATTTTCTACATTATAATAAAATTCTAAAAATTCTTCTGTTGAGTTAATTGTTTCTATGCTTAATCCTATCTTATCATGAGATGGTTTAAGCAAATCTTTTCTGGTACTATTTAGCATTACATAGCCTAATGTGATAATTTTTCTTAATTCTTCATTTAGTATATTGTCATTTAAATAAAAATGTCTTTTCATTAAGGCCGTCACATATTCTAGACGTATTCCTGCCGGAAATAATGTAGCTAACAAAACTAAATCTCTTTGTATTTGTGGTAGACTATTAAGAGCATTATCTAAAGACTTTGTATAATTTTTTTTGAGAATTCCCTTTCTTATACTATTATCATTAGCTCTTATGTATATATCAATTTCTTTTAAATTACCACGTGTTTTTTCAAAACAATCTTCCAGCACTAAATCTAATATCTGAATATTAGGATATAAAGGTTTCAATATAAAATTGAATATATCTTCTTTACTTAAGTTTGCAAGTTTTATATTAATATAGTTAGTTTGATATGCCATTGGTCGAATATAATTGGTATAATCTGTTCTTTGTATGTTAATAAAAGCGACATTCTTTGATATCTGATTTAATGCTGTTTCAAAATATCGTCTTATTATTGGGTTCATAAACTGATAATTATCAATAATCAGTATCAGTTTATGTTTTTTGCTAATATTCTTAAAATATTTTATAACTAACTGAGATTTTTCTATCGCAGCATTATCCTTGGCACAAGTAGTAGAATTATCGGTATTAATCCCACCAACCGCTATTTGAGCATTATATACTGGAATAGATGCGACAATAGAAGTTATTGATTGAAATAAAGTTTTAATAACTTTTTTCCCGCGCATGCTTCGCTGTAAATATTTTGACAAAGAACATTTTTTATCAATTCTTAACATATTCTCTCGATCATTAATGCCACCATTCCATACAGTAAATAAAAGCATATCCCAAAAGGCCGTGCTTGATAATATATCTTCCAATAAATTTAAGTATATTATTGTTGCATTAATATCATCACCAAAATATTTCTCTAGAGCCTCCTGTATTAAAAAGGTCTTCCCTGTTCCAGATGGTCCATATATATTAATTATTGAACTAGATACATCACAACATTCTATTTTCGTTTGAATATCACATATTTTATCATATCTAATATCGTATTTTTCCATTATCAATTTCTCTTTCTTTTAGTTTATAACTTAACAAGGGTTGAAAATAAATCCCCTATTGTATAACGCAGCCCATTACATCTCCAACCTATATTCAATCGTGTTTGAATACTTGCAGCCACACTAATAGCTTTTCTTACTTCTACAATGCTATCAAATAAAGTAGAATCATAATTTATAACGGTAGGAATTTCAGTTCTAAAATCTATAACATAAAATGGAATATCATTGAATTTTGTGTCATTTTCCTATCTAAACAAATATGATATAGTTCAATGAGTATTATCTGACCACACTTTTCCATCATTTGTTATTACAATGCGAACAGCACGCAAACAAGGTGTTTGCGGCATGTTCTTTATTCTGCCCACTTCATAAAAAATATCTGTATATGTTCTATGTGAACCAAATATATCATTATCATATCCAACATTTAAAGCATTTTTATGAAGTTCTTTAGTTTTATTATCTACATAAGCTATATGTTTACATTCTAATTGTATTAACTTTAATGGAAGTAAATCCTGAAGTTCTGGAGAATCATTGTCTCCATCAATTATTGTAAATTTATTAATCATTATTATTTCCTATCATATAAAATTCTATAATACTTTCGTTCTCATTGATAATTTTAGAAAAATCTAATATAAATCAATGTTTATTTACTCATAATATTTCGATAAAAGCAATAGATAATCATCTATTATCCATTATTATACTACATCCCTCACCCAATTTCATCAAACCTTTTCTTATTTTTCATTTTCTACGTTTTTTCTTCTAAAAAGATCTTTCTTTTTCTATAAGCATATATATTTCTTCTTTTTTTGTAAAAAAATCAACTTTCTGAAAAAAATCTAATATTCTCCCCTACAGCATATATGATATAGGCAACAACTTACAAAGGACTATTTACTATGGATAAAATCAGACAAGCCTTAAAAACAACATATAACTATTCAGATTATGAATTGGAATTAGTAAAGTATACATTGCTTTCCATTGCATCTGAATTTAGCAAGATACTATTGCTATATATTTTTTATATTATTATTGGTAAAGCTTTAAGTTTTACCGTATTTATACTTTTATTATCATTAATTAGATTTAACAGTGGCGGCTTTCATTGTAAACATTATACAACCTGTTTGCTGCTAACTTTCGTAATATCTTATCTGGCAGTAGTTATCCTTCCACAATTGATAACTCCGGATATCTTATTTATTCAAATTATTACTATTGTCTGTATCATAATTAACTATTACATTGGTCCAATAGTTTCACCTCTTAGACCATCTCCAAATAGCGTATTGTTAAAACACTGTCAGAACAATAGTTTTCTTATTATATTTGCTTTTTTTATAATAGTTAGCATTTTCAATAGCCATAGCATAATATATCAATATTTAATTATTGGCTTTTGGACTATCATATTACACACATGTCAAATGATGTTTGCTAAAATTCTAATGTTCAAAGGAGGTCGTAAAAATGTTTCGTAAAAAATTAAGTTTATCTTGTATGAACAAAATCTGTTGTTCATGCCTTGCATTAATGTCATTTATTCATTTTTCAGGTGTAAGTTTTCTGCTTTTTGGCGAAAGAAAATTTCCAACACCAATAGAACACTAATGCTAAAAACCCCCGAAAGTTATCAAAATGGTAACTTTTAGGGGGCTTTTACTATTCTTTATTTAATTACCGAAAAACTTATCCAGTTTTTATTATGTATTTCCTGCATTTCTACTAAAATATCGAATTTATATTTTTTCTGTAAATCTTTTATCTTAGCTAAACCTATTCCTCTATTTTTGCCTTTTGTAGAATAATTATACTGAAAGAACTTTGCAATCTCATCATTCTCATAATAAGGGCTTACATTTTTAACCCTTATTTCAATCTTTTGTTCCATTGCGAACATTTCCAGAATAACACTTTTATCTTTTTCTTTACTCAATGCTTCCACTGCATTATCCAAAAATATTCCTACTATTTCAATACAGTCAAGCACTTCTATCGCTAACTCTGCATCCGGAACAGATAAATTAAATTCTATATTTATTCCTGCTGCCATAATCTCATTCACTTTTCGATATAAGAATCCAGCTAATACAGGTTGCTCTACAGAATGCAATATTTTGACAACTTTATTTTCGTCCAATAATTTGTCTATATATTTTCTTTGTTCCTTTTCTGCTTTTATATCTGACAAACCATATAATGCATTAATCTGATTTTTGAAATCATGTTGCTTTTTTCTTGATATTTCAACTAAAGCATTATATTCTTCACTATAACGATTTGACAATTTTATCTGCTCCTGTTGATATTTTGTCTCCCTTTCCATTTCTTTCCATCTTAATAAAATACAGACTATTATTGAAGCAAACGTTACAATAATTACATATAAGTCAGATTGTATTTTGTTACTATCCTTTATTCTATACATACAATATCCATATATGAACATTACCAGTATAAACGTTATATTTAAAATCAACTCTTTTCTTGCTAGGAATTTATAAACACCATATAGAAATTCTGTTCTACTTATTAGTACAATAGCCATCAAAACACCAGTGTTAATTGCCAAAACCATTATGTTTTCACTTGCTTTACAGTAATCTCCTATATAATACACCGGAAGAGCAATTATCATCTGAATCAATCCTGTAAATATCATACTTAATATTGCCGTAAAAATTGCTGTTTTTAAAGGCTTTTTAAATTTGATATATACATATAGAATATACAAAACATATATAACAAAATATGACTTTGTTGTAATTACCTCTCTATCCAACATTCCCATAAACGTAACTTCTATAGCAATCCATACAACTGTTTTAATATCTGTCTTAATTTTCACACCATAAATACTACTTATACATATTGCCAAGGAAATAATTTCTAATAACCAATATATTCTTTCTAACATTTGAAAAATTCCTCTAAAAATTTTTTCTTCAACTTTGGTCCTATTTCCAATGTTCCAAACCCATCTACCAACATAACATATCTATTTGACTTATCTATCCCTTCTATATACTCAGCATTCACTATTGTATTATTACTACATCTGAGAAACTTTTTTGAATTCAGCTCTAATAATATCTTTTTGTTAGATTTATAAGGTGTTGGCATTACCTTTCCATTCTTACATTGTATGTATGTGATTCTGTTATTTGTTTGAAAATATACAATATTTTTTGTTTTGATAGAATAAATGACTCCATCATCTTTGTAATAATAAAAATCTTTAGCTTTTTTGGGTGTTGTATATTCTAATGCCTCAACTACTGATTTCTTAAATTCTGCATAATCATAAGGCTTTTCATAATATCTGAAACAATGTAGATTAGAATAAGCATGAAATTTAGGATCTTCTAGAGATGTTGTTACTATAATTGGTGTGAACTTATAGTAATTTATTGAGCGAATGCTTTCTATGAATTTTAGCCCCGATATATCAGCAAACACTTTAGTATTCAATATAATATCTACAATGAATAAATCTATATTATACTCCAATGCATATCTATATGCCTGTTCGCTATTCTTTGCCTTATGTATATAGACATCTTTAATATCTTTTAGTACTTCGCATAGTTTCTCCATACTATTATCATTATCTTCTACTATTAAAATTTGTTTATCTGAAGTATTCATACACACTACCTGCCACCTATTGTATTTCTTTTAAATCTTCCTCTAATTTTATCATAAGTTCTTTGTATTTATTTTCATCCAATCTGCATAAACACGCTATCAGCCTAGTAACCATTAAAAATTTTGTTTCATCATTCATATATTCGAGTTCCAGTTCATAGTGTTTTTCGTCGTTTACCGTACCAAATAAAATATAATCCGATGATACTCCAAACTCTTTATGCAACTTTTCCAAATGTTCGATAGTAATATTGTTTCGTCCACTTTCCATTCTTTGATATGTTGAATACGATATATCTAATCTTTCCGCCATTTTCTCCTGTGTTAAATGATGCCTATCTCTTACACTTTTTAATCTTTTTGCTTTCTGCCTGTCTTTTCTTGATATCATTTTCTTGTCCATATAACTATACCACTCCCGCCTTTTTTACTAAATGATTTTAAATTCTTTTTCATTCATGCACCATTGCACAAGGTAGCACGTCACGCGCTACTTTGTGTCACGTACGTTCATAGTATATTTATGCCACTTACAAAAAAATATATGAGTACTATGCCATAAGCATAAGTAACTCATATATTATCATTTTCATCTTTTTATTTGTTTTCGTTGCCATATTTATTATTTGCTCGTCAGTTATCCGCACTACATTTGTATTTACAAAATTTCCAAATAAATAATCAGCTGATATATCCAATACTTGCATCAACAAGTATATGTGATCTATTTTACAGGCACTTTTTCCTAATTCAATATTTGAGACCTGATCTGCTGATATTCCCAAAATATCAGCCAATTCGCTTTGTGTCATATTATTGCTTTTTCTACTTATTTTTATCCTCTCTCCCATTTTTTTAATTTGCTCATAATCTAAATAATCGTATTTCATTATATTTATCTCCAGGTATTAAACTTATTCTTCTCTCAGTCTGATTATTTCCACCAAAATGTGCTCCACTGCGACCTGTTCTTTACTATCTAATTTTTTCACTAATTCGATAATAAAATCAGGAACTGTTTGTTGATTACTGTCATTTAATATGTAATCACAACTAACGTTTAGTGCTTTAGAAATTTTATATAACACATTTGCCGAAAACCCTTTCCTACCTGCTTCAATTTCATATAAGAATTTAGTTGAAATATTTGCCTCTTCCGCCAATTGTTCAACTGTATAACCTTGGTGTATTCTGAGACCTTTTATTTTTTCACTTGAGTGCATATAATTCATATCTTATCCCCTTATTCTACTATCTATTATTATACACAATATCACCAATGCAACATATATTTTAACAAATGTATATTTATTATGTGTTAAATTAATCATTTATATAATTTATCACAAAATACATTATTTTTATCTGTAATTAAATAACATTTTTAAAACCATCTTTTCCAATATTTTAGTATTCTAATTTGCTTTCAAAAAAAGCTGCCTTTTCAGGCAGCTTAGAGGAGGTTGAAAAACCATATATTATTAGTATTTGCTTAGTTCTAATAATTCTGTAAGAATTTTTTTTACATTTGGAATTTGTGATGCATCAAAAGATTCTATAATTGTAATTACTTCCTGATCACAAGTGTAATCACCTCCACCTGTCATAATATAATCACAAGAAACATCTAATGCTTTACAGATATTTAATAATGTATGTGCAGACATACCTTTATGGTTATTTTCTATTTCATACAAAAACTTTGTTGATATCCCAGCATACTCTGCAAGTTCCTCACGCGTGAAATGATTTAATTCTCTGGCATACCTTACCCTTGTACCGGGTTTCGTTTCCTTCTCCATAGTAACGCTTCTCCCCTATCTTTTGTGTTACTATTACTATAAACTCAACTGTAACTTTACTAAACCAGCTATAGTTCAATCTTATCTAACCTTTAGTTCTATGTTATGTATTTTTCACTTAACTAAAGTTCTTTTATAATTTCAGATACCTTATCTGTTTTTTCCCATGGAAGTTCCAACTCATTTCGACCAAAATGTCCATATGCTGCTACCTGTTTATAAATAGGCCTCCTTAGGTCAAAAAATTTTATAATTCCATATGGTGATAGTTCAAATTTATTTCGTATAATTTGTATTAATTTGCTATCACTAACCTTTCCTGTTCCAAATGTATCCACTGAAATAGAAATTGGTTCTGTTACTCCTATAGCATATGATAACTGTATTTCGCATTTTTCAGCAAGTCTTGCAGCAACAATATTTTTTGCTACATACCTTGCCATATAAGCTGCCGAGCGATCCACTTTTGTACAATCCTTTCCCGAAAAAGCGCCACCACCATGACGAGCATATCCTCCATATGTGTCTACAATAATTTTTCGCCCTGTAAGTCCACTATCACCATGTGGTCCTCCTATTACAAACCTTCCTGTCGGATTGATATAATACTTAGTTTTAGAATCAACCATATTGGGGGGTATGGTACTATCTATTACATATTTTCTTATGTCTTTGTGCAATTGTTCTTGTGAAATTTCCGAATTATGCTGTGTACTTATTACAACTGCTTCAATTCTTACTGGCTTATCATCTGAATCATATTCTACTGTAACTTGACTTTTTCCATCTGGTCTTAAGTATTTAAGTATTCCATTCTTTCTTACCTCGGTAAGCCTTTTTGTTAACTTATGAGCCAAATAAATAGGATATGGCATCATTTCACTTGTTTCGTCCGTTGCATATCCAAACATCATCCCCTGATCACCTGCACCTATCAAATCTGACGATTTATTTACTTTATCTAATTTATATTTATCTACTCCTAAAGCAATATCTGTTGATTGTTCATCTATGTTAATAATCACGTTACAATTATCACAATCAAATCCATACTCTACATTATCATATCCAATATCTCTGATTGTGTCTCTTACAATTTTATCAATATTTACTTTTGCATTAGACGTGATTTCTCCCATAATCAAGACAAAATCTGTTGTTATTGCAACTTCACATGCCACTTTGCTATTGACATCTTTTTTCATATATTCATCTAATATTGCATCTGCTATCTGATCACATATTTTATCTGGATGTCCCTCTGTTACCGATTCAGATGTAAATAATCTTTTCTCCATTGTATTTTCCTCCATTTACATTTATATATAATACTGTTAGTAACATATTTTATTTTTAACAATGCTTCTCTAACATTTCACATACAAAACTTATTGTTCTTTTTAAACCTTCTTCCATTGAAGTTTGCGGTTTCCATCCATACATTTCAAATGCATGTTTATTTGAAAGGTTAGTATATTTTTTCACTTCATGTACTAACACTTCATTTTTTATGGGATATGGCTTTTTATATAATTCAGGATACTTTTTCCAAAAAAAAGCTTCTCCTTTATAAATCGCATTGATTTCCTCTCTATTCATCAGTTTTGAAATCATAAGCATTAATTCATTAATTGATACAGATATTCCACTAGAAACATTAACAATATCAAATCCTTTTCCATTCAAAACCATTTCACAAAGACTTATTAAATCTTCTACATACACAAAATCCCTGCTCTGATTGCCCGTACTATGTAAAATAGGACTTCTATCATAAAAAAGTTCTCTTATAATATATCCCACAACTGGAGGTTGCTTACGCAAACAATCTATATGTGGTCCATATACATTTGCAAATCTTAAACATGTAATATTCATATCATAATTTTTTACATAATCATAACAAAATTGTTCTGCTGCATATTTAGTTGATGGATAAATTAAGCTTGGTCGTACTGGATTTTCCTCGAATAATGGGAATTTTTCATTATTTTCATATACTGCTGAAGTACTTGCAAACACTACCTTCTTTACTCCGTATGTTCGACTTGCCTCAAGTATGGTTAAAGTTCCTGTTATGTTTACATCTACAGCTTCTATCGGGTTTATCTGACAATCTGGAAGTGGTGTAATAGCTGCTATGTGATAAACATAATCAAATTTATTTTTTTTAAATAACTCATCAATGAGCTTTTTGTCTCTTATGTCCCCTCTAATTATTTTCCACCTAAAATCACAATCAGGAAAAATCAAATTATCTTCCACTCCATATGAAAAATTATCAAGTAATGTTACATGATATCCTTTTTTGAACAAATAATACGAAAGTTGTGAACCTATGAATCCTGCCGCACCACTAATAAATATTTTGCTCATCAGTATCTCCTTTATTTTTAATATGATTAATTCCGCACATAGTCTTGTAAAAAATACTCATCATCAAATGATTAAAAATCATATGTATATCTTCGGTAATTTGCATACTATTGATAGGTGAATGTAAAGAAATATCCGCCAACTCTTTTAATTTTCCTCCTGAATATCCTGTCATACCAATTACTTTACAACCATGATTTTTACCATACTCTACTGCGTTAATTACATTTTTTGAGTTTCCACTTCCAGATATGGCAACTATAATATCGTTACTTTTTATTTTTCCAATTAGCTGGAAGCGAAATATTTCTTCATATCCTATATCATTTGCTATTGCCATAACTGTAGCTATATTATCATTTAGACAGAGAAATCTAAATTTCTCCTTTGTGTGTTCAGATATTCCCTTATTAAAATCATTTTGAATATGTAATGCTGTTGCTGCACTACCACCATTCCCAAATACATAGACTGTTGCTTCTCTTTTTATTCCTGCTTCCAATAAATTTAAAGCTGCATTTATTTGGTCCATGTCAATTTTATTTATGGTTTCTATTTCATTTTCAATATAACTCTTAATTAATTTTCTATAATCCATAATCCTTTCCTCCATTAATCATAAAAGACAATCTTACTGCCTTCATTACTGCAAGAAAACGGAATATTTCTAAAATCTGCAAGTTCTTTTTTTACTGAATCTTGTTTTTTTTGTGGAACATAAAGTAACATAAACCCTCCACCACCTGCACCAAGAATTTTTCCACCAATAGCACCGGCACTTTTAGCCTTATTATACATTTCATCTATTAATAAATTTGATATACCTTTAGCAAATTTTTTCTTAATATTCCATGTTCGGTCAAGTTCAGTTCCCCAGTAGTCTATATTTCCATTATATAAAGCCCTTACTGCACAATCTGTTGTGTTCACTAAATCATCTAGCATTACTGTTTTTTCTACTATTGTGTCCGATTGTTCATTAAGAATTTCTCTTGAATCCCTAGTATTTCCTGTATAAAATAGCATTAAATTCTTTTTTAAGTTTTCTACTATATCTTTTCTGCAAACTATTGGTGAAACACTTACACTTCCATTACTAAAAAATTTGTATTGATTAAAGCCACCATGTGCAACAGCAAACTGATCTTGAATTCCAATTCGTTGACCTAAACGATTAATTTCTATTTCACATGCTTCACGTGCTAAAACACCTTGCGATACAAACTCACCTTTATAGACATGTAATGCATTCAACACTCCAACCGCTAATGCACTTGATGAAGCAAGTCCAATTCCTGCATTGCTCAAAGGTATGTCTGCCATATAAACAATTTCAATTCCTCTTTCTATTCCGACAATTTTTAATGCTTCTCTAATAATATTATGCTTAACTTCATCCACATTACTAACTAATTCATTATCAGAATACACAATTCTAATGCTATCATCAAACTTCTTATTTACAGTAATATAAACATACATATCCAAAGCTGTACTAACAACTGTACCATAACCTAACTTACTGTTTTCATAGTAAGTGGAAAAATCTGTTCCCCCACCAAAAAATGAAGCTCTTAGGGGTGTTTTTGAAATAATCATGTATCTTCTCCTTTTTTCTCTAATGCAACTATCTCTTTCACGACGTCCAATATCGTGTGTTTTTCATCAACCATTCTACACTTACATCCTGCAATTGTTCCTGCTTCAATGTCTCTTTCGTCATCTCCTATAAGATAGCATTCAGAAAGATTTAATTCGTACTTTTTCTGTGCTTCATAAAGCATACCTGGACTTGGCTTTCTGCAAAAGCATCCCTCGTTCCAATTATGAGGGCAGTAAAGTATATCATCAATTTCTGTTTCTGCCTTTAAAAGCTCCATATGCATTTTCGCATGAATGCAATATAACATTTCTTCTGTAAGATTACCTCGTGCAATTCCTGGTTGATTAGTAATTACAATTACAAGGAATCCATTATTTTTAAGCAAACGGATTGCTTCTAATGCTCCCGGAAGCCAAACAAAATCTTCTGGTTTTTCTACATAGCAAGCTTGTTTTGGGCGTTTATTTATCGTCCCATCTCTATCAAGAAATACAACACGTTTTGGTTTGAAAAATTCTCTTGTACGTTTGATTCGTTCAAAAGAACCAACAGAATAATATCTATGTTCTGTCACTGTTGCAAATATTTCTTTCTTTTGAACTAATTGAGTATAAATTTCTGACTCAAAATTACAATTTTCCTCTGGTAGCAGAGAAATAATACTTTTATCAACTAAGGCATAACCGATATCAACCCCCTGTAAATTTGATCTAACACGTTTTTTATCATAAGTTGTAACCAAACCATCGTCAGTAATATGTAAATTATTTTTGGTATAGTTGTCACGATTGCTATAGACTGTAATTTGAATCTTTGCTTTATTATTACAAAAGTCTGAGAACAATTTTAAATAGTTAATTGGACAATAATTATCACAATATAAAAGAAAAAATGTATCTGCAATCTGTGGAGCAGCATGTTTTATTCGCATACCTGTGTCGTAATCCACGGGTGTAATATTATAATTTATAGTTAAGCCATAACGTGAACCATCTCCAAGATAATCCATTATTTTTTCAGGTAGATATCCTAAAAGGAGTAGCACCTCTTCCATTCCGAAATTCTTCATCTGACGTATTAGATAATCAATAAATGGAACGTTATTAATCGGATACATCGGTTTAGGATTAGTATTTGTAAATGGTTTTAGACGTGTACCCAAACCACCAGCAAGAATGACTGCTTGCGTAACTCTTTTGTTCATATTCACTCCTCTTATTTTTATCCACGACCATATCGTAGTATATTAAAGTTCCTGACAGTCATTGGACATATTGATATCAAAAGGAATCTTATTCTATCACTAATTTTCACTGCCGAATTTATTAAATATATATATCTCGTTTTTTTATAAAACAATGAAATATTTACTACGGACTCTTTAAATTTTTCATCACTCATAAGACATACTATATTGTAAAAATACCATAACACATCATACAGATACCTTTTTTGCAAGTCTTTCACAAATTTTTTATCAGAGCTTAACAAACGGCATTTTCTTATTCCATCTAACCAGCATTCATATAAATCTTTCAAATTGCCTTTTATTTCTGTCCCCATCAATCCATCATCTCTAATCCTGTAATGATATAATCCCTTGTGATATGCAACTATCTTTTTACATTTTAAAAAAATAGTTGGCATCACATATAAGTCCTCATGAAGCTTCCCTTCCGGAAACTTCACGTCTTCAAATATTTGTTTTTTAAATAATTTCCCCCAAACTTCACCAGCCGATATTTCCAAAATATGTAATATCATTTTCTTTCCATCACCAATCAGTACCTCTCCTGTTGAATGCTCATTTCCTGCTTTAATGATAAAAGCGATATCCGATTCATTCTCTTCTTCCAACCAAACCAATGCTTCAATTGTATTATTTTCTATCCAATCATCCCCATCAACAAACAGTATATAATCACCAGTTGCCTCCTCAATTCCTCTATTTCTTGCAGCAGATACCCCTTCGTTTTCTTTATGTACTACTCTTATATTTTCATATTTTTTTTCATACTGGCCCTGAAAAATACCCAGGAAACAGCCTTATACTTTTTCTGGGGATATGAACTGCGCGGACCGCTGGTACTCATTGTGC
>OJMG01001332.1_pt1 | contig 23278 bp, 18 predicted proteins | sample 1597141 | NCBI WGS metagenome assembly OJMG01 (sample SAMEA2452119, study PRJEB22498) | human gut metagenome | biome: human feces; feature: human gut; material: feces | place: Australia | collected 2012 | reverse complement strand
TATGCCAATAAAAACGAAGCCGACCTCAAAAAAATCTTTTGGGTCGGCCTCTTTTTTTGTCTATGGATGTCTTTTGAAGGCGAATTATTCTTTGACAGAAGAACAAAAGAACAGAATTTAGTTTATTCAAAAATTAGTTGATGTATTTTCAAGGTTGTGTCTTTTTGTCCTTTTGTCAAAAAAGTCTAATCCCTAATCCTTTTTGTATACCGTCTTCTCTTCGGCGGCTATTTGTTCGGCGGGGTCGGCTATGTTGTATTCTTTTTCGCCGTAGGTGTGGAGCACCTGGCGGTTGAGAATCGAGAGCAGGCCTTCGAGCGTGTCGCGGCGTTTGCGCGGTTTCAACTGACACTCCCAAATTTGCACTACCGACCAGCCCATCAGCCGTAGCCGCATCTGGTTGGCTGCATCGCGGTTGCGGTTCCGTTCAATTTTCCGTTCCCAAAATTCCACATTCGATTTCGGCAAAACATAGTAGCGGCAGCCCTCATGGCCGTGCCAGAAACATCCGTTGATGAAAATTGCCGTCTTGAACCGCCGTAACACAATGTCGGGCGTTCCCGGCAGATTACGGACGTTCACACGATAGCGGAAACCGTGTGCGAAAAGAAATTTGCGCACCAGTATTTCCGGCCGGGTGTTTTTGCTGCGTATCCGCGACATGCACCGGTGCCGTTGTTCCGGTGTCAGCTTGTCGGTCATGGTTGTTCTGTCGTTGTTTTTCCTTTTCCCATAAAACGGTCAATGACAAGCGCAATAGCGCCGTCACCCGTCACGTTGCAGGCCGTGCCGAAGCTGTCCATGGCAATATAGAGTGCTATCATCAGTGCCTGTGAAGCGTCGTCGAAACCCAACATTGAATTCAGAATACCCAGTGATGCCATAATAGCGCCTCCCGGCACACCCGGAGCTGCCACCATTGTGATGCCCAGCATAAAGATGAAGCCGGAGAACAGCGACAGGTCGTAGTGCATGCCCTGCATAATCATCAGCGCCAACGCACAGGCAACGATTTTCAGCGTACTGCCCGACAAGTGGATAGTGGCGCAAAGAGGAATAACGAAACCGGCAATGTGGTCCGACACACCGTTACGGCGTGTCTGTTCCAGTGTGACCGGAATCGTGGCTGCCGACGATTGTGTGCCGAGAGCCGTAAAATAGGCGGGAAGCATGCGCCATAATAGTTTCAGCGGATTGCGGCCTACCAACATTCCGGCTACGCTATATTGCAGGACGAGCAGCAGGATATGGAGCGCGAAAATCACACCGATAATTTTTATGAATACCATCAGCACGGTGAACACCTGTCCTGAATAAGTCATGTTCAAAAATATACCGAAGATATAAATAGGTAGCAATGGAAGGACAACCGCTCCAATGGTGCGCATTACGATTTCCTTGAAGTCGTTCATCACATCCTTTAGGGCTGTGGTGTAGAGGCGCGACAGTCCGATGCCGACGGTGAACGCCAGAAACAGTGCCGTCATCACGTTCATCAGCGGTGGTATGCTGATGGTGAAGAACGGTGTGACGCTGTTGTTTTGGCTTACTTCCTCAATCGGTATGCCCGTAGTAATCATACCGGGGAACAAAGCCGCTCCGGTGAAATACGACAGGAAGCCGGAAAACAGTGTCGCGCAATAGGCAACGAGTGTGGTGACAAGCAGCATTTTTCCTGCCGACCGGCCAATGTCGGCAATGGCAGGAACCACCAGTCCCACTATAATAAGCGGAATGATAAATCCGAGAAATTCGCTGAACAGCGCATTGAAGGTGACGAAAACTCTTACCGCCCAGTCGGGCATATAGTTTCCGAATACGATTCCCAGCAGAATGGCTATCAGGATACGCGGCAGCAGTCCGATACGATGTTTTTTCAAAGATATAAGATTCCAGAAATTCATAGTGTGGAGTATTGTTATTGTGTAGATGTAAAGTTACATTTTCCCTTTAGTTCTGCAAGCGTTAACGGCTGTGAAAACTTGTCGTGTCGGGCATTTTTTGCACACTTCTTGCTGGAGTGTGTTGCACACATGGAACGCAAATGTGTAATATAGAATAACTTATGCAATTTTTTTGCCCGAGCTGGCTACAATCTGCGAAATTATTTCCTAATTTTGCGAGAGTCCTTAAGGAAAGGACGTGTAAAACCATTAAAAAAGAAACGCTATGAGTCATATTGAAGAAGTGGCAAACCGTCTTAAAGGTTTGCGCGACGCGCTGGGGCTGACGATTGCCGAAATGGCGTCGGCTTGCAGTGTGGACGAAGAACTATATAAGAAATTTGAATCAGCGGAAGCCGACATACCTGTCAGCACACTTCACCGCATTGCTCGTGTCTATGGAGTTGAAATTACGGCTTTGATGTTTGGCGAAGAGCCGAAGATGAACAGTTATTTTGTTACTCGCAAGGGATGTGGTGTCAGTGTGGAACGTCGCAACTGGTACAAGTACCAGTCGTTGGCCGCCGGATTTGCCAACCGTGCGATGGAGCCGTTCTTGGTTACCGTTGACCCGGATTCTGCCAATCGTCCGGTGAACCTCAGCTCGCACGACGGTCAGGAGTTCAACTACATTGAGTCGGGCTGCATGGAACTGCACATCGGCGGCAACGTAATAGAACTGCACGAAGGCGATACAATTATGTTCGACGCGCGTCGCCCTCACGGCATGCGTGCACTGGGTGGCACTCCGCTTAAGTTCATTGCCATCATTATCTGATGAATGCCACGGCAAATTGGGCCGTGTTGAAATAAAAACCAGCGAGGTCCCGTTTCGGAAGCGGGATTGGGAAACTCTTGAAAATTTAAAGGAATAACAACAACAAAAGAGATAAAGATGTTAGAAAAATTTCTGCAAAAGGCGAATTTTGATTCTTACGAGGATTTTATGGCCAACTTTAAGGTCAACGTTCCCGAAAATTTCAATTTCGGTTACGACGTGGTAGACGAGTGGGCGCGTACGAATCCCGACAAAAAAGCCCTTTTATGGACAAACGAAGAAGGCGAGAAAATTCAGTTTACGTTTGCCGACATCAAGCGCGAGAGCGACAAGGCGGCTTCCTATTTCCAGTCGTTGGGAATAGGGCGTGGCGATATGGTGATGCTTATTTTGAAGCGTCGTTACCAATTTTGGTTCGCCATTATTGCACTCCATAAAATTGGAGCTGTGACAATACCTGCGACTCACTTGCTAACGGAAAAAGATATTGTGTACCGCTGCAATGCCGCCGACATCAAGGCAATTGTGGCTGTAGGCGACAATATTGTGGTTGATCACATTAAGGCGGCTCTTCCGAAATGTCCGACATTGAAATACTGTATTTCTACAGGTCCGGAAATTCCGGAAGGTTGGCTCGATTTCAACAAGGGTTGTGAAGAGGCGGCTCCGTTTGTGCGTCCGGAATTGGCAAATACGAACGACGACATTTCGCTCATGTACTTCACATCGGGAACAACAGGACAACCGAAAATGGTGGCCCACGATTTCACTTATCCGTTGGGACACATTATCACCGGTTCGTTCTGGCATAACCTGCATGAGGACAGCCTCCACCTGACACTTGCCGACACTGGTTGGGGAAAAGCCGTGTGGGGCAAACTTTACGGACAATGGATAGCCGGAGCAAACGTATTTGTCTACGATTTTGAGAAATTCAAGCCCGTGGATGTGCTTCACATGATTCACAACTACGGTATCACATCGTTCTGTGCGCCTCCTACCGTGTTCCGTTTCCTTATCCGTGAGGATTTGACAAAATTCGACATCTCTACATTAAAATATTGTACGATTGCCGGCGAAGCGCTCAACCCGAGCGTGTACGACGAATGGCTGAAACTTACAGGCATCAAGCTGATGGAAGGTTTCGGACAAACGGAAACTACGCTGACTATCGCCACTTATCCTTGGCTGAATCCGAAACCGGGTTCTATGGGCAAGAAAGGTCCGGAATACGACATTGACTTGTTGACAAGCGATGGCCGCTGGGCGGAAGACGGCGAACAGGGCGAAATCGTAGTGCGTGTGCCCGAAGGACACCGTCCGCTGGGACTTTTCAAGGAATACTACCGTGATCCGGAACTGACAGCAAAGGCTTATAACAACGGCATCTATCATACGGGCGACGTGGCATGGCGCGACGAGGACGGCTATTTCTGGTTTATCGGCCGTAAGGACGACGTTATCAAGTCGTCGGGCTACCGTATCGGTCCGTTCGAAGTGGAAAGTGCGCTGATGACTCACCCGGCCGTAGTGGAATGTGCCATTACAGGTGTTCCCGACGAAATCCGCGGTCAGGTGGTGAAGGCCACCATCGTATTGGCACCGGCCTATAAGGACAAGGCGGGCGAGGAACTGATTAAGGAAATTCAGGACCATGTGAAACGTACTACTGCACCTTATAAATATCCGCGTGTCGTAGAATTTGTCGATGAACTTCCGAAAACCATCAGCGGAAAAATCCGCCGTGTAGAAATCCGCGAAAAGGAAGCAAAGAAATAGTTTCAGATAGAAACATCAAAAACTGAAAGAGTCGTATCATGCTCTGTTTTGAGTGATGATACGACTCTTTTTTCATTCTTTATTTATTCTGACGTTTGAGCTTGCATAATGGGGTCAGGTCAACTATTTTGAGGGTTGGTATCTTTTTTGAATTTCAAATAACGGTCTATGCATAGATTCATTTCCTGAATCAAATCTTCAGAATCTTTTATTTTGTCACTCTCAATAATTAAATCGTATGGTTTTAGATCATCATCGCTATGAAGACGTTTTTCTCCCTCATACATGTCAATCCAATTCCAATGTTGCCAACGGAAGATATATTCCACGTTATCCAAGACATATATGAAATGAATATCCCATCCCCAAAAGAAATCACATCCTTCAATTTTTTGATTTGTATAAATTTTTCCTGATTGTTTTTCAGCATTAAAGCCTCCGCCATATAATGATGCTAATATTCTGTTGCGTTTATTTGCAATTATATATTTCTTCCAATTTGCCTTTTTATTATATGGGTATAAAATATGAATATCATTATCAATTCTATGAAACAAATGACATCCTTCCACAATATAATCCAACAAAATTGATGTTACAAGTTCTTCTTGTACAGCCTTTTGATTGCCCTCAAAAGTCGATTGGTAATCAGGGTTGACTTCGAAACAAGAAGAATTTAATATTTCGCTGACAGGATCACTCCATCTGTCACTTAATAGATGAGAATGCCAGGACGATGGTTCATTATCATAAGTAAACTGCTCTAACATCTCCCATTCTGTAAATTTACTGATAAAGTACTGCAATACGACAGTGTTTTTTTGTACAATCCATTTTCTCCGAATATCGTCTGGGCGTTTCTCCATTTTGTCGCAAAGTCACTCCAATCCCATTCGTTATTTTTGTTTCTTAGCAGAAAGCAAATTGCACCATTGAAAAAGTCATATCCTTCAGCTTCGGATATTGCCGTTTCCCAATCCCATTCTTTTTCTTCGTTCCAATCATTAGGTTTCTCCGGTAGTTTCGCATTTTGAGGATTGAGTATTTGTTTGGCTTTCTCTATTTCTTCAGCCAATTGTTCAGTAGATGCTTTAGAGTGTATTTCAATTTCTGTACTTGACAGATATTCATAGATGTCTTCAGCGTGCGCACTTAATTCATTTATCAATTTCATACGAGAAATCATGGAGTCTATCGTATCAATTGTGGTATTTTCAACTAAATTGCATACTACTCTCATCCATCTTTTAAAATGAACTTTACTGAATGATGTACAAGATTCAAGATATCTGCATATTCCGAAAAACACTACTCTTTGAGGTTGTGTTAGGGTAGAAATACTGTTTTCGTTATATTTAGGAATAAAATCAAACTTTTTGAACCATCGGGGTAGGTAATCGCTTAGATTCTCATTTGTGGGTAGATTGTTAAAAACAGTGTTCAAATTGTCCAAGATTTTTGTATCCGAAAGAATAAAGGCATAGACATTGAAACCATTGTCATATTCTAACGAGGAATCATTTGATTCTTTGCCATACAGTTTCCAGCTTTTTGATGTTTCTTTCGCGTTATGATGGATTATGTCATAATTAAGGAGATATCGGTTGATAAAAGCAAAGAATATCTTGTCGATTTCTCCATTATTATGGTTCTCCCAAAAAACATCTGTCCATTTCGTATCAAGTTTTATTGGAATACCCTCTTGGGGATTAAGCAGTCTTTTCCATTCATCATTATCTTTTGCCTTCTCCTCAATATATCCGATCAGGTCAGCTTTAAAATTCTCAAATGATGTAAGCTGCTTGCCGCGGGCATTCATCTTGATGTAGAGGTCATCTGTCAGCTCAAAGTCTTTAAGTGGAAGGTAATAGAACACTACAGGAGCATTTTTTGAAACCAGACATTCCCAATATTCTTCAAACATTTCCGTATCTGTTCCTTCAAACAACTCCTCCAAACCATCAATAATGTCATTGCCGTGTTTGTCGTTTATCTTTGTTCCGCCAATCATTCTTAACATAGACTGGATGGTCGGGTCCTGCTTCCAAGAAGAATAAAACCATGTTCGGGTTGTAATAAACCTGACAAGGTCATTGCAGCCTTTATAGTCTTGAAAATTTTCGCTTATGCACAGATTCCGGCAAAATTCTCTTGAAGATATTCGGGTTTCATATGTGAAATTCTTCAACTGTTCTGAGGCTTCGGCCAGCGTACCTGCCTTTAGTGCCACATACCAATGGAGCAGCCATAGGGTGGTGAGTCGTTGTTGGCCGTCAAGAGGAAGCAGTTTTCCGTTGTTTTCCGAGCCATAGACAAAATCAAGTTTTAATACAGAATTGCCGCCAGATAGTCTGTTGTCTAACGTCTGCTTTATGTTTATAAGAAAATTATTGCGCAAATATTCTTTACCTTCTCTTCCTTGTGCATAATCGCGTTGGATGATTGGAATTTCGATGTGGTGATTTGCTATAAATTCCCAAAATGAAGTTGTATCGTTTGTCATTGTTGTTCCTCCTTGTCATTGTCGTTCAACATATTCAAGCATCTTTCGATGTCTTTTTTATAGGCTTCAGCATCGGCTTTTGTCCAATAATTGTTGTCTCCCACGGTCGATGAAAAATATTTTAGAAACACTTGCTTCGTGCATGGCGGTACAAATGAAGAAGTTGCATATTTTTCTTCTGTACCTAACAAAATCTTTCCATCTTTTAATTTTGGTATCGGTATTAACTTGCCTTGATCTTTTCCGATTATTATTCGGCGTTTTGCGGAGAATATGGAATTGCCATAACTTCTGTTCGTCGAACAATCAAGAAGGGTGTAATTCCAAATTCTGTTTTTTTCTTCCGATGTCCATTCTTCACGTTCCGGAAAGATTTCCTTTATTTCTTGGAAAAGCGTCTTTTTTGTATCATTATCATTAGCTTCAAAATAACTGTTAATCTTTTCTCGGGTTTTTTCATCCGCACTAAGATAGATGTTTACAAGCCATTCCTTACGTGTGGCGTCATCTTCTTCCGTGTTGCTTGTACTAGAATTGATATGTTCCACATCCCATCCCTCTAATTTATATAGATGGAATGGAAATTTATAGAAAACGCCTATTTTATATTTTTCATTGTTTAGTTGTGCTTGGTTTTGGTTAATAACAGTTTGTATATTATGAAACAGCAAGATAGGACGGCACTTCCCTTTGTCGTTGCCGTCTTCTTTATATTGAAAGTCTGTACTGATTTTGCCGATTTTATTTTTAATTTCATTCTTCAAATAGAGCAGGAAATCTTTTTTGCTGTTATACTCATTCCATGCTGCTATGATTTGACGAATGGGTTTATTTCCCGCCACAAGGAAACCGACATAATGGTAGAGTTCTAAATCATTAAACCATTCGTTAAATGTTTGGTAATACGATTTAACCTCATGCCAGGCCTTTTCTGCTTTAAGCATAGAGCCATCTGAAACCTTGAAGTATTCATAAAAGTATCGGAATGTTTTGTAGTCATCAGTTCCAATGTCTTCCTTATTTTTGCCCAATGTATTTTGGCTACAAATCAAATCAAAGATGAAGTCGATGCGTGTCGGACGGTCATATCCTTTGTCGTGCAGAAAAAGCCAGAATTCATCGTTTTGTAAAGCATACTCTATCTTGTCCCATTCGCTTGCGATTTCTTGTTGTCTTAGTTTTACGCTTTCGTTAGACTTATCCGTGAAATTAGAGCTGTTGAGAAACAACGCCTTGATCAGTTCTGAATTGGTAAGACCTATCTTCCTGATATTCAGTCGGGCGAACACCTTTATCGGGTCTTCATCGACACACTCATACCAGATAAATTTAACTTTGTTTTTCAGTTTTTCCAAAAATGCCGGTTTGTCGACGTGTCCTAACCAATCGTCAATCGTCTCTTTGGCTTGTGCCATGTGATAATAGTCAATGTTGGCATTCTTGTCTTTTTGATTTATGTTGAGCAGAAAATCTCGGCTGTCCTTGCGGGTCTCATATTCCAATGAATAAGGATTATTTTCACCAAGGCATGTAAGAATGATGTATATGGTAGTAAGACGTTGTTGTCCGTCTATAACCTCCCATACGATATTTTCCTCGTCGCGAAATTTTACCACTAAGGGTTGCAAACAATAGAAGTGCTCCTTTTTAGCATCAAACTCGTAGATGTCGTTGAGCAAGTCCGATACTTGTTGCTTTGTCCACCGATAGCCTCGTTGATAATTAGGAATGAAAAATTTAAATCCTGAAAGCTCTCCGATTGATTTTAAACCGATTTGGTTTTGATTGTATTGATGTTCCATAATGTGGTTATTTCTTTGTGCATTTTCCAATTTTTTATGTATTGGTATTTAGAGTTTATTATTGCAGTAAATCATCTCTCTCTTTGGTATAGTTTCTGTAAGTGACGAATAGGATAGCAGGATATCTGTCAACCTAACGTATTGTATAAAGAGATTTACAGCTAAACTCTTTAATCTGTTATGTGGCAAAGTTACTTGTTTACCTATGAAAAACCTTCTTGTTTTTTAATTTTTCCATTTATTTTTTTGTTGTGCCATGTTTTGGCATTTGTTGCATTTTACTTTGCGGTAGAAATGATGTTAAACTTTTAATAATAGTAATATGGCAACAAAGAATTGGAACAATGAATTTTTGGCTAAAGTATTGGAAGAAGCCGCATGGAAAGATCTGTCAAGCGAGTTCGCTTGGAATGAACAATTGTTGGAAAAGTACAAAGACAAAGTGATATGGAAAGAAATCTCAAACAATACTAATATTCTTTGGACTGTATCCATGATAGAGAAATTTAAGAATAAAGTTGATTGGGATGAGCTTTCAGGTTCAAACAATGAGCATCTGTTCACGGTGGAGAATTTGGAAAAATACAAGAATTATTGGAACTGGCGAGAGTTGTCGAGAAATTCCTGTGTAGAACTTACTCCTGCACTCTTGGAGCAATTTGCTGAATATTGGGATTGGAGCGAAATCATTGACTGTTACTTCTGGGAAAAATTGTATAGCATGGAATTCTTGGAAAAATATCAGGATTATATTCCTACATCCGCTTTGCAGCGTTCGTGTCTGTGGGATAAGTTGGTTGAAGATGAAAAGAAACAATTGAAGAAACTTATCCTTTTATAGTGCATACTGATGGTCACTTTTCATTATATTGAGCAGAATTTATTTCAATTGAGTCGTGAATGAATGAAAATTTTCTTTTCATTTGTCTATACACTCACCTTTTAGTATATTTGTAAACTCTCAAAACTATCTTAAAATTCTGAAATATAATGAAAAGTGACCAATTATTTAATGCGCTTGCCGGTGCTGTCGTAGCTATTGGCATGACTGCGTGCGGTGCAAGCGGCGAGAAAAAATCCTACAACGAAGGCGTGAACGTGATTCCGGCCCCTGCCAGTCTGACTGTCGGCAATGGGGAATTCTCTCTGAAGGAAAGCACGAAAATCGGGGCGGCTGCTCCAGAAGCAAAGAAAGTGGCTGAATATTTTGTGGAAAAAATGGAACGCTCGACCGGCTATGACCTTGATGTGGAGGATAACGGTGATATCCGTTTGACACTTGACCCGCAAATGGAAATGAACAGCGAAGGCTATCGTCTGGAAGTGGGGGAGAACGGTGTGGATGTTACGGCAAAAACTCCGCAGGGACTGTTTTACGGTATGCAAAGTTTCATGCAGCTCTTGCCGGCTGAAATTGAAAGCAGCGAAGAGGTGGACGGTATCGAATGGTCGGCTCCTTATGTGAGCATTACCGACGAGCCTCGTTTTGCGTATCGCGGTATTCACTTCGACCCTTGCCGCCATTTTATGACAGTCGACGAGGTGAAAAAGCAGCTCGACGTGATGGCGATGTATAAAATCAACCGTATGCACTGGCACTTGACGGAAGACCAGGGCTGGAGAATTGAAATCAAGAAATACCCGAAACTGACGGAAATCGGCTCGAAGCGTATTGAAGGCGAAGGCCATGAATATGGCGGCTACTATACGCAGGAAGAGGTGAAGGAAATTGTGGAATATGCAGCCGAACGATTTATTACGGTAGTGCCGGAAATCGAAATGCCGGGTCACGAAATGGCTGCAATTGCTGCCTATCCGGAATTGTCGTGCAAGGGCGAACAGGGGGTTGTCCGCAATATCTGGGGTGTTGAAGACATCGTTCTGTGTGCAGGAAAGGAAAGTACCTTTGAGTTTTTTGAAAATGTGTTGAAGGAAGTGATGGAACTTTTCCCGAGCGAATATATCCATATCGGCGGTGACGAATGTCCGAAAACAAGTTGGGCCGACTGTCCGCTCTGCCAGAAGCGCATCCGTGAAGAAAAACTGTTTGCCGACAAGAACCATTCGGCTGAAGAAAAGTTGCAAAGCTATTTCATTCAGCGCATCGAAAAATTCCTGGCCCAATATGGCCGGAAGATTATCGGTTGGGATGAAATTTTGGAAGGCGGACTTGCTCCGACGGCTACCGTAATGTCGTGGCGAGGTGAAAAAGGCGGTATTGCATCGGCAATGATGAACCACAACGTGATTATGACGCCGGGCAAAAACGGTCTTTATCTCGATTTCTATCAGGGTGACAAGAAAATTGAGCCGATGGCTATTGGCGGCTATACTTCACTGAAAAAGATTTATGACTACAATCCGACTCCCGATACGTTGGTGGCTATCGGTAAGGACCATTTCGTGATGGGTGTGCAGGCCAATGTGTGGAGCGAATATCTTTATACAAATGAAGTCCGCGAATATCAGACTTATCCGCGTGCGCTTGCCTTGGCGGAAGTGGCTTGGACTAAAACGGACCGCAAGGATTATGCCGATTTCGAACGCCGTATCAACAATGCCTATGTCCGTCTTGACGGCCACGGCATCAACTATCACATTCCACTTCCTGAACAGCCGAACGGCTCTTGCAATACGGTAGCGTTTATGGATACGGTTTCTGTAGCGTTCAAAACTTCCCGTCCGGTGAAGATGGTCTATACGCTCGACGGTTCGGAACCGACGGCTGCTTCTGCGGAATATACGGAACCGCTGGCATTTAGCGAAAACGGAACGATAAAAATTGCTTCTGTTCTGCCTTCCGGAAAAATGAGCCGTGGCCGCACTATCGAAGTGGTAAAACAGGAGGCTGCGCCCGCTGTGAAAGTCGACGGGGCAAAGCCGGGACTGAATATGAATGTCACTTATGGCATGTATCTGAATGTAGATGGACTGAAGGCTTCAGGAAAGAAACCGGAAAAGACACAAGTCATAAAGGAAACGAAGGAAATGGTGACGGTGGAACCGAGCAGTCAGTCGATGCGTGGCGTGAAGCAGTTTGCATCGGTTGCGGAAGGATATATCGAAATTCCTGAAACTGGAGTTTATTATATTTCTTCAGAACTGGAAGAAGTTTGGCTCGACGGAAAATTGCTGGTGAACAATCGTGGCGAAGTGAAGCGTCATTCACGTACCGACACGTCTGTTGCTCTGGAAAAAGGTTTGCATCCTGTGAAACTGGTATTCCTGGGACATATTATCGGCGGCTGGCCTTCCAATTGGGGCGACGGCAGCCTGCGTCTGCGCAATGCCGGAGAGGAATCGTTTAAGAACGTAACCGGCGACATGCTTTTCTATAAATAAAGGTAAAGAGAGAGGGAAGGCATTTGTGCTTTCCCTCTGTTGTCTAAAAACAAAAACTGACAAAAGAATGAAAAATAATATGATGCCCTTGTCGCTGACTGCTTTTCTGCTTGCGGGAACAGCGGCAGGAATGGCGGCGAAAAAGCCCAATATAATATATATAATGTGCGACGATATGGGTTACGGTGACCTTGGTTGCTATGGACAACCCTATATTCAGACACCGAACATCGACCGGATGGCACAGGAGGGAATACGTTTCACCCAGGCTTATGCCGGCAGTCCGGTGAGCGCCCCGTCGCGTGCCGCTTTTATGACCGGTCAGCACAGTGGACATGGCGAAGTGCGCGGCAATAAGGAATATTGGAAAAATGTGCCGACAGTGATGTATGGTGAAAATAAGGATTATTCCGTTGTCGGTCAGCATCCATACGACCCCGACCATGTAATTTTGCCGGAGATTATGAAGGATAACGGCTATACTACCGGCATGTTCGGCAAGTGGGCCGGCGGCTACGAAGGGTCGGTTTCGACGCCCGACAAACGTGGCATTGACGAGTTTTATGGATATATCTGCCAGTTTCAGGCACACCTGTATTATCCGAATTTCCTGAACCGCTACAGCAAGGCGGCAGGCGACACGGCTGTCGTGCGTGTGACAATGGAGGAAAACGTTCAGTATCCCATGTATGGCGACGGTTATGAAAAGCGTCCGCAATATTCTGCCGACATGATTCACCGCGAAGCCTTGAAATGGCTCGACAGTCAGAATGGCGACCGCCCGTTTTTCGGCATCTTTACCTATACATTGCCGCATGCCGAGCTTTGCCAACCGCAGGATTCCATTGTAGAAGCCTATAAAAAGAAGTTTTTTGAGGACAAGACCTGGGGCGGTTCGAAGTGGTCGCGCTACAATCCTGTCGTATATACCCATGCTCAGTTTGCGGCTATGATTACGCGGTTGGATGCTTATGTGGGAGAGATTCTGGCTCTGCTCAAGAAAAAAGGACTTGATGAAAACACGCTTGTCATTTTTACGAGCGATAACGGCCCTCACGAAGAAGGAGGTGCTGACCCTGAATTTTTCGGTCGCGACGGGAAGCTGCGCGGGCTGAAGCGTCAGTGTCACGAAGGCGGTATCCGTGTTCCTTTCATTGTGCGATGGAACGGAACGGTTGAGGCCGGTGCGGTTTCCGACCATATTTGTGCTTTCTACGACATCATGCCAACATTCTGCGAACTGATTGGAATAAAAAATTATGAGAAGAAGTATTCCAACAAGAAAAAGCAGACCGACTATTTTGATGGAATTTCATTCGCTCCCACATTGCTTGGGAAAGGAAAACAGGCGGAACATGATTTCCTATATTGGGAATTTAATGAAACCGACCAGATTGCCGTACGTCAGGGCGACTGGAAATTGATAGTGAAAAAAGGCGTTCCTCACCTGTATAATTTGGCAACCGATCTTCACGAAGACGTTGATTTGGCTTCAAAATATCCGGAACAGGTAGAAAAAATGAAGGAAATAATTTTCCGTGAGCATACCCATAGTCCTTATTTCTCGGTGACGCTTCCCGGCCGTTGATTGTAAAAAAGAAAAAAGCACTATATTTGCATCTGGTTATTGATTTATTTTTATTCGACTGCCGGTTTATTGATATGACAACTTCAACAAAAACAATCAACTCAGTTCTTATTATTGATGACGAACCTACTATCCGAATGCTTTTGAGTCGCATTATGGAACTTGAAGGCTATGAGGTGTTTCAGGCGAAAGACCGCCAAAGCGGTATTGCCCAGTTGAAGAAGAATAATGTGCAAGTGGTTTTATGCGATGTCTTTCTTCCTGACGGGAACGGTGTTGCATGGTAAAAGAACTCTTGGTCATATCGCCGACTTCGAAAATTATTCTGCTTACGGCTCACGGAAATATCACCGATGGGGTACAGGCAATAAAAAACGGTGCGTTTGACTACATCGTGAAAGGCGACGACAACCGAAAAATTATTCCGATTGTAAGCCGGGCAATGGATGAGGCAAAGATTGTCAAGAAGTCGGATGTAAAAAGTGTGCGTCAGGTGACGTCGTTCGACGGGATTGTCGGTAAGTCGCATTGTCTGCAACGTGCCATAGCCATGGCGCGCAAGGTAGCGGCCACTGACGTGTCAGTGCTGCTGTGTGGAGAGACGGGTACAGGCAAAGAAGTGTTTGCTCAGGCCATTCACCAGGAAAGCTTGCGGAAGGACAAGCCTTTTGTTGCCATCAACTGTTCTGCCTTTAGCAAGGAATTGCTTGAGAGTGAGATATTCGGCTATAAGGCCGGTGCTTTTACAGGGGCGCAGAAAGACAAGAAAGGATTGTTTGAAGAAGCTGATAAGGGTACGATATTCCTGGATGAAATTGGCGAAATGGAATTCGACTTACAGGCAAAACTGCTGCGTGTGCTTGAAACCGGCGAATTTCTGAAAGTGGGCGATACAAAACCTACGAAGGTTGACGTGCGGGTCATTTCCGCCACTAACCGGAATTTGAAAGAGGAGATTGAGAGGGGAAGATTCCGTGAGGACTTGTTTTTCCGTATGTCGGTTTTCCAGATAATGTTGCCTCCGTTGCGTGAGCGAAAGGAAGACATCGAACTCCTTTCCCGACGGTTTATGGAGAAACTGGGCGGCAAAATGGGGCGAAGTGTTTCGGCAATATCTCCCGATTGCCTCGAACTGATGCAGGAATATGCATGGCCCGGCAATGTCCGTGAATTGCAGAATGTGATTGAGCGTGCGTTGATTGTTTGCGACGGTGTCATTACGCGCGACGATTTGCCGGTCGACATTCAGTTGGGAAGCGGCAGTTCCGTAACCTCGTCGTCCGATTTCGACCTGGCGTCGGTGGAGAAAAATCATATATTGCGGGTGCTGAAATATACCGGCGGCAACAAAACGGAAACAGCCCGCCTGTTAAAGATAGGACTGACTACCCTCTATCGAAAAATAGAAGAATATAAGATTAAACTATAGGATGGCATCTTGCCAAAATAGAAAGACCTTTTCAAAATGAAAAGGTCTTTTTTTATGCCCATTATCGTCGTGATCTATTTATTGTATTGCTTTTCAATGTGTTGCGTGTTTGTTGCGAGGTTTGGCAGGCTGTTTGTATTTATTGGGGCTGTGAATCGTATGTTGAACTTAAAAAGAAAGATTTATGGAGATTTTTACAATCGGTTTTTGGGTATGTATGGCTTGCGGTTTGGCTTGCTTTTACCTCTTCTTCAAGTTTGTAGACTGGTTAGAAAAAATGTAACATTAAAAAGAGAATTATGTACACGGCATTGTTTATTGTCGGTTTGATTATGTTCTGCTATTTGTGCTATGTGCTGATCAAGCCGGAAAAGTTTTAAAAAATAGAAGATATGGACACTGAAATATTAGGTGTAATTGCGCAGATTGTTCTGATGGTGGTGTTGAGCTATCCATTGGGTATTTATATTGCAAAGGTTTATAAAGGCGAAAAAGTGTGGTCAGACTTTATGCGCCCTGTCGAAAAGTTTATTTATCGTTTTTCCGGCATTAATCCGGAAGAGGAAATGAACTGGAAACAATTCCTGAAAGCGTTGCTGGTTTTGAATCTGTTCTGGTTTGTTTGGGGTATGGTTCTGTTGGTTTGTCAGGGTTATCTGCCTTTGAATCCTGACGGAAATCTCGGACAGACGGCCCATCAGGCATTCAATACCTGTATTTCCTTTATGGTGAACTGTAACGAACAGCATTATAGCGGAGAAACGGGGCTGACTTATTTCACGCAACTGTTTGTCATTATGCTGTTCCAGTTCGTTACTGCCGCAACGGGCATGGCTGCAATGGCAGGTATCATGAAAGCCTTTAGCAAGAAGACGACTGCTACTATCGGCAATTTCTGGAAATATCTTGTGCTGAGTTGCACGCGAATTCTGCTTCCCCTGTCCTTGCTTGTCGGCTTTATTCTGATTACCCAAGGCGTTCCAATGGGATTTGACGGAAAAATGGAGATTGAAACGCTGGAAGGGACAACCCAATATGTTTCTCAAGGTCCAGCCGCAGCAGTTGTTCCAATCAAGCAGTTGGGAACCAATGGCGGCGGATATTTCGGAGTCAATTCCTCTCATCCGTTGGAGAATCCTACCTATCTGTCCAATATGGTGGAATGTATTTCCATTCTGATTCTTCCGATGTCTATGGTATTGGCGTTCGGGTTCTATCTGAAGCGCAGAAAGCTGGGATACAGCATCTATTGTGTTATGCTGGTTGCCTTCTTGATTGGTGTTGCTGTCAATGTTTCCCAGGAAATGGGTGGTAATCCGCGAATCGATGAAATGGGGATTGCTCAGGATGGTGGAGCAATGGAAGGCAAGGAAGTTCGCCTTGGTGCCGGTGCCACCGGTTTCTGGAGTGTGGTGACAACAGTCACGTCCAATGGTTCGGTAAACGGTATGCATGATTCCACAATGCCGTTGTCGGGTATGATAGAAATGCTGAATATGCAGACAAACACTTGGTTCGGCGGCGTAGGTGTCGGTTGGATGAACTATTTCACGTTTATTATCATTGCCGTTTTTATCAGCGGTTTGATGGTAGGACGTACCCCTGAATTTCTGGGACATAAAGTGGAGGCAAAGGAAATGAAGATTGCATCCATTGTGGCGTTGCTCCATCCTCTTGTGATTCTGGTTGGAACAGCCTTGGCGGCCTATCTTTATGTGCATGCTCCGACATTTGTGGCAAGCGAAGGGGGCTGGCTGAACAACAGCGGTTTCCATGGGTTGAGCGAAATGCTGTATGAGTTCTCCTCTTGTGCCGCCAACAACGGTTCCGGTTTTGAAGGTTTGGGCGACAATACGTGGTTTTGGAATGTGTCGTGTGGCATTGTGTTGATTGTCAGCCGTTTTATTCCGATTGTCGGACAGGTTGCCATTGCGGGTATCATGGCTAACAAAAAGTATATACCGGAAAGTGCCGGAACTTTGAAAACGGATACGGTCACATTCGGCGTCATGACTTTTGCAGTCATTGTCATTATTGCTGCACTGGCGTTTTTCCCGGCTCATGCTCTGAGTACGTTAGCCGAGCACTTCTCTCTCTAATTATTAAGTAATTGCTATTAAAAGATATATTATGAAAAATAGTAATAACCATTCGCTTTTTCAGAAGGACCTGCTGAAGCAAAGTTTGAAGCAGTCATTCGTGAAACTCAATCCGAAATACATGATAAAGAATGCCATTATGTTTACGGTTGAGGTCTCAACTCTGTTCATGCTCATTGTTACCTTATATTCGGCATTCAGCGACTCTCAAGGTTCATTCCTTTATAACCTTGTCGTGTTTGTCGTACTGTTTGTTACCTTGTTGTTTGCCAATTTTGCTGAAGCCATTGCCGAAGCGCGCGGTAAAGCTCAGGCCGACAGCTTGCGGAAAGCTCGTGAAGAAACTCCGGCCAAATTGAGATTGAACGGCGGGGAAATCAAAATTGTAAGCAGTTCTATTTTGAAAAAAGGTGATGTGTTCGAATGTGAAGCGGGCGACGTCATTCCTGCTGACGGTGAAATCATCGAAGGTCTGGCTTCTATCGACGAGAGTGCCATTACGGGCGAATCTGCTCCGGTTATTCGTGAAGCCGGTGGCGACAAAAGTTCTGTAACGGGTGGTACAAAAGTGCTGTCGGATCGCATTGTAGTCGAGGTGACAACCCAACCCGGAGAAAACTTTCTCGATAAGATGATAGCCTTGGTGGAAGGGGCAAGCCGTCAAAAGACTCCCAATGAAATTGCACTTACCATTCTGCTGGCTGTGTTTACGTTGGTATTTCTTATCGTCTGCATTACATTGAAGCCGATTGCCGACTATTCAAATACGGTTATCACCATTGCTGCTTTTCTTTCTCTGTTTGTCTGTCTGATACCGACAACTATCGGCGGTCTGCTTTCGGCAATCGGTATTGCGGGCATGGACCGTGCATTGCGTGCCAATGTGATTACCAAATCGGGAAAGGCTGTTGAAACGGCGGGAGATGTCGACACCCTGTTGCTCGACAAAACCGGTACCATTACCATCGGTAACCGTAAAGCTACCGAGTTCTATCCGGTAGAAGGCATAGATAAGAATAAATTTATGGAAACCTGCCTGCTGTCGTCCGTTGCCGACGAAACACCGGAAGGAAAGTCGATTATTGAACTTGGACGTGAGCGCGGTTTGCGTATGCGTAATTTGAATGTGGAAGGTGCCCAAATGATAAAGTTCACGGCTGAAACGAAATGTTCGGGCATTAACCTTCCTAACGGAACGGAAATACGCAAGGGCGCATTTGAAGCTATCCGCAATATCGTGGAAAAGGCCGGAAATGTGTTCCCGAAAGAAGTTGTGGATATCATTGCTGAAATTTCCGGTAATGGCGGCACTCCGTTGGTGGTATGTGTCAATAAAAAAGTGGCAGGTGTGATTGAATTGCAGGATATCATCAAACCGGGAATCGAAGAGCGTTTTGAACGTTTGCGTAAGATGGGAGTGAAAACGGTAATGGTCACAGGCGATAATCCGTTGACTGCCAAATATATCGCGGAGAAAGCCGGTGTTGACGACTTTATTGCGGAAGCAAAACCGGAGGACAAAATGAATTACATTAGAAAAGAACAGGCTGCTGGTAAGCTGGTGGCAATGATGGGTGACGGCACAAATGACGCTCCGGCACTGGCCCAGGCGGATGTCGGTGTAGCCATGAACAGCGGTACGCAGGCAGCGAAGGAGGCTGGAAATATGGTGGACCTTGACAACGACCCGACCAAATTGATTGAAATTGTAGAAATCGGCAAACAGCTGCTGATGACTCGCGGTACGTTGACAATATTTTCCATTGCCAACGATGTGGCAAAATATTTTGCCATCATTCCGGCATTGTTCATGTCTACTGTTCCTCAGTTGGCCGCTCTCAATATCATGGGGCTCCACAGTCCGGAGAGCGCCATTCTGTCGGCAGTTATTTTCAACGCCATTATCATTCCGATTCTTATCCCGTTGGCCTTGAAGGGGGTGGCCTATAAGCCGATTGGCGCAAGTGCGCTGCTTCGTCGCAATTTGCTTATTTATGGCATTGGAGGTTTGATTGTTCCTTTCGTAGGCATTAAGTTGATTGATTTGGTAGTAGGTTTATTCTGTTAATTAAAACGATAGAGCGATGAAAAATTTGTGGAAATCATTGAGAATTACAATAGCATTTTGTTTGGTTTTGGGACTTTGTTATGTGTTGGTCCTCTGGTTGTTTGCGCAAGTGGCTGCTCCGGGAGAGGGAGGTAATGCTGAAACAGTAATGCTGAACGGCAAGGTGGTTGGTGCTGCCAATGTAGGACAGGTATTCTCCAGTGATAAATATTTCTGGGGACGTCCTTCAAATGCCGGCGACGGTTACGATGCCGCAAGCTCGGCGGGCAGCAACAAAGGACCTACAAATGAGGAATATTTGGCGGAAGTGGAAACGCGTATCGACAGTTTCCTGGTACATCATCCTTACCTTCAGCGTAAGAATGTACCCGCGGAGATGGTGACAGCCAGTGCTTCCGGTCTGGACCCTCACATTACGCCGCAGTCGGCTTATATACAGGTGAAGCGTGTGGCTGAGGCTCGTGGTATGAGTGAGGACAGCGTGAGGGCCATCGTTGATGATGCAGTTGAAAAACCTTTGTTGAATATGTTTGGCCCGGCTAAAGTGAATGTGCTGAAGCTGAACGTGGCTTTGGATAAAGTTCAAAAATAATATCATTGGAAAATGAAAGAATTTTGGATCAAGGACGAATAGACGATAGAGGGGTGTCAAAAGAATATGAAGATATATGTTGGTGTAGAATGTTTTATTGACTATATTTATAAACGTAATTGATAGGCGATGGCTGGAAGAGAACATAACGTGCAATATTTCCTCAATTTGATTAAAAGGTCAAGGCGGGGAAGGTTTAAAATTTATATTGGTATGATTGCCGGTGTGGGAAAGACATATCGGATGCTGCAGGAAGCCCATGAAATGTTGAATAGCGGTCTGGATGTGAAAATTGGCTATGTCGAAACTCATGGGCGGGCAGATACTGAAGCCATGCTGGAAGGCCTTCCGGTGATTCCTCGCAAGAAAATTTTCTATAAAGGAAAAGAACTGGAGGAAATGGATTTGGAAACCATTTTGTTGCTGCATCCCGAGGTTGTCGTTGTCGACGAGCTGGCGCACTCGAATGTTGAGGGCAGTAAGAATAAAAAACGTTGGGAAGATGTAATGGAATTGCTGGAAGCTGGTATTAATGTCATTTCGGCACTGAACATACAACATATTGAAAGTCTGAACGACGAAATTGGGAACATTGCCGGTATACTGGTGAAAGAGCGTGTGCCCGACAGAGTGCTGGAGGAAGCGGATGAGGTGGTGAACATCGATTTGACTGCTGACGAGTTGATTGCCCGATTGAAGGCGGGGAAAATTTACCATCCGGACAAAGTACAGACGGCACTCGACAATTTCTTTAAAACGGAAAATATTCTCCAGTTGCGTGAACTTGCCTTGAAGGAGGTGGCTTTCCGGGTGGAGCAGAAGGTTGACAACGAGGTGATGCCGGTGGCTCCGGCTCGGCGCGAGAAGATTTTGGCATGTATTAGCAGCAACGAACGGACTCCGAGAGAAATTATCCGTAAGGCTTACCGTTTGTCGACACGCTATAATACTTCGTTTATTGCCCTGTATGTGCAGCGGTCGAAGGAAAGTCCGGACCGTATTAATTTGGCTTCGCAGCGGCACCTGTTGAACCACTTCCAGTTAGTGACGGAGTTGGGTGGAAGTGTCAGGCAGGTGGTGTCCGACAATGTAGAGCAGGCTATTATTGATGTATGTAAGGAAAACCATATCACTACCATTTGTATGGGACATCCCTCGCTCGCTTATCCGAGAGTGTTCTTTAATATTGGCAAATATCGGTTTTTGTTAAACTCCCTGGCGGAGATGAAAATTGATTTGATTATAATTTCACCAAAAAATAAATAGTACTATGGCATTGAATTTGAATATAAAGGAACGGCTGACGCTGTCTGTTGGTGTCCTTGTTGCAATGATTGTGGCATTGGTGGCGTTGGCTGCGGTCAACTTGCAGATTCTGACGGCTACTGAACCTGATTCGCCGGCGGCAGAATACGGTTTGACGCGCGCCTTGATTTTTGTGGCGGTTTTCGGCTTCATTTGTATTCTGATTGGTTTGTGGTTGCTGATAAAACTTCCGAATTCAATCAATCGGCCGATTCAGGAATTGGCCGACGGTATTAATGAAATTGCCAACCATAAGTATGATGTGGAGTTGAACCTCAAAGGAGGGACAGAAATGGAAATGGTGTCGAAAAACTTTAATCGGATGGCGAAGCGTCTGCGCGACTATCATAATAGTGCTACATCCAATTTGATGGCGTCAAAGCGGTACCTTGAAACGATAGTCAACTCAATTGACGAGCCGATTATTTGTTTGGACAAAAACATGAATATGCTTTTTGTCAATGATGAGGCACTGAATGTATTGAATATTAGCCGGGAGGAGGTAATCGACAAATCGGCACAGGAACTGTCGATGAGAAATGATTTGCTCAGGAGGCTGGTCTGTGGCTTGCTTGACGAGGCGAATGACAAGAAGCCGGAAGAGTCGGCTAAAAAGAGCGAACCGCTTAAAATATATGCCGACAACAAGGAAAGCTACTTTAAAGTGAAGTATATTCCCATATATATGGTGGGAAATGACGGAAAGACTACAGAAAAGAGGGGCGATGTGATTATGCTGAAGAATATTACGGAGTTTCATAAGCTGGACGTGGCGAAGACAACTTTCATTTCCATCATTTCTCATGAACTGAAGACGCCTATCTCTGCCATTTTGATGAGTCAGCAGTTGCTCGACGATAAGCGCATTGGCCCGTTGAATCCTGAACAGGAGGAATTGTCGAAGAATATAAAGGAAAACAGTGAACGTCTGCTGACGATTACAGGCGAATTGTTGAATATGACTCAGGTGGAGAGCGGTAAACTGCAACTGAAGCCGATTATCACAAAACCTATTGAACTTATTGACTATGCAATCAAGGCAAATCGTGTGCAGGCTGAAAAATTCAATATTAATATAGAAATTGATTATCCGCAGGAGAAAATTGACAAGTTGTATGTGGATAGTGAAAAAATTGCATGGGTCTTGACGAACTTGCTGAGCAATGCTATTCGCTATTCTTCGGAAAATGGCAGGGTAGTGATTGGTGCACGCCAGCCGGATACGCGGCACGTGGAAATTTTCGTGCGCGATTTCGGAAAAGGCATTGATCCCCGTTATCACGAAAGTATTTTTGAGAGATACTTTAGAGTTCCGGGCACAAAAGTTCAGGGCAGTGGTTTGGGTTTGTCTATTTCTCGTGATTTTGTAGAGGCGCATGGTGGCAAGCTTGTTGTGGATAGTGAGCTTGGAAAGGGTAGTTGTTTTACAATTACGTTACCTGTATAGAATATTTGCAATAAAAAAAATGAACTGTTTTTTGGGGCCATTCCGAAGGTGTTTCTTTTTCCTCTAAGTTGGTATTGCAGCACTGCTGTAATCATCAATTTTTGATTTCTCTGTTTGAATGAAATTTTTTTATTCGATATAAGATGTTGATATATTGTGGTTTGCGTAAAAAGTATGTTTTTTAGCATAATTTTTTAGCAAAAATATTTGGAGCGTATTGAAAAAGTGCCTACCTTTGCACTCGCAAAACGAAAAACGGCGGTACCGCAGTGGCGGTCAAGTTTCGAAAGAGACGCGCCGAAAGAAATTTTGAAAAAAAACTTGCAAAAAGATTTGCACAGTTCAAAATTTCGACTTAACTTTGCACTCGCAACTCGAAAAAAACGAGGCGCGAAAAAACGAAAGAGAGTACATTGAAATAATGCGATAAGATACAAGACGAAGGAAGAGGGCGGAAGCCCTCCGTCAAGCGTAATGAACGGCCGGCGGTCAGTTCTCCGGTCTGCGGATAGCAGAGAAAAAGATAAATAAAAATATAACAACAACGGAGAGTTTGATCCTGGCTCAGGATGAACGCTAGCGACAGGCTTAACACATGCAAGT
>OJMG01001331.1_pt1 | contig 23280 bp, 25 predicted proteins | sample 1597141 | NCBI WGS metagenome assembly OJMG01 (sample SAMEA2452119, study PRJEB22498) | human gut metagenome | biome: human feces; feature: human gut; material: feces | place: Australia | collected 2012 | reverse complement strand
GTTTAGATGCATATTCCAATGAACATTTTATAAATGGTATAAAGAATGATAGTGTTCAATTAGTTCATGATGATTTGCATAGAGACAATATATTATATAAAAAAAATAAACCAATTTTGTTGGATTTTGAAGGATTAAAAAATACAGCTTCATCTTATCAACTTGCATCTCATTTAGCTGTAAATTATATTTTGTATGATGATAATATAAGTTTAGATTATTTAGTTAATTTATATCCTGAATCATCTGATTTAGATTATATTAGATCTTTAGTTATATATAGACTATTAAAAGGATATGCATTTTTTGAAAACAGATATGATAAATTTCATCAGAATGATGATTATTCTTTTGTTGAAAAATATAAAAAGACATTGAAAAGAATGGGGGAAAATAATTGAAAACAGTTATAATAAATTATTATTTAAGAATGAATGATTATCCATGTAAATATTCTTTAGCATCATTAAGATTGGGGGAGTATTTAAATAGTATGAATATTGATATTGATATTTTTCCAGTTTTTTTAAATTCAAATAGAATTGATGAAATAGCAAAAGAATTGTGTGATAAATATGATATTATATGCATATCACATTATGTGTGGAGTAAGGACATAACCATAGATTTAATAAAAAAAATAAAAAGTATAAATTCAGAAAAAGAAATTATTATTGGAGGCCCTGAGGTAATATATACTAATTTAAATGATTTAGATGGATCCTTATTAATTTATGGCGAGGGGGAAAAATCACTATATAATTGCATTAAATATATTGAAAATGGTAAAAAAGATAATAGTTTTTTTGAAGATAATCCTAACGTTTTTACTAAAAATAAACCTAATTATAAGTTGGTTAAAAATGAATTAACTTATATTAATCCGCTGTTTACAAAATTTGATAATATTGGGGATGAATTCTTATATTATGAAACATCCAGAGGATGTGCATATAATTGTGCATATTGTGGATTTAAGAGTCGTCATGAAGTTGCTTATTTTGATTTGGATTTTGTAAAAGAAGAGATACGAAGAATTGGTATGCTAGGTTTTAAAGAGGTATTTTTTGTAGATGCAAATCTAGGTGGAACAAAAGAAAGAGCTAAAAGAATTATGGAATATTTTAATAAATATGCACCAGATAGCAAATTAACAATTTATTTAAGACCAGAGTTTATAGATGATGAATTTATAAGTATATTAAAAGATTCAAATTTGAAAGAAATTAGAATAGGAATACAAACTTTAAATGACAATGTTCCAAATTGGGTCAGATCTAATTCTCTTTACCATATAAAAGAGGAATTGCCAAAATTAAGCAACAATAATATACCATGGAAGGCTGAATTAATTATTGGCCTACCAGGAGACAATATGGTAGGATTAAAGAAAAGTATAGATTTTGTAGAAGAAAATTTGAAACCAACAGAATATTGCTGTTATCCGTTGACCATTATAAAAGGAACAGAAATGTATGAATATTATTTACAAGGAAAAATTAACATAGATAAATCAGGTATGGCGATTTCATCTTATAGTTATAATAATGATGAATTATTGGATATGCAAGAGTATTCAAAGTTGAGAATGAATAAGTATTTACAAGCAAATTATCATGATTTAGATTTGGATAAAAAAATAAAAAGAAATAAAGTAATGATTAAATCAATTGAATAAATATTGGTTAATCAAAGAAATAATGTTATAATATAAAATAGAATAAAAAATAAAGACAGAATTTTCATATCAGATTAAATATCCTGGTGGATATTATAATCATTAGACTATCAACTGTCAAAATAAATCAATTGTAAGTAAAAATTTAACTTACAAAATATATTATACGAGGAGTAAAGATATGAGAATAAAATTAAAAAATATAAAGAATATGAGAGATTTAGGAAATTATCCAACAAAGAGTGGAGGATATACTAAAAATGGAACTTTTTATAGAAGTGATTTGCCAAAGAATATGGATGATGAGGAAATTAAAAAAATATTAAAATATGCAGTTATCAGCCTTGTGCTTCTGTTTATGTATGTGCCGATACTTGTGCTTGCAGTGTACAGTTTTACTGATGCATCAAACATTGGAGCAATACATGCATTCTCATTTCAGAATTATGTGACACTTTTTACAACACCGGAATTGCAGCATATGATATTCGGCTCAATACTTCTTGCATTTGGCAGTGCGGCAATTGCAACAATACTTGGAACTACAGGTGCTGTTGGTGCTTTTTATTCAAAAAAGAGAGTGAGAAATACATTGTCGGTTCTTAATCAGGTGCCTGTTGTAAATGCAGATGTGGTAACGGGATTTTCAATATGTATCCTTATAGTTGTTGTGTTCGGAGTGAGCAAAGATACGTATATACCTCTGGTTGCGGGTCATGTTGTGTTAAGTGCACCATTTGTATATCTTGCAGTAGTACCTAAATTAAAACAGATGGACCCGAGCCTGTATGAGGCAGCTCTTGACCTTGGTGCAACTCCTGCATATGCGTTGTTTAAAGTTATAATTCCACAGATTGCTTCAGGAATTTTATCAGGTTTTGTTATGGCTGTTACACTGTCGCTTGACGATTATTTTGTTGCAACATATACAAAACCTGCTACATTCGATACTATAAGCACCTATGTCGTAAATGCAACAAAAGGTTCACAGACACAGATAAAGACTGCGTTGTGGGCATTGTCAACAATAATTTTTATTATTGTAATTGCGGTGGAACTTTTTATTAATATTGTTCCATCAAGAAAAGAAAAAAAGGAGGGCTGATATAATGAAATATTTTTTAAGAAAAATTGTATCAGTCAGTCTTGCATCACTTATAGTAATAGGAAGTGCATGTGCATTTCTTCCGTCATATGCACATGCGGCCACTTCTTCTGATACAATCACGCTGCGTGTCTGCAACTGGGAAGAGTATATTGATGAAGGTGACTGGGATGAGACAATAGACCTTGAAAGCGGCGATATAAAGGGCGAGAATTCAATGGTTGCTGATTTTGAGGACTGGTATTACAAAACATATGGTAAAAAAGTAAAAGTTGAATACAGCTGTCTGGGGACAAATGAGGAACTTTATAATATGCTTACGCTTGGCGATGAATATGACCTTGTGTGTCCGTCTGAATATATGATAATGAAACTTATGTCAGAAGGCAGGCTGGAGCCATTTTCAAATGATTTTTATGATAAAAATATCAAAGAAAATTATTACAGCCGCGGAGTATCGCCGTTTATTAAAAATATGTTTGACAGTAATGAAATAAATGGTGAGGCGTGGAGCAGATATGCTGCGGGATATATGTGGGGAATCACAGGAATTATATATAATCCGGATGCAGTCTCAAAGGAAGAGGCATCGACCTGGACTATTATAAATAACAGCAGGTTTAAACGTCAGATTACTATAAAAGATAACGTAAGGGATTCAATGTTTGCAGCAATAGGTGCTATAAAGTCTGACAAACTTACATCAAAATCATTTCTGGCTTCAAAGGATTATAAAGAAAAACTTGCACAGGAGATGAATGATACTTCAGATGATACAATAAAAGAAGTACAGGAGTATCTGCAGGAAGTTAAAGATAATGCCTACTCATTCGAGACAGATAGTGCAAAGGCAGATATGATTACCGGAAAAGTTGTTGCAGGTTATCAGTGGTCGGGTGATGCCGTGTATACAATGGATCAGGCTGATAAAGATGATTTTACACTTAATTTTGCAGTGCCAAAGGAAAGTACCAATATTTATTTTGATGGATGGGTAATGCTGAAATCAGGAATTGGCGGAAATGATGAGAAAAAGCAGGCAGCACAGAGCTTTATTAATTTCCTCTCAATGCCGGAAAATGCTGTCAGAAACATGTATTACATCGGTTATACTTCTGTTATATCAGGAGGGAACAGTGATGTGGTTTTTGATTATTTAAAGTGGAATTACGAGGCTGATGACGATGAAGCAGATACTGTAGAATATCCGCTTGGCTATTTCTTTTCAGGTGATTCAGATGATGAAAAATATATACTTACAATTCCAAGAGACCAGATGGATAGACAGATTCTTGCCCAGTATCCAAGTGAGGATGTCATGGAAAGAAGTGCTGTAATGCAATATTTTGATAATGATAAAAATGCAAAAATTAATCAGATGTGGATTAATGTAAGATGTTACAATATTGCAAATGTTCCGCTATGGGTATGGATAATGGTAGATGTGGTCATAATAATATTGGCCGCTGCATATATTTATAACAGGACAAAAAAATAGATTGTTAAAAAACAGACAATATTCAGGCAGTGCATAAATTTTAGGCACTGCCTGTTTTTTGCCTGTTTAATAAAATCATTAAACGGGTTATATTATAGAAAACAACTCAGAAAGGATGATTTGTATGGGTAAAAAATCAACAAAATTAGGCGTGGCATCTTTGATAGCAGTTGGAGCAGGAATTGCAGCAGTTGCAGCAAAGAGCAAAAAAACTGAGGAGAAAAAAAGAGTAAAAGAAATTCAGAAAGAAGAACATGATACATTCAGGAACACAGAGCGTGGCAAATATACAAAGAACAGTAAAGGTATTTACTATTCAAACGGTAATTATGAAGCATTTGCAAGGCCTGAAAAACCTGAAGGTGTTGATAACAAGAGTGCATATCTTGTAGGAAGTGGACTTGCTTCACTTGCAGCTGCATGTTTTCTTGTAAGAGATGGACAGATGAAGGGCGAAAATATTCATATTCTTGAAGCTATGGATATCGCCGGTGGTGCGTGCGACGGAATTAATGACCCAACAAGAGGTTATGTAATGCGTGGCGGACGTGAGATGGAAAACCACTTTGAATGTCTCTGGGATTTGTTCAGAAGTATTCCTTCAATTGAAATACCGGGAGCATCTGTACTTGATGAATATTACTGGCTTAACAAGCATGATCCTAACTATTCACTCTGCCGTGCAACTGTAAACAGAGGCGAAGATGCCCATACTGACGGCAAGTTCAATCTTAGCCAGAAGGGCTGTATGGAGATAATGAAACTTTTCTTCACAAAAGATGAAGATCTGTATGATAAGACAATAGAAGATTTCTTTGATGAAGAAGTTTTTGATTCTGATTTCTGGCTTTACTGGAGAACAATGTTTGCATTTGAAAACTGGCACAGTGCACTTGAAATGAAGCTTTATATCCAGAGATTCATTCATCATATCGGTGGGCTTCCTGACTTTTCTGCTTTGAAGTTTACAAAATACAACCAGTATGAATCACTTATTCTTCCTATGCAGAAATATCTTGAGGCAGCAGGTGTTAAATTCCAGTTCAATACAAGAGTTGATAATGTTGAATTTGAATTTAAAGATGGCAAAAAGATTGCTAAAAAGATTGTTTGCACTGTAGATGGTAAAGAAAAATCAATAGATTTAACGGAAAATGACCTTGTGTTTGTAACAAACGGAAGCTGTACGGAAGGTACAATTTACGGTGACCACACACATGCACCTGTTGGCGATGCAGAAGTAAGGACAAGCGGATGCTGGAGTCTCTGGAAAAATATTGCAAAACAGGACAAATCATTTGGACATCCGGAAAAATTCTGCAGTGATATTGAAAAGACAAACTGGGAGTCAGCAACAGTTACAACTAGCGATGAAAAGATTATTTCTTATATCAAAAATATATGTAAGAGAGACCCAAGAACAGGAAAAGTTGTTACAGGCGGTATCGTAAGCTGTAAAGATTCAAGATGGCTTTTGAGCTGGACTATTAACAGACAGGGACAGTTTAAGGAGCAGAAGAAAGATGAAGTCTGCGTATGGGTATACAGTCTCTTTACAGATGTAGCAGGTGATTATATCAAGAAGCCTATGAAAGAATGTACAGGTGAAGAAATCACAGCTGAATGGCTGTATCATCTCGGCGTTCCTGTAGATGAGATAGACGAGCTTGCAAAGAATCATTGCAATACAACACCTACAATGATGCCATTTATCACAGCATTCTTCATGCCAAGAAGAAAGGGAGACAGACCTGACGTAATTCCGGATGGCTGTGTAAACTTTGCATTTTTAGGACAGTTTGCCGAAACACCTAGAGATACTATATTTACAACAGAATATTCAGTAAGAACAGCTATGGAAGCTGTATATGGACTTCTTGGTGTAGACAGAGGTGTTCCGGAAGTCTGGGGCAGTGTATATGATGTAAGAGATCTTCTTGATTCATCGGTAAAACTTATGGATGGCAAATCACCTCTTGAAATTGAACTTCCCGGACCACTTAACGCATTAAAGAAGCCACTTCTTAAAATGATTAAGGGTACAGTCATTGAAAAGGTATTAAAAGACCACAATGTAATTAAAGATTATATGAAATATTAATGTATTTGATATAATGTATCTGCGATAATGTATCTGCGATAATGTATCTGCGATACAATAAAAAATGGTAAAGTCAGGATATTTATCACTCATGGGGTTAGCAGAATAGAATAGATATGGTATTTTGTAAAAACAGATGGAATGTATGTTTGACACAATTATAAATGTGCACAAATAAACATACGGACCATCTGTTTTTATATTATTATTTGTGGTATTATAAAAAATAATAGCTTTTATATTACAATGAAATAATTGATATTTTTACGAATTTAAGCATGGAAAGAAGATTCGAGGGAGATTTTGTGCTAATGAAAATGACAACGCTTTGTTATATAGAAAATAATGACTGTTATCTTATGCTTCACAGAACAAAGAAGAAAAAAGATGTCAATAAAGACAAATGGATTGGCGTAGGCGGCCATGCCGAAGGCAATGAGACACCGCAGGAGTGCCTGCTTCGTGAAGTAAAAGAAGAGACCGGGCTTTCGCTTACATCATACAAGTTCCGCGGACTTATCACATTTATAAGTGATGAATATGAGGCTGAGATGATGTGTCTTTTTACAGCTGACGGATATACAGGAGAACTTATTACGTGTGATGAGGGCGAGCTTAAGTGGGTAAAAAAGTCTGAAGTGCCACAGCTTCCGACATGGGAAGGAGATGCTCAGTTCTTAAAGCTTCTTCTTGAAGATGAAAAGCGTTTCTTTGCGATGAAGCTAAGATATGAGGGTGAGAGGCTTGTTGAAAAAAGCGTTGAGTTTTGCGGGGCATGATGTTATCGTTAGAATTAGAATTTGAATTGAAAGGAGGTTATAGATGAGTTATACATTAAAATTATTCGATACAGAATTGTTGAAGTTTGATGTGATAGAGAATTTAGCAGACCCTGTAGTGCATATTTTGTGGCTGGATGAAAGTAAAAAAGAATTATTGCCATTAGGAATGGATGCAACAGATAAAGGACTTGCAAGCTGGCTAAAGCATAGAAGCATACCAAAAAACAGAGCATATGTTAATAGTTTTTTGGCAAAATGTGGTTTGAGTGCCAATCGTCCGATGGACGTTATATTAGTATGTAAAGGTTTATCTTTGAATGATTCTTATTGGATAACTGATGAAACATTTACGGAATCATTTGAAAGCGAAAATTTATACGATAATAATTTTAGTCGTGTTCTTGCATGGACAGCTTTTACCGGATATGGCAGCAGTATTCGTTCGACATTCGCATCGTCACCGGAGTTTACAACTAATGGAATGTTACCGAAGTGCTGGAGAAGATTAAATGATAAGATATATTTATATAAAGGGGCAACTTCTGGTGCATCAAATACAGGAAATGAGCCATATTCAGAACTTTATGCATATATGGTAGCAGAGAGAATGGATATAAATGCAATTCCTTATAGAGTTGCAAAGTGGAAAGGTAATCTCTGTTCAGTATGCGAATTATTTACAAATAAACATCTTTCATATGTGCCTGTTGGAAGGCTTATAAAGTCAGGAGGAATGAAAGCTGTAAGGCAGTTTTACGAGTCCTTGGGACAGCAATTTGTTAGTGCTTTAGATGAAATGATAGTTTTTGATGCTGTTATATGTAATACAGATCGTCACTATGGAAATTTTGGCGTATTAGTTGATAGTGATACGAATAAAATTGTTGCACCGGCACCATTATTTGACCATGGGAATTCACTTTTTAATCTTGCAGGCGAGGAAAATTGGAAAAGTGAAAAAGTCCTTCAAAATTATGTAGAGACATTATTTCCATGTGTTTATGATGATTTTATTTCAGAAGCAAAAACGGTTATGAATGATGAAATAAAAGAAAAGTTGCGTAAATTACTTACATTTGATATTAAAAAAACAGGTAAGAATAACTATTCATCTAAAAAATTAAAAATAATGAATGAAATAATAAAAACAAGAGTGTCAATACTTTTACAAAACTAGGCCATGCATTTGCATGGCTTAAAATATACTTATGATGGAGCAGGATGTTGGTAAATATGAAAGGAAATATTTGATTGATTTTTGACTAAATTCGGATTTGTAGAGAAAATGAGCATGTAGCGAAGCTGAATGAGAATGTGTTCTGCATATATCCGGTATGGATAATAAATAGTCTATGTGACAAAGTTGAGAAATAATAGTTATAGAATAAAAACATGATTGACATATAAAAACAGCGGTGATAATATAATTATGTAAAGGGCGTTGCCGATATACGGTTAGTCCTCAGATTAGTTATTTGTGGATAACCGCTCTGTCTTCCAGGACGTTTGAGCGGTTATTTTTGTGTCTTGGAATCATGGGAACCAAATGAATAACCAAGACTAAAGAAAGCCACACAGAGGCCTATAATGCCAATAAAGTTATCAATGGTTAGCATGAGCAAGTCCTCCTTTCATAAAATTTCCAAAAGGATATCTATGTAAACAGAGGTCACAGTCCTCTGGAATGAGGACTAACCGCACACCGATAGGCAACGCCTTAGGTTCAAAGAACCTATAGTTAGTATAGTAAAAGTATATAAAAATGTCAAGTAAAAGAAATATAAGAAATGTTTTAGTATAAAATTTTAAAGAACTATGTATGATTTGAGGAAATGATTATATGAATATGATTTATGTAGAAGATTGTTGTGAAATACTTGATTCTAAGAGAGATCCTATTACGGCATCCGAGAGGAAAAAATTCTCAGTCGCATAAATCAAATTAAAAATATTAAAAAGGCAACTACAAGAATACAACAAATATGGAGGCATTAAAATGTTTATAAAAGAAGATAATACATACAACGATATAAGAGAAAAATCATTGCTGCAGTGGCTTAATGAGATGGAAAAACATGAAGATGTTGCAGTAAGAGGCGGCGTTAAGCTTGCAAAAGAATATATACAATATCTAAAAGATGAGAATAAAAGGCTTGATTCAGAAAATAATTTAAAAAATGAATATTTGAAGAAAGTTGTGAAGAAGTAATTGGACATACAGGTTATTAAATCAAAACGTAAAACAATAGGATTGGAAGTCCATACTGATGGCAGAGTTATATTAAGAGCACCGATGAGGATAACCAATCGTGAACTGAATAAATTTATAGATAATCATATGTCATGGATTGAAAGTAAGCTGAGTCTGATAGAAAAGAAAAATGCTGATAAAATCAGCGTTGCACCGCCGAAAGAAACTATTTCACAAAAAGAACTTGATGCAATTAAAGAAAAGTTCACAACAAGGGTACAATATTATTGCAATATTATGGGAGTCAGTGTTAACAGAATATCAATAAAAGACCAGAAGACACGCTGGGGAAGCTGTAGTTCAAAAGGAAATGTAAATTTTAATTACAAGTTGTATTACATGCCGCAGGCACTTATGGACTATGTAATAGTACATGAACTTTCTCATAGAAAATATATGAATCATTCAGATTTGTTCTGGAATGAGGTCGGAAAATATTGTCCAGAGTACAGAATGTATAGAAAAGAACTGACAAAATATTTGTAAACTTTATCATTTTACGATAAAATTATATATAGAATATGTTGGAAAAGCAAAAAATACGAAAGGCAGCATTGCTTGTTATGAAAAAAATATTACTTTTAACGACTGGAGGTACAATAGCATCATCCGATACAGGTTCAGGACTTATGCCGGTTGCAGGTGCTGACAGACTTTTAAACTATGTGCCGGATATCAATAAAATATGTAATTTGTATACAATGTCAGTTATGAATATCGACAGTACAAACATGACACCAGAACTTATGATGAAGCTTGCACAGGCGGTAAGTGACAATTACGATAAATATGATGGTTTTGCAATAACGCATGGCACAGATACGATGGCATACAGTGCAGCAGCTTTAAGCTATATGCTTCAAAATCTTGGTAAGCCGGTTGTTTTTACTGGTTCACAGCTTCCAATCGAAGCAGAAGGAACGGACGCAATAAACAATCTTTCTGATGCAATACATTTTGCATGTGAAAATATCTGCGGAGTTTATGTTGTATTTAATGGGATTGCGATAATTGGAACACATGCAATGAAGATAAAGACAAGAAGTTTCGATGCATTTGAAAGTGTCAATTGTCCTGATATTGCAACGATAAAAAAGGATATTATAGAATATACTGCAAAGGGAAAAAATATAACAAAAAAAGAGACCACACAAAATCTATATGGCAGCAAAGGATTCATTGCGAAGATTAACCTTTGTACGGATGTTATGCCATTGAAAATGTATCCCGGAATTGATGGGAGAGTATTTGATTTTATTAAAAATAATTATCGCGGAGTTGTAATCGAAAGTTTTGGAATTGGCGGAGTTCCTGATAATTATAATGATATATCAACAAAGTTGCGTGAACTGACAGAAGCAGGAACTGCGGTTGCAATCACAACGCAGTGTATGTATGAGGGAATAGATCTTTCAGTCTATGAAGTCGGACAAACACTTGCTAAACAGGGGATAATAAACTGTGCCGATATGACATTTGAAGCATCAGTTATGAAATTAATGTGGGCTCTGGCTGAATTTGATAATATAAAAGATATAAAAGCGTTTATGGAAAAACCATATTTTTATGATAAAAGTTATTAAATAAAAGCTGGATTATTTTATAAAAATAAAAAATATAATGTATATAGTGCATTATGCACAGAAATGGAGGACATATGTTAAAAGACTGGAGTAATGTAATAATTCCTGAAGAAGAAGAAATTAATGAAAGACTCGAAAAAGCAAGAAACAAGCTTGTACAGCAGCAGATTCTGATTATGCAGAAAAAACTGCCTGTTCTTGTGTCTTTTGACGGATGGGGTGCCGCGGGGAAAGGCAGTATTCTTGGTAAGATAATAAAGAATATTGATCCAAGATTTTTTAAAGTTGCTGTTATGGATAAACCAACAGAAGATGAAAAAAGAAGACCATTTCTTTACAGATATGTGATTAATATTCCGGAGGCTGGCAAGTTTACATTTATGGATGGCGGCTGTCTGGATGAAGTTACAAAACAAAAATTATCAGGTAAAATCACGGACGAAGAATATAAAAGAAAGATTGAGAGCGTAAAACGATTTGAAAGACAGTTGTCAGATAATGGCTATCTCGTTATAAAATTCTTTTTCCATATCGGAGAGCAGGAGCAGAGAAAACGTCTTACAAGACTGCTTGATGATAAGAATACAAGGTGGCGTGTAAGCGAATATGATTTGTGGCAGAATCAGCATTATAAGAAGTCATTGAAAGCATTTGACCAGTTCATTGATGATACAAGCCAGTCAATTGCACCATGGTATATTGTTGATGCTACAGACAAAAAATGGGCACAGCTCCAGATATTAGAGACGTTGGTGCAGGCAGTTGATACAGCGTTGAAGAATAGTACACTTTCAGTTCCTCTTTTGCAGAATGCATTTCCGCTTAATAAAATGGAAAAATTATCTGATATAAACCTTAATAAATCATTGTCAGATGAAGAATATGAGTACATGTTAAAGAATTACCAGAAAAAGCTGAATAATCTTCATAATATAATTTACAAGAAAAAAATTTCTGTTATTATTGCCTATGAAGGATGGGACGCGGCAGGAAAAGGCGGAAATATAAGACGAATAACCGAAGCACTTGACCCAAGAGGATATGAAGTGCAGCCGATTGCAAGTCCTGAGCCACATGAAAAGGCAAGGCATTATCTCTGGAGATTCTGGAACAGGCTTCCAAAATCAGGTCATGTTACGGTATTTGACAGAACATGGTATGGACGTGTGATGGTCGAAAGGCTCGAGGGATTCTGCAGTGAAAATGACTGGCAGAGAGCATATGTTGAGATTAATGAATTTGAAAAAGAATTGTCAGACTGGGGAGCGGTAATTGTAAAATTCTGGGTTCAGATTGATAAAGATACGCAGCTTGCAAGATTTAAGGAGCGTGAGAATACACCGGAAAAACGCTGGAAAATTACAGATGAAGACTGGCGTAACAGGGAAAAATGGGATTTGTACGAAAACGCTGTTAATGAGATGTTTGCAAAGACCAATACAACATATGCACCGTGGCATATTTTGGAATCTAATGATAAAAAATATGCAAGAATAAAGGCACTTAAAATATTAATTGATGCGATTGAAGAAAAAATCAAAGAAACTGACTAATTATTTTATGATTATTGACGATATACAAAATATAGGAAAGCATTCCTATAAATGTACATGCAGGGTAGAAACGGAGTTTAACCTTACAGCAATATTATTAAGTTTCAAGGAGGAATAATTATGAGTAGTATTGATTCGGGAAGCATGGGAGCATATGTCAGCAGTGTTGCATCATACAATAGCCAGAATATGGGCAAGACAGGAAAGGCAGATGCAGCGTTGTCTTCAGAAAAAACATCTGATATACAGAAAACTTCAGAGGCAGGCAAAAAGTCAAGTGTAAGCGGCAAAACAATAGGAAGTCCGAAGCTTAGCGAAAAAGCTGCCAGGTATTATGAACAGCTTAAAAGCAAATATTCTAATATGGACTTTATCCTTGTAAGTGCTGACCAGAAAGAACAGGCTAAGTCTCAGGCAGGGAGTTATGCTAACGCAAATAAAATGGTCGTTTTAATTGATGAAGAAAAAATCGAGAAAATGGCTGAAGATGAAAATTATCGTAAGCAGTATGAAGGCATTATCGCAAATGCTGCAACAGGGCTTTCATCAATGAGCAGTAAGATATCTGCAACAGGTGCGTCAGTTAAAGGTTTTGGCATGCAGGTTAATGATGATGGAACAGCATCATATTTTGCTGTACTTAAAAAGTCAAGTGCCGCACAGAAGCAGAGAATAGAAAAAAATGCTGAAAAAAAGAAAGAGGCAAAGAAGGCAGAAGCAAAGAAAGCTCAGAAAGAAGCCCAAAAAGAGCGTCTGGAAAAGAGCAAGGATAAGACCGGAAATGTCTCAGATGACGATGATGATACAGTAACTATAACAGCATCATCAATTGATGAACTGCTTGATAAGATTCAGGCACAGAATCAATTGTTTATGAGTGATAATGTTCAGACTGAAGATGAAAAGAAGGTAGGACAGAAATTTGATTTCAGTGTATAAAAGAGACAGTGATGCTAATAGCAATGCACTCAGTCAGGATACCGCATTTAATGGAATTAAAGCATCTACTGATAAGAGAGTAAAAAGTTCCGCAAAAAAAAATTCCGTGTTTGCCGGAGATTTGAATTTGTCGGACAGTACAGCAAGCAGAATCGAACAGAAGAGAAACGGTGCAAGAAAGCAGGCTAAAAAGCTGATTCAGGATGCATGGGATAAAGATACAAAAGCACTTGGTTCAATTCAGGATATGGAGAAAGACAAAGCAGACAAGGTCAATGAGATTACCGATTTAAAAGCAAAAGCTGCATATCTTGAAAAAGATAAAAAGGCTGCTGCCGAGGAGTACGGAATTGACCCTGATTCGCAGGAACAGAAAGATCTTGAGCTTCTTGAGAAATATCAGAATAATAAAGCCGGTGTAGAAAATTCCCATTTCAGCGAAGATGAGGTTAATCGTTTGAAAGAACTACAGAATGAACCGCTTACCGATTATCAGAAACAGGTTTTAAAATTTAATGCATCAAAAAATGCAATTTTGCAGGATGCCGGCATGAAAGAAGAAAAAGTTATTTCCATGCATGAATCAATAAATCTTGCAAAATTAGACATGTTAAAGTCCCAGACTATGATTAAAGCTGATGATGCAGCTGATGCAGTTATTGATGCGGCAGAGGATGAGATATTCGGCATGCTTATAGCTGATGGCAAAGAAAAGCTTGACGAAGATGCAAAAGAGACGCAGGAAAAAGCTGATGATGCGTCCCAAAAACGTGAAGAACGTGAAGAAAAGATTGAAGAAAACAGGCAGGAACGCAAAGAACAGGAAGAGATTCTTAGCAAAGATGCTGATGCTGACAAGCTTGAACAAAATCTTTCTTTACAGAAACAGACAGATAATAATATCACCGATGTTCAGAAGAATATCCAGCGAATGATAAAAGAAAAAGGTCTGGTCAATGAAGATATTAAAGGAATCGAGATTGATTTGAACTTTTAAGAAGATTGATAACTATTTTACACGGATGTAAGAAACTTGCTACGGATGGCACATTTATTTGTGCTGTCCGTTTTTTTGGTTTACATATATTGGGGAAGGAGATTTTTATGAGTGATATACAGAGTGCAGTAAACAGCTTTAAACTTAGTTTTTTCAAAAATAACAAGACACAAAATAATAATAAAGTGACTGAAAAGCTGTTTGCCAAATATAAGCTAAAATCCGAAGATGAACAACAAAAGGAATCACAGGTAGACACAAGTACGATAGGACTTACGTTAAAAGATGCAGTGGATTCAATATTTGACCCGACAACCGGCATGTCAGATGAAGAAAAAAAGAAATTTATAGAAAAACTTTATAAAAAAATAAAATCAGGCAAGAAACTTTCGGCTGACGAAATGCAATATTTGAGAATGAATGACCCGGTCACATATGCAAAAATGGCAAAAGTACAGATTCAGAGAAAGGCACTTGAAAGCAGGCTTAAACAGGCAAAGTCCAAAGAAGAGGCATTAGAAATATATACCAGTGCAAAATCAAGGATAAGTGATGACGACCCGGCAAGAGAAGAATTGAATGCAGCATATGATGATGCATATGGTGAATTTAAAAAATCAGAGCAGTATAAAAAACTGCCTGCAACAGAAAAAGAAGCAAAGGAGAAAGAAAAAAATGGCACAAGTAGGAGCAGTTGGAACAAAGACATCACAGGAGACACAAAATTCACAGAAAACGAAGAAGAAACGTACGAATTCGGAATTTCTGGAGATTTTGAGGGAGAGGAATGAGGAACTGAAAGAAAAAATCCTCAATGGTGAAACAGAAGAATCGGTTGCAATCGGAGCAGGTTCGTATACGAAATCAGAATGGAGCAAGTTTTTGAAGGATTTTGATGATGCACAGGATATGATAAAACAGCAGATTCGAGAAGAAATAACAAAGCGTGTAGAAAAGCAGGAAAAAATTGAAGAAATTGAAGATGAAAAATTTGAGAAAGATATAGATAAAGATATACAGGATAAAAAAAAATTAGAAAAAGAATATGAATATGCACAAAAATTTTAATATATAAAATAATTTCCGCATAAGTTAAGAAACCCCGGCAGGCAAGAAGAAAAGGTCTGCCGGGATTTTTATGTCAAATATGGTAATAAAAAAATATTTTGAAATTCAAAATATTTGTTGACAGCACATATAGAGTTGTGATATAAAAATAATTGTTTGATAATCAAAGTAAGATAATCAAAATATAAGATTATCAAACTAAAAAGCAGTAATTGTTCTGCGGAAAGTGACAGATATGTATTTATGAAAGCTACGATTATTGGAACGGGAAGTTATATTCCTGAGTACATACTTACGAATCAGGAACTTTCAACAATGGTTGAAACTGATGATGAGTGGATTGTAACGAGAACGGGTATCAGTGAGAGAAGAATACAAAAATCGGGTGATGTTGCTGATATGGCAGTCAATGCCGCATTAAAGGCACTTGATAATGCAGGGATTAATTCAGAGGATATTGACTTGATAATAGCAGCTACTTCAACACCTGATTATCTGTTTCCTAATTGCTCATCAATAATCCAGAAGAACACAGGTGCAATAAATGCAGTGTGCTTTGATATAAGTGCGGCGTGTTCGGGATTTATTATGGCATTATCTGCCGCAAAAGCTTACATTGAGGCAGGAATGTATAAGAAAGTTCTCATTGTATGCAGTGAAAAAATGTCTGGAATAACAGACTGGAAGGACAGAAGTACATGTATCCTTTTTGGCGACGGTGCAGGAGCATGTGTTGTTGAAAGCAGTGAGCAAGAAGGTGTGAAATCAGTCGATTTACACAATGAAGGAATGCTTGGAGAAGTTCTTACCGCAAAAAGAAATGAAAATATAGTAATGAATGGGCAGGAAGTATTTAAGTTTGCGGTAAAAAAAGTTCCTGAAACAATTAATACATTGTTAAAAAAAGAAAATACAGATGCAGAAGATATAAAATATTTTATTTTACATCAGGCAAACGTAAGGATTATTGAGAGTGTAGCAAAAAGATTGGGTATAGATATGAACAGATTTCCGGTGAACCTGTCCAGATACGGAAATACATCATCAGCCAGTATACCGATTCTGCTTGATGAGCTGAATCGTGAAAATAAACTGCAAAATGAAGACCTGCTTGTATTTGCGGGATTTGGTGCAGGATTAAACTGGGGCAGTATTCTTGTAAAATGGAACTGCCGTAAATCTTGACGATAACGTCATTACTAAAAATTGCAGTATTCACTGTAAGAATGTAAAAAGAAAGGATTTTTATTATGTTTGAAAAGATTAGAGATTTAGTAGCAGAGCAGCTTGGAGTAAATAAGGATGACATTAAGCCGGAAAGCAGATTCAAAGAAGATCTTAATGCAGATTCACTTGATTTATTTGAGCTTATCATGAGCCTTGAGGAGGAATATTCAACAGAAATTCCTACAGACGAACTTGAAAATCTCACAACAATACAGTCAGTAATCGATTATCTTGGAGCAAAAGGAATAGCATAATGGAAACAAGAGTAACAAAGCTTCTTGGCATAGAATATCCGATAATTCAAGGCGGAATGGCATGGGTTGCCAATGCAAATCTTGCGGCTAATGTGAGTAAGGCTGGCGGAATCGGATTCATCGGTGCTGCCAATGCACCGGGAGAATGGGTGAGAAGTGAAATAAGAAAAGCAAGAGAAATAACAGATAAACCAGTCGGAGTAAATATTATGCTTTTAAGCGAGCATATAGATGAAGTTGCACAGGTTGTTGTTGAAGAGAAAGTATCTGTTGTATCAACAGGAGCAGGAAATCCCGGAAAATACATGAAAATGTGGAAAGATGCAGGAATTAAAGTTATGCCGGTTGTAGCATCAGTTGCACTTGCAAAACTCATGGAGAGAGCAGGTGCTGATATGGTTATAGCTGAAGGAATGGAATCAGGTGGGCATATCGGTGAGCAGACTACAATGACACTTGTTCCACAGGTGGCTGATGCAGTTTCAATTCCTGTAGTAGCAGCTGGTGGAATTGCAGATGCAAGAGGATTTTGTGCAGCATTTATGCTTGGTGCCGAGGCTGTACAGATGGGAACACGTTTTGTTGTTGCCAAAGAATCAGATGTTCATCAGCTTTACAAAGACAGAATAATAGCAGCAAGGGATATAGATTCTGTTGTTACAGGAAGAAGTACGGGACATCCGGTCAGGTCTTTAAGAAATGAAATGACCAGGCAGTATCTTAATATGGAAAAAGAAAATGTATCATTTGAAGAACTTGAACATCTTACACTAGGTGCTTTACGTAAAGCAGTTGTCGATGGTGATGTAAAAATGGGAACTGTAATGGCCGGTCAGATTGCGGGAATGGTAAAAAAAGAACAGACATGCAAAGAGATAATTACAGAAATAATGGATGATGCACATAAAGTGTTTAACAGTGTAAAATTTTAGAGGAGTTTTGTATGGGAAAGACAGTCATTATGTTTCCGGGACAGGGAGCACAAAAGATTGGAATGTCACAGGAATTTTATGAAAAATATAAAGTGAGCCGTGATTGCTTTGAAAAGGCTGAAAATGTAACGGGATTAGACATGACTAATCTGATTTTTAAAGAAAATGAAAATCTTGATAAGACAGAATATACGCAGATAGCATTGTATACAGCTGAAATGGCAGCTTTTTATGCAGGCGTGGAGGAAGGTCTGACATTTGACTGTGCAATCGGACTTTCCCTTGGGGAGTACAGTGCAATGACAGCCTGTGGTGCAATAGATTTTGAAGATTGTGCGTCTCTTGTGAGAAACCGTGGAATTTATATGGAAACAGCGGTTCCTGACGGACATGGAGCTATGGCAGCCGTTATCGGACTGGACTCCGGTAAAATAGAAGAAGTTATATGTCACAGCGGATTAGATAATGTAGGGATTGCAAACTATAACTGTCCGGGACAGATTGTTATTTCAGGTGAGGCTGAAAATATAACAAAAATTATGGAGGACTTAAAAAGTGTTGGAGCAAAAAGAGTCCTAAAGCTTAATGTAAGCGGACCGTTTCATTCACCTATGCTTGCACAGGCAGGAGAAAAATTAAAAAAGGATTTGGAAAAGGTAAATATTACAAGTCCACATATTCCATATTATGCCAATTATACGGCGGAACTTATTGATAAAAATACATCTACTGAATATATAAAGAGCATTCTTTCAAAACAGGTCAGCGGTTCTGTCAGATTCGAGCAGTCGGTAAGAAAGCTGATTGAATCGGGATTTGACAGATTTATAGAAATCGGTCCGGGTGATACACTCACAGGATTTGTTAAAAGAATTGCAAAGGACATGAAAGTTGAAGGATTGGTATATGAAAAGATTTGAAAATAAAATTGTGCTGGTAACAGGGGCAGGACGTGGAATCGGTGCGTCAATAGCCAAGCGTTTTGCATCAGAAGGTGCAGAAGTAATAGTTAATTACAGCGGAAATGACGAGGCAGCACAAAAGACTGTTGATGAGATAACAGCGACAGGCGGACAGGCACAAAAATATAAGTGCAGTGTGAATGACAGTAAAAGTGTCAAAGTCATGATAGATGAAATAATTAAAGAATTTGGAAGAATTGATATTCTTGTTAATAATGCCGGAATAACAAAAGACGGACTTATGCTCAGAATGACTGATGAAGATTTTGACAGGGTAATAGATGTCAATCTGAAAGGAACATTTAACTGCACTAAATATGTATCAAAATACATGTTAAAACAAAAGTCAGGAAAAATTATCAATATTTCTTCTGTGGTGGGACTTTCCGGAAATGCTGGACAGGTAAATTACAGTGCCTCAAAGGCTGGAATTATTGGTATTACGAAATCAGCGGCAAAAGAACTTTCAAGCAGGGGAATTACTGTAAATGCAGTTGCACCCGGATATGTTGACACTGACATGACAAAAGTGCTTTCAGACAATATCAGAAATGAAATTCTTAAAAATATACCATTACAAAGAATGGGCAATGTGGAAGACATAAGTAATTGCGTTGCATTTCTTGCATCTGAAGATGCTTCATATATAACAGGACAGGTAATATCTGTAGACGGAGGTATGCATATATAATGAGAAGAGTAGTAGTTACAGGACTTGGTGCAGTCACACCAATTGGACTTAATACAGATGATTTCTGGGATGCGATAAAGAAAAATACAGTTGGTATAGACACAATAACTTCTTTTGATTCATCAGGATATAAAGCACATCTTGCAGCTGAAGTAAAAGGATTTAATGCAGCTGACTGTATGGATTTCAAGGCTTCAAGGAGAATGGAAAAGTTCAGCCAGTATGCAGTAGCAGCTGCATTTGAAGCTTTAAAGGATTCAGGACTTAATATTGAAAATGAAGATGCATATATGGCAGGTGTTTCAGTAGGTTCAGGAATCGGCAGTTTATCAGCAATGGAAAACAGCCACAAAAAACTTCTCGAAAAGGGACCATCAAGAATCAACCCGCTTCTTGTTCCTATGATGATAACTAATATGGCAGCAGGAAATGTATCAATACAGCTTGGGTTGAAAGGTAAAAGCATAAATGTTGTAACTGCTTGTGCAACAGGTACTAATTCAATAGGTGAGGCGTACAGAAGCATACAGCATGGGGAAGCCGATATTATGTTCGCAGGAGGTACAGAAAGTGCGGTTACACCTATTGGCATAGGCGGATTTGCAGCACTTACGGCATTGTCTGAATCAACAGACCCATTAAAAGCATCTCTTCCGTTTGACAAAAACAGAAATGGATTTGTTATGGGAGAGGGAGCCGGTGTAGTTGTTCTTGAAGAACTTGAGCATGCATTGAAGAGAAACGCACGTATCTATGCAGAAGTAGCAGGATATGGATGTACATCTGATGCTTATCATATCACTTCTCCGATGGAAGACGGAAGTGCTGCTGCCGAAGCGGGACTAAAGAAAGGCGATGTCATAACTGCCATAAACGGTAAGAAAGTACAGAAAATGGCAGAGCTTCAAGAAAACATCTCTCTCCATAAACCGGGCGACAAAGTTCAGATTTCCTACTTGCGGGAAAAGAAGAGTTATACAAAATCTATAACCTTGAAGAACGCGCAGGGCACAACGTCGGTAGTGAAAGAGGTTGACATTGACGAAATGGGCGTTAGCCTTACTCCGCTGTCAGACGAATTGAAACAGCAGTTGGATCTCGGATACGGACTTGAGGTTTCCGCAATTCGCAGCGGCGCAATGCAGAAAGCCGGCATCACTAAAGGTTTGATCATTCTACAAGTTAATGACAAACAGATGCGCACACGCTCCGATTTTGATGAGGCAGTGAAGAATGCAAATATGTCAAGCGACAGAACTTTGTGGATTCGCGCAATAACCAAGAGTGGTATAAAGAAGAGCTTCACCGTTGACCTGGGAAGCAAAGACGAAAAGCCGGGCAAGAAATAAAACTTGCCTTAGCAAAGGACAAATATAAAAACCGGAGGAACCGATTATGATGTCGGTGCCTCCGGTTTTCTTTTTTAGTAATGCATTGCGGTTTGTAGCAAAATAGACTGAAACCAACAGGTAATTGGCAAAATTATCTTACCTTTGCATCATTACAAAACATACGCTCATGAATAAAATCGGAAAAGCCTTTCTTGCAATAATATCGGTGCTGTTTGCCACCGTTTGTATGGCTCAAAATAAAAATCTTGCCACACAAGGTGCGGTTTATGTCTTTGGTGTTGGAGATTCTATGCGCGATTCCACGGTTTACATGACTACTGTGCAGAAAATAGATGACGCAAATTTACAAAAGCGTACCGGCTTTTTGCTCGATCGTCCGTTTTTCTCTTTGCAGCTTAAGGCTCATTTTACAAAAACTCTCAATGATCCCAACCGCCTATGCATTATATATTATACCAAAAGCGAGAAGAAAGCCAACAAGATGTTTATGAAAGTTCGCAAGAACTATCTTGACGAGGGCGCATTGCTTAAGCAACTTACAGCAGAGGATTTTAAGTTTGCTTCTGTCTCGAATGCCGTGCATCAGGAGAGCAACGAGAAAATTGACGAGGCTTTCGGTGTGGATTATGAAGAATAACATGCCAGAGACACAGGTTTACGACATAGCGGGACACATAGTCAGAATAGATTTTGTGGATTCTCCGAGGAGTGCGGCTGAGGTTGCGCCGTCGTTTCAGCCTTTTCTAACCGAAAATAATGGTAAAGGCGATGTAGTTCTTCATGTTATTGCCGACAGCAAATACCGTCCCGATACCGAAAATCTTAAGAAAACAGGAACTTTTCTTTCGAACGATGCGGAATACAGTATGTTTGAACGCAGCGACAAGGGAGTAGTTTTTGCATTTCGCGATTATGACCGCAGTCCTATGTCTGTTATTGACATGGAACCCGATCTTAAAACGGTTCATGTCTCAATCATTCCGCAGGACAGGCGTTACATACGTGTTTTGGCGAGTTCCGTTATGGTGGCTTATGCTTTTGCCACGAGCGGTCTCAATACTGTTGCCATACATTCTTCAACAGTTCTCTACGAAAACAAAGGTTACATGTTTCTTGGCAAAAGCGGCACGGGCAAAAGCACTCATTCGCAGTCGTGGTTGAGGAACTTTCCTGGATGCGAACTTATGAATGATGACAATCCCATAATACGCATTACCGATGAGGGGGTATTTGTTTACGGTTCTCCTTGGAGCGGTAAAACTCCCTGTTATAAACAGCTCAAAGCTCCGGTTGGCGCGTTGGTTTCGCTTGTTCAGGCAAAACACAACAAAATCCGCAAGCTCGACAATGTAAAAGGTTTCGTAAGCATCTTTTCTTCGGTCAGCACTCTCATGTGTCATGGTGAATCGTACCAATCCATTCTTTCCACAATGCTGCGACTTGCCGAACTTGTGCCGGTTTACGAACTCGAGAACCTGCCTGATGACGATGCTGCCAAACTTTGCAAATCCACGGTGGTATGTCCTTAGAACCTGTTACCGTTCCAAACGAAATTCTCTTTGCTCATGCCAAACAACTTATAGATCAGGGGCATGACGTAACCCTTACTGTTGTGGGACATAGCATGCAACCTTTTTTCGAGGGCTATCGCGAGGATGTGAAACTTGAGAAATGTGAAAAAGCCAAGGCTAATGATTTTGTTCTTGCCCTGACAGACGAGGGGCGATATGTGGCTCACAGAGTGGTATATGCAGACGAAGAACGAATTATAATGCGCGGCGACGGAAATGTGTACGGAAAGGAACATGCCAAACAGGAAAATATCGTGGGCATAATCACTGCTTATCGCCGCACGGGCGGCAACGGCGAATTCAAGAAAATGTATTCGTGGAAATGGAAACTGTTCACGACGTTGTGGCCTCGCAATCCGTGGGTGCGACGACTGTTTCTGGCGTTCCATCATCATGTATATCTCAAAATGTTGTGGCTTTTGGCGAAGCCCGAATGGATGAAAATAGAAAAGACAAAAGGAATATGAAATTAGACGGAAGTTTTGAGTTGAAAACTCTTGCGGGTCAGAGCATAGTTGTGCCCGGAAAATTGAAAAACGTGGATTTTACCAATCTCCTTACGCTTAATGAAACTGCGGCTGTGGTGTGGGAACGCATGACACAGGGCGAGTTTGAGGTGGACGATTTGGTAAAGGCTCTCACCGATGCCTATGAAGTTGACGAGGCTCAGGCACATGAAGACGTTGTTGCCTTGCTCGCAAAAATACGCGAGCTTGGAATGATCGAGGAATAGTAA
>OJMG01001318.1_pt1 | contig 23448 bp, 21 predicted proteins | sample 1597141 | NCBI WGS metagenome assembly OJMG01 (sample SAMEA2452119, study PRJEB22498) | human gut metagenome | biome: human feces; feature: human gut; material: feces | place: Australia | collected 2012 | reverse complement strand
CAAAGTGATTATGGCGGCAGGCTGTTTTGTCGAAGGGGCTTCGATAGAGCTTTCCGCCGATGCGCCCGTAAAAGAGCCTTATACGGCTTATTTTCAAGGCGGACTCACCTATGAGCATTGTAAATATGCGTTGAAAAAAATGCTGGAAAAACTTCTGTGAAGTCGTCAGAACGAAAATGATACAACGGATATAGAAAAAAGCGATTCCAAAAGGAACCGCTTTTTCTGTCTCTATTGAAAACGTTTTATAGATAAGGGATAAAGGGGCTGCTGCTTATCAATACATGCCGCCCATATCGCCGCCTGCGGGAGCCGCGGGAGCGGGGGGAGTAGGAATATCCGTTACGATGCTTTCCGTCGTAAGGAGAGTAGACGCTACGGACGCCGCGTTCTGTAAAACGGAACGAGTGACCTTGGTGGGATCGAGAATACCGCTTTCTACCATATCGCAATACTTGTTGTTGAGAGCGTCGTAACCGAAATTGGGTTTTCTCGAAGCCAGAACCTTGTCTACGATGACGGAACCGTCGAGTCCCGCATTCTTGGCGATTTGTCTGATAGGTTCTTCAAGCGCTTTCAGGATAATGGCCGCACCGGTTTTTTCGTCGCCTTCCAAAGTAGCCACGAGCTTTTTGACGGTGGGAACCGCCGAAAGAAGAGCGCTTCCGCCGCCGGCGACATAGCATTCTTCGACAGCCGCTCTGGTAGCGGCGAGGGCATCGTCGATGCGAAGTTTCTTTTCTTTCATTTCGACTTCCGTTGCCGCGCCTACGCTGATGACGGCTACGCCGCCCGCGAGCTTCGCAAGTCTTTCCTGTAATTTTTCTCTGTCGTAATCGGATTTCGTTTCCGCGATCTGCGCCTTGATGGAAGCGACTCTCGCTTTGATGTCTTCCGCGTTTCCGGCGCCGTTGATGATGGTGGTGTTTTCTTTGTCTACCTTAACGGTTGCGGCTCTGCCGAGCATATCGGTCGTGACGTCTTTGAATTCGATACCGAGATCGGAGGAGATAACCTGACCGCCGGTCAGTACGGCAATATCCTGAAGCATTTCTTTTCTTCTGTCGCCGAAGCCGGGGGCTTTGACCGCTACGGAATTGAACACGCCTTTCAGCTTATTGACGATGAGAGCCGCCAAAGCGTCGCCTTCCACATCTTCCGCGATGATGAGGAGCCTTGCGCCCTGCTGCGCAAGGGGTTCGATGACGGGAAGGATTTCCTGTAAATTAGAAATCTTTTTATCGGTGATAAGGATGTAGGGGTTGTCGAGAACGGCTTCCATTTTGTCGGTATTTGTAACCATATACGCGGAAGCGTAACCGCGGTCGAACTGCATACCTTCGACGGTATTGAGTTCAGTATTCATGGATTTTCCTTCTTCGACGGTAATGACCCCGTCTTTTCCTACAATTTCCATCGCCTTTGCAATCAACGCGCCGACTTCTTTATCGCTTGCGGAAATCGAAGCTACCTGCTCGATTGCCTTCTGGCTCTCAACGGATTTAGAGATGCCCTTCAAGTGTTCGACGGTAGCATCGACCGCTTTTTCGATGCCCTTTTTGAGGATGATGGGATTTGCTCCCGCGGCGAGATTTTTCAATCCTTCTCTGACGATAGCCTGAGCGAGAACTACGGCGGTAGTGGTGCCGTCACCCGCGACGTCGTTCGTCTTTGTGGAAACTTCTTTTACAAGCTGCGCGCCCATATTTTCAAACGGATCATGAAGCTCGATTTCCTTAGCGATCGTCACGCCGTCGTTGGTGATGAGGGGAGCGCCGAACTTTTTGTCGAGTACGACGTTTCTGCCTTTGGGGCCGAGTGTAATTTTAACGGTATCAGCGAGGACGTTTACGCCCGTTTCGAGTGCTTTTCTTGCATCGTCTCCATATTTAATCTGTTTAGCCATGATAATTTGTCTCCTTATAACTTATAATCCGATATTTTCGTTTATTAAAATCAGTCTTCGACGACGGCGAGAATGTCGCTTTGTTTAATGATTGTAAATTCCTTGCCGTCAACCTTGAATTCCGAGCCCGCATATTTGGAGCACAGTACCTTGTCACCGACCTTTACCTGCATCTGAATTTCTTTCCCGTCGATAATTCCGCCGGGGCCGACGGCCACGACCACGCAGGTCTGAGGTTTTTCCTGAGCGGAAGAGGGAAGAAAGAATCCGCTTTTCGTCTTTTCTTCGACGTTTACGCTTTCGACGACAACTTTGTCGAATAAAGGTTTGATATTCATAACGATTAAGCCTCCGAATGTTTTTAGCCCGCTTTTAATAGGGCTGTAATTTTTTTACCGCTATTATTATAAACACTTCGGGCGGGGACTCAAACAGAAAAAATAAATATTCTATGAAAAATTTTCCTTTATAGGTTTCGGAGGGAGATTTTTTCGGATAAAGAATTGCAATTTTTTGAAAAATATGCTACAATATACGAAACTTACGAAAGGAGAGGCCGTTTTTATGGAAAAGGCGGATAAATGGGACAGGCGTTTTATGGAACTGACGGAGACGGTTGCCGGTTGGTCCAGTTGTTTTCAGGAAAACCGTCATGTCGGCGCGATTATCGTCAAAGATAAAAGAGTGATGACGACCGGGTATAACGGTGCGCCTGCGGGGGTAAAAAGCTGTGAAGAAAAAGGCGAGTGCCTCAGGCGGAAACTGAATATTCCCAGCGGAACAAAACAGGAAATCTGTTTTGCCGTTCATGCGGAGCAGAACGCTATTATTCAAGCCGCAAAATACGGAATCAACGTCAACGGAGCGACGTTGTATTGTACGCATCAGCCTTGTGTGATCTGCGCGAAAATGATTATCAACGCGGGAATTTCGCGAGTGGTATATAAGGACGGATATCCCGACGATTTTTCCTTGAAACTTTTTGAAGAAGCGGGAGTCAAAGTAGAAAAATATCTCGTAAGCGACGAGAAGAAATAAAACGGAAGAGACAAAAAGGAGAACTGTATGAATCCCATCGTAACATTTACAATGCAGAACGGCAAAGTATTCAAAGCGGAATTATATCCGGAAAAAGCGCCGAATACGGTCAATAATTTTCTTTCCCTTGCGAAGAAAGGATTTTACGACGGACTGATTTTTCATCGTGTTATTTCGGGCTTTATGATTCAGGGCGGAGATCCCAAAGGAACGGGAACCGGCGGGCCGGGTTATCATATCAAGGGCGAATTTTCCCATAACGGTTTTAAGACAAACGATATTTCTCATAAGCGCGGCGTTTTGTCGATGGCGCGGGCTCAGATGCCCGATTCGGCTGGATCGCAGTTTTTTGTCATGCACGCCGACGCGGATTATCTCGACGGAGAGTATGCGGCATTCGGAAAAGTGATCGAAGGAATGGAGACGGTAGATAAAATTGCTTCGGTGAAAACGGATTGGAGCGACCGTCCCTTTGAAGAGCAGAAAATAAAAAGCGTGACAGCGGAAACTTTCGGGGTAGAATATCCTCAGCCCGAAAAAGTGTAATTTGAAAGAACTTCCGGATTCCAGACCATACCTTATTATAGCGTGAAAAGCAATTTCGATATAGAATTGTAGAATGAAAATTACAGGAGAAACCATGACGGATTATTCTATTTACCAAAATCCTCTTTGTACGAGATATGCAAGCAAGGAAATGCAACATGCGTTTTCCGACGAAAAACGGTTCAAACTTTGGAGAAAACTTTGGATTGCGTTGGCGGAATCGGAAATGGAACTCGGACTGAATATTACGCCCGAACAAGTCGCCGAATTGAAAAAATATGCCGACGACATTGATTACGAAGCAGCCGAACGTTATGAAAGAGAGGTGCGCCATGATGTTATGGCGCACGTAAAGGCATACGGAGCGCAGGCAAAGAGCGCGATGCCTATTATTCATCTCGGCGCGACGAGCTGTTTTGTCAATTGCAATTCGGAAATCATTATGATTGACGATGCGCTGAACATTATCCAAAAAAAGCTCGTCAACGTAATGGACAAATTAAAAAATTTTGCCCTAAAATATAAAGATTTGCCGACGCTCGGATTTACGCACCTCCAACCCGCTCAGCTGACGACGGTCGGCAAACGGGCAACGCTTTGGCTCCAAGACCTGGAAATGGATTATGAAAATCTCATGAATCTGAAAGCGCACGTAAAACTTCGCGGCGTAAAGGGAACCACGGGAACTCAGGCGAGCTTTTTGGAACTCTTTGACGGGGACGAAGAAAAAGTGCGGCTTCTCGAAAAGAAAGTCGTCGAAAAGATGGGGTATGAAAAGGTTTACGGCGTAACCGGGCAGACCTATCCCAGGAAATTCGATTATAACGTGTTGTGCGTTCTTTCCCAGATAGCTCAAAGCGCTTATAAATTTTCAAACGATATCCGTATTTTGCAGAATATGAAGGAAATCGAAGAGCCCTTCGAAAAAAATCAGATAGGTTCTTCCGCCATGGCTTATAAGAGAAATCCTATGCGCTGCGAAAGAATCGGTTCTCTCGCAAGATATGTGGTATCTCTTCCTCTGAACAGCGCGATCACTTCTTCTACGCAATGGTTTGAAAGGACTCTCGACGATTCGGCCAATCGCCGTATCGTGAACGCACAGGCGTTCCTTTCCGTGGATGCGATTCTCAATATCTACATGAACGTCGCGGAAAATCTCGTGGTTTACGATAAGGTTATCGAAAAACATATCAAAGCGGAATTGCCTTTCATGGCTACGGAAAACATCATGATGGAATGCGTCAAGGCGGGCGGAAACCGTCAGGAATTACACGAAAGAATACGCGTCCTCTCCATGGAAGCCGGTAAAAACGTAAAAATGGAAGGAAAAGAAAATAATCTCATCGAACTCATTCTGCAAGACGAAATGTTCAAGCCGGTTTGGAATCGAATGGACGAAATTCTCGACGCCAAAAAATTTATCGGGCGCGCACCTTCTCAAACGGTCGAATTTATCAAAAAAGAAATAGACCCGATTCTTTCGTCCAATGCCTCGCTGCTCGGCGAAAAGGGCGATGTCCGTATATAACCCCCGTAGATTCGATTTTCCGCCCGATTTTTATCTTTCGAGAAATTCGATTTGTTTTTATAACAGAGCTGAACGCCGAACAAAACTAAACGACCGAAAATTCGGTCGTTTTTATTTTTTACTATGCGTGACATAAATATTGTGTCACGCATAGTAAAATCTCGTTAAGGTTTTCAATGAATTTCTGTGGAGGAATAGGGAATAGGACGATTGGTGTCATAGACTTCCTGAGCGGGGAAGAATCTGGAACAATTTCCGCTTCTCAAAGATATGCCGTCGAGGGCACAGCGGTCTTGAAAAAGGACTTTTACCGAATCAGATTTGAAGGGGAGCTTTGAATAGAACGGCTGGTTTCCCACGCCGCAAAATAAGCGAAAACCGGCGGATATCAGGACCTGTTGTCGGGGATCGGAGCAATTCTCTCCGAGTACCCATTCCCCGTAAGGATAAGCGTAAATTTGCGTTTTACCGACCAAGGGTTCTACTTCCGTTTTCCATTTTTTTATATCGGATAACATATGTTCGGTCGAGTATTTTTTCATATGTCCGTGCGCATAGGAATGGCAGCCGAAATTCCAGCCTTTCTTTTTCAAGGTGTTCACAACCGCTCGTGCTTGGATGCGTTCTTCTGTGCGATTGGGGGAATCCCTTTGCGTACGGTATCCTAAAATTCCGTCAAAACCGGTTAAAAAGATCGTCCCTCGGGCATGCTCGTAAGAAAAATCGGGATGTTTCACGATAAATTCTTCTAAAATCGATACGAACTCTTCTCCGTGAATTTGAGGCGTATGTTTTTCGGTGTAAGCTGCGAGCTGTCCGTTATCTGTAACGATAATTTTGTCAGACATACCTTTCCCTTTATTTTTTGAGGCATAAACCACATCGTCGAAAGAGAGAATGAGCGGTTTTTTATCGGCGGGAAATTCAAAAGCGATGCGTTCGGCATAGCTTCCTTTTTCTCGAAAGGTCTTTCGGATATCTACCAACGCATAGCCGTCCTCGTACAAAAATTGCAGAATACGTCTGAATTCGGTAGGAGTGAGACAATCTCTGTCCAGATGTTTTCCGTATTCGTTGTTGTCTGCAAAGGCGATTTCGGGGTGAGCGATCAGACAATGCGTAAACAGATGTTCTACGGGAGCGGAAGTTTCTATCGTTTGCGTGGCGGGAATTTCTTGGGCGACGGTTCTTTCGGGAACGTTCGGTAAGAATGGCGGAAAAATCGCTGTAAGTAAAGCAAAGACAGAAAGAAAAATTTTATAGATATGAAGATGGCTGTACCGACATTTCATATTTGCAGTATGGTTAGTCTTGGTTTTTTTATGTCATTTTTCAAGGGAGTTTTCAAAATTTTTATGAAAGTCCGAAGTGGTAATCCTTCTTTTTCGAAAAAGAGAAGGCGGGAAAGCGGCCGCAATATAGAGCTTGGTTATGAAAGAATTTTCAAAATAAATATTTGACATAGGAAAGAATAATGTTTATAATAGAATCGTAACAAATAGATGAAGAACCGATTGCGTTTCAAGAGGCAGATGAGTATGATACAGGCGCCGCTGCGGAATCGGTTTTAAAAAGGAGAGATATTATGAGCAGAGTATTTATTGTGTCGTCGACGCCGCGTAAAAGCGGAAATTCGGAGATTTTAGCCGAAGAATTTGCCCGCGGAGCGCAGGACGCGGGGCATAAAGTCGAGAAAATTGAACTTCGAGGTATGGATTTGAAATTTTGTATTGGTTGCCGTACATGTTCCAAAACGGGGAAATGTGTTTTGAAGGATTCTGTCGGAGAGGTTTTGCCGCGTATACAGAACTCGGATATTCTTGTGTTTGCAACACCGATTTATTATTACGGGCTTTCGGGGCAATTAAAGACTTTTTTGGACCGAACGAGTCCATTGTATCAAAAAGAAAATGCCTTTAAGAAAGTTTATCTTTTAGCCTCTGCTGAGGATACAGAAGAATCTGCCTTTGACAGAGCCATCAAAGGAATGCAGGGCTGGATCGATTGTTTTGAAGGCGTTCGGCTTGCAGGTGTCGTGAAGGGTGCGGGAGTGGAAAGCGTGGGAGAAATCAGAAATACTCGTTTTCCGCAGGAAGCGTATGAAATGGGAAAGGCGTTGTGAGCGAAGAATACATGAGAAAAGAGCTGAAAAACAAAACTTATGACGAAGAAAGGGCCTTATATCATTTAACGGAAACGGACGTAACGGACTGTATTTTCGGCGGTCCGAAGGACGGGGAGTCCGTGTTGAAGGAATGTCGGGATATTCGGGTGAAGGGCTGTTCTTTTTCTCTCCGATATCCGCTTTGGCATGCGGAAAAATTTTCGTTGTCCGACAGTTTTCTCGATGCGAATACGCGGGCGCCCGTTTGGTATTCAAAAGACGGGGAGATTTCTAATTGCGGGATTGACGGTATTAAGACCCTGCGGGAATGTGAGAATATCCTCATAAAAAATTGCGTCGTTCATTCGTCCGAATTCGGTTGGAAGTGCAGGGGAATAGATATAGAAGCGTCCGTCATAGAATCGGAATATTTTCTGTTTGAAAGCAAAGATATCAAAATCCGAAATTTGCGCATGAACGGTAAATATTCTTTTCAGTATATTGACAATATGACGATCGAAAACAGTTTTTTGGATACAAAAGACGCTTTTTGGCATTCTAAAAACGTAACGGTAAAAGATTCTATCGTGAAAGGGGAATATCTCGGTTGGTATTCGGAGGGACTGACTCTTATCCGTTGCGAAATTATCGGCACGCAGCCGCTGTGCTACTGTAAAAGGTTAAAGCTGGTCGATTGTCGAATGTACGGCTGTGACCTTGCTTTCGAATATTCCGACATCAATGCAACGATTGACGGACATATCGATTCGGTAAAAAATCCGAAATCCGGAAAAATTGTGGCGGATTCTGTCGGAAAAATTATTTCAGAAGATTCCGTCGTCGACTGCGGAGCGGAAATCCTTGTGCGCGGAGAAAATGTTTCGGCAGAATAATCGAAAGAAAAGCGTAAAATCTGTCGATACGATACGGAAAGGAGAAATTGGAAAATGGAAACTACGAAGAAAACGGATAAACGGCTCCGTCGCATGCGGATACTCAAAGTTTGCATTTTGACGCTGGCCGTCGTCTTTATTTATATTCTCGCAAGCATTCCGTTTCTTTCCGAATATGTCTTTGCGCGCGGGATTACGCGAGGGATAGGGTGGGTAATGAATCGTTTGACGAATTATATCCCCGTTTCCTTTTACGAATGGACCGCCGTGCTCTTGATCGTCGGCGGAATTACATTGTTCGTCTTTCTGATCGTATTGCTCTGTCGAAAACGTTTTGCCCGTGCGGGCCTTTGTCTGTACCGTATTTTATTGGCGGTCCTTTGCGTCGCGCTTGCCTTTGGAGTACTTTATTCGCCTCTTTATGACCGAAAAGGGGCTGCGAATGCGTTAGGGCTTGCGGAAGTTGCCGTTACGGAGGAAAATTTATATTCTGCCGCGGAATATTATGTCGAGAGACTTAACGCCGCCTCCGCCGAACTCGAACGCGATAAAGACGGGAATATTGTCCCGACGCACACTTTTGTCGAATTGGCCGAAATTTTGAACGAAGAATTTAATCGACTTGATTCCGATTATTTTGCGGGGTATGAAGTTCGCCCTAAAAAGGTCGTTCTTTCCGTTCCGATGAGTTATCTAGGAATCACGGGAATCTATTTTCCTTTTTACGCGGAAGCGAATGTCAACGTAAATATTCCCGTCAACGAACTCCCGACGACTATGGCGCACGAAATGGCGCATGCAAAAGGCGTATCTCGGGAAAATGAAGCAAATATCGTTTCCTATGTGCTTTGTATCCGTGCCGACGATGTCTATCTCAATTACAGCGGACTCATGCGCGCGGTTGCGAATCTTCTGAATTCTCTTCCCTCGGAAAAATCACGGACACTTCGAGAAAAACTTGCTCCCGAAATCCTGCGGGAATACGGGAACGGAAATGAGCATTATGAGAAATATGAAGGCGTCATCGATAAAATTTCTTCCTGGTTCAATAATTTGTTCCTGAAAGCAAACGGAGTTCCCGGCGGAATAAAAAATTACAGTGAAACAACTTCGAGCCTTGTGGCTCTCTATGAACAACTTAAAAATTCTTGAAAAGAAACTCGGAATTTTCCGAGTTTTTTGCATGTAAATGTGTTTTGAGGCAGATGCATATAATAGAAAGGACACTTAAAAAAGGAGCGTGCCTCATGAAAACTTTATCTGTATTTTATTTCAGCGGAACGGGAAATACTCGTTTTGTCGCAGAAGAAACGGGAAAGAGGTTGGCGGAAAAATATGAAGTCAAGATATATGATATCGGCGAAGAAAAGAACTGCGCCGAATCCGCTTTTGCGGCCGATAAACTCTTGTTTGCCTTTCCTGTCTACGGTTCCTCGCCGCCCGTTCCGATGCGCCGTTTTATCTATGCAAATGCGAAGCATATAGAGGGCAAGGAAATTTTTGTAATTGCAACGCAGTATATGTTTTCGGGAGACGGGGCGGCGAGTCTCGGCCGTACGATTGAGAAACTCGGAGGAAAAGTGATTGGAGCCGAGCATGTAAATATGCCGAATAATCTCGCAGATTGTACGGCTTTGAAGATACGAAACGATTTCGAGATTGCAAAAACTCTCAAAAAAGCGGAAAAAAGGATAGATTCATTTTCCCGAAAAATTCTGTGCGGGAAACGTTTTCGGCGCGGTTTTAATCCCGTTTCCCATGCCGTAGGATATTTTTGTCAAAGAAAATGGTGGCGGAAAGGAGAAAACGCAAAAAAGTCGTCGCTCCTCATTCATGAGGAGCGGTGTATCGGCTGCGGAATCTGCGCGGCTCATTGCCCCGTAAAAAATATCATAGTCGAGGGAAGACATGCGAAAGCGTTGGGAAATTGTGCATTTTGTTACCGCTGTGTCAACCTGTGTCCGAATCGGGCGATCAGTTTGTTCGGAAAATCTATTCCCGAAAAACAGTATAAAGGACCTCAGTCAAGGAAATCATTAAACCTTGAAAAAACTTCTTTCCACGGTTCGAAAAATATGGAAACATAAAGGTGTCAATTGCGATGTTTTTTATTGATAATATATTTCTCTAAACTCTCTATTACACAATTCGATGTATTCTGTCATTTTATGACAAAAAATTTCAAAAAATTCCAAAAATGGGGGTTGACAGGAACCTATAACTGTGTTATACTCTGTATACGGTATCATTCGATACAAAAAAATTCAAGGAGCAATACCATGAAAAGAATCAGAGTAGTACAGTATGGCTGCGGCAAAATGTCTAAGTATATTTTGCGTTATCTGCATGCGAAAGGGGCGGAAATTGTGGGGGCGATAGATGTAAATCCCGAAATTTTGGGAATGGATGTCGGCGACTTTGCCGAACTCGGCGTAAAAACGGGCGTTCAGATTTCAAAAGATGCGGATAAGGTTCTCGATGAGTGCGATGCCGACGTCGCTATCGTAACCTTGTTTAGTTTTCTCGGGGATATTTATGAACAAGTGGAAAAATGCGTAAAACGCGGAATCAATGTCATTACGACCTGTGAAGAGGCAATTTATCCTTGGACGACGGCGGCGGCTTTTACGAATAAGCTAGATGCGCTTGCAAAAGAGAATAACTGCACGGTTACCGGCAGCGGAATGCAAGATATTTTCTGGATTAATATGGTTGCTTTGGTGGCGGGCGGCTGTCACAACATTAAAAAGATTAAGGGCGCTTATAGTTATAATGTCGAGGATTACGGGCTGGCTTTGGCTAAGGCGCATGGCTGCGATTTGACGAAAGCGCAGTTTGAGAAGGAACTCGCTCACCCGAAGGAAGTCGTACCTTCTTATGCTTGGAATGCGGCGGAAGCAATTTGTAACAAACTCGGCCTGACGATTAAATCAATTAAACAGGAAAATGTTCCCTATATTATAGATAAAGATATTTACAGTGCGACGCTCGGAAAGACAATCAAAGCGGGAAAATGTATCGGTATGTCGGCCGTCGTGACCATTGAGACTTATCAGGGAATCGTGATTGAAGAAGAAACCATAGGAAAGGTATACGGTCCGGACGACGGCGATATGTGCGATTGGTGGATCACGGGGGAGCCGAACACGGAATTCCATGTAGTAAAGCCTGCGACGGTAGAGCATACCTGTGCGACAATCGTTAACAGAATTCCTTCGCTTTTGAATGCTCCGGCTGGATATGTCACGGCTGACGAGTTAGATGAAATTCATTATCTTACGAATCCCATGCACTATGAATTATAATTTTTGATATAAACACTTTTTTTACTCGCTTCGCTCTTTGAGTGAGGCGAGTATTATTTTCGAATAAAGAAAGGTGTTTTTATAAAATTAAAAAATTTCCCCGAAAATAAGTTCTGAACGATTGATTTTTCCAAGCGTTTTGAGTTATATTATCTATTGGCAAAGCAAACATATAATTGAAAGAGAGGATTAACGGTATGTCAGCCGAATAGTTTTCTCATAATAAAATATGATAAAAACAAAAGGAGTTGCAATGAAAAATAGAGTGATTCGTGTTATATCCGTAGTATTTGCTTGGATAATTATGTTATGTTGTACTTTTACCGCCTGTTCTTCAAAAGGGGAAGCTAACTCTGAGGCTGGAAGTTCTTCGGAAAATTCCTCGGAAGAAGGTCCTTCGATAGAGGACGCTTATCCTACTGAGCTCTTTGAGGCGGATATGTATAGCCCCTCTAAAGTGGGAATGACGGCAGAATATTTAGGAACAACGGAAAGACATTTGCCGGAGGTTTCTGACGGGGGCTTGGAGCGCTATCCTGAATATGGGGTAAATTTTTCTGCAACGCAGAAAGAAAAACAAGCAGTAATGGACGAAAATGTTTTTCTGATTTCTTCCGCAAATACCTATGATTCAATGGATGAGAAAGGAAATTTGTTTTTGAACGGCGAACCTACGGGAAGAAAACTTTATAAGCACACGGCAGCCGCGGGAATGTACGAAGGTGACGTTTCCGACGATGAACCTGCCCTCATTAAAAAGCTGACGATAAAATCGCGGAGCGGAGGAAATCACATTACGGGATTATACGCTCCTGCGGGAGAAGTAATAAAGCTGGGAATGAGCGAAGCAGACTTCGAAAAAACGGGAGGTCTGAAAGTTATAATCGGGCAGGTGCTCACGAATGGGGCACAAAATAATATATGGATAGAAAGAACGTTCAACCGTATGCCGATGATAGCGAATACGATGACTACAAAGGAGATGACCTCCTATGTCGGTTCTTATTTTGGTGGCCCAATCTATGTTCAGCCGGTGAAAGCAGGAACTTCTTTTACCGTAACGATATCGGGCGCCGTTGCGTACTCGCATTTTATTCTTGGCTATACGAATCGAGAGGAATTTGAACAAAATAAAAATTCTTCGGCTCCGTATTTTGATTTAGAAGTTTGGGACGATTCGGTGCGTCATTCGGGTCCCAAGTCGAGAGCAAAAGACTTTGATTATGACCAGCTTACGGAAGCTGCTGTTCTCTGGGATAAAATTTCGCGCGTATCGAATAAGGTTCCGGCTGGTTCCGGCGGAGAGTTGGGGATTACCTTTTTATATGACCCGTTTGTTGCCGCGGGCAGTATGGTTGCCTTTGTCGGGCGGCATACGGTAAATTGTCCCTTGTATTGCATGACGGCGGCTCTCGATGTGCAAAACGCGGTCGATAATGCTTCGGATGCCTTTTGGGGATGTATTCACGAATTAAATCATCATTATCAACGTTTTGGATTCGCTCCGGGCGATGAAGTCACGAATAACGCTGTCAGTCTCGTATCGTATAGTTTGTTTACACGCATTTCTTTCAATCGGGAACTCGGTAATAATAATGAGGGAACCTATTCTACCAGCTGGAACAGATATACCAATCCAAGCTGGACTTTGAAACAGACTCTTTCAGGCAATGGGACGAACTCGGGTTTGGATTCCTACGCCAATTTACTTCACGCCTTCGGACAGGATTTATTTATTCAGGCCACACAGGCAGGAGGTGGCTCTGGGGGAGCAGATGTATGGTATAAAGCGGTCAGCGACGTCACGCATAACGATATGACGTATTATTTCAAAGAGCTTTTGCAGCAAAATATATCGGAGAATATTCTATCAGAATATAACGAAAAGGCTTATCCGATGTTTGTTCCGGTTTCCTGTATTTTCCAAACGGGAAGAAGCTATTATAAAGACGGGAAGAAATATTATAGCCATACAGTTCAACCTTACGGAATTGAAACGGGGAAAGATTTCGTAATGAATTTGGAGGAAAATATCGTTTTGCCGGAGGGATTTAGCTATACAATTAAAAATGTATCTTCTCCTGCTTATGGAATTCTAACAAAACAAAGTGAAGGAGTTTTTGTATATACTCCCGACAAGGTAAATCGCGACTCGGGAAAAATAATCGTCACTCTCAGTATAGAAAAAACAGACGGAGCATTTAAAGTCGATGATGTAGATTTGGTAATCGAATTCAGACAAAAACAAGCTACGCCAACGATGTTGGAAAGAACCGTTTACACTTATACTCCGGAAAAAATGTATCAAAGCGTAGAAGCGGCAGTGGAAAATTCCTATGCGGGGTATGAAACGATTGTTGAGGAAGATAATACTAACCGAGTACAGAACGGAAATGCCGAAATTTGGGAACCCAATCCTGCGAGCAATGCAGTAATGGAAATTCGGGGAAAATTTCAGATAAATAGCGAAGGAAAATATCGGATTGCTCTGCGTGGACGAGAATATGCAGGTTTATATATTTCACTTGATGGGGGAAAATATGAACGGGCAGCTTTAATCGAAAATTTGTCGGGTACGCCGGATTTCGATTTAAGTAAAGAGAATAATTATAAGGACTATCATTTTACAAAAGGACAGTGGGTTTATTTCAAGGCAGTTTTATTGGTCAAGAACGCAAGGAATTTCGTCGGAGTAGGGCTCGGGAAATTTGAAGGCGAAAATGTGCAGATAAACTATTTGAATGCTTATCGGAATTCCTATTATCGAGAAGAATTTGAGAGTGATTATTTTTACGAGCGGGAATATAATTATAATTATGTACAAAAATCTAAAAAGCCTCAAACGCTCGTGGAAACCAATTATCGCCCTTGGGATGACAATTATTCAATTGATAATTTGTTTGACGAGGATCAATTTAATTTTATCCATTCTGACAGAACAAGTATTACACAAGAAAATCCGTTTGAAATCACCGTGGATTTAGGAGAAACGATAAATGCAAACCGCTTTGAGATTTACGGTGAGCCGAGTCGAAGATATCAGCCGAAAAATTTCAAATTATACGGAGGAACCGATTTGAATAAGCTTGAGCTCATCAAAGAAGTGGAAAATGCGGAACGGAAAAATAATAATATCACCGTAGAATTTAAAGAACGGAATCTTCGCTACTATAAATTGGTCGTTACCGATACTTGGGCGGAAGGAGTAAAGTATATTGCCTATCGCAGGGCCGAAATTTTTTATGTGCTTCCGGAAGGAGAATGGTGTTCTCCTGATGAAGATATGTTTGTATATAGAGGAAATTGGAAGCTTTCGAATAAACTTTCGACGTTCGGTCATCTTTATGAAGGAGAAAACGCAACCCTCGAATTTCAATTTGTCGGTACGCAATTTGGAATATTATCTCATGAATCTTCCGAATATGATGGATTTGAAATCCTGATAGACGGAGAAAAAATCAAGACGGTCAAATTGATAGGAGCAGATAGTACGGAAAGACTTGTATATTTGTCCGAAAAGCTTTCCGAAGGGAGGCATATAATAACGCTTCGTAGTAAAACAAAATTTAATATCGATTCTATTGTCCTGTGGCGCAACAAATAGAAATAAAAAAGAAGATTTACGCAAGCCCATTAGTTTGCTTGCGTAAATCTCTCTAATTCAATATAATATAAAGAAGGATTCTGAATTGAACAAGTATCAACTGTGTCAAATATCGACATCCTTACATATGGCAGGGGAGACGCGATTATCTCGAAAGTATAAAATTTCATAAAAAACGGTTAAAAGCCTAAAATATGCGCAGATTTTGCATATTTTAGGCTAAAATTTTTTAATTTTTAGAAAATTTAGGGCAAGTTTATGTGGTTGAAAATACAATGAATTTTAATGCAAATAGAAATGCTTATTGACATTTCTTTTCTAGTGTGCTATAATTGTAAATAGAGGTAGATTATGACTGAAAAAAACTTACTGAATAATTTGGTTTCGGTGACAATGTTCAATCAAGGACAGGCATCTAAAATATTCAATCGCTTGCAAGAAGAAAAGCAAATTGTCGTATTGAAAAACAATATTCCGACTGCTGTATTATTGTCGCCGGACGAGTATGACAGGCTGTTAAGTCTTGCTGAAAGCGAGGAGAAAAAGCAATGAGTTATCTTTTGAAACAGTTTGATATTGATTTGTTGCGGTTCGATATGCAAAAGGATATCGACGGTGTTTCCGCGCAAATTTTATCAGTAAACGAAAAACAAAAAAACTTGTTGCCTTTAGATTTGGAACTGTCAAATAGTGGCTTGGCAAAATGGTTAAAGCGCAGGACAATTCCGGGGAATCGTGCGTATGTTCAAAATTTTCTTGCCAAGCTTGGATTGAACGAAAAAGATACGAAGGGGATTATCGACTTTTGCAAAGGACTCTCACTCAATGATTGCTATTGGGTAGTCGAAGAAAATTTTAACGGAAGTTTTGCCGATAACAATTTATACGATAACCGATTCAGCAATGTTTTGTCGCATATTGCTTTTACCGGTTACGGCAGTTTTCAGAAATCGTCGTTGCGTTCATCGCCAGAATTTACAACCAACGGGATGCTGGCCAAATGTTGGCGCAGAGTAGATGGCAAAATCGTTTTATATAAGTCGGGAACGGAAGGTTTTGCAAATTCAGGTAACGAGCCGTACTGTGAATATTATGCCTATCAAGTCGCCGAAACAATGGAAATCAACGCTGTGCAGTACGGATTATCAAAATGGAAAGGTCGTTTATGTTCTACTTGTGAACTGTTTACAAGCAAAGAATACTCTTTTATGCCTATTGGGAACATAGTGAAAGAGGGAGGTATAAAAGCGGTAATCGAATATTATAAATCGCTTGGCGGTAAATATTACGAAGCTTTTGTCGATATGATTGTATTCGATGCCGTTATTCTGAATACAGACAGACATTTCGGTAATTTCGGTTTTATGGTGGATAACCGCACGAATAGGATTTGCGCTCCCGCACCTTTATTCGACCACGGCTTATCTTTGCTAACGTATGCAATGGATGACGATTTGCAAGATTGGGAGGCTTATGCAAAAACGCGCGTTCCCGCAACCTACTCGGATTTTACGGAATTAGCTCTCGAGCTTATGAGGCATTCGCAAAAAGAAAAATTGCGGAAGCTCATCAATTTCAAATTCAAGAAGCATTCAAGATATAATTGGTCGGATAATAGGTTGAAAACAATCGCAATGATGTTAAATAATCATATGCGTTTTTTATTGGATAACATATTTTGATAATTATTGGGGGTGTTGTTTTTGTATACGACTATGGAAAAAGAGAAAATGAGAGAACAAAAGCTAATATCTTTAATTGAAAAACAAAAAGAATCAGAATTTGTAGATTTTAAACAAGAATTTTATCATAAAGAAGCAACACAGGATTTGATTAAAGATGTCATTAGTTTTGCTAATGCTCAAAGCAATGAGGAAAAATACATAATATTTGGTGTTTCGGATACTTACAATCTATTTGATATTGCTTATGAAAAAATAAGGGATATTTCAGAATTAAATCAAGTGATTAAAGAGTATTGTGAACCATTTATTAATGTGGAATTCTATAGATTTATCTATGAAGAGAAAAAGCTTTTGGCATTAATAATTGCTAAGAATGTAGATCGTCCATATTTAATAAAAAAGGACTATCAAAAAAATGGAACTGTTATGTTAAGAGCTGGTGATATCTACATAAGACATGGTGCTACGAACTTTAAAGCAAATAGAGCTGACTTGGATTTTATTTATGCTAATCGCGAAAAAATTCTACTTATTGTAAAAGATAATTCCATACGATTCATAAATTTACGACATGGTCATAAAAAGGAGCAAGTATGTTGCATACAAGTATTTATAGATAATAATAGTAATAAATCAATTATAATTCATAAGGGCAGTATTAATTGGCAATATCATAATACTTCTATAGGAAGTCCAATCATGTATATTGAGGCTCAAGAGGATAATTATATAAAAGAATTAACATGTATTAATTTCAAGCCATTTCAAATTCAAGCTCATACGCAATATCAAAAAGCGCTATTTGTAAAAGTTAGTGATGAAATGGTGGAAATAATAAAGAGCAAAGAGATGGAGAAAGAAAAATTAAAAATTTCAATCAAATTAATAGATGCATCAAACAAAGAAATGACATTTGATGCATTAATTGATTCAGTAAAGTTTAAAATGGACTAATTAGGAGTGGTGATATGAATTATTCTCCGTTAAGATATCCGGGCGGAAAGGCAAAAATAACGCCTTTAGTCAATTTGTTAATGGAAAGTTCTGGCGTAAAAAATGGAACTTATATTGAACCTTTTGTTGGGGGCGCAGGAGTTGCCCTAACGCTACTTTTCAATAACAAAGTTGACAGGATAGTTATTAATGATTATGATGTTGCAATTTATTCAATATGGAATGCTATCTTAAATGAAGTGGATAAATTAATATCACTAATTGAGGACACTCCGATTTCAGTAGAAGAATGGACGAAACAAAAAAAGATTTATACTGAACAAAATAAAACATATTCACTTGAATTAGCATTTGCAACATATATTTAAATAGAACCAATAGATCTGGTATAATTTATGCTGGTCCCATTGGAGGATATGGTCAGACTGGTAATTATTTAATTGATGCAAGATACAATAAATCTGATTTGATTAAAAGAATTCAAAAAATATCAACTTATAGAGAAAAAATTATTCTCTACAATCAAGAGATAAGGGAATTTATAGTTAACTATTTGCCTCTTTATGGTGACAATAGTTTTGTATATTTTGATCCTCCTTATTTTAAAAAAGGGGAAAGAATTGTATAAAAATTTTTTTACCCTGACGGACCATTGTGATATTGCCAAATTAATATGCAAACTGAATATTCCTTGGATGTTAACGTATGATGATGAGAAAGAAATAATTGATTTGTACAAGGATAAATATATAAAGAAGTATGAAATTAATCATAGTGCGGCCAACAAAGGCAAAAATAAAGAAATTATAGCATTATCTGACAATTTTTGGCCTAGCAAAGATACTTTAGACAAATTAAATATGGATATAAGATGGGGATTTTGATATGAGTATAATTAACAAAATTGATGTGGAAAATAAATTACTTAATTTAATTCAAGAAGATAATTTTATTGGTTGGGTGTATTCAATAAATTACGAGAAGGCACTTATTATTACTAATGACGAATGGAAGCTAAAAGTAAAAGGAATACCTCACAATTCCTTTTTGGTCGCGACTTCTTTTAATCCTAAAAAATTTACAGAGGCGGATGAAGCTGATCAACAGGTAATATTATTTAGAGTAAATGGCTCTTGCAAGTTGCCTCAAGATGATGATATGATAAGAACTAAAATCGATGGATTTCAAAAACAGAAAGCTATATTTAGGGAAGGTGAAGATGAAGATTATGATATATTTACAAAAAACAAGATGCAATTTAGTGGTTTAGAATGTAGAGTTTTAGGCACGTTTTATATCAAAAATGAAGATTTAGTTTTAGGTAGTGATATAGAAACATTTTACACGTCTTTAAAATTAAATGTATATATGCCAACAGGCAAAGCACTTGAACAGATTGTTAATTATATTGATCCAATTAGGAAAAGGAGTTCTAAATCCGAATTCAAAGCTTTAGGAATACAAGAGGAAGTTGATCCCTTCAAAATTGGAACTGTGAGATATACATCCACAGATAGATTACATAGAGCCGATGAAACCAACTTGGTTCCATTTACTATTCAGCCCTCAGATTTTCTAGCTCGTAGAACAGCAGTTTTAGGTATGACTAGAACAGGTAAATCCAATATGATTAAACAGACCATATCAGTTGTTAAAGGCATTTCACAAAAATGTAATTTACCTATAGGACAGTTAATTTATGATATAAATGGGGAATATGCTAATACTAACGAGCAAGATAAAGGCGCAATAGCAGATATTTATAAAGACGATTGTATCAGGTACAGAATGATAAATTCTGATGGCTTTAAACCACTATTAAATAATTTTTATGAGCAATTGGAAGATGGGCATCAGGTAATATGTGATGTTATTAATGAAAACTCATCATCTTCTGCTTCTGATGTAGTTCAATTTATGAATATTACATTTGATATGCCAGAAGATATTAATGAGAAAAAAGTGGGCGCGGAAGATTGCTTTGTATAAAGTTTTGTTATATGCTGCTAATTTTCAGTCAGGCTATGGACAAAAAGTCTATTTTGAGGCAAATGAAAAAGTTAGGAGTATAATCGATTCCTCAGTTAATCCTAAGTATGGTTTGTCTTTAGATGAAGCACGTGAATGGTTTATATCTTTAAGAGAGCATAGAAATGAAGAAGAAATAAAGAAATGGATAACGGATGAGTGTAAGTGTATGCTGAATTTATTGTGTCAGAAAAATGATTCTGATGCATATATAACAGGATATAAACTGTTAACGCCTGCTAGTAAATATCACTCATCTAATAGAACGGAAGATGTTTCAAAAGAGATATATGAGTATTTAATGAAAGGTAAAATTGTAATTATTGATTTGTCGGTCGGGAATGCAACTTTAAGGGATAAAACAAGTAAAAAAATAGCCACATATATTTTTAATAAATCAATGGATATGTTTACTGGTAAAGACATAAATTTATGGGCAGTATTGTAATATAAGAGAAAAGTGTATGAATCGCTTTGAAGCATACACTTTTTTAGTTATTTGCGCGTTTTATGACGCAGAACGGACGCAATGTCAACTTTATAGACAATATCAATAGTTCGTTCTTTGCCTGTAATTTTTTGCAAGCCGCCGACTATTACACGGTCAATAAGTTCGTAGCACATTTCGCGAGTAAGTTCAGGCGCATTGAGATACTTTTTTATATCGCGTATAAAATCGTCGGCATTTTGCTTGGTGGTTTCCGTTTTATTCAGTTCTTCTTCAAGATTGTGAATTTCTTCGTCAAGAGCGTTTTGCTCCGCCGAATAGCGTTCTATAAAACCGATACAGATATTTTCAGGAATTTTGCCTTTGACTTTATCTTCGTAAACGTTTTGTATAAGTCGTGTCAATTCTTCCGAGCGTTTGCGTTTCCCGTGCAATTCTTTTGTAAGGGCTTTAATCGCTTTATCGGCAAGTTCGGTATTGTGTTGGATAAACTCTTTTCTAACAGCGTTTTCATCGAGAACGATTCGTTTTGCCATACGAAACGGCGCAGTGGTATATACACGACTTATTCGCTTCGATCGTGCGTCCCGTGAAAGAACTGAAAGGATATGAAAAAATCTTTTTGAAAGCTGGGGAAGAAAAACGCGTATATTTTGAAATTACAGAAGAAATGCTGAAATTTTATACGGACGGCGGGAAATATGCGGCTGAAACGGGCGCGTTCGAGCTGTACGTCGGCGGCAATTCCCGCGACTGTCTGAAAACAAACTTTGAACTTGTTGATTGAGGTGAAGAATGAGCAATGAAAGAAAACTGCCCGCATATCCGTTATTCGTAAAAGACCCGAATTTTTCGATTTGGAGCGTCACGGAAGAGTTGAACAAAAGCAATCCCCAAACGTGGTGGGGCGAAGAAAAGCGGATTTACGGTTTTTTGAAAACGCACGGCAAGACGTATTGTTTTTTCGGGAACGGCGCAGATTTTTTCGCGTGCGGAGTTCTGAACGCCGAGCAGACGGGATTGGAGGTCACGGCGTTTACGACCGATTACATGTTTCGCGCAGGGGAAACGGCGTTGCGCATAAAATTCGTTTCGCCTCTGCCGCCCGACGACTTAACGCTTACGGCGATGCCCGTTTGTTATATGGAGTATGAAATCGAGGGCGACAAAGACGCCGAGCTTTCTTTATTCGTAAGCCGCGACGTAGCGAGCAACGCATGCAACCAAGAGCGCGGCGTGCGCGGTGGCGTTATAAAATGCGAGGGCTTCGAGAGTGCCTTTTTCGGCTTGAGAAAGCAACAGCCGCTTTCCAACAACGGTGATCTTATCGGCGCGGATTGGGGATATTGGTATTTGTCCGGCGAAGAGAGTTTTGTTCTCGACGAAACCGATCTTGCCGCTTATCTCGCGTGCGGAAGCAAGCAATTTACGAATGCAAAAGAAGAACGGTATCTCGGTACTTTCAATCACGCGCAAAAGGGCGTTGTTTTGCTTGGATACGATGATATCGTTTCCATCGACTATTTCGGCGATTACCGTAAGGGGTATTACTTGCAGGATCATACGATATCGGAAGCATTACAAACGGTATGGCGCGAATACAAAAAAATAGACGAACGGCTTACCGCCTTCGACGGGAATCTGACAGAGCGGGCAAAATCTTTCGGAAAAGATTATTACGCTATTCTCTGCGCCGCATTACGGCAAACCATGTCTGCGCATAAGCTTGTAAAAGACGGCGAGGGAAATCTTTTATTTTTATCCAAAGAATGCGGTTCTAACGGCTGTATCGCCACGGTAGACGTAAGTTATCCGTCCGTACCGCTGTTCTTGCTTTATAACACCGAGCTTGTAAAGGGCATGATGCGCCCGATTGTGAAGTTTGCGCGAATGGCCGTCTGGAAGTACGATTTCGCTCCGCACGACGCAGGCACGTATCCGCATTGTTGCGGACACGTGTATGGGTTCAACCATGCTGAGAATAAGTTTTTGGGCAACCTCATTCAAAAGAACAACAAAGAGACTTGGTTTCCGTTTTACCTTTTGCCTGCCGATTATGACGTTTACGATTTGAAAGACCAAATGCCCGTAGAGGAGTGCGCCAACCTTCTGATTATGCAATATGCTTGCTTCTCCCGCGACGGGGATATATCTTTCTTTGCGGAGAATTTCGATTTGGCGGAAAAGTGGGTGGAATATCTTATAAAATATGGTTTGAAACCCGAGGAACAACTTTGCACCGACGACTTTGCGGGGCATTTGAAAAACAATCTTAACCTGGCAATCAAGGCGACGGTGGGCATTGCGTGCTATGCCGAGCTCGCCGGGGCGGCTGGAAAGGTAAATCTTGCAGAACAATACCGTAAAAAGGCGGAAGCGTTTGCGGAAGAAATTACTGCTTTTGCAAAGAATTTTCCGCATATGCCGATTTCGTGGGATTCGGACGAGAGTACGTTCTCGTTGAAGTATAATTTTGCGTTCGATAAACTGCTGGGGTTAAACTTGTTTCCGCAGGAAATATTCGAGAAGGAAATCGACTGCTATTTGAAAAAGATAAACAAATTCGGCGCACCGCTTGACAATCGGGAGACGTACACAAAAAGCGATTGGCTGTGTTGGGTTGCTTCTCTTACGGACGATCGGGAAAAGCGCGAAAAACTGTTGGCGTCGATTGCAAAATTTTTGAAAGAATCGCCCAATCGCGTGCCGTTTTCCGATTGGTATCAGACGGATGCGGGCTCATACATTCATTTTCGTGCTCGCAGCGTACAGGGCGGATGCTTTATTTTATTGTTAAAAAGTGATGAATATGTTGAAAGGTAAATTTATCGGAGTGGCAGAAACAACGAACGTGTTCGTCGTTGAAAAGAGGTTTGTTGTAAAACCGGATGAGCGTGCGGTCTTGCGCGCCACGGCATTGGGACTTTATTTTGCCGAGCTCAACGGCGTGCGGGTGGGTGACAGGTACTTAACGCCCGGCTGGACCTCGTATAACAAAATGCTGCAAGTGCAGGAGTATAACGTTTCCGCACTCATAAAAGAGGGTGAAAACGTTTTAACGCTCACGGTCGGCGAGGGTTGGTATTGCGGCGAGCTTACTTGGGAAAAGAAACGGAATTTTTACGGCGAACAGTCCGCCGTCTGTGCCGATTTGGTGTTTTCGGATAAAATAATTTCTACGGACGAGAGCTGGACGGCGAGAGAGAGCGTGATCCGCGAAAGCGGCATTTACGACGGCGAGAAACAGGATTTTACGGCGAAATTAAAGCCGCTCGCCGTGTGCGAAGTTGCGTTCGATAAAAGTGTGCTTGTGTCGCAGATTTCCGAACCCGTGCGAAACATCGGAAGATTATCCGTGAAGGAGCTGATACATACGCCCGCGGGCGAACTCGTCTACGATTTCGGG